>Ga0210396_10000150_pt1 | contig 121931 bp, 122 predicted proteins | sample IncBWH17OmetaG_FD_155466 | JGI IMG/M metagenome (GOLD analysis project Ga0210396, IMG submission 155466) | Forest soil microbial communities from Barre Woods Harvard Forest LTER site, Petersham, Massachusetts, United States - Inc-BW-H-17-O ...
TACAGCCGAGGCTGTATATCGCGGAGGAAATCGCGTTACGGTAAAACCGCATTAACCCCTGCATTTGTTGCGGCAATCAATTCGACGAGTCGAGCGCAACTTGCGGTACGGTAAGATGGTCCGCATCCCGAAAGAGGGCATGAGTCCCAGTGTTTGCATTGTTGCCAGGCCGAACGGCGCCGGTAAGACAACCTTCGCGACATAATTTTTGCCGAACGATGCGGACTGCAAGTATTTCATCCACGCGGATTTGATCGCACAAGGTATGTCACCGTTCTCGGCGGAAGCCTACTTATTTTCGAAAAGACGATTAGCGTCAGCGTAGGAAATTGCGCCTTCCAGCATGCGCGAATACGTGCCCTCGTGTTTCAACTCGGCAGCGATGTCGCGCGTCAGACCCATCGTGGCCCGCATCACGCCCGAGCCGACGCTGACGCGGGCAACGCCCAAATGCTCCAGGCGCTCAATGCCGGGCGCATTCGCGGTCGCCAAAATATTCAGCGGAAATTTCAGAGCTTCCACCACGCGACGAATGGTGTGCTCATCCGTAAGACCCGGGAGAAAAACGCAATCGGCCCCGGCATCAATATATGAGTGCAGCCGCTGGCAGGCGCGCTCGAATCGCGTCGCGGCGTCGCCGATTTGTGCGAGATACACGTCCGTGCGCGCGTTGATCACCACTTTCACGCCCATGCCTTCGGCCACGCGGCGCACGGCAGTGATTTTTTCGATTTGCCTGCCGGTCTCGGTGAGCACTTTGGACTCGGCGTGTTCCATGTCTTCGAGATTCAGTCCAACTGCGCCAGAGTCAATCAGCGCCGCAGTAGTCTTTGCGATGTCGCGGTAGCCGCTTTCAAGATCGGCCGTCACTGGCACTTTCACGCAGGTCGCAATTCGCTTGACGACTGCGATCATCTCGTCCTGCGGGATGAACTCGCCATCCGGATAGCCCAGCGAAAACGCAACTCCCGCGCTAGTGGTGGCAATTGCCGAAAAACCGGCCTCCTCGAAAATCCGCGCACTAGCGCAGTCCCAGGCGTTCGGCAGGACCAGTGTTTCCGGCCCATGATGCAGACGGCGAAACAGCTCGGCCTTCTCTTTTTGTACGCTCATGACATGCATTATACGCGAGTCACCGAAAGCCACGACAGAACGCGACCATTTACCAGATTTGCATCTGCGAATTTTTTGAGTATAATCGCGCCGCTCTCGCGCCCACTAGCTGGTAAGTCAATCCTCGACGAGTGGCTCCCGCAGTCCTGGCCACCGAAGCTGCGAGAGATGAAAAAACAGGGTGTGTGGATCACGCAGGCGTTTCGCCAGCCCGGCCTCGCGACGATTCCTAGACGTAACGCATAAGCGGCATGATCGGCACGCCTCCGGAAAGTCTAGCCGGAGCAGAGGGCCGTACTTACCGCACAAACCGCAATCCTACAATGAGGAACCTTTGGGGGCGCCTCTCAAGCGAGCCCAGCTGTCCGTCGCAGCGACTGATAGGCCGGTTCGTTCCGCGCAGCCAGCGGAAACGTTTTCGGTTATCGGTACGCCCCGCGATCGGCCGGCGCAAAACGCACCGCTGCGCACACCCTAGGGCGTGGCTGCGGCACGACCAAATACAAATTCATAAGGAGAGGTGCATAAATGTTTAGAAAGATGCTGATCGCGGTATGTGCAATCTGTTTCATCTTTGCGATTGCGCCGGCGTCAATGGCGCAAGAAGCAGCGCAGGCGCAATCGCAGCGGAACACGCCGAAGTTGAGGGGATACCACGTCGTAAAGCCCGCCCCCATGGACACCGAAACGATGCAATCGCAGTTAGCAACCGCCGCGGCAAAGGGCGCAGCGTCACTTCCACTGTGGACTTTCAACGTGGAGGCATCGCGTGACCAGAACGATTACACCGGCGTGATGGTCGGAACCTCTCCTTTCACCAATCCCGCGAGCACAACGGTGCCAACTCACGTCGTTCCCGTGATCATCGTCACCAACACTGTGGGCGTGAGTTTCAATTCCACGACCGGCATCATCGGCACAGCACCCGGAATAACCACTTTCGACCCCACGGCGCGCGATAATTCATGCCTCGCGAAGCCCAACAATATTCCCGTCAAACTGCTGAAGGAATCGCCGATCTTCAGCCCCGCTCTGTTCGATTTCGGCGGGACGATCGTCGGTACCACGATTTATAGCGATGCGTTTCAACGCGGCAATTTCTGGCAGGTTCTGGGCGACAACGGCGATGACTACCACGTCCTGCTCAACCCGATATTCCATGGCGCCATCGTCATCAACGTTCCGGCGCAGTTCAGCACCACTCTGCCCGCCGCGGACTTCCCGGCTTGCGGACCAATGGGCATTGTCGACATCAATTGGTTCGACACCTACATTACGACCAACGTTCTGCCGGCCTTGAAGGCAGTGAACCCGTCCAATTTCCCGCTCTTCATGTTGTACAACGTGGTGTTGGCCTCTCCCGTGACGAACCTGAATACCTGCTGCGTTCTGGGTTATCACGGCGCCACGGGATTCCCCATCCAGACTTATTCGCCGGCGGATTTTGACACTACCGGACTTTTTGGACAGGGCACGGAAGACACCGCCGTCCTGGCTCACGAAGTGGACGAATGGATGAACGATCCTTTCGGCAACAATCGCACGCCGCGGTGGGGCCATACCGGCCAGGTGAGTGGATGCCAAGGCAACTTGGAGGTGGGCGACCCGCTGAGCGGCACGGATGCACCCCCAATCGTGATGCCTAACGGCTATACGTACCATTTGCAGGAACTGGCGTTCTTCTCGTGGTTCTTTGGCGCGCCATCGGTCGGAATTCACGGATGGTTCTCCGATAATGGCACATTCCTGACGGACGCCGGACCGGTTTGCACCACGACCGGAGCCAGCACCGGCGGGCAGTAGTAATGGCTGCACTTTCGGCGGCAGCGGACGCCGCTGAAAGACTTTAACCAATCGAGGGTGTACGGCGGCGGCTTCTGACCTCGCGGTAATCGAGGGCCAAGCCGCCGTCGTGTTTTCAGCCGATGGAGCTTGCGTGCGGCACGAGCAACCTGCAGCCGCCTTGTACTAATATGTAAAGGCGTCGCGAGCCAATGCGCCGCATGGCGCAAAAACACGGTGAAGCTGTTGGGAGATGAACTCATGACTGCACGGACTGTTTCTTTGCGATGAGGGCCGCACTGCAATATGCCATGCCCGTGGAAAGGCAGGAGCGCGTTGAACGGGCCCTTTTTCGCGGCGGCGAACTAACGCTCAAAAATCCCGCCTACGTGCGCGTCTTGCGCAGAATCATGGAAACGCTGCTGGAAACGGATCTCGCGCCGCGCGATATCACCGTCACTGCGCTCGGAATTAGGGAGCGCGCAGCCTGTGCGAATGTGGTGACGCGAGAACCGGGTGTCGCCGCCGGCCTCGAAGAATACGCCTTCATCATGCGCAAGCACGGCCTTAAGGTGACGCTAAAAAAAGAAGATGGCGACGTGTTCGAAACGGGCGAGATTCTACTTCACGCAGAGGCCGGGCAAAACAAGTTGCTGAGTCTGGAGCGCGTCGGACTGAATTTGCTGCAGCGCATGTGCGGCATCGCAACCGCAACGTCGCGATTGCAAGAACGCGCGCGCCGACGCTGCTCCGCCACCAGAATTCTCGGGACCCGCAAAACTCCCTGGGGCCTGCTGGATAAGCGCGCGATCCATTTGGGCGGAGGCGGCACGCACCGGCTCGGGCTCGGCGACGGGATCGTGATCAAAAATAATCACCTCGTGTTGCTCGCTCGCCGCGAGGAACAAGCCGTACCCCTGGCCGTCGAGAAGGCTTGGGCTGGCTGGCGCAATGCGGCCTTCATCGAAGTGGAAGTACGCAGCGAAGAAGCCGCGCTCGCGGCGGGGCGCGTGTTCAAGCGTTTGCAGGCGGAGGAGGCAGCCAGCCCTTTCCAGCGTAGGAAGGTTCACGAATGTCCGTGCCTGGTGATGCTCGATAACCTGATACCGGAAGACGTGCGCAGCATCATCGTCAACATGCGCAAACAAAAAGTATGGGACGCTGCGCTAATCGAAGCCAGCGGCGGCATCTCCGAAGCAAATATGGAGCTCTACGCCGACGCCGAGGTAGACGCCATTTCCATCGGCGCGCTTACCCATTCCGCCCGTGCCCTCGATCTAAGCCAGCGGATGGAGTGATGCGGTAGCAATGAACGCGCCTTTGTAACGACCCACTTCAGTGCGCCATCGATGGTGCGGCAGGAAAGTATAGTCTGAAGACCGCCGCTATAAAGGGGCACTAAGTGCTGAAGTGCAGCTACCGCAGCGAGCGAAAATGGGCGGCGAGTGAATCTCCCATTTTCGCTGCCGGCCACTACAAGCTTAGATCTGCCCCATCCCACCATCCACGTTGATTTCTACGCCAGTAACGTACGAAGCGTCGGCAGAAGCCAGGAACGCGACGACTCCCGCCACCTCCTCCGGCTTTCCCAAACGCTGCATGGGAACCATGGAGACAATGTTTTTTGCGAAATCGTCGATCGCTTCTTTCGAAAGACCGGTCCGGCCGAAGATCGGCGTTTCGATCGGCCCCGGTGCCACAGCGTTGACGCGAATGTTGCGAGCCGCAAGAGCTCCCGCGAAAGTACGCGCCAGAGAACGCAGAGCCGCCTTGGTTGCCGAGTAGACGCTCGCGTTCGCAAGGCCCTTCTGTCCGGCCACGCTGGTATTGAGAATAATCGACGCGTTGTCGTTCAGATACGGCAGCGCCTTTTGTACGGTGAAGTACGCGCCTTTCGCGTCGATGTCGAAAATTTCGTCGAAGTGATCCTCGGTGACCGCCTCCGGCAGCGCGAATTTAGCGATGCCCGCGTTGACGAACAACACATCGATCTTCCCAAACTTCTTGCTGACCTCCGCAAAAAACCTGTCCGTGTCGGCGAGCTTGGAGACGTCGGCTTGCACGGCCAGCACGTCTTTGCCGAGGAGTTTCACCGCCTCATCGAGTGTCTTGCGATCACGTCCAGAAATCGCGAGGCGCGCGCCTTCATCCTTCAGACGCTTTGCGCTCGCGAGACCAATTCCGCTGTTTCCGCCGGTAACAACTGCAACCTTCCCTTCTAATCTGTTCACAGACATCGATTCCTCCACCCCGTTGGGGTTTAACATTCAATTCGCCAACTGCAAGGCCGCTGTTCTTGGTTGTAAAAAGCAATCGCGCCCGCCGCGGGCGGGGCCGCCACGACATTACTGCTTTAGCGCTGCGGCAAGACTTCGATACTTAGATGAACGTCTAACTATTTGGTCGCAGCTAATTGCGAGCGCGCATTTTTATGCGTTAGCGGCCTAGCCTCACGGCCGCAAGTCCGGTACACTGAGGGCGGTACAATGAATCGCGCAAATATTGAAAAAGTTTCGAAGGCCCTGGCCGATGAAACGCGCCTGATGATTTTCGAAGCCATTGCCACACGGAAACGCATGAATTGCGGCGATATCGCTTCGCTGCAGGGCGTGACGCCAGCCACAGTTTCCCATCACATGAAGACGCTCATGGACGCAGGCCTGATCGCCTGCCGCCGCCATGGCCAGTTCGTTTACAGCACCGCGGTGCCCGATACGCTGAACGAGTACACTCGCTCGCTCACAAAAATCGCGCGTGGCAAGAAAGAGGCCAGGCGACGCAGGCGACGCTGAACTCTTGCGAGATTTTCGGCTTTTGCGCTAACATTTCGGCAGGCCAGCTGTCCTGAAACGAACGATTTTGACGTGAGGTGGGGCGATGAGCCTGCGGCCGATCTCTCGGTTCTGCGCTACGCGCTGCTCTTCCCTGTGCAGCCTTCCCGTGGTTGCAATAATTCTCGCCGCAAGTGCGCTCGTCTGCGCACCCAGCGCGCTCTGCCAAGCCGCGAAACTCACGGCCGCGACGACGATCGCTCCTGTCCCTGATTCGCCGCTGGAAATGGTCACGGTCCCTGCGAGGCTGCTCACCTCGCAAGACGACCGCGCGGCCGCGCTCGGACTCTTTGACCATGCGCGCCAAAACTTGTACCTACACAATGGCGCGCCTGCGTTCCAAATGAAAGTTTCCTTCATGTCCTCGGGACAAGCACTCTACGAAGGCGACGGCGCAATGGAAGAAATTTCCTCCGGCCCTCGCTGGCGCTGGACCGCGCAGATCGGCAGCTCGTCGCAAACGCATCTTTCGCCCGGTGGCGGTGTGGTGTATTCGAGCAATCCTCACGACCCGATTCCGATGCGCGTGCAGATGGTCCGCAACGCGATTTTCGCGCCGATCGCTCGCAATGTTGGCGCAGATGTGATCCGCACCGCCGAAGTAATGCGCGACGGCAAGGAGCTCACCTGCATGGTGCTGTCAGCCTCCGCCCCGGATGCTTCGGCGCCCCGCCAATGGTACGAAACTGAATATTGCTTCGACGCCGAGAGCGGCTTGTTGCGCACCTGGTCCGAAGCCCCCGGCATCTATACCGACTACAGTTATGCCGACGCGATTCGCTTTGCGGGACGCACGATACCGCGCGACATCACCGTGACCGAAGGAAACACGGCGATCCTGCAAATTCATATTGATAGCCTGGAGCCGGCGGTCGGAGTGATGCCGGAAATGTTCCAGCCCACGCGTGCGATGCGCGCGGATGGGCCTGCGTTCGTGATCGGCAGCCCGCAGCGATTTCCGATGCGCGTCGATCGCGCGCCAGAAGGTGTAGCGAGCCATGTGCAGCCGGTCATCATCCATGCCACTCTCAGCAACACCGACGGACGAGTCCTCGAAGCCGAAGCTTTGCCTGGCTCCGATCCCGCGCTAGCCCAGGAAGCGCTGGACCTGATCGAGAAAACCAATTTTCAGGCTAACGGAATGCAGCAGGAGGTCTTCGTAAACGTAAAATATCACCTGCCCCAATAGCGTTCGCGCCAAAAGTTTGTCATCCCGAACGAAGCGTGCCGTTGGGCCTCGGTCATTTCGCGGGGTGACGCCTACCTTCCCGCAGGCAGCGACTCGCTTCGCATTAAACCTTCGAGTTTTCACGTAATCACCCCTAGTATTCCTGCTTTGCCCATATACACAGTTTCGCCGATTGTTCGTTCAAGCGGCCCCCGACGAAACTCTACTTGTGAGGCGGCGGCAGCGGCTCACAAATTCCCCCTAGGGCTAAAGCAATGACCGAACAAATCAGATGTCATAAATGCGGAAAGACCTTCGGGTCGTCCAGCGAATTGCGCAAACACGAACGAAACTGCAAAGGCGGCAGCCGATAATTCGACGGCAGCCGGCGTTACGCGGGCGGCTGCTTTTATAGCCGCCTTTTCTTTTGCAAAGACGCCTCTATCTAGCAAGACGCTCCGCGCTGTTTCTGCTCCTTGGCTGCAGCTTGGGACTCCTCGAACGCTCTTACAGAAGCTTCATGTGCTTTCCTGGAGTGCTCCATCGCCTGCTTCGCAAGTTCATGGGCGGTTAAGTGATCTTCCTTATCGGGGTGCGCCATCGCAACGCGATGGGCGTGCGCGGCCAATTCGTGAAATTCCGCCGCCCGCTGATGTGAATCGTACGGCATGATGCCCTCCCTGGCGCCTATGTTACGACACTCCGAACTCAGATCCTGTTATGCCTTTCCATCTTTCATATCTGTGTTAATCATTGTTAATCAGTGTTTATCTATGGTGCCTTTAGCTGCGGCGATCAATTACCCGAGCTAGTAGTTCGGCGAACCTCGAGAGCAATTACCGGAACCGCGCCGCACGGCAGATTGGTGACGAAGCGCAAGGTCCCGTCACTTGCTTCGAACGCCAAGCCCGCCTGATTCGAGCCTCCGCGATACTCGCCCCAGGAGCGCGGCACAGTAGAAACGCACTGCGCGTCAGTCCTAAACTGCGTAGCGTCTGAACCGTGAGTATGTGACGCACCAGCATCGGAGGCATAAACCGCTCCATCCGCCGCCAGGTTGATCTTCGCAGAAGCAAACCCAAACACCACAATCCCCACAACAAGACACTTCTTCGCTAGATTTTTCACGTAAACCCTCCGGTTGGGCGCGCAGCCCAATTCCGTTGGCCGCCGCGCGCCGCCGAGTTTAGAACGAATTGCCTCACTGCGTGCGTCGATCCGCGAGTCTGCGCGCCTTCTCTTCGATGTGAGTGAGGGCAAACCGTGCATCGGCGCGCGCCCAGCAGACCACTACACTTCCGTAGTCCGCAGCTGGAAGTCGCTTGCGGCGGGAACAAAAAAATCACGGAAGGGCGGAACCGAATCCGCCCCTCCGCGGGTGTGCGCGCGACGACCCGGATTTTCATCCGTCGAGGATGGCTGCCGCGCGCGCTTGGGGGACAAAACTCGTTCCTTACTTCTTGCAGGACTCGCTTACCATCTTCAGGTCGGTGACGAACAGCATGTTGCCACCACCCGCATGTCCATCCTGACCTTCACCCGATTGCGCGGATGACGATCCGTACGCGTCGCTCGAAGAGGTGCTCGAAGGCGACTTCTCGCCCGCTGCTTTTCCCTGCGGCACTTTGCCCGTGACGGTAACCGTGTGGCCAACGTGTTCGCCAAGATTGACGTCCCTGCTGCGCAGCTGATACGTCGTGCCATCGTCGGCAGTCAGCATGTAGTGGCCAGTTTTCTTTCCCGCCTGCAGGCAGCCGGTCACGGTCGTGCTATTCGCGCTGGGCGCATTGTCCTGGCCGGAGTTGCCAGCGGCCTGCGCTTGTAGCCGCGATGGCAGGAACGTTACCGCAGCCAGCAGCGCCAATAAAATACAAAACCTTTGCATCACGAATCTCCTTTTCGGGCGCAACTTTCTCGCCCACTTACCGTACAACGTTTCCTAGTAGACGAGGTTTTCACCGCGCCTCCAATCGGGTAAAAGCCTGAGCGACAACGGAAAGTTATGCGTAGTAATGCGCACGCCTTATTTGAATCTGAAATTCTCTGTCTTCCCTATTTTGAAACGCCTGTCGAATGTGGTCCAAAATAAAAAAGGAGCCTCGCGGGGGCGAAGGCTCCTGGAGGAGGGAAGCGGGAGGGCCAAAGTCTTGGTGAAGAAGTGAAGTGCAGGATGGGCCCAGCCCTTAGTATTTTTATTAATAAGGATTCCCGGCCTGCGCCCCACTTCTTCCAGCGGCATAATCAACGATCAGCCTGTTTCGAGCTATACAGCGAACCCTGTAGATTCCGTAGGGAATTACCTTAAATGGTCATAGCTTTGTTCCGTAATTTCAGGCCATGCCGGATTTAGGACCTCTAAGCGAAAGTTATGCAATAACTTACAGTCCACTTCCAAAACAGATGACGGGGACCTTCGGCTCCGCATTCCGCAGACACCTGCAGACATCAAATGTGGTCTTGATGGAGGCAAGTTTCATGACACTCTACCTCGTCAGCCTGCTCGTGCTGGGCCTGATGTGTGGCAGCGAATTGAACGTTGCCGCATTCGCACATCCCACGCTCAATCGCCAACCGCTCGAAACCCACATCTTGATGCGGGCGTCATTCGCGCGATTGTTTGGACGCGTAATGCCCTTCTGGATGGCCGGATCCACGCTTCTGAATCTCTTATTGCTGCTGCCATACCAGCACATCAGTCCGGAGGCCTGGCGGCTGGCGCTGATCGCCTTTGCAATTCAAGCTGTGGCGATTCCCTTCTCGCTCTTCGGACCGGTGCCGATCAACAATCGCATCATCAATTGGACGCCGCAATCTCTTCCCAACGACTGGAAAGAGCAAGAGCATCGCTGGGACGTGTATCACTGGGTGCGAACCCTCGGATTGATTGTGGCCTTCGCTGCGCTGATTCTCAGTGCCATGATCGGTTGACGTTGACGGAAACACACGCAGCACACGTGCTAGCGAACCGCCAACCCATGTTGCTGCGTCGGCGGCGGCACGATGCCATTCAGCCGTAAGTAATAAACAACCTGCCCGTAGTGGTCCGTAATATGCCACACCGCAATCACCGCGATGCCGAGCTTCGTATTCGGACCGCCGTAGCGGCCCTCCACGCGGTCCATCGCGTTTTTCTCGTTGATCGTCGCTAGAACTTTGTTGCCGTACTCAAACGAGTCGCGCAAATACTTCACCAGCTCGTCCTTCGTTTTCGCCGGCGACGGACCGCCCTTTTCGCAGAGGTCCGGCGGAGTTTTGCCTTCGATCTCAGTGAAGAACGCATAATTCGCACACGCCACGTGCTTGACCTGTTCCGCAAATGAACGCACGCCCTTGAAATCGCCCCCCGGCGCGTTGGGAAGGTAGGAATACTTCTCGGCGGGCATCGCTTCCGCGACGGAAAGAAATTGATCCTCGGTGTAGCTGAGGATGCCCCCGACGCTTTCAGCGATCGTCTTGGGTATCGACTCCTGCTGCGGCCGCGCAGACGTGGGCAACGCTGAGATCATCAAACAACCAAGAAAAAGCGGAGCAATTGTGAGTGGGGATTTCACGGTCATCCTCCAATGAAGGAAACTGTCGGGCAGAATACGCCGAGAACGGGCTTGGAGAAAGGACCCTGCGATGGGAACCCGGCTCCGCGTTAGGCCGGCCACCAGGAGCCCGCGCTCACCCGGGAGCTGTCCGGCACCGCGACGGCCTCATCCCACAACCGAGCAACTACTCGCGCCCGGAACCGCGCCTTTCCGGTTAACTCCCTGATAAGATTAGATCTAGCGTCGCAACGTGCTGGGTAATCGGCGTGCATCAACGCTGCCTGAATTTCTTGCCATCACCTCAAAAGGGGCGTGCTCTTGGAAAATTTGCTGCAAGACATCCGCTTCGCTCTGCGCACGTTCCTGAAAAATCCCGGCTTCGCGCTCATCGCCATCGTGACGCTCGCGCTCGGCATCGGCGCCAACACCGCCATCTTCACGATCCTCGATACAGTGCTGCTGCGCACGCTTCCGGTCCCGAACCCGCGCGAACTCGTCGTGCTCACCGATCCCGACGCGCACGGCACAAGCAATGGCAGCGAGAGCAATAACCGCTCCCTGCTGGCCTACTCCGAATTCGAATTTCTGCGAGACCACAACGAAGTTTTCTCCGGCATTTTCGCCGCCGATAGCGCCCTTGCGGAATTGCAAGTCACGATACCGAATGCGACCAGCTCGCCGTCCAAATTGCCCGCCAGTTCGCCGAACTCCGCGGACTCCGCCAACCAACCCGCTTCCGCCGTGCACGATTCTGCGCGCGTCCGCCTCGTCTCCGGCGATTATTTCCACACCCTTGGAATCCAGCCCGTCATCGGCCACGCCTTCGGCCCGGAAGTGGACCGCACGCGCGATGCGTTCCCCGTCGCCCTGATCAGCTATGGATACTGGGGCCGCCGCTTCAATCTCGATCCGCAAATCATTGGCCGGAAGATCGAAATAGATAAAACTTCGTTTGAAATCATCGGAGTCACTCCCGCCGGATTCTTTGGCGAGGCCGTCGGCGAGCAGCCCGACGTGTGGGTTCCGGCCACCATGCAAGCTGCCATCTATCCGGGCACCGATCTGCTCACCGCGTTTCCCGACGGCAACATTGACCAGCACATGTGGCTGCAAGTGATGGCGCGTTTGAAGGCCGGCGTGAGCGTCACGCAAGCCACCGCCGGCATCAACGTCGCGCTGCAGCGCTACATTTCCTCGGCGTCGGTGCTGCAGACGCTGACCTCCGAACAGCGTAAGGAATATTCCAAGCAGCAAATCGTGCTGCATACGGGCGGGCGCGGCGCTTCCACCGTGCACGAAGGATTCGGTGAACCGCTCAAGCTGCTGATGGCGCTCGTCGGCCTGGTGCTGCTGATCGCCTGCGCCAATCTCGCGAACCTGCTCCTCGCGCGGGGCGCCGCGCGCCAGCGCGAATTCGCCGTGCGCCTTTCCATCGGCGCCTCGCGTACGCGGCTGATCCGTCAGTTGCTCACGGAAAGTTTTCTTCTCGCGTTCCTGGGCGCCGGGGCGGGGCTTTTCCTCGCGCAATGGGCCGACGCGCTGCTGCTTCGCATGGTCTCCGGTACCGGGCCGTTCATGATTCAACTTTCGCTCAGCCCCGACGCGCGCGTTCTCGCGTTCGCCTTCGCCGTCGCCGTCCTCACCGCGATGCTCTTCGGGTTGGCCCCTGCGCTGCGCGCCACGCGCATTGATCTCTCGCCCGTCCTGAAATCCGGCACCACCGGTTCCACGGCCGAAGCGCTGCATCGCCGCTTTCCCGTCGCCAAAATCCTGATCGTCGCGCAAGTTGCCCTCTCGCTCGTGCTCCTCGTCGCCGCCGGACTTTTCGTGCATAGCCTCGAGCGCTTGAGCCAAGTGAAACTGGGCTACAACTCTTCGCGCTTGCTTGTCTTCGCGGTTCGCCCGGCTCCCGCAGGCTATAAGGGTGTGGCTGTTCCGCTGCTTTTTCAGGATCTGCTCGATAAATTCAAGGCCGTCCCCGGCGTTTCCAGTGTCACTCTTTCCGGCGACGGCCTCTTCAGCCACGTGGACGCCGGCGATCCTATCGCGGTCGAAGGCTATACTCCCAAACCCGGCGAACAGATGAGCTCGCGGATGGACCACGTCGGCCCGGACTATTTCTCGGTCGTTGGAATGCCCATCCTGCGCGGACGCGGCATTCTCGCGCAAGATAGCGCCCCGCCCGGCGGCAAAGGTCCGCGCGTCGCGGTGATCAATCAAGCTTTCGCCAAGAAGTTTTTCCCGAGTAGTGATCCCATCGGCAAGCGCGTCACCGACACTTATCCCGGTGACCCTCCCGACCCGAGCGTCGTCATCGGCGTCGTCGCTGATTCCAAACACAACAGCCTTCGCGAAGATATTCAGCCGCGCGTCTACGTGCCGATGTTCAATCCTCTCTGGCCGCAAACGGGCACGTTCTACGAAATTCGCACGGCCGCCGATCCCGCCGCCGTTTCTAGCGCGCTGCGCGCCGTGGTGCACGATACGAACTCCGCCATTCCCGAAGTTGAGGTTCACACCATGCCGGAACTCGTGCAGGATTCGCTGCACAGCGATTATTTCGTCGCGCGGCTCGCGTCGGCATTCGGTTTGCTGGCGATCGTTCTCGCCGGCGTAGGACTCTACGGCATCATGGCTTTCACTGTCGCGCGCCGCACTCGCGACATCGGCATCCGCATGACGCTCGGTGCAAGCCCGTCGCTCATTCTTCGCCAAGTGCTGCGCGAAACCCTGACGCTGATGCTCATCGGCATTGCCGTAGGCATTCCCATCGCGTTAGGCGGCACGCGCCTGATTCGCAGCATGCTCTTCGGACTAGGCGCCGTCGATCCCATCGCGTTAGCAGCCGCCTGCATAATTCTCGCCGCCATCGCCGCCGGAGCCAGCTACATCCCAGCCCGCCGCGCCTCACGTGTGGATCCTATGGTCGCGCTGCGATATGAATAGTCACGCAGCCGCCCAGTCATTCAACGGAAGAGGCATTGAGAGCGACAATCGGTGGTGGGGTCAGTGATTGCGCGTTAGGACTTTCGTTGAAATCTGCGCTATTTGGTCAGGGGAGTAATACCTGTGGTATTGCGCAAGTCAAGCTCTGAGTGGTTACACCAAGTCAGTGCCCGGTAGCGAGCGTAAGTCGCGAAGGGTTTATGGAGACGCTAGAACGAACACGAAATCAAGCGGGAGCGGTTAAGCTGCTCCTGCGGCTCGCGCCTTACGCAGATTCTCTTTGTCTTGTCCAGTGAGCTTCCACGTGTGATGGACATCATCGGCGAGATGCATGACTTCGATTTCGTCGCCTTTATTCAGCGCCAACCAGAGCTCGTTTTCGCTGAGCAACGGTTTTGCTTCCACTGTCTTGTTGCATTTGTCGCAGACTGCTTGTATGGGCTTCATGTCTGCTACGGTACGCTCGCAGTTCGAGCAACGCAAGTGAAACCTGTCCGCTGGCAATTGTCGAAAAGGCAGAGCGCCGCACTTGGGCGACTGCGATTTCTACAGCGCCGACAAACCACTTGCCTGCCTGTGTAGTGTAATCGGAACTTATCCCCTACCCGACATCGTATGCCTCGACACACCTTTGCTGATTGGCTACAATCTTTCCCATGAGACTATCCGCTCGCAATCGTTTGGTCGGCAAAATCGTGGAGCTTCAGCTCGGCGACATCATGGCTCACGTCGTCGTGGAAATCGGCGACAATCAAGTCGAGAGCGTCATCACCCGCCGCAGCGCGGAAGAATTGAAACTAAAAGTCGGCGACACAGTTGCCGCCGTGATCAAATCGACAGAAGTAATGTTGCAGAAGGCCTAGCTTCCCTGACCGCAGTAAGTCTCGACCGTAACCCAAGAGTCTTTGTAGGTCATGGCCTTAGACATGACAAAAAGGGCGCTAATTCCGGGCGGCTTTAAGCCCCTGAAGGTTCCCCTGCCGCGGTTAAGAAGCAGGTGCATCACTCGCTGGGGCTGTTCTCATCAATTAACTACCCCGATCTGACCTTGGCCCGAAGCATTCAGTCACATGTCCATGCCTATCAATAATTTGCGAACACCTCTCCCGATCATCCGCTCCATGACGATAGTTAGGAACCAATCGGTACTTCCCGACTATTGCCCTTACCGACCTCGGCATACAATATAAGGACTAATAGCCGGGCCGGGGCTAAGCCGCGGGACATAGCAGCGGCACGCCCATGCGACGCAAAGCGGCTAAGGCTGTATTTCGGGCCCTCGGGGGGCACAATCCCAATGCTGCAAATTTCAATCGCACGGCTTGAGTCTGAATGAATGAGGATTCGCTAAGCCAGTGCTGACCGCTCAACCCATTCCGCTCGAAGTCCCGGTGACGATTCAAGGCGCGACGCTCGTCGACGGCTCGGATCGGCGCGAGCTTTTCACCGAGACCACCAAAACCACGCTCACTTTCGAAAACGGCGCGGTCGTTAGTCTCAAAGCAAAAGTATCCACGGGCCAGTGCCTTTTTCTCCGCAATGAGCAGTCCGGACGCGAAATCCTCTGCAAAGTTCTCGAATATCGCAAAGGTGGTCCGGGAGGTTACACCGACCTCGAATTCACTTCGCGCGACCCGGAATTTTGGAATGCTCCCGCCACGAGGCCTGCTGCCATCGCGCAGAATCAGAATGACGGCGCGCAAACCATCGCTCCAGCGGCAACAGAAAACCAGGCCGCCGCATCGAAGCCGGAGCCGCTCGCGCCAATAGGCGACGAAGCCCCCGCGACGTTGCCAGAAACCAAAGCGAGCGAGTCCGCGGCTCCCGCGCCTGCCCCCATAGCTGCGATACCCGCACCAGCAGACGAGGCAGACTGGAACGAAGCAAAAGACGCCGAGCTTATGGCCGCGCTCGCGATGATGGCCGGCGACGCCAAGCCAAAACCGAAGCGAGAATCCGCGGCAGAAGGAAAGCAAGCAAACGGACACGAGGCCGCGTCCGAAAACGCTTCGCCCCAAGACGAAACCGACGCGGCAGGACGGTCGACGGTAATTGCGATGCTGGCTTCCCTGCCCGGGCGGATGCGCGAATTCAAGTCGGCCAAAATCACGATCGCCGTAGGAATCGCCGCGTCCATTTTGATCGTGGCGATTCTCGGCCTGGCGTGGCACGCGAAGCGCAGCGCTTCGCTGCGCGCACGACAGCGTGCAATCGCGGAGTCCAAGCAATCCGCAACGCAACCCACCGCTTCAGAAACATCGCAAACGCCGATTGCCGCGAACGGCGGTCCAACAACGTCAAGCGCAACACCAACAACTGACAGCGCGAGAGTTGTCGCCAATTCCAACGCGAGCGCCACGCCGGCACAGGGAACCGACAAAACCCAACAGCCGAGCATCGCGAAAGCCTCCAATGATTCGCCCGCAGCAGCGAAATACTTTTCCGACGGCCCCGTAGTAGTCGAGCAGGAGACAAAGCGTCGCGAGTTGAAACAGACCAACAAGAGCGTCGGAGAAACCATTCCCGCAAGAATCATCTCGCAAGCTCCGCCGGCCATTCCGTCATGGGCAAAAGGACTCGACCTCGACCCAGTCGTGCAACTAGACGCCGTAATTGACGCGAATGGCAACCTCAAAACCACGAAGGCATTGTCCGGCCCACGCATTCTGCAAGGTGCGGCAAAACGAGCCGTCGCCCTATGGATTTTCGAGCCGGCCTTAACAGACGGCAAGCCCACCACCACCCACATGGTCCTGACAGTCGAGTTCCAAAGATAATCACACCTAAAACGAGCGCGTCGACACAGGGGATCCCAATACGTTAGGCCGGCAGCGCTTCCACAACAACCAAATCCGTCGAAGTCGGCACTACCCGATTCAGACGGAAGCCCGCGCTCCCCATTAGCTCGCCATATTCCTCGATAGTGCGTTCCCGTCCGCCGGTCAAGAGCAGCATCACCACATCAAGAATCTTGCCCGTCGACGGCAGGTTCGCCTCCGGCAGCGCCCATTCCACAAGCAGCAGCGCTCCGTCTGCTGGAACCGCGCGGCGACAGTTCACCAGAATGGTGTGAGCATGTTCGTCATCCCAATCGTGGATCACGTGCTTCATGACGTAAGCCCGGCAGCCGGAAGGGACCTCACGAAGAAAATCGCACGGCAACATCGCGCTGCGGCTCTTCAGTTCCCCGCCCAGAAAGCCGCGCTCTGTTGCGCGCTCCAGCACGTGCGGCAGGTCCGCCAGAGTGCCGGTCAGTCCGGAATGTGCCTTGAGGATGGCCGCAAGCAACACTCCGTTGCCGCCTCCTACGTCCATGATGCTGCCCCAACGGCCAAAGTCGTACGCGCTGGCGATCGCCGGCCCGACGAGCGCGGAAGAGTCCGTCATCGCATCATCAAAGATGCGTGCGAGTGCGGGATTTTGTTGCAGGAACTCCCAGCCGTCCATGCCCAGCACTTTGGATCTGGCCGGTTCACCGGTCTGAACGCTATAGAGAATCTCGCCAAACGGACGAAAATAATTTTCGGTTCCCCAGAAAATCACCATGGACCGCATCGAGCCAGGCACTCCGCTGCGGAGATAACTCGACGTCGGATTGTTGGCGAAACTCCGCGGCGCGGTTTCTTCGAAGATTCCTCTACTTGCCAGGGCGCGCAGCACCCGGTACAAGGCGGATTCACGCACTTCGAGTTGCGTGGCAAGATCTGTTGTTTTACGTGGCCCATCATTCAGAAGGTCCGCCACGCCTAGTTTTGCTGCAGCGTAAAGAGCCTGATGCAAGACCAGACCATCTCGCACGCGCAACAATTCGAAAGGACCGGCAGGCGAATTCGCTTCTGGTATCATTGCCCTCCTCTGGTCGGGGCTACCGCCGCAATGGGTGGTGCGACATCCGCCGAATGTGGCGTCTTCGCGCGATACCGGTATGGTCCCAGGCTAATCATCAAAAGCATCGCCGCGAACGCCGCAAGGGAAAACCCTGCGAGCGGCAGCGAATAAGAACCCGTTTTGTCGAAGCCTACGCCCATCAAGTAAGCTCCTATGCCTCCGGACACGCCAAAGACAGCCCACAGCCACCCAAAAAGTTCGCCGAACGAGCGCAGTCCGAAATAGCGGGTGGTCAAGTACGCAATGATATCCACCTCAGCTCCTATTCCCAGGCCAACCAGCAAGGAAGCGACGCATGAGAGCCATATCGAATGGGTTGTTGTAAGCATGGCCGCGCCAATCGCCACACAAGCGAAAAAAAACGCCGCAACCCGCGGAGCGAAGAATTGGTCCATCAAGTAGCCGCAGGCAACTCGGCCGAAAAGGAGTCCAACACCGAAAAGCGAACTGACAAACGCTGCCGTCTGAGCCGTGCTTCCCCGATCCGTCACTATCGCGGGCAAATGAATGAAGCAGGCATGCACGCTTGCGGTAACCAAGCCCAGCGCGCATGCCAGGCTCCAGAATTCCGGTGTGCCCAAGGCCTCGCGCACCGTCAACCCTTCTTCATGCACCCGGATGGAAGTCGCAATGTGAGGTTCTGCCGTGCCATCGGGCAGCAATCCCATGCTTTCGGGTTTCTCTTTGAGGAATGCCGCAACCACCGGCAACGGCACAAGCAAAATCGCTAGACCGAAAATGCTGTAAGCGTGACGCCATCCGAAAATCGCTACGAGCCGCTGCGCCACGGCGGGCATCAAAATTGCTCCGAGCCCCATGCCAACCATCATCAGGCTCAGGGCCAGTCCTCGCCGCCGGTCAAACCATCGCGAGACCACGTCTGTGTAGGACATCGCTCCAGCGCCGCCAGAGACGATGCCCAACGCCAAATAAAATACGTACAGTTCCCAAATCGCACTAGACAACGCGCTACTAGAAAGTAGAATGAGGCCAAGTACGATTGTGCAGGGCAGCAGCACACGCCGGGGCCCGTAACGGTCAACCAATCTTCCGGCGATCGGGACGCACATCGCCGCCGTCAGGTTATGACATGTGAACGCGAGCGAAATGCTGGAACGCCCAGTGTGAAATTCTTGGCCGATCGCCTTCGCAAATATCCCGAAGGTGAATACGAGGACCGTGGCGGAGTTGAGGAATAGGCCGAGGGCAGCCGTTAAGGCGACCCACCAGCCATAAAACACCCGGGGGCGAGAATGTTCGGCGCTCATCCCGATTTCCTGAAAGTAAGCGCTAAGGAATTGGCCGGAAGCAGTTGAAGTGGACGATATACCCGCTATCACCCGTAGTCAACGTAACTCGACGCTCGTTTATCCTGCGTTTAACTTCGTTATGACAATGTTACCGGCGGTCCAAGCAGGTCCCAACACTCTGGAGGGTTTCGATGTCAAAGAACAGCACTCGCGCGTGCGCTACCTTCGCGCTTCTTCTCCTCGCCATACTCACGCCTTCCCTTCTCGCTGCGCCGCAAACCTCTGGGGGCTCCGGCTATCATCTGGTTAAAAAAGTAAAACTGGGCGGCAGCGGCGGCTGGGACTATCTCGAAGTTGATCCTGCCACGCATCGCCTGTTCATCTCTCGCGGCACTCACGTCATCGTCGTTAATCCCGATCAGGGAAAGATCATCGGCGACATTCCAGACACCCAAGGCGTGCACGGCATCGCCTTTGCCGACGAATCCAACAAAGGCTTCACCACCAACGGCCGCACCTCCGATGTCACCATCTTTGATCTCAACTCCCTCAAGGCCCTCGGCAACGTCAAGACGGACAAGGACACCGACGCCATTATTTACGACACATTTTCCAAGCGCGTCTTTACCTTCAATGGCGACGCCAACACCTCGTCGGCCATTGACGCCGCTTCCGGAAAGCTCGTCAGTACTTTTCCTCTCGGCGGCGGCCCCGAATTCGGAGCCTCCGACGGCAAGGGCAAAATGTTCGTCAACCTCGAAGACAAAAGTTCTCTCGTAAAATTCGACGCCAAGACACTGAAAATCGAAAACACTTGGCCGCTTGCTCCTTGCGAATCTCCCTCCGGCCTCGCAATTGACGCCGCGAACGAAATCCTCGTGGTCGGCTGCCACAATAAGCTCATGGCTTTCGTTGACGGCAACTCCGGAAAAGTTCTCGGCACCGTTCCCATCGGTGAGCGCGTTGACGCCAACCGCTTCGACCCCGCCACCGGATACGCCTTCGCTTCTTGCGGCGACGGCACGCTCACGATCGCACACGAAGATTCCCCTACACAATTTTCGCCGGTGGAGACGATCCAGACGCAACGCGGCGCTCGCACCATGGCCATTGACTACACAACGCACACCGTCTATCTCGTCACCGCGGATCTGGGCCCCGCACCGCCTGCCACGAAAGAGAATCCCCGTCCGCGCCCGGCCATCATTCCCGACACATTTACCCTACTTGTCTACGGCAAGTGACCGCGTCGGTGTCGCGTCGGTTTCTTGGGGATTCGAGAGTTTAGGGTTTGTGCGGCACCAGCGAGATCGGAACTTCAGCGGCTTAAAGCCGCCCTGAATTGGCGCTCTTTAGGTCGTGGCTAGAGCCACGATCCACAAAGATTCCTGATTACTCTTGGTAGCTTACTCGTAGCGCAGCGCCTGCGTCGGCGCGATCTTGCACGCTCGTCGCGCCGGCACATAAGCCGCGAGCATCGTCACCAGAAATAACGACGGCACCACGATGAGGTAAGCCACAATGTCCACTTCACCGGCATTAAACAGCATGGAATTCATGAATTGCTCGACGGCGAAACCCATCGCCAGCCCGATCGCGGTTCCGATCGCGACCAGCACGAGGCCCTTGCCCATCACCAGGCGCAGCACGTCCGACTTAGCCGCGCCAAGCGCCATGCGTATGGCAATCTCGCGCGTTCTGCGGCTCACGTTGTAGGCCACTACGCCGTACAAACCGGCGATGGCCAGCAAGAGGCCTACTGCCCCCATGCTGCCCACCATTTGTATCGCGATTCGTGGCCCGTTCACGACCTGGTTCAAGTACAAATCCTCGTAAGTCCTTGTCTGCAGCATCGGCAGGTTGGGATCGAGCGTGCGGACAACGTCCTTCACGGGCTGCACCAATTGCAGCGGGTCGCGATCGCCGCTCGAACGCAACAGCAAAGTCATTTGCGCGATAGGATGCTGGGCCAGCGGCATATACACAAACTCCATCGGCCCTTCGGTGGTGCTTTGATATTTGATCGTCTGCGCAACGCCTACGATCTCCACCAGCGCGCCGGCGCGGCTATCCAGTCGGATGCGTTTGCCCACCGCATCCCCTCCCGGCCAATAGTGCTTCGCGAATTGCTCATTCACGACGGCGACGCGCGGCGCCTCCGCGGTATCGAATGAGAGAAAGCCGCGTCCACGCAAAATCGGAATCCCCATGGTCGCGAAAAATCCTTCATCCACCGTGTCCATTGTTGCACTGAAATTCTCGCGATCTGGCGGCATCTGAGATCCGTCCGGCACGAACGCCACGCCCTCAAACCCATCCTGCCCAAGGGGAACGTTTTCGGTGAGAGCATCGCCCGCAACTCCGGGGGCTTCCCGCAGGCGTTCGGCCAGCAGCTTATAGAACTGCTGAGTCTGAGCTGCGTTGTACTGCTCCAGACGCGGATCGAACTTGACCATCAGCAAATGGTCTTTCGCAAAGCCGGTGCCTTCCAGAAAACTCTGCTCGAAACTTCGGGCCATCAGGAAAGCGGCCGTCAGCAGCATCAGTGATGTGGAAACCTGCGCTACCACCAGCATATTCCGGCCCCACAGGCGTTTGCGGCCCGGAACGTCCACGTCGGCCGATTTCAGTCCGCTCAATAGATCCACGCGCGTGCTTTGCAGCGCGGGCGCCAGGCCGCAGAGGAGCGCGCTCAACACCGACAGCGCCAGGCTTGCCAGCAGCACGCGCTTATCCATTTGGAAAGGCACGGCCGCCGGTAACTCGGTCATAAAAATGATGCTCTCTTTCGTGTGGAACCAGGCGATGACGCCGTTGCCGATGGCTATCCCCGCCAGTCCACCCAACGCCGCCAGAATCAAGCTTTCGGTCAATAACAGCCGGATAAGCCGAAAACGCCCGGCGCCCAGCGCCAATCGCACCGCGATTTCATGCGTTCGGGTGCGCGCACGGGTGAGAAGCAGTCCCGCAACGTTCGTGCAAGCCACCAGCAGGACGGCCAGCGACAGGACCATGAAGATCACGCTGAATTTCCAGTTAACGTCGTCAGCGCGAGTTCGCATTTCGAACTGCGTGTGAATCGCCGCGCCGCGGCCGCGATTCTGTTTCGGATAGTCGCGCTCGAAGTTTTTCGCCAGCACGGTGAGTTCGTTCTGCGCCTGCTCGATCGTGGTGCCCGGTTTCAAGCGCGCCGTTAGGTTCAACTCGCGATCGTCGCGGTCCTCGAAGAAATTCTTTTGCATGTTCGTCGAAAACACGCGCGCCATCGCCAGCGGCACGTAGAAATCGGGATGCCCGACGATATCCATCCCCGGAAAAGTTTCCGGAGCCACGCCAATCACGGTGAAGTCCGTGCCGTTCAGCCGAACGATCCTGCCCACCACGGCACGGTCGCTCGCGAATTCGCGCCTCCAGAATTCCGGGCCGAGCACCACCACGGCATCGCGGCCGGGCACCTGATCTTCATCCTCGCGAAAACCGCGCCCCAGCGGCGGCTCCACGCCCAGCACGTGGAAGTAATTGCCCGAAACCATCATGCCGCCCCTCACGCGCGGAGTGGCTCCGGCTTCGGCGCTGAACCCGACCGGCTCCATGTCCGCGTTCGCGATCACACCGTCGTAACTGTTCGTTTGGCTGCGGATGTCCAGGTATTCGCGATAGGAAAAATCCTCGAAGCCGGTATCGTGCGTGGTAGTCACTAAAGTGACCAGGCCGCTGGGATGCGGCACCGGGTACGGCCTGAAGATCAGCGCATCCACCATGCTGAATGTTGCCGAAGTCATCCCGATCCCCAGGGCCAAGGTGATCACGACAAACAAAGTAAGTCCCGGCGTGCGCTGCAAACTTCGTATCGCGAAACGCAGGTCCTGCACCAGGTGTTCGACGAATTGCAGGCCTCGCGCGGCGCGGTAGTCTTCCTTCATCGCCTCCACTGCGCCAAATTTCAATCGGGCTCGCCGCCGCGCCTCCACGCGCGATAACCCGGCGCGAATGTTTTCGGCGGTCTGCAACGCGATGTGCTCCTCGATCTCTTCCCGCAAGCGTTGCTCATCGCGCCGCCGCGTCGCAAAGTTCGCCAGCCGCGCGAAAAACCGTCTCAGAGATTTCATGGCAAATCCTCCGCCTTCGCTTCGAAGAACCGCCCGATGATCGCCGCCGTCTGCTCCCAGTCCTGCGTCTCGACCTGCAACTGCTTCCGCCCTTCCCGCGTCAGCCGGTAAAACCGCGCCCTACGATTATTCTCAGACGCGCCCCATTCCGACGCGATCGCGCCTTCCTGCTCCAGCTTAAGCAGCACGGGATACAAAGTCCCCTGGTTCACAGCAAGCAGATCGCCGCTGATCTGCTCGATCCGCCTCGCGATTCCATAGCCGTGCAAAGGCCCCAGAACGTCCAGCGTCTTCAGCACCATCAACGCCAATGTTCCCTGCAGCACATCCGTTTTCTGTTTCATGCCCACCGTCACGACCTCGCCATTTGGGTTTCCAACAGGAAGATGCCACACTTCCTTTGGGAAAGCAACAGGAAACTGCCCCGGCCCCCGGGGGAACCGGCTTGGCGTCAATAGCAGATGTCCAGTAACGCGACCTACAAGGAGCTGGCCAGGGGGCGATACTTCCTCTCAAGGCTGCCTCAGCGTTTTCGGACCGGATCCCTAGAAGCGTACCGGTCACACGTCAGCCAGATGGCGAAGTCGCCGCCTGTAAGCTGCGACCTTGTGGCGGTTGCCACAGAGCATCATGCTGCACCAACGGCGATGGTGCGATTTGGTCTGGTCACGGAACCAGAGCACGCACGTGTCGTCCTCGCACCGTTTCACCAGTTTGAAGTCGGCGCTGGCCAGGAGCTCAGCGGCGGCTTCCGCCACCGGTCCAAGAATCGCCTCGGCGGTGGCTTTCGGACGGACCTTCTCGATTTTGAGCGAGCGCGGTTTGTTCCAAACAAGGCGGGGATGACTCTGCGCGCCAGACAGAAATCGGTTGAGGACCGAAGGATCCCCCCGCTGCCCAGCCTTTCGTTTCTCTACAAGCGAACGAAAATTCTCGCGCAGCGCTCGCGCAGAATCTAAAAGAGATATTCGCGCCGCGTCCGCCCCGAATTTCGGGACCGAAAGTCCCGCGAATTTGAGCCAATGCAATACGTCCTCGTCGCCCTGAAAAAAATCCACCAACTTTCCATTCGCTCGCATCCGTGTATTGAGAAAGTCCAGCCCGAGGTGCCCCGCCAGAAACACCGGAGCGGGCCGTGAATTTCGATTTTGGGAGCTGGTCAAGGGGATAAGGCTCGGAAACAGTGTAACCAGAAATCACAGCCTTGACAAGTTACAGACATTATGGTGTAACCTGACACGATTACTTTGTCCGGTGTTTGGCAATCCGATGCCAGCACCCTTAGGAGGAATTGCTAATGGCTCACAATACTTCAGCGCAAAAACAAAAGGGTAGCGCATCAAGCGCGGAGTCCCGCGGCTCTGTCGTGCCGTTAACATCTATCTGCAAGATCGAAGCCGATGGCGTTCAAGTTTTTTACAGAGAGGCAGGAAGTCCCCAGGCACCCGTGGTTCTTCTGCTGCATGGTTTCCCTACGTCGTCCTTCATGTATCGAGAGTTGATTCCCCGTCTCGCTGATCGCTACAGAGTAATCGCACCAGACCTGCCTGGCTTTGGATTCACGGAGGTACCTGAGGAGCGAAAATATACCTACACCTTCGACGCCTTGGCCGCGACGATAGCTGCCTTCACCCAGGCGATCAAAGTCAATCGCTACGCGCTTTATGTCTTCGATTACGGAGCGCCGACGGGTTTCCGCCTTGCCATGGCCCATCCCGAACGGGTCACAGCGATTGTTTCACAGAACGGCAACGCGTATGAAGAAGGACTCGGGGACGCCTGGGGACCGATCAGGAAATATTGGGCTTTTCCTAACGTCGAAAACCGGGAAGTCATCGCGAAGAATGTGCTAACTCTCGAAGGCACTCGCTGGCAGTACACGCATGGAGTACCGAACCCGGACAGCGTGGCGCCGGAATCCTATACATTGGACATGGCGCTTATGGAGCGGCCAGGAAACAAAGACATTCAGCTGGATTTGTTTCTGAACTACGCATCCAACGTCGCCCTCTACCCCACGTTTCAAGCATACTTCCGTAAATCGAAGCCCCCGTTGCTAGCCATTTGGGGCAAGAACGATCCCTTCTTCATTCCAGCAGGCGCGGAAGCATTCCGAAGGGACATTCCCAGCGCGCAGGTCAAGATGCTCGACACCGGACATTTTGCTTTGGAGACGCACGTCGTCGAGATTGCTACGGCGATGAAGGAGTTCTTTGATGCTAATGGAATATAGCTGCGGTGCAAGAGTAGAGAGGTCGCGATGACAGCTGAAAACGCAACCATCGTATTAGTTCATGGGGCGTGGGCAGACGGGTCGTGCTGGCAGAACATCATCCTGCCGCTGAAACGGCTCGGCTTTAGTGTGACCTGCGCCCCAATTCCCCTTACATCGCTTACGGACGACATAGCGGCTCTCTCTAGAACAATTGAGCGAAGTAAGGGGCCGGTTGTGCTCGTCGGACATGCGTACGCCGGGGCAGTCATCGCCGGGCCCACCGACGATCGAATCAAAGCTCTGGTATACGTCTCGGCGCTGGCGCCGGGAGACGATGAAACAGTCGCGCAGGTCTTCTATCGTGAACCGCCGCATCCGGATGCTCCTCATTTGGAACCCGATCAACACGGCTTCATTTGGATGCCAGTCAACGGCTTTCGTAAAGCAGTCGCTCACAAAGCCTCCGCCGATCAAACGGCCATCATGGCTGCGGTCCAACGGCCAATTGCTGTGAAATGCATTCAGGAAGTGACTCCACCACCAACGTGGAAGACGAAGCCAACCTGGTACTTGCTCGCCGAAGAAGATCGCATGATCAAATCAACGACTCAGCGCTTCATGGCCGAACGGATGGGCGCGAAAATCCGCTCCTATCCGGTGGATCACACACCGATGTACACCCAGCCGAATCTCGTGGTTGATGTCATCACGGAGGCAGCGGGCGAAAAAGCTCTCAGTAGAAGTTTCTGAGTGGCGACGCGGACTGCCGATGGAATCCGTGCAGCGAGAGTCGGCGGGAAGTTTGTCGCCTGTGAAAATTATTGAGGAGAACCAACGATGTCGAATTCCGTCGCTATCGTTACGGGCGCTAGCCAGGGAATCGGAAGGGCCAGTGCAATCCGACTGGCCCGAGATTTTTCATCTCTCGTTTTGATCGCACGAGACGAGGCGCACCTGCAAGAAACAGCCCAAAAAGCGAAGTCCTTCGGAGCTGAAAGTCTCGTGCTTGCGCTCGACCTTCGTGAACCAGCCTCCCCCGACAAAATCGTGAACGAAGCACTCAGCCGCTTCGGCCGGATCGACGCGGTCGTGAATATCGCCGGGGCTGTGCCGCAAATTGATCTCCTTGAGATGACAGACTCTCAGTGGGACGACGGTATGGCGCTGAAGTTTCACGGAGCCCGTCGGCTTACTATAAGAGCCTGGGATGCCTTGAAAGCTTCCAGGGGTTCTGTCGTCCTGCTCTCGGGGCTTGCAGCCTGGGACCCTAAGCCGGGATTCGCCGCGGTAGCTGCAATCAATGCGGCGATTATTGCTCTTGCGAAAGCCTTCGCGGAGCAAGGCATCAAGGACGGCGTTCAGGTCAATAGCGTGTCGCCGGGAGCGGTCATGACGGGCCGGCGGCGATCATTTTTTGAACACTGGGCGCCAGAACACCACCTCACCGTCGAGGAAGCAATTAAAAAGTATCCGCTCGGATTGGGAGTTGACGAGCGAGGTAGCACGGCCGATCCGTGCGGCAAGACAATCTGACCGGAACCGTTTCCCCAGAAGTCCTTCGCTGTTCTGAACGCGAGACCGTCGACACCCCATCGGATCAAATCGAATGCATCGCCCGCGAGGCCGTCCAATTCTGTGGTTTGCCGCAGCGTGAAGCGGGAGGTCACCTTTTTCCGCAGCTACTCGCTCTCGGGTCCGCTCTCGACGGAGCGCTATCGAATCAGCGTGAAGGTCGAGCCGAATGGAACCGCTGGAACCTACCTGAAGGAACATGTCCGGGTGGGCGATGCTCTCGACGTCAGCTCGCCGCGCCGAAGCTTCATTCTGCAATCAGGAGAGCGCCCGGTGGTGCTGCTCAGCGCAGGAATCGGCGAGACGCCTGTTCTGGTGATGCTGTACGCGCTGGCGGCGAGAGGCGGACACCTATCTCTGCGGACCCACTCGCTTCATGGCAGACATGCAAGGGGCGCTCGCAACCTTTGGTGTGGCGCCGGAACGCATTCACCTCGAGATCTTCAACGGCAGCGAGTCGATGACTCCTGGTGTGGTCGGCGGAGTGACGCGAGCTCCGCATCTGCCCAAAGAGGACTCCAACACCGGTCCGCTCGTATCGTTCCCCCGCAGTGGCATAGCGGCGCACTGGAACGCGTCAGCCTACCAGAGCATTTTGGAGCTAGCCGAGGCGTGCGACGTTCCGGTTCGCTGGTCGTGCCGGACCGGTGTTTGTCACAACTGCGAGAGCGGTTTGGTTTCAGGTGCGGTCGTCTACGGACCGGAACCGCTCGAAAAGCCCGCCGACGGCAACCTTCTTGTTTGCTCCTCGCAACCAATTCGCGATGTCGTCATCGGTTTGTGAAGAACTCACTGGATTCGATTCTAAGATGGGGTCGCTCAGACCGTCCACCACGGTCGCGTGCATGAGCGAACTGGCACGCCGCGCCGTTTCTCAGTATGATGCCCGGCAAACAACGCCAGGAGTTTGCCCCGTGAAACGCTATTTCACTACCTCCGTCGCGATGCTGCTTGTTGTCTTGCTCGCAGTGCTCGTCGTTCCCGCCGTGCGCGTGCGCGGCTCTTCGATGCCTTTCAATGTGGGCATCGTGAAAAAAAGCGTCGTGTTCCTCTACTACCCCAAGGGCGAGTCGCTCGAAGTCGGCACCGGCTTCCTCGTCGAGATTCCGTCGAAGGTTGAACCAACGCAGAGCCATGTAGCCGTCATCACGGCGCGGCACATTGTTGATCCGCAGTGGGCCGGCTGCTCGTGGAAGAACCCGCAGCAGATTTATGCGCGAGTCAACGTGAAAAACTTCAGGGTCGGCCAGCAAGCATACGCCACGGACGAGCTCGTCTTCGATCTCGTCAACGCGGGAAAGAACGTGTGGTGGGCCCACCCCAACGAGCGTGTGGATGTAGCCGTGATTCCTGTTTCCGCCGCCCACGTCGAACAGCTCCTGCACAACGATGTCCACTTCATCCCGGTCGCCGACTTCGCCACCAAAGCCGAAACCGAAAACTACAAAGTCGGCATCGGCGACCAGATCGTCACCGCCGGGCTGGTCCCTGCCCTACTGGACACCGAACGCAACTATCCCGCATTCAAGTTCGGACGGATTTCAAATATTCCCGAAGAGCCTATCAACATGAGATGCACACAGGAGGACAAGCCGCTGCCTCGCAACGTTTGGCTGCTCGCTGGAAATTTCGTCGGCGGCAATAGCGGCTCGCCGGTGTATCTGCTGCCGCCGCAGCCTTCCGCCGTGCACCGCGTGATGCTCATCGGAATTCTGGCAGGGTCAATTCCGAATGTGGACCTCGGCCAAATGGTCCCCTCCGATTATGTTTTTGACGTAATCCAGGCGCACTACCCGGGCGCGAACCTCTATCGCGGCCACACCGAGCACAGCATCATGAAGTAGCCCCCCAATGTTTTGGTTTGCCGCTCAATGGACCTCCGTGCCGAGATGTGAACGCGCTCTAGTGGCACGAGGGATCGTCGACAAACTGGCCGCTTCCCGCCATGGCTCCGAGCGCGTGCCCGCACGCCACAATGCGCTGGTTCAAGTCATCATTCTCGAGCGCGTCCTGCGCTATGTAAGTCAGATTCGCGCGTTGCGCGAGATATTTGTCGCTCAATTGCGACATATTCTGGGATTCATTGCTCAACAATTGATACGCGTTGCGATCCGCATCCGTCGAGGCCGCTACTCCGGCCAAACGCAGGCTGTCACTCGCTCGCATACGATATTGCCCCAGCCAATCCGAGCCAAGCGGAAAGCTATTTTGAATTGCGCTGGCAAGCGCCGTGCGCCATTCGCGAAGCGTCCCCATGAACTCGATCGCCGCCCGTAAAAACCCTTTTGAAAATCCCGGATTCGATGACGAAGCGAACGCACCGGCGGCGGCGCCGGGCAAAGTCAACTCGACGCGGTTTCCCTTGAAGCTGAGTGTTCCCTGCACCGCATGCGCCAGCGCCTCCAGCTCAACGTATGAATGTCCATTCGTCTGCATCACCGGCACAGATTGATCGGACTGGCCGTTAAGGACAAGCGTCAGGTTCGAGTTCGAGCTCGCGTTCTGGCTCTGGGTGGCGTCCTGCGAGAGCGCGATCAAAGGCGCAAAAAGAAATAATGCCGCTATCAGATATAGAATGGATTTTCTTCTGATCATGGCTGCGCTCCTTCCAATCGATTTTGGGGGTTCAGCAACTCGGAATTCCCTCACCGGCCGGGCGCTAAACAGTTAAAGTAAATAACGGGAGCGGCGAACATCAGCCACAACTGAATCGTGTAGTGGCATGCCAAGAAAATGTTGGCACCCCAGAACTGCTCTTGCCGTCCCCGGCCCTAATTGGCCCAATCGCGATAAAACTCGTCAGGAGTTCGGCCGCGGCTGCATGGCCATCGCCACCAGCGCGCCGATAAGAATCGCCGGAAAAAGCTGACCAACAACGGCCTCCGCCGTGGTTAGCGAACGCGCGAATGGATTCACCGGCGTGATGTCGCTGCCGATGGTCGTCAGTGTCGCAAAACTGAGGTATGTCAGCTTCGCGGTGAGTTGATCCAAATCCGCAGGCGCGGAAACGAAGCGGAAGGACCCGGGCCGCAGCTGTTCGAGAAACTGAAAGCCAGACGCCCAGGCCATGCCCAGCAGAAGATACGCGCACACGCCGCCCTGGATGCGGCTCCAGGTCACCGGCCCCACGCGAAACATCACCAGCAGCACAATCCTCACGTAGAGCAGCAACATGATCGTCGCTAGCACGCTGCCGAACAGATGCAGAAACGGCGTAGGGTGCAAACGCCCGGCCGCCAACACCACGGAAGTGGCAAGCACGGTCGCGATCACAAACGCCCTGAAAATCCGGCTCGGATTTGCGGCGATGGCGCCGTAAATCATCAACGCTTCGACGACTATGTCGAAGAAAATTCGTCCCCGAAGCCCCGCGTCGCGTAAAGGGGTGATCACAAATATAAGAATGGTCACGGAGATCGTAACAAGCGTCAGGCCCAAGTCGCCGGACCAGAACTCGCTCATGTCCAATCGCAACCCGGCTTTGTACCGATCAAGCGGATCGCTGCTCACGAAGTATGCCTCCGAGGAATTGCCAACCGAGCAGAATTATAGCCGTGGGCAAGGGCGGCCCAAGCAAAATTATGAGAAGTGCCAATTCAAACGTCCGTTGGCAACAACTCATCGACCGCCTTTAATTGCAACGAAGAGAATCAGGGACCCTACAAGAACGGCAAATGGCGCAAAGACGGCGCCGTGCCAATAATTCTGATAGTGCAGTTTTCCTTGAAGCAGTCCCACAACACCCAAGGCCATCGCCAGCACTCCCGCGAATCCCAAAAAAGCTCGCTCTCTCAACGTCCAGCGCTGCGGCTTCGCGTTTGACCTATTCATCGCACGACAAGATATCAGAATAGTGGCACCGATTCACAAAGCACAGTCAGCATCTCGCCGCACTTCGATACCCGTCCAGGCTCCAAACGTCCTGGGCCTCCACGTACCTCAACACGTACCTGTCGCCTCCCTCGACGCGCACCCGGAAAAACGTCTCGCCCGGCGAATACCACCGGTCTTCCACTTCCGCAATCTCGAGCGTCTGCTCGCCCAGCGTCAGCCGCATGGGACGTTCAACCGCGCGGTACCCTGCATAGCACTCCACTGATACTCTTTTCATCGCAGCCTCAGCGTCTTCCGCCTCCGCTCGAGGTCACTTCTGCGTCCCACTTGAGTTTATCTCCGAATCACGTCGCGAAGTCTGACCGTCACTTGAGACAGGTGAGCGCCGAAACTGAGGTCGGAACTCCGCAGGCACCGTTCACGAATCTGCCTGATACACTGTGGCGCATGAGACCAGTCTGCGTTCTGGTAGTCCTTCTTATTTTGGCCACTGGGTCATCGCTCTGTCAGAACAACCCGAGTCCAAAATCTACGCCGACCACCCCTAATCTTCCGGATGTGAACCCTCAATTGTTGCGCCTTGCTATCCAGGACCAGTCGGACCGCGGCAACGACCTGTTCTCTGGTAAACAGGTCAACACGCCACAAGATCTCAACGTGCCGAAGCGTGATGCGGAACGGCAGGCGGAAGTGCAAACGCTTCTTAGCGAAGGCAAGGTCCAAACGGGCCGGGACTACTACTTCGCAGGACTAAGTTTTCAGCACTCCGAGTCGTCCGATAACCTGCTACTTGCCCACGTGCTCGCCGCAACATCTCTCGCGAAAGGAGACAAGAGTGCCGGGTGGTTGCGTCGCCGCCACGCTTGACCGCTATCTCTGGTCGATCAAACATCCTGAGGTGTTTGGCACGCAATACCAGACGGGCCCGGTCAACAAGGAAACGATGCAACCATACGACCGCATTTTCATTTACGACAAGATTCGTGCTGCTTGGGGCGTGGACTCCCTGGCGGAGCAGGAAAAATCTCTGAAGAGCTTCCCAAAGAGCGACGTCTCCAGCTCGTTGACGCCAGCGCGCAAGTAAAGGGACTCGCACAACATCCGCGTTGCGAAGGCAACAAGGAGAAGAAATCATGAAAACGCTGATCGCGCTTGCCTTGGTTGTTGCTGCTCTGTTCCCGCCTTGCCTGCGCGCCGCTCCTGCACAGCCTGCGTTGGAAGTAGTCGTGCTTGGTTCCGGGGGACCACGGCCGTTCGGCAGAGGCGGATCCAGTTTCATCGTGCTCGTCGAAGGAACGCCGCGCATCTTGGTAGACGCCGGACCGGGCGCGTTCCTGCGCATCGGCGAACTGGACCTGGACTTGGACAAAGTGGATACGGTTTTGCTGACGCATCTGCATATCGATCACAGCGGAGACCTCGCGGCTTTCTTCAACGCACGCGCGCTCACCAGCGACGGGCCGATCGTCTACCATATTTTCGGCCCGGACGGCGCGGGGCTCTTCCCCAAGACTTCGCGATTCGTGGATTTGCTGGTGGGAAGAGACGGCGCCTTTGCGTATCAGAAAACGTTTGGCGCGGACGAAACGTTTGCCGTTCGCGATCTGGCCATCAGCCTGGAGTCGCCGCGCACGACCATCGTGGATCGCGATGGCCTAATCGTCGAAGAAATTGCCACACATCACGGCGACTGCCCCTCGGTCGCCTACCGGATTTCTTATAAAGGCACGGTGCTGGTTTTTTCTGGCGACATGGACGCGTCAGCGCTGCCGAATCTCGAGCAACTAGCGAAGAACGCGGATTTGCTGATATTCAATTGCGCCGTGCTCGACCCTCCGGCTTCGCCTTCGCAACTCTACGATCTGCATACGCCACCCAGGAAAATTGGCGAAGCCGCGCACGCAAGCGGAGTAAAGAGTTTGCTGCTGAGCCATCTAGCTCCGGACGTCGAAAGCCAGGAGGACGCAGTGCGCAAATCCATTGGCGCCTCCTACGCAGGCCCGGTCGCCTTCGCCAGCGACAAAGAGCGCGTCCCCGTCAGCAAGTGAACGCTTGACGCAAAGTCCAGTAGTTGCGATTTAGTCTCACACTCGCAAAAAGAAAAGGGCGGCCCGCCGCTGAAGAGCCGCCCTCGAATCACTCCTGCACTTAGCGCGATGTCTACTATCGCGCCTCCTGCTTCGTTGCCTCTTGCTTCCCGTCTCCTACTTCTTGTCGTAGACCTGCAACTCGTGCCCTTTTGCGCCGCTTGCGGTAGTGCCGGTCGAGTCAACGGTGGTGACCTTTCCGTCCTTTGACACCGACACTTTTGCGTTGCCAATTACCTTACCGCCCTTTTTCAAAGTCGCCACGTAGTGGTTGGAGTCTGTGCGCTTCGCGGAAATGGTGTCCGCGCCTTGAGGCATGGAACCCGAAATGGGATTATCTTTCCCGTCGAATTGAACGGAGAAGCCGTACGCAATCGGGTTTCCGTCGGCGGCGACTCCTGCAAACGTATATTTCACCCCGTCGCCTTGCGCTTCCACCGTGCGCGTCAGGCTCTTCGGCATCGGTCCCGGATCATACTTCGATTTTGCGGTATTGAGTTCCCACGTTCCCACGAGTGGATTGCTTTGAGCATGGACAGTGGAGCAACCAACGAACGCGAGGAAAGCAATCGCGACAAACCGTGCGGCACGCTTCATGTGTGACCCTCCTTGGGTCCGATCGTTCGTACTTCGGCTAGTGCACTTGGTTTCTTGCTCGAAATTTACTTGGATCACAAACCGTGGAACAACCTGCGCGCCACACTATGCCCCATCCCACTTCAAGTCAACTTCTTTCAGAGTCTTCGCGACAATGCTGGAATCTTTGTAGGCCGTAGCTTTAGCTACGGCGTAAAGCGCAGCAAAATCAGTGCGGCTTCAGCCCCTGAAGGACCAGCCTTCCAGTTCACACATAAGCTCTCGCAGCCGCAACTGAGTTTGGCGCCCGGTCACTTGAGAGACGAATCCTGTAGCTGTGACGTTCGCCGATAAATGATCTGGGTTATTCCAGCAAGGATAAATAGTCCGCAACTCATGTGAAAAAGCACCCTGCTATTGGGGCCCGAGTGTACAATCCACGACAGCGGGAGGTGTTCGATGAAGACACCGTGCAGCATCTCACGGGCGGCCTTGCTGGCTATTGCTGCATTTACGATAGCGTTTACGGCCAACGCGCAACGAGCGCGTCTGGGCAAGGTGCAGTCGCTGCAGGCTACGCTCGACAAGTCCGGGCCGCACCCAGCGACGGCGGCGCTTACTGGACCCGCGACGCTCACTTGCCTCAACGCCGTGTCCGAGGCGCCAAATTCGAAACCTGCGCCGTCGTGTCATGTCGTCGGACCGGGCTTCAATACAGACTTGGAAATAGGTCACACCGCGAAGCTCACCGGCGCGGGAAATGTGACGCTCACCTGCAATGGCCAAGGTCCGATGCTGCGCTGCTCAGCCCGCGTCGACATTCCGCCGCCGAGCCACTAACCCTGTAACACTTCCCCGCGTCGAACAATCGACGCGAGTGCCTTACAGGAATGTCCAATGTGGGTGAATGCCGGGAGGAACTGCGATGCCAGCCCTGCGGATTATTTCTCTCCTGCTCTTCCCATTCCTCATCGCATCGGCCTGCGGCGCTGCCCAACAAGCGCAGCAGACTCAACAAACCCAGCAGCTGCCCGCTCCAAAGATTGTGAACCTCACCGCCTCCGACGGAACCATCCTGAAGGCCACATATTTCGCCTCCTCAAAACCAGGCCCAGCAGTCTTGCTGCTGCACCAATGCAACCAGCAGCGCAAATTATGGGACCCGCTCGGCGAAGGTCTCGCCGCCTCCGGAATCAGCGTGCTCGCCTTCGACTATCGAGGCTACGGCGAAAGCGGCGGCACTCCGCACGACAAGCTCACGCCGCAGCAGGAGATCAAAATCCAAACCGAGACGTGGCCCGGTGATATCGACGTGGCTTTTCATTACCTTCTCGCGCAGCCCGGCGTAACTCGCGATCGCATCGGCGCCGGCGGCTCCAGTTGCGGCGTTCACAACGCCATTAAACTCGCGCGCCGCCATCCCGAAGTGAAGTCGCTCGTGTTGCTCGCAGGCCCCACGGATCGCGAAGGCCGGTCGTTCGTGCAATCGTCCAACTTGCCGATTTTTACTTCCGCGGCCGATGACGACCCGTTCGGTCCGCAGGTGTTGCTGATGCAGTGGCTGTTTAGCATCTCGCAGAATCCCGCCAGTCGCTTCGCACACTACGCGTCGGGTGGTCACGCCGCCGAAATGTTCGGGGTACAAAAAGATTTGCCCGGGATAATCGCAGCCTGGTTTTTCGCAACGCTCACCAATAAGCCGGGGCTCGTGCCGAAAACGAATGGCGTCCCACTCGACCCGCAAGTCGTCCGCACTCTAGCTCTGATTGACCAGACCGGCGGCGCCGGCGCCGATCAAGTGGAAAAGACTCTCTCCACCTCCCGCCAGTCCGCTGACCAACCAGCGCCATTCCCGGAGGTGATCGTCAATCAATTCGGCTACGAGCACATCCAGCTAGGCGACCTGACGGGTGCGATCGAAATAATGAAACTGAACGTAGCAGCCTATCCCAATTCGCCAAACACATACGACAGCCTCTCAGACGCCTACCTGGCAGCTGGCCAAAAAGACCTGGCGCTGCAAAATGCAAAGAAGGCCATCGAACTACTGCCAAACGACACCGCAGAAGACGAGCAACGCCGCAACGACGTCCGCGACAGCGCCCAGCAAAAAATAAACCAACTCACCCAGCCCCACTAATAGTTCGCGAACTGCACCGCCGAGATCTTGGCGATTGCTGTGGATGTCAAACGGCGCGCCGCTGCCGCCATTGGCGCTCCAGAAACTTTACGACCGCTTGCCGGAAGGTCGGTTCGTAAGGGGTCGAGGAATGGTCGCCTTCACATTCGGCGGCGCTTGCAGTTGGGATTGCCTTGAGAAGCCCGACGATCTTTTGGTTGGCGGCATCCGCCTTCCCATTCAGTATCAGAACCGGTATGTCGATTCTCTGCAAACCTTCGGTGCGCAAAGTATTCACCACCACACCTCGAATGACGGCCGCCAACACTTTCGGATCGGCTCCCGTGACCCGAGCCGCTATGAGGCCCGCCGAAGCGAGGTGTCCGGAAACGATTTCCCCCTGCTCCAGGATTCTTGCCCCCTCCTCGGCCCACACTCGAGCAGTAAGCGGGCGAGGTACATAGTCCGGAACCGGCCAGCTCTTTGGAAACTCCAACACAGTTTCTTCGATGGCGTAGTCCCCGATCCCGGCAAGAATGGCCGACTTTACTTCGGGTGGGCGCAGAATGAGCAACCGGGCGGTCGTGCCGGCTCCCATTGAGAAGCCGATTACGTCGACAGCTTTAAGATGCAGGTGGTCAATGAGAGCTATAACATCGCGGGCCATCGCCGAATTTTCGTAGGCGATTTTCTCTCTAGGTTTGTCGGAAGCTCCGAAACCGCGCATGTCCGGAAGAATGGTCCGCGCACCTGCCGCCTGTAGGGCCCGCGCCACGCCAGGTCTTCCTTCCAAGGGAGGATTGGGTAACGGAGGCGCTCCCCCAAACACTTCTCGAAACATCTCTTCTCGTTTTTCCAGTATCGGAAGGATGCGCTCGAAGTCTCCGAACTGGCCCAAGCCATCGACCCCAAATCCATGCAGAAGGATGACGGCGGGACCTTCACCCTCGTCGTGATAGGCGATCCGGACTCCATCGAAGGAAGTGAAAGTGTTCACGGGCCCCTCCGGAGGTTAGCAAGCTGTAGCGCGTCCAACTTTGAGAAATGTGCCAGACGGCATTCATCTCCACGCTAAATGTCGTAACCGAAGAAGTGAATACCTCTTGCGAACTTCGGGCAACGTGCGGCGCTTACTTGGCCGATTCGCCTTGCCCTGCCGCCACCATCTGGCGTGCTTGGTCAATCCAGTTGAGGACCACGGTGGGCCCAGCCGGAGCAGTCATTCGGGCGCCGCTGAGCTGGAACATTACGAAGTGTTGACCATCGAGCGTGACGTCATAGGCGCCGACTGGTGCGCGCAACTCGAATCGGTCCTGGAAGAGCTTCACGGGCTGCCCTGGTTGGAAGGAATTTTTCTCCACGTTGTAAGGCTCCGCCATCAGCGCACTCCCGCTTGTATAAAACAGCTCGTGGCCGTTCTTCGACCACCGCACGTCCAATCCGCCGCCAGTGGAAATTTGCCATTTGCCTCCCTGGCCGGGAAAGGGCACCACGTAGGCCTGGATGAACCCGGATTCCGGCGAGCTGTAGGCCAACCAACGCCCATCCGGCGAGAAAGCCGCGCCGTAACCCTTGGTCACCGATCGAAGCTGCTGCGGTTCTCCAGGTTTCCCGTTTTCGTCCACGCTGACGGTCCAGATCTCGCAACAACCTCCATCCGTTCCGGCGAGCCGCTGAAACGCCAAAATTTTACCGTCCGGAGACCAGGATGTTGGGCGCGCGCTGAAAATGCTATCCGGGGTCAAAGATTGCTCATCGCCCGCTCCATCGGCGCGTATCCAGTAGATGCCTTGCCCGGTGCCTTTGGCCGTGGTGCGCGAATGCGCATAGGTGAGGCGCTGTCCGTCGGGAGTCCAGATGGGCGATGTCGCGCCGACGGTCCCCAGCGTTACCCGCGAGGTGGTTTTTCGCTCCAGATCGTAGACCCAGATATCGCCGGTGCCCTGCTGAAATGCGAGTCGCTTGCCATCGGGAGAAAGGCGCGGCGCGGCGGCTTCCGGCTGGCCTCTCAGCAAAACCGAACCGTTGCCTTTGCGGTCCATCAGCACCACGTTCAGATTTTGGCCCGCCGAGCCACCGTCTGAATGTACAGCCGTGCCGTCCCTCGAAATACTGAGCTGCGCGCTCCCGTTGGACAGATCGTAGTTCACTCCCTGCATGACTGGAATTGCCGTTCCCGTCACTTTCAATGCTTGCGCGTCGAAGGGAGCAACGAAGACAGTGCCCTGGGACACATAGGCCAGGTCACCGCCCGGAAGGTACCGTCCAAAATATGCATTCTCCACGAGCACCTTCGGCACGCCCGTATCGAGCGGCGCCGCGTCCACGCTAGCATGTCCGAAGAAGTTATTGTCGGATGACGCTGTGAAGAGCACCGTCTTGTCGCCCGGTAGGAATTGCGGCCAGCGATGGGTGGTCTCAGAACGCGCTTCATCGAGATGCGTCGCCTGCGTCGGCGTGCCGCCCGTTGCCGGGACACGGTAGAGCCCGCTGGTGAATTGCGTAGGAAAGATAATCGTGCCGTCTTCGCCCCAATCTCCTCCGCGAGCGCTGTTGGCGTCGCAGACCACAATGGGCGCACCACCCCGCACCGAAATCTTCTTCAACTTTCCTTCACCGAAAAAACCGATCCATTGGCTGTCCGCGGAAAAAAACGGCCCGGCAACCGGCCCTGTACTGTCGAGCAACACGGCTCCGACTTTGTTCAGTTCACGCACGTAAAGCTGCCAGGCGCCCGATATGCCTGGCCGCGTGACGTACGCCACTCGCGACCCGTCGGGAGAAATGGCTACGCCCGGACCGTTGCTCAGATCGAGCTGCTGGTCCGGCGGAATCCACAGCGAGAGTTCCACGGGCTTTCGCGCGGCAGGCTGCGATGCTTTCCACAATCCAAACAGGGCAAACAGCAGTCCGATGCCGAGCGCCGCAGCCAGACCCCACGGCGCGATTCGCCGCCACCGTGGCAGGCCAACCGTCAGTGATTTCACGCTAGCGCTGGGTTGCCCAACGGGCCACTGGCCTGACGAGCCGCGCTCCGCGATCGCACCCGATGAACCGGACGGCCTGCCTAACATGTCCTCAGACGCCGAGTTCTGCGCGGAGATGCGGCCGGTGGCCGTATCGCGATTAAGGCGCTTCAAATCGGCGCGCACGTCCGACGCGTTTTGGTACCGCAGGTCGCGGTCCTTCTCCAGCGCCTTGCTGATGATGTCTTCCAGTTTCGGAGGCAGCTCGGGATTCAACCGCACCACAGGTAACGGCGCTCGATTTAGAATCGCATCGCTGATCGCACCCGACGTTGCACCGCGAAATGGAAGAGAGCCCGTCGCCATTTCATACAGCACCACGCCGAACGAAAACAGATCGGTGCGCGCGTCGAGCTCCTTTCCGCGCACCTGTTCGGGTGACATGTAGGCGACAGTTCCCACTGCGACACCCGGGCTGGTGAGATCTTCCGGACCGACTCCCGCCATCATCTGGGCACCGAGGGTTGCGTCCTGCGTGACTGTGTGTACTGCGGCGCGGCCAACCTGCTTCGCCAGCCCGAAGTCGAGAATCTTCACGTGCCCGCGTTCAGTCACAAAAATGTTCGCCGGCTTGATGTCGCGGTGAACGATTCCCTTCCCGTGCGCGGCGTCGAGCGCGTCCGCAATACCGATCGCCAAATTCACCAGAAGATCCGTCTCGAGCGGCCTTCCGGAAATCCGATGCTTGAGCGTCGTACCGTCGAGAAATTCCATGGCGATAAATGCGTCGCCGTGCTGATCGTCAATTTCGTAGATCGTGCAGATGTCCGGATGATTCAAGGCCGATGCCGCCTTGGCTTCGCGTTCAAAGCGGCTGAGGGCTTGCGGGTCTTTGGCTACGTCGTCGGGCAGGAATTTGAGCGCCACGAAGCGCCCGAGTTTCACATCCTCAGCCTTGTAAACCACACCCATCCCACCGCCGCCCAGTCTTTCGACAATGCGATAGTGCGAGATCGTGCGGCCAATCAAAGAGGCAGGGTCCGCCATTGCCGCTCATCTTAGGTGGGAGCAGAAGGCAAGTCAACGACCCGCCAATGCCAGCCAAGACTCGTGCTATAAGTCTGCTGTATACCCTAGTTTCGATGGAGAGCCTTTTTGGCGTTTTTCAAACCGCGAGTCGGAGCTACTGAGAACGCCTATCTGGGCCTGTCTGCAAAGTTGGTTATGTGTCGTCTCTGACGCCCTAACGGAGTCTGTTCGCTCCCGTCAGGCCCGCGTCCCAGAAGCGGACAGCGTCGCACAATCAGCCGAAGCCTCAGCCCGCTAAGTGTCACACCGCCAATTGGCTATAGGGCACCAAAGATGGCCATCGATGGGCGAACACGTGCTCTAATACGTCCAAGTTCCAAGCTCTAATATGTCCTTGGTCAGCGGTCTTTGGAGGTTAGGCGGATGACCTCATTCTTGCAAGACGTGCGTTACAGCCTGCGAATGTTGGCGAAAGCGCCGGGCTTCGCAGCCATCGCCATCCTCACGCTCGCGCTGGGCATCGGTGCAAACTCCACGATTTTCAGTTGGATCAATTCCGCATTGCTGAACCCTGTTCCCGGAGTCGCCAATCAGAGGGAAGTCGTCTCGCTAACTCAGGGCCAACTCGGCGGCGATCCCTTGGGCTTTTCCTATCCTGAGTACGAAGCCATGCGCGACGGCCAGCACAGCTTTACAGGCATCATGGCCTGCATATTCACTCCGCTGAGCCTGACGGGCAAAGGCAAACCCGAGCGCATCTGGGGCATGCTGGCAACCGCGAATTATTTCGACGTGCTCGGCGTCCAGCCAATCCTCGGACGCGGCTTTCTCCCGGCGGAGGACAAAACCCCGGGGGGCGCGCCCGTCGCCGTGATCAGCTACCGGCTGTGGCAAACGCATTTCGGCGCGAACCCAGCCATTGTGGGCCAAGCAATCGAAATCAATCAGCATCCCTACACAATCGTGGGCGTAGCGCCTGCGCTATTTCAGGGCAGCCAGACTGGACTGCGAATGGAAATCTGGGTCCCGATGATGATGGAAGCGCAATTGTCGCCGGAGGGCGACCTCCTGCATGACCATCACAATTTGTGGTTGTTTGCGTTTGGAAGATTGAAGCCGGGCGTCGCGCGGCAGCAGGCGCAAGCGGAAATGACGTCTCTCCTAAAACAGGAAGCAAACAATTATCCAGACGAACACAAAGGTCACACCAGCGTGACGGTGCATCCGCTGTGGCGCAATCCATTCAGCATCAACATTTTTTTTGCGACCTTGCTGCCCGCGCTGATGGCCATTGCGGGCCTGGTGCTGCTGCTCGCGTGTGCGAACGTCGCCAATCTCATGCTGGTTCGCTCCGTGGGGCGGCGGCGTGAAATCGCCATTCGCATGTCCCTGGGCGCCAGCCGATGGCGCCTCGTGCGGCAATTGCTCGCCGAAAGCCTGATCCTGGCGCTGGCCGGAGGCGCGATGGCCATGCTGATCACGCTCTGGACCGCGGGCACGCTGATGAAATTTGTCCCGTCGATGGATTTCCCGCTCGTGATGATCGTCCATGCGGACCGCACCGTGATGCTGACCACGCTGGTGATCGCGACGCTCACCGGCGTGATCTTCGGAATTTTGCCCGCTCTGCGCGCCTCGAACATTGCGCCCGTAACCGTGTTGAAAGAGGAAACGGGCAGCGCTTCGGGTGGACTGCGTAAGGCGCGGCTCGCGAGCGGTCTGGTCGTCGCGCAAATTTCGCTCTCGCTCCTGCTGCTGATCTGCGCGGGACTGTTCATTCGCAGCGTCATGCGCGCCGGGCAAATCGATCCGGGATTTAATTCGCAAAACGTCCTGATCGCCTCCTACGATTTGTTCACTGCGGGATATTCGCCGGCGAGCGGGGCCGAATTCGATCGCCAGGTCGTCGCAAAACTCGAAGCGCTGCCGGGCGTTCAATCGGTGTCCCTCTCGAGCCGCGTGCCGATGGGACTAATCCCGGACTCGACCAGCATCCAGCCCGCAGGCTACGTCTCGCAACCGAATGAATCCATGGAAATGTCGGAAGCCATCGTCACGCCTAATTTTTTGCGCACCGTGCAAATTCCGCTCCTCGAAGGCCGCGACTTCACGCCGCAGGACACCAAGAGTTCGCAGCGCGTGGTGATCGTCAACCAGGCCTTTGCAAACCGCTACTGGCCCCATCAAGAAGCTCTCGGCAGGCAACTCAGTTCCGATTTGACGCACGAGTGGTTCACAGTCGTCGGCGTTGCGCGCGATACGAAAGTGGCCACCCTGACTGAAAAACCGACGCCCTTCGTGTTCTTACCGCTGTCCCAGGTTTATCGCGCGTCGATGATTATTCATGCGCGCGTCGCCGGAGATCCGTTCGCTTACGCCAAAACGTTCGAGCAATCCATCCACGAACTGAATCCCGACCTGGTGGTGTTCGATGTGGACTCGCTGGCAGTGAGCGAACAGCTCTTCAACTTTCCCCAGCGCATCGCCGGAACTTTTGTCGGCGCATTCGGACTACTGGCGCTGATCCTCGCCGCGATAGGAATCTACGGCGTCACCGCCTACACCACTCGGCAGCGCACGCACGAAATCGGAATCCGCATGGCGCTCGGCGCAAGCAAAGACGACATTCTGCGGTTAGTGATCGGCCACGGGCTGCGGCTGACGTTCATCGGCGTCGCTCTGGGGTTAGCAGCGTCGTTCGCACTGACGCGCTACCTCAGCAGCCTGCTCCTGGGCGTAACCAGCACCGACGCAGTAACGTTTTCGTTCGTCGCGTTCCTGCTCTGCGCCATAGCGCTAGTGGCCTGCTTCATCCCAGCGCGCCGAGCCATGCAAGTAGACCCCATGGTCGCCCTCCACTACGAATGAGCCCGGGGCAACGGATCGTAAACCGAGCTTTCGTAGCGGCGGTCTTCAGATCGCCATTGCTGCCATGGCGACCTTCGCTGCCAAGCAGCAACGCTTGCGGCGTAACGCAAATGGCCTGCCCGGATCGTCCTGCGCCGCAACGCCGGTGGCGCACTGAAGTGCGCCGCTACGAAAGCTTCGACTCCAAAAAACTTCTTGTCATCGCGACGCAACCAGAGTAAACAAGCGCTCACATGTCCACGCTTTCATCGCAGCCGCTTCCTCCGCGCACGCTGAATCTCCTGACCTATGCCTGGGAGGACGCGACCGTCGTGCGCTGCACCGGCCGCCTCACCGCAGAGACCTCGCCGCTGCTCAAGACCGAAGTGAAAGCGCTGCTTCCGAATAAACGGCGCGTGATCCTCGATCTCACCGAACTGGGCTACATGGATAGTTCCGGCCTAGGCGCACTGGTGGCCATTTATATCTCCGCGAAAACCGCCAAGTGCCAACTGCAATTGCTGAACCTGAGCCCGCGCATCCGCGAACTCCTAAGCCTCGCCAACGTCCTCTCCGTCTTCGAAGAATGCGGCCGCGCCGGCACCCGTTGCCCCTGACCGCTTCTGAGCGAGCCAAAACCCCCACCACAATACCCCGCGATGTTGCGGAGATTACCTCTTCGGGGGATATTGCTTGAACATTTTTTCTACCGACTTTTGTGTCTGCTTTTCATCGCCTTTTTGAGAGTTAGAAACGCTGTCCACGGTCGCTTGTCCGCGCCACACGAGATGTTTCTGCGCCACATCGTACAAATCAACCGTCAGTATTCCCATGGTGCGAGGCTGTTGGGTAGTGATCGCTGTGTCCGAGAAGTCGCCTCCCTCCCAACCGCCCCATCCACCCCAACCTCCCCAGACTCCCCAAGGGCCGCCACCCCAGCCCCAGCCGGGCCCAAAGCCATCATCGGTTGTGACCGCGTCCAGCACTTCCTGAGTCTGAAGGTGAAAGGTAACGTAAATGTCGGGCTTTTGGTTTCCCGACGCTAAGCTCAGTCCTTTTGCGGCGAGTTGCGCATCAACATTAGGTTTCACCCATCCGGCGTAAAAAGAATTGGCCTGCGATGTGCCGGTCTTCCATGCGTAGGTCTTGTAGTCGGAAAAGGGAGCCGCCTGATTCCAGTTCACTTTAATTGTTTGGGCGAACGTCGGAGTTGCCGTCAGCACTGCGCAAAGCAGAATTAGAACGCCAACGTTTTTCATGTGATCTTTTTCCTTTCAATTGCCAAGAATCGCTCTTGGGCTCTGGATTGGGTTAGTCAGAGGTTTTCGTTCTGAAAGTGCGGGGCGGTTTCAATGGCATAGATACGCCACGAGTGACCACTTGGCGGTGGAGCGTTGGCTCAGTTCTGCGATCAAGACCACGCGGCAAAGCAGCACAACACTAAATCCAGGAACTCGCGCGATCATACACCAATCGATCGCTTATAACATGAGCGCTTAGGACACATTCACCTCACAGTCTCGCGAACGCTCCCAGCAATGGATTAGAATCATGTCCGGCGATGCGCCCCAGCCGCGCATACCGAATCGTTGGATTTAGACTCGCGTCCGTCGGTACTTCAAACTCATTCAGGAGGATTTCGATGAAAAATCAGATTTCTCGATTGCTGATCGTAGGTGGTTTCCTTTTGTGCTTCGTTGCCGGCGCCGCGTTCCATTCCATTCCCGGCGTAACGGTTGCAGCCGCTCAGGAAAAACGAGATGCCATGGCAGACGTGGCCCGCGCCCGTGATTTACTGAAGGAAGCCAGAAACCTCTTGGCCAGCGCGCCGGGAGAGTTCGGCGGCCACCGAGACAAAGCAATCAAGAAAGTGGACGAAGCGCTTGGAGAAGCGAACGAAGCCCTCGCAACACGAGCGCACGAAAACCACTAGAACGATCTTAAGTCTTGCATGAGCTCGGGCGCCTCAGGTCGTGAGGCGCCCGAGCCAACTCATCAACGAGCAGGCGTGCAAGCCAGACGGAAGGAGTTTGCCGTACCAGGAATTCAAAATTCAGTTGAGACGTAGCCACCTCGATTCGCAGGCAACGAACTAAGTAGTACTAAATAATTCCCCCGATTGACCCCTCGGTCCTTTTTTGCTAATCGTTTGCCGGTTATTGCTGTGGAGACTGAGTGCATCGAAACAAAACTTCTAATACCGACGCCGCCAACCCGACCAGCGGCGAAGCGCGCAACGTTACTAGTGGTACTGAACGAAACGCTTGGGCCATTTTGATTTAGCATTCGGGCCACTGACACTTCACTCCCCGAAGGCAAGCCTCAAACGAGTTCTAACGTGTTGAGGGAGATGCCTGCCACTTCATCCCTTCCTTCCAACGATCAACCCCGACGGAACTTCGCAAGGGAGCTAGCCCATGAGGCAAACAAGAAGATTGGTAGTCCTGCTGATACTGTCCGCAGGAATTGCATCTGCAGTTCTGTTGTCCGTCATGCCAGCGGGAGCCCAGGAAGCAACTGATCCGGCTCCGGCTGTCTATAACCCCTATCCACCGGGAATTTTGCCGGCCAATGTGAATTCGGAACTCGCACGAGTCCTCCGCGAGATCGCCGTCATCGAGAACGAAGCCATCGGACAGTGGCACGCCCTGCCGCCTGCGATGCTGACCGGGCAACCGCCCACGCTTCAGGGCAGCGGATACAGTGCCGTGCGCATACTCGGCAAGCTCATGAATTTTGATAGGAACATGTCTCCGCTCAAGAATATAGCGTGCGCTTCTTGCCACATGCCGTACGCGGGGTTCAGCGGACCGATCCCCTCGGTAAATCTTACGATGGTCGCGTATCCCGGATCGTTCCGTTTTCGAGCTGGGAAGCGCACGGCGCAGCGATACACGTACTCACCGGATTTTCCGGTACTGAACTACAACACGGAACAAGGAGCTTTCTTCGGCGGGAATTTCTGGGACGCGCGCTCAACGGGATACTTACTGCAAAGCGCGGATGCCGAGCAAGCGCAGCATCCTCCGGTGGATACGCAGGAGATGGCCATGCCGGACACGGCTTGCATCGCCTTCCGGCTGTCCACTGCGGTGTACAAGCCTCTCTTTGAGGAGATCTGGGGAGTCGATTCCCTGAACATCAGCTTCCCCTCGAACACTGAGACAATCTGCGACACCCCAGGGGGAGCCGCGACATTCGGCGGGAACACGACACCTGTCGGCCTAAGCCCGGTAGACCGCGAACGCGCCAATACCGTCTATGATCACTGGGGGCAGTCGATTTCCTTCTACGAAGCCTCGCCGGATGTCAGCGCGTTCTCGTCCAAGTTTGACGCCTTCCTGGCCAACAAATATACGTTCACTGCGGAGGAGATGGCCGGTTACAAGCTGTTCCGCGGCAAGGCGAACTGCAACTCCTGCCATCTCGATGGCCGGTCCACTGCTCCAACGCCACCACCGCCGGAAGGGTCAGCACCCGGAGGCGAAGACACCGGAGCAGCAGCATCCACAGCGCCGCTCTTCACTTGTTTTGGGTACGCCAACCTGGGACTACCCAAGAATCCCCGGGACGCCTTTTACTATCAGACCATCCCGGATTCGCTGGGATTTACAGCCAATGCGGGAGGCTTTACATACACCGATTTGGGCTTGGGAACTTTTCTGCGCAGTGGTTTCGGCTCCGCGCCCAACCCGAACTCCGCCTGGATACCATTCGCAGAAACGTCCGATGGCCGAATGCAGACCAGCACAGCGCGCGACGTGGCTTTGACACCGCCGCAGTGTCCAACCACGGAGGCTCCGGGGCCCTACTTCCAGAAGGAGTTCTTCCACAACGGCTACATCAAGAGCCTCAAGCAACTCGTTCACTTCTATAACACCCGGGACGTTTATCGCATGCAGGTGGAATCCGGAGACTGCCCGTCAGGAACCGTCGAGAGGGTAACTTGCTGGCCTGCCGCGGAGGTACCGCAAAACCAGGACATGACGATCGGTAAACTGGACTTGACGGAGGCAGAGGAGAATCAGCTCGTAGCCTTCCTGGAAACGCTGAGCGACGGCTTCACGCGACCGTACCCTGACATCAACACTTACACCGGCGTTTGTATGAGCGGAGGGAATGCTGCAACACAAGGCAACTCCACGCTCATTTCGGCGTCAAGAATAGCCCCTCACTAATGACGGATTGCATTACCTCGCGGGCGGCCGACAACAACGGCCTCCCGCGAGGAAGAACGGGAGAGGTGCACACGTGAAAAATCAAATTCTCATATGGACGATTGCGGCTTCTATCAGCACCCTGCTCATCTCAAATCCGGCCCGCGCTCAACTGATTGCCCCGGCGAAGAAGGCTGCGCGCGTAGAGATCAGTCAAGGGCCGGAGATCGAATCCGCGAAGGCCAATGAGGTAATCATTCGCTGGACCAGCAACAACCCCGGCGGCTCCGACGAGCACTTCGGCGTGGTGCACTACGGCAAGAGCGCGACGGACCTGAGCCAAACCGCGAAATCCCACATCCGCTTAAATCAAGGCCACATAGAAACAGTCTTCCGCGTCCGCGTAGAGGGCCTTGAAGCCCACAAGACCTACTACTACAAAGTAGACTCGCAGCAAGCCGACGGCACCAGCGACGGAGTAACCAGCCCCGTAAACAAATTCGCCACGCCCTGAAGAGGAAGTGCGCTCTGGGTTAAATCTTTTCGAGGCGTTCAAGCCGCGACGCTTCGCGCCGGCTTAGTTCTCTGCTCCAGCAGAGCCACCTTCTGCTCGTGATCCATCGGCTCCCAGGTGACCAGCTTTTCCGCCAGCACATCCATTCTGCGCAGCAGCGTCAATTCGATGAACAGCTCCATGAAATCCAAATCGCGAAAGACCAGTGAGCCCGACTCTCGCATCTTGTCGCTAATCCGCTCCAAGTGCGCCGGCATTTCGGTCCAGTGGAGGCCGCTGCGGTGGTGATGGCAGAGATGGTAGCCCTCATTCATGAAGTTCACTTCATCGTAGACCGTCACGGTGTTTGCAAAATAATCTTCAGGCCGTTCGGCATCGCAGAAAGCGTGCTGCACCCAAGCGGTCATGGCCATGATGAAATTCATCACGAGAAAAGGAACCAGCGCGAACGCGATCCCAATTCTCCAATCGTAAATAAAAACAGCCGCGAAAAAGATGTAGTAGCGCGCCATGCCCCACAACATTCGCCTGCGATTCTTGTCGTCGCCCTTGGAGTTGAAGTAAGCGTACGGAGCAAATCCCAGCGCCGTCCAGATGTTGTCTGAAAGATACCAAAGGAAATCGAGCGGCCGAGTGCGATCGTAGCCGGTGGAGGTCACGGTATCGTCGGGCCCGCCGTTCTCGCGATGGTGCAGACGAACATGCACCGTCCGATCCAGCTCCGGCACGTTCCCATACAAATATCCGAGGAAGAACTCCACGTAGCGCCCGAAGAACTTATCGTATTTATCCGAGAAGTAGCCCTGTGGCCGGTGTGCCTCCAAATGTTTGGCGCTGAACATCCTCACGAACCGCTGAAACTTGACGCCGTACAACGAAAGATAAAAGGCGACAGCGAGCCAGAGCCGCGCTTTCCCCAAAACAAGCTGCGTCACGAAAATAGGCAAGACGGTCAGCGTGATGGCAACCATCAGCCGCAGCGCAGGCGTGTCGCGCGGATCCCGCAGCACGATTGCCCCGAGCCGCTCGATGCAACGGTCGTAAGCGCGTGAAAGAAATTCATACGCTTCGCGCAAAGGACGAACCTTCGCGAGAAGCTCCGTCAGCAAATAGGCTCCGAACGAAAACACGCCCACGAGGGCCACCGCAGCAATGCTGGCCAAAGCCACCACCGACGCGAAGAACCGAGCGACAATCTCAGGTATCGCGCGTACGCTTAACGCAGGCCAATACGACTTTGAGCGAGTGCCCGACCCCATATCGCCCAATCCCATCTCCGCCAACTTGTCCACGATTTGCATGGGCCTCGTTATACCGATCGGAAGAAATTTACACCGGAGGCGGGCAAAGTGCCAGCGTTGAACGTGACCGGTGATTCGTGAGTGGTGGTTCGTGGTTCGTGGTTCGTGGTTCGTGATTGGTGATTGGTAAGTGGTGATTGGTGACCGGTAGCCTCGTGGTTCCTGCCGAATCGATCGTTTCCCTCTTGCTTCTTGTCTTGAACGCAGCTCTCTGTTGAAAAATTGCGGACTAGCGGGACGGTTGCTCACCCCAAGAGCACAGCCGAGAGTGGCTGCGCCACAAAATCCGCGAGCGGCCTAAAGTTGCGCGCCACACCTGCAAAAAAGTGACGATTAGAAATGGCGCGAATCGTGGTGCGCGAAGTGGCTGGTCCCGCAAGAAACGCGGGACGTAAAGTACGCGAAAGTTGGCGATTGATCTGGTCGGCCGGGTTGGCGATTGAATGACAGTGATTCGTGACGAGCGGTGAGTGACGAGCGAGGGGCGGAACGCGGATGTAACATTGTGACATCCGGTTATTGAACGGCTGGCGGCGCGGGAAGGCGCGCGGCGTGCGAACTGCCCTGGCGGCGGTGGGCGCGGGGCGGTTTTCGGCGACACTTTTCCCGTGAGGGTGACGGCTTCGTGCTTAAACCTCTGCTAAAACGTGTTTCCCCTCATCCTGGATGACATCCCAAGGTTCGTGGAATACACGGTCCTTATATCCGAGCGTGTTAATCCGGAGTCTTACGCAGTACGAATCGGCGCAGGCGGTACGATGATTTCGACGAGTCCGGTCGCCACGTCGTACATGAGGCCCGATACGAGCCAAGTGGCCGGCAATGCGGAAACCGCCCGGAGCGCAGCGACGTCGACGGCAATCGCCGCGCGAGGATCGGTGACCGCTTTGGTCCTGAGCTCAGCTTCCTGTATTTGGAAATAGTGCGTCAGCATGGCGGGATCGCCGGCCAGCCGAGTGATGCCGCAGTCGGTGTGCTGAAGCACGATGAGATGAAATTCCCCAGCGCCTCCCGGAACCTCTCCGGCAACCTGACCGATTCGCCCGAGCAGACCCAACTGCTCCAACAACCCCGGGGTGATTCGACCGCCGATGTTGCGCAGCACGACAGCCTCGCCCGGTTTCGTTCCAAGGACGTGAGCCGGATCCACGCGCATATCGGCGCAACCGATGATGATCGCCCTTGCATTGGGCATCGCCCGCGGAAGCGAGGGCATCAGCGTGCCCGCAGCAGACTGCTGAACAGCAAATTCCTTGTTACGTTGTAGCAAGTCGTCGACCTGGCTCATGCTGATCTCCTCGATTCGAGCTCCATTTTAACAGCGGGAGCGCAAAGCATGGCAGGCCTCAATCGAAATTCAATCGAGGTAGAGCAAATTCAAGCTCAGGTAAGTAGCGCAACCGGATGCGGAGACTGCACTTGTCCGGCCGGTTCGTCACTTAAAGTCCCGCTAGCGGGCGGATCAGCTAGGGGGCTTAGACTCGAGGTCAGGACCTGTTCGGTCCTCTAGTCGTTTGCGCTTTCGACCTTGCGCGAAGTGGCATCCCCCGATAGCCAAGAGCAAAAGCCCGACTACGATTGCTGACGCAACGATGAAGGTCTGCGGCATGCGTGTCTCACTTCGACGAGCCTCGGCGCGACGCCGCCAAATCCCGAGAATCCGTCAATTAACGCGATCATCGAGGAGCCAAAGCGTCGTAAACCATTCGCACCTCTGTACTCCGCACTCCTTGCAACGGGGGCGTATAAACGTCGCCCATTTTACGGGCCAATGCTAAGCGCTGAGGCCGCACCGGCGGAATCAGCTATAGGCCTTAGAGGCCGGGGGTATCAAAGCGTAGGAGTTTTCGGAAGCGAGTTAACGATTCAAGCGTGAAACAAACTTCAGCCCGGCCGCGCGCCCAGATGCGCCCGCGTTGAATTCGCTCGTCTCGACCAGGAGTCCGATCACGGAATTGTAGTATCCGTTTGAGACTGCATCAATCAGGGAGTTTGGCGATTAGACTTGACAACACTCTATTGTCGCAGTTTATAGCAGTTATAAGTGAGCCGCGCAGGCCAAAACGATTCGCAAGCTGAACGGAGACGACCCGATGCTGCGTCTGCTTATGTTGGCTTTTGTCTTTGCGTATGTGACTTTGCCGAGGGCCTCCGCTCAAGCGACGGACGTTGGCTATCCCGATGAGTTGTCGCCCTCGCTGGCGGGCGTTGCCAAGGCGATGCACGCGGCGATTCGCCGAGATCTAGCCGAGGCGGCAGAGAACATGCCCGCGGATGAATACGCCTTTCGACCGACGCCGCAGGTCCGGACCTTCGGCCAGATTATCGGTCACGTGATCGATTCGAACTTCTTCTTTTGCGCGCAAGCTGCGGGTGAAAAGTCGCCGGCAACCGCTGACTACGAGCAAATCACTGCCAAGGCCGCACTGGTTAAGGCGTTAAACGATTCGCTCGTCTATTGCGACCGCGTATACGCAGCGACCACTGACGCTAACTTCATTCAGCCGGCGCAGATTGCGAATGTTGTTGGCACGGGGTCGACCAATACCGTCCGGGGCGGCGTGCTGATTTACAACATCACACATAATAACGAGCATTACGGCAACATCGCCCTTTACATGCGGCTGAAGGGCCATGTTCCGCCCTCAACAGCTCGGGTCCAGCAAGGAAAGAATTAGAAACGCCTGGTAAGAACATGCACTCGGACTTGCTGTTCTCGCTGGTTCTTGGTGGCAAGCGGACCAGAGTAAGGAGAAAGATTATGAAGCGCAAAATGACGGGAGCGGCGGGATTGGTCGCGGCGTTTGTTGCGGGCATGGTGGTCGCGACGGCGTTAGGTGGGGGGATGGCTGGGGCGGGGGCAGCGGAGCAGCAGCAAGTTATCGTGCAGAGAGTCATATCCCCGTCGGTGTCGGACGAGGACATTGCTTTGCTGCGCCGAGATCTGCGTGCGATGAAAATGCAGGTGATTGGGCAGAATATGTCGCTGTCGGAAGCGGAGGGGCAGAAGTTCTGGCCGATCTACAACCATTACGTAAAGGACTTGCAAGCAGTGAACGATCAGAAGTATGCGCTGTTGAAGCAGTACGCGGAGATGTGGGAAACGATGTCAGACCAAGATGCACTGATTTATGTGCGGAACTGGCTGGAAACGGACGGAAAGGCGCAGGCGTTGCGCTTGAGGTATGTGCCGGTGGTAAGCGAGGTGTTGCCGGGAAGGAAGGCGGCCACGTTTTTTCAGTTGGACCGGCGGCTGAATATGATGATCGATCTGCAATTGTTTTCGCAGATTCCGTTGGCGCACGTGAAGGAGTAGGCGGGAAGAGATATCGAACATGCCAGTTGACCTTCGACAATCTTTAAGAGGCTAGGGAAGATGAAAACGAACATCTTCACACTCGTTCTTGTTCTGCTAGTGATCATCTTCGCGGGAATTTACTTCGGCAGCCTGCCCTGGACTCCCTCGCGAATTGCGGGCGTGGTGATTGGGCTGCCATCGGTGGTGCTTCTGGTATTGGCCCGAATCGAACTAGGTGGCTCATTCTCCGTCCGCCCGAGGGCTCAGACCCTCGTCACTTGCGGCCTCTATTCTCGAATTCGCAACCCCATCTACCTATTCGGAGGCCTGGCGATCGCGGGAACCCTTCTCTATATCAATCAACCGCATTATCTGTGGATCCTCGTCGTTCTCATTCCGTTGCAGATCTATCGAGCACGCCAGGAGAGCAAGGTCCTCGAGGCAAGATTCGGTGACGAGTACCGGCAATACAAATCGCGCATCTGGTTCTGACAAACTCCACGGCTTTCGGGAGTGTCTTGCCGATTTCGCGGGAACCTGTTCCAGGGTTCAGGTGCTTCGTGTTGGTCAACTCCTGAAGCCGCGTTAGCGTACAGGTGGTTTTGCCCCGATTTTCACTTTCCCAGTACGCTTTACCAGGCAATCACTGTCGAGTTCATGGCGAAGCGCCATTGAATCGTCGTCGCCACGCGGATTGCAAATCGTAAACGGTGAGACACTTAATGCGAACATCGCCCGTCTCCGCGTGGATCGAGTCTTTCAAGGGAAAACCACAGAGGAACTTCCATTCTCCTGGTACACGATTCATTCGGACAGGGCAAGAGGATACGGTTATTCCGGTCCGCCGCTTGCAGATTTTCAAGCGCGTAAACGTTACTAGTTTTCCTCAAGCGAAATGAATCTGACTGGACCGTTGCGATGCCGGTGTACGCACTTGAGGTCGAGTTGGCGTCCGAATCCCCATCCGGCTCGCTTCGCGACCTGTCCGAAGCCTTGCCCGAACGAGCGATACGAAGCGATAGCGCAAGAACTGGAGACGGCTGCGCTGGGCGTGCCGCCTCCACCGCCTGGTATGAGTGGGGACGCAGCAGCATACTTTCCAACCGTCTTCGACCTCATTGGTGCATGTGCGGACCCGTTCTATCACTTGTTTGTGTCTTCGCCTAGTCCCGAGCTTTGTCGCGAGGCCCTACGCTGGCTAAACCTGATTGGCAATCGCCATATGATATGCAAAACGGAAGCCGTTCCTTTGAAAGAGAGCAAGCGATCAGTACGCGCTTTCCCGAATGCTGCAAGTCTCAGTGGACGATAAAGTGGCGCCGCTGCTGCGCAGCAGCTTGCGCCCTGTTGCGGATAAGGCATGGTAATGAAAACAGTGCTAAACCAGGAGCGTGCCACCATCAACGACAATGATCTGCCCAGTAGCAAATCCTTCCTGCATCAAGAACAGATAGGCTTGCGCGATCTCGGGAGCCTCGCCGACTCGACCAACAGGGAGACTGTTGCCCACGCTTTCGAATAGACGTTCCCGCTCCGGTGCACTCATGGTCTGCCAGAGGTTCGTACGAACGACTCCGGGAGACACTGCGTTAACGCGTATTGGCGCGAGCTCAACCGCTAGAGCGCGTGTTAGTGCTTCGATGGTTCCGCAGACACTTGCCGCAATTACCCATCCTTTTTGCGGGCGCTGGCCGGCGATTCCAGTCGTCAGCACGATAGAGCCATCTTTGCGAATATGCGGGCTTCCGTACTTAACCGCGGTGAGCGCTGACCAGTAGCGCAGCTCAAAGGCGCGTCTAGCCTGTTGGAGATCGGTAGCAGCAAGCTCGCGCAAATGCAGGCTATCGCCGGCGGTGAATACCAAATGATCGAAAGGGCCAAGTTTCGCAAAAAAGGTGGCAACGGCTCCTTCGTCCGAGACGTTGACCGCCTGCCCCTGTGCTTCGCCACCGATACACTCAACGGCCTTCTGAACTCGTTCCGCATTGCTCGAGACGATAACGACCTTGGCGCCCTGCGCGGCCGCCTGTTGGGCCACTGCCAAACCAATCCCTGACGACCCACCCACCACGACCACCCGCTTCTGCTGCAAATCGTTTCCTCGTTGCATTGAATTCTCCTTGTGCACCCTTCTGACTTACATAGTCAAAGATGGCCAGACAACCCCATTCGGCTCATGCATAATGATCATGGCTGCCATGCGTCTAGAGAAACTACGCCAAATCGACTTGAACCTCCTGATTACGTTTGCTGCCATTGCGGAGGAGAAGAGCGTTACGGCAGCAGCATCCCGGCTGCTGCTGAGCCAACCAGCGGTGAGCCGCGCGTTGCAGCGCGCCCGGGCCATGTTTCAAGATGACCTTCTGCTCCGGTCGCCGCATGGCTTCGAACTCACCTTGCGGGGCCGCAAGATTCTCCAAGAGCTTGAGGGCTTACTACCGAGGATGGAGAATCTCGTTGCGCCGAACCTGTTCGATCCAACGCGGGAGAAGAACCACTTCCGCATTTCAGGCCCTGATAACGTCTGCACTGTTGTGCTCCCCCGCTTGTGCCGGCAGTATGCAAACGGGCGCTACCAAGTGCAGTTTGAATTCCTTCCCTGGCAGAGCGGCATCGCGGAATTGGTGGAGCACGGACAAGTCGATCTTGTGCTGCACATAGATGACGGACTCCTGCCGTCACACTTTCACTCCGAAAGACTTTATCGGGAGGATTGGATTTGCGCCGTCGCGCGTGGCAGCCGCTTTGGCGACAGGTTGTCGCTTAAGCAGTACTTGGCGGCGAGCCACATCGTGGTATCTACGTATGCCGGTGTGCAGACCATCCCGGACAAGCAGCTGGCGGCTGTCGGCGCCGCACGCAGTTCGTGTATTCGACTGCCTTACTTCGGCGTGGCGCTGCAATGCCTTCCCGGCACAGAACTCGTGCTTACCATAACTAGTGGTATGCAGTCAGTCGTTAGAGGAAATCGCGACTTGCGCGTTGTGCAAGCACCACGCGAATTGCATCCGTTTCATTTCCTGATGGCCTGGCATCCGAGACTCAACAGCGATCCGCGCCACGTGTGGCTGCGCGAGGCCATGCGATCAACAACTGCAACTCTCAATGAGTAACCCGCTGGGGTGGGAGATTCTTCCAGATCGAAAGGCTTCTACTCGGTTTGGCCTCGAACGTAACTTGTCGACAAGCGCTCGGACGGAATTCAGTGCGATACACATGGGCGATTTGGCTTCAATCAGAATCCAGAGCGCACCTAAATAGGTCAAAGACACGATCTAACGGTGGCCCTCTTGTTCGCCCAATTCTTCGGCGCGTCTTCCAATTTTCTTCAGCACTTCTTCCATCTGGCGCTGCTCCTCGGGCGAGACATCCTGAAATGCACGCTTGATGAGAGCGGCGTGTTGGCGAAAGATCGGAACGAATACGCGGCGTCCCATCTCCGTAAGCGAAACAGTGCGAACGCGGCGATCGCTCCCGCTCTCCACACGACTGACCAACCCCTTCTTGTAGAGCCGATCGACTGCCACGCTGACCGATCCGGGGTTGAGGTCTACCTTCGGGCCAATAACGTTAACGGGCATCGGCCCTTTGTGCAGCAAAACTTCAAGAACCCGAAAATCCGATTCCCCCAAGCCCTCCTTGAGAATAAAAGGGAGAGCAAAGTGGCGGATCGCCCGTAAAACCTTCAACATAACGAGCAAGGTGTGAGTCGCTTCCGGCGTTTTTCCGCGTTCCATAAAAAAATGAATCCCTCCCCAGTATACTCGACATCAGATATATCGCTATCGATAGAAACGACATCGATGTGAATGCCCAGAGGATCTGCATGGGGCAGCCCAGGGCATGTTTGACCTTGAAAGTGACCGGAGCGGCACTGGGTCCGGCGTTTCTAATACATCCCAGGAGATGAGCATGAAGATCACTACTACAATCGCACGGTACTTGCTCGGTTTGATCTTTTTGACGTTCGGGCTGAACGGGTTCCTTCACTTTATTCCCATGCCGCCACCTACGGGCGTTGCAGCGCAGTTCTTCGGGGCCCTGTTCGTGTCCCGGTTTTACGTGGTGATTTTTCTGCTACAAATAGTGCCCGCGGTCCTGTTGCTTGTGAATCGGTACGTGCCTCTGGCACTGACGATTCTGGGGGCCGTGGTTGTCAACATACTTTGCTTTCACATTTTCATGGCGCCTGCGGGTTTGCCGCTGGCTGTCGTCGTTGCGGTTTTATGGTTTCTTACGACTTGGAGTGTGCGTTCGGCGTTCGCGGGGATCCTTCAACGTAAGGCGTGACGCGAACGCGAGAGGAGGAAACATGACCAACAGCATATCGACCTTGCTGATCCGCAATCTTCGCGACGTCTTTGGTGAAAATGACCCCGCACTGCGACGCGCGGCCATCGACGAGATCTTCACCGAAGATTGCGTGTTCTACGAGCCCAAAGGCGTCTACCGTGGCCGCGACGAGATCGATCGTGTGGCGGCCGCGATCAAGGCTACTCACCCTGACTTTCAATATCAACCCATTGCCGAGCCCGAGGAATTGGGCAATGGCGGGCGGGTCCGATGGGTATCGGGCCGCCCTGGTGAGGCGCCAGCTTACGCCGGGACTGACTTCATCATTTCCCGGGACGGCCGGATTGTCGGCCTTTATCTCTTTTTCGACAAGCTACCCTGAGCTGGACTTTGCCGCGCTACGGCCCAGCTGTGGACGCTCACTTGAGAACGGGATTGTTGAGCTAACGTCCTTGACGAGATCCTGCACCCCGATTTCGTCAAGGACGGCGACTTTACTTCGTATCAAATTTAGAAGCGGCAGGTAGCCGCGGGGGAAGAAAACAATGAAGGTTCTTGTTACAGGTGCAACGGGCACGGTAGGCGGCGAGCTAGTCAAGGCGCTCCTTCAGCGCGGAGCGCATGTGCGGGCTTTGACACGCAAGCAGCACAAGCCAGGTACGTTTCCTGGCGCGGTAGAGATCGCTCTCGGCGACCTGAGTGATCCGGTCTCGGTAGCGGAGGCGATCAAGGGAGTCGACAAGTTGTTCCTGCTGATTGGCAATGTCCCCGATGAGTTCACGCAAGCTCTTACCGCTTATGGCTTAGCGAAGAAGGCCGGTCTGAAGCATCTGACGTACCTCTCAGTCTTTAAGGCGGATCAGTTTCTCGAGGTGCCGCATTTCGCTGCGAAGCATGCCGTCGAGGAAGCGATTCGTGCGGGCGGGATGCCTTATACGATTCTGCGGCCAGGGTACTTCGTTCAGAATGAGCGACGGCTCAAGCCCGTGTTAACCGGAGCTGGCGTGTATCCGGTTCCCGCCGGGAACCAGGGCCTAGCCGTGGTGGATGTTCGCGACATTGCGGAGGTAGCCGCGATATCGCTCACAGAAGAAGGCCACGAGGGAAAGACGTACGACCTGGCTTCGTCAGAGATGCTGACTGGTCCGGCAGCGGCAGCCACATGGTCAAACCTGCTGGGCAAAAAGATCACTTACGCCGGACACGGAGACTTCGATGGCTTTGAAGCGCAACTGCGGAAAACAGGGAGTCCGAGTTGGATCGCCTACGATATTCGCGTCATGTTTCAGGGTTACGTCGAGCGTGGATTCAGCAACACGGAGGACCAGACGGCGCGCTTTGCGGCCTTGCTTGGGCACCAGCCGAGAACCTACAGCAGCTTCGCTGAAGAACTAGCAAAGGAGTGGGCTGCGGCGCGCTAAGAAATAGGAAGATGCGCTATGTCGGACAAAATTCATGAATTGCTGAACCGCAACCTCCAGGAGGTTTTCGGTGAAGGCGACGCCGCCCGCCATCGTGCGGCAATCGAGGAGCTCTGCCCGTGCCGCAAGGGTCGGCGACCCGGCCTCAACTTAAGGTGACTGATCGGGGATTTTTGTAGCTCCGACGCTTCCCAGACTTCAGGAAGGATCGAGCATCCGCAAGTTCAACGGCATGCGCGCCCGGCGTGACGGGGTGCGCCAGCTGCGGGCACCCCTAAAAACCTAAAGGCCGTCGCTTGGCCGTGCTGCAAGGGCCGGCCCCCGCCGGCAAAATCATTCCGAGCGAAGCGCTTGTATGACGTCGACGCGGGCGGCGCGGGCCGCCGGCAGCATCGAAGCGACTACCGCCGCGCCTAACAGCACCAACGCAGAAACGATCACGGGCAATGCGCCCGGCATTTTTAAGTCGCCGAAATAGCTGCCGGCCACACGCGTAACGACCAGCCCGAACACCGCGCCCGCCAGTACGCCGACGACAGCCATCACGACGCCATCCGCGACAACACCTCTGAGTATATTTTCCGGCTGTGACCCAAGCGCCATGCGGATGCCGAATTCGCGTGTGCGCGCGCTGACAGAAAACGCCAGTACGCCCGCGACGCCAACGACGGCAATCAGCAACGCGACCGCTGCGAACACGCCGAAGACCAAGGAGTTCAAGCGGTCTGGCGCAAGCACTTTTGCACGGATGTCTTCGAGAGTGGCGGCGTGCTCAACGGGTTCATCAGCGGCCATCTGCCGGATAATCTTCGTCACCGGCGCTACCAGCGAATAAGGATTTGCGGTGGTGTGAATGAAAAGGTGACCGCCAAACAGGGCGGAGTCTGCAAAGGTGCCATAGATGGTGGGGATGGGTTCCGGGACGATATGTACGTCATCTATATCGGCGACGACGCCGATAATGCGATGTGGCGACATGAATCTGGACTTTTCTTCTTTGGTACCAGGTATGAACTCGAAGACGGGATCGGTCCAATAGACATGCCGGCCGACGGCGTCCTGACCAGGGAACATGCGCTGCGCCAGGTCCTCACTGACGATGACGACGGGCTCGTCATTCGTGCGGTCCAGGTCGTTGAAATCGCGTCCCTCAAGCATGGGAACTCCCAGCGAGGTGAAAAAGCCGGGAGAAATCGTACGCATCCCCGCGCGAGGATCGTCCTTGCCATGAACGTGACCATCGCCAGAGAATTGCATACCGATCCCGTAGTTGTCCGCATCACGCCAGGGAGCGACCATAGCGAAAGCCGTGGTGGTTACTCCGGGTAGCGCATCGATTTGACGGATCGATTCCTTGTAGAAATCCAGGACTTGCTCAGGCGTTTTTCCGTAGTACGGCGGCGGAACATCCACGACCAGGACATGGCGCGTGTCCACGCCCGTCCTGGTCTGTTGCAGCGCGATCAGCGTAGTGATCAACACGCTTGCTCCCGCAAGCAACACGAAAGACGCGGCGATTTGGGTGACGGCGAAGATGCGCTGCCGGCGGCTAGTGCTGCTGGTGATGCGGACGCTGCCGCTGGCGAGGTTCATGCCATTCGACGAATTCGCCGAGGGCAGGCGCGGCACAAATGCCAAAATCACCGCGGCGATTATCGCCAGCGCCACTCCCACCCAGAGCAGGCTGGAATCGACCGTCAAATCCAGCGCGCGGACGGAAAAGCGCGAGGCGTAGCGAGCCAAGATGGTGACTAATGGCTGCGCGATGATTAAGGCGATGGCTGCGCCGGCGCCGCAGAGCAGAAGACTTTCGGCTAACAACATACGGCGCAGCGCCCAAGTGCTCGCGCCGAGGGCGGCGCGGATCGCGAGTTCTCCCTCGCGGCGAACCGTCCGCGCGAGAATCAGGTTGGCAACGTTCGAGCAGGCGATGATGAAGACAAGGCCCGAGGCAGCGAGAAGGACGAGGAGAACGGTACGCGCGCCAGAGGTAATCTGGTCGCGAAGCATCTTCGCGTCAATGTTGTAGCGGGCGTTATCAGGATAGGCGTCGGGATGATCCTTTAGCATCGAGGCATACCCGGTGCGCAATTCGCTGCGAGCCTGCTCGAGCGTAGCGCCGGGAGCAAGCTTACCGAACAGTTCGGTCATGCGATGGACGCGGCCGGTGACCATCGTGGCGGAGAGGTGGTGCGGGCTGGTGACGAGGTTGGCGATGATTTCTGTCTCCGCGGGATACGGCACTGAGGGTTCGAGCACGCCGATCACCGTGGCCGAACGATCGCCAAGGCTGCTGAGGCGCACCGTCTTGCCGATCACACTAGGATCTTTTTTGTAAACGGTGGACCAGAAGTTGTACGTGAGCACGACGACGCCGGACGCATTGGGACCGTCGTCCTGAGGTCCGACGAGGCACCCCAGAACCGGACGCAGACCCATTACTTCAAAGTAGTTGCCGCTGACCACGCCACCTTGCACCACGCGCGGTTCACCGAGTCCGACCATCGTAAAGCTCATCTCCGAGAAATCGCCGAACTCAGTGATGGACTGGACGCCGGTTTCGAGATCCTTGAGTTCGGGGACGGAGAACGTGGTGTTGTCGGCGCCGAGGCCCGGGGCGCTCTGCCGGATGTAGACGAGCCTGTTCTCGTCGCGGTTGACCAGCGGCTTGAGCAGCACTCCGCGCACCAGCGTGAAGATCGCCGCGTTCGCGCCGATGCCGAGCGCCAGCGTGAGGATCACAATGGTCGCGAGGCCCTTGGTGCGCATGAGCGAGTGGAAGGCAACTTTCAGATCGCGGAAAAATGACATGGTTCTTCTCCCTCGGCGTTTATCAGCACCACGAGTGCCAATAGAAACACCCGCATTGTAAATCACTTACCACGGGCTACGTCGCAGGGGGGATGCTCGTTTTCGGCAGCCAACGTCCAAATTCGGACACCGGCTCGGTTGGGTAGTAATGCGCCAATTACTGCTACCCGCTCGAGACCTACACCGGCGATATCGGGATCAGCCATCTCTCGCAAAAGGACGCGCACTCCCAGCGCATCCGATATACGTTTCTTTCTACGCGCCCGGACCACGTTATCGGCGAGAGTGCAAAGACGCGCGAGGTGCTCAGGGGAGCCTTCGGCGAAGTCTTTGCGACCAAGAAGTGCTTCTACAACGTCCAGGCGGTGCACGGTGAGCAGTGGACCAATCATTTTGACGTTCAGTCATATTCCAACCAGCCCGGCTTCGAGCCCGCGAGTGTCCACGCTCAGAAACCGACTGATGTGGCGGACACGGTGTTCTATCTGAGCGTGATCCGCGTGTTTCGCGCCGCTCCGGAATACGTGGTCATCAGCGCGGTTTATGCGCAGAACGGAGGATTGCGCAGCGTTGATATCAACGGATCGAAGGACGGCGATTGGATTCACTCGAACTACCTCACTGGGTCTGATAGCGATGCGGTTACTTTTGGAAGAGCGCGAGCGCCGGCAACGCTTCGACACTACGGCCTACCGCAGCAGATTGATATTCAGCAGTACCGACGAAAGTTTGCTTCCCTCTCGCCAAGACAGCGCTGGAATCAGTGATCGATGCCGTGAATCTCCATTTCAACTTTGGCGAGTGGGCGCGCCAGGATGAATTCGGTCCGAACGGATCGCATCAGACACGGTACCTCACTTACGTTCAGACCGCCGAAGACCGCGTCCTGGAACCCCTCTGCAATCAGGAGTTCGTGGATGAATTTAAGATAGGGATTGATCCGCCGTACTGAGGTTTCGCGAATCGTTGAGCAGCCCGACCATCGCATCCATTCCACCGATGCCGCACGTCGCGTAACCGTCCGTTTGAAGTAGTGGCTGCGCGGGCAGAACCCGGGCGTTTGATTCGAGTCCGCTGGAATATCAGTTGTGCCCTGCGGTAAGGAGCCAAGGGGCCGACCGCGGCTGTCCGCGGTCGGCTAGACACTCCGGCGTTCTACGAGCCCTTGCGAGCGGATGAAATCGAATCGAGCTCATCCACCAGCGGTTTAGCTGCCGGTACAGAGGCTTGGCCGCCTTGCACGATGTCCTTCGCACTAATCGCTTTGCCATACAGGGCCTTGTTGGCGTCATCATCGCTCTCCATGGAAGCGCCTACTAGGGAGATGCCGGCGAAGAGGCCCTTGGTCCGCGAATAGGTGAGAACGTCTACCTTCATCGAAGCGGCATTGTAGCCCGTGGCCTGTGTGCCGGTGGGGCCGGCAGCGGCCGCAGCATCGGCTCCGAGCTTGGTTTTTGCATTCAGAATCTGCTGCGCGCCATGACTATTCATGACCACCAGCACAAAATCAGTCGCTGTAGAACCGAGCTGTACGCCGATGCTGGCCTGATCAAGCTTGTACATTGCGGGAGCGCCCCAGTCGCCCTTCATATCCGCACCGTTGCGGCAGATCAGCACGCCTCTTCCGTAACTGCCTCCGATGCCGACGGCGACCTTTTTGACGCTGGGGAACACGACGACGCAGACGGCCTGGTCAACAATGCTGGTGGGCAGACCCTTGTCTCCTCCGGAGATCTCGCGCAGGACCGTGGCTGAGTTCGAAAGACGTTCGTCTTCCTTTTTTTGGGCAAACAATGGGGACGCGATGGCCAAACAAAGTGCGAAGACAACGATTCTGTTATTCACCGATTCGTCCTTTCGAGCAAAGATAGATTCTGAGGCAAAGCTCGGAATCGTACTGGCAGACCCAGCACTTCCAAAACCGGCGACATTGTACACCCAATCGGCAAGGATGGCCCGTAACAGCGTACCTCGCAGGCCGCGATTAAGCACCTTCGCCGTTCGCACACAGCCCGGGCTTACGCCAATCAAAGCCACTCGTTGTTATGACCAGAACGGAGATCGGCGGTGCGACGCCCGGTACTTTTTCATCGATCGCATTTTGCACAAAACGTTCGGCTGATTTCACAACGGTTTCAAGGCTGCCCAGCCAGAACCCGGGGTATTCTTTCGGAAAACGCGCACGATATCCAGCCTCTGCCACTGCATTCGTGGCGATGTTTTCCGGACACGCCTGTCCAGGACACCATCTCTCGACGATTGCCAAGCGAGGTTTTGAAGCTGTGAGATCCTCGATTTGAAAATCCAAATTAACAGAGGCCAGTTTCCCTTTCTCAATTCCGGCTATGGTAATCCCAAGCGGCCTGCGAGTCTTGAAGGTCTCTATAAACCCCGTTTTATCACACGCCCGTCCGTAAGCGAGCGCGCTCGTGAGAGGCTCCGGAACGAGCTTTCCTACCGTCGCGACAAGCTCGCTCAGTGATTCCACAATTCCAATCCTCTTGAAGATCGCAGCTAAATCGAAGCGGGGCTCGTCATGATAGATGAAACTGTTAGCAACGTAGACGAAGTTTCCCACTGTAACAACTTTGCAAGTACTTCCGGTCTGTTTGCCGAACCCATCTGTCTGGCAACTGTCGGCCGCGATCACGATGAATTCTTGCGGCCGGATGATCGTAAGGGACGCCGTCACAGTGTCCCCAAGGCTGGGTCGCTATTGCGAAGGAATTCTCGGCGTTCCATGGACACACCCAAAATCATAGGGCATTAGACGTCGGACGCTGTGGAATGTTTGCGTCAACTCGCAGTGCCACAGGGTCCGAACCATCATTCGTGAAGTTGAAAACCTACGTTCTATGTCAGCAACCTGAACGTGGGGGCTGAGTTTCCGCAGCGTTTACCAGCCAAGTGGATGTAGCCACGTTGGCGCGCTTGATCGTTGACGCGCTTGATTTATACTCCGAGACTATGGCGGTTGTGGACTGTTGTAGCTAACCGTGGGGCAGGATAACAGGTGAAGTTGAGGCCCTGGCGGCGTCGAGGATCGAGCTCACGCATGAAAAATCTTTTTGAAGCAGCGACGGTGGAAGAGGTAAAGGGGCGGATGGCGCGGCTGAGGCCGGATAGCCAGCGGCAGTGGGGCAAGATGAATCCAGCGCAGGCGTTGGCGCATTGCTCCGCAGCAATGGAGATGGCGGTGGGGGAGAAATTTCCGCCGCGAATATTGATTGGGTTGCTGCTGGGGCGGTTGGCGAAGAAGTCGATGATCGTGAACGAAAAGCCGATGCCCCGCAATTCGGGGACGGACAAGAGCTTGGTGGTAAATGATGAGAGGGACTTCGTGGCGGAGAGACAACGACTACGCGAATTCATTGACCGCTTTGTGGCGGGTGGGCCTGGGGCATGCACGAAGCATCCACACTTCTTTTTCGGGCCGCTGACTCCGGAGGAATGGGCGGCGTTGATGTATCAGCATCTGGACCATCATCTTCGGCAGTTTCAGGTTTAGTGCACTCCGTCTGACGAAGAACTCTTATTTAGTTCGCGTTACCGTCCACATGAAGTGTTAGTCCACTCCGGTTAGTTCCGTCATTTGGCCACAATTCCGCTCCAGATTCTCAGAACCGGCTTTCTTGCTCACCGTTGCACAGACGGCTAAGCTTGAAGAGTCGAGGCGACCGCATGTTCACGGAGTACGACATCGCTACCAATGGCATCTCCTTGCACGTAACTGAGCAGGGAGAGGGGCCAGCCGTTCTTTTCTGCCACGGGTTTCCCGATACTTCCTATACGTGGCGCCGACAGATGAAGGCCATCGCGTCAGCCGGATATCGAGCAATCGCTCCAGATATGCGCGGCTATGGACGCAGCTCAGCTCCGGCGGACGCAACCTTGTACACGCCGCTCCATACGGCCGGTGATCTAGTTGGTCTGCTCGATGCGCTGAGCATCCCCAGCGCTGTCGTCGTGGGCCATGACTGGGGTGCAGCTCATGCGTGGGGCGCTGCGCTGATGCGTCCTGATCGATTTAAAGCGGTGTTCTGCCTGAGCGTGCCTTACGTACCGCGTGGGGATGTCAGCGTCTTCGAGCGAATGCGGATGTCCGGCCATGAAAATGATTTCTACATGTTCGCGCAGATGCGACCGGAGGCCGATCAAGTCTGGGCTGACGCCGCAGTGACCATTCCAGGGATTCTGTATTGGGCATCGGGTTCAGCTCCGGCCGACAAGCGGTGGAGCCCCATAGATCCTGCGCGAAGCCTTTATCGGCCGGCTCCCGGGCCGTTGCCGTCATGGACGGAGCCAGATTACGTTGCTTATAACGTCGCTGAATTCCAACGTACCGGTTTTCACGGTGGCCTGAACTACTACCGCGCCGCCGAGCTTTATTTCTATTTGTCCGGCGCTTGGAAAGGCGCGAAGATCACCCAGCCTTCCTTTTATATTGCGGGGAAGGCGGATGGCTTGCAGGCGCTCTATCCGCCCGTAGAAAAACTCCGCGCCAGCCTTCCCGGTCTTGTGGGGAGTCTCGAACTCGACAATGTGGGCCACTGGATACAACACGAAGCCTCTCCCGAGGTCAGTGACCAACTGGTGAAATTTCTGCACACCGTGAAGCCGGTCTAAGACGCGCCCTTCGATTTCCTCTTCGGGACTATGATAGCGCAGCAATAAAACCAAGGCGGAGTTCTGGAGTTGGACGCGCCACACCCAAACGATGGTTTTCGTGCCGGCCAAACTCCTGTAACATGCGCGACTGACAGTGACCGGAGGAATTACTGATGAAGCCGACAAAGATGAATAGCATGAGTTCACTTGCTCTACTGATCTTGGCCGCGAGTATTTCGGTTACACCAGCGCACGCGCAGGAGGCGGCAAAACAGGGCTCGGCGCCAAAGCCGGCCCCGAGCACGTCGCAAGCCGTGCTCGAACAGTGGAACGACATCGGACGCAAACTGATCGCGATGGCGGAAGATTTCCCCGATGACAAGTACGATTTCAAACCGACTCCCGCGGTGGGGACCTTTGCCCAGCGACTGATCCACGCTGCTCACGCGAACGAGTTTTTCATTAATGCAGTGCAGGGTCAGAAGATGCCCGAGATGGCCGATCCCAAACGCGACCAGTTCAAAACTAAATCTGACGTGGTCGCATTCGTGAAGAAATCATTTGCAGATGGGGCCGCGGCGATCAAAGCCAAAGGCGACAAGGGCATGTCCGACCTAGTTGTGGATCCGTTCGAAAATGAGCAGACACGAATCGGCGATTTCGCCTATGGCTTCATCGAACATTCAGGAGAGATCTACGGCCAGCTCACGGTTTATTACCGTGTGGCAGGCTTGGTGCCGCCCGAATCGCGCCCGAAGAAGTAGCGCAACAAAACGCAATTACCGGTGCGGTTCGTTAGGCTCCCAAGTAACCGACAACGCGACTAAAGCGATTGTGGTCGCGGCCGTGTGATTCGCGCAATCGTCAGCAGGACCAAGAAACTTCCCGCGCAGACTTCCAGTAGCTTCACATTGCTCGGCGTTCGCGGCCCGCCGCGCGGCATGTCGGTCGCCACCAGCACTATTTTCTTGTGGTTGGCGGGATCGTAGCGCACGACGATTGGCGTTCCTTGGGGATGCGCCTCCACCCACTCTGCGAACGGCGCAATCTGGTTGGGCGGGTATTGCCAAACTTCCGGAGGAGGAACATTCGTCGAATAGACGTTCGCGGCATTTTGCTCAGCGCCTACCAAGTAGCTCAGTCGGCAACGGATGCGGTACCTCCGGGGACCGCTGCTCGTCTGATTTAGGCCGCATGTGTCAACGCGCGCCGTCACCTCCGGCCATCGCGCCTGGGCGTGCTCCTGCCAAGCTTGCGCCGCCGTCACCACCGAGGCGAAGATCGTGCACAGCCCTGAAAAGACAACCAGCACCGCCAATCCCACGTACATCCATTGACCTTTTGGCACTGCTTCCGTCGTCATTTCTGGCTCCACGAAACTTCGATACATGGTAGCTGTGCACTTCAGCCGCGTGCAAAACTTCTGGATTTGACGACCCTGATTGAACACCTAAAATCCCGGTCGCTACTCCGCGTTTCACTGGGACCCGATTCGTCAGGCGAGAACGCTCTTCCCATCACGCTCGGGTGCATCAGGGTTTATATGAGCTGGCTGCAGCTGAACTGGGAGCCGATTATTTGCCCAGCCGCTGCATTTCGTTTCGTTGAGCTTTCCCCTGAGTCAGCCACCTGTCGAGGTTGTCGGCGTAGGTGCGGCTGGAGCGCTGCTGTGACCCATCAGACAGCTTCACTAAGTATTCCCGATTATCGATGGCGTGTAACTCCACAATGTTTCGAGTCCGTACGATTCGAGAACGGTGTATCCGAAGGAACTCCGTCGGGTCCAGTTTCTGCACGAGTGAATTCATCGTTTCGCGCAAAAGATGTGAACGACCGCGAACGTGCAGTTCCGTGTAGTCTCCGGCGGCGCCGATCCATTCGATATCCTCCACCAGCACGATTTGAATCCGTGAACCCGTGCGCACGACAAAGCGCGAGGTGTATTTCTCGGACTCCCGACCAAGCATCTGCAGGATTCGCTCGGTCATTCGAAGCTTTGAGGCCGAATCGTCAAGCTTACGGGCACGGTCTACGGCTGCCGCAAACCGTTCGTCGTCCACAGGCTTGAGAAGATAATCGAGTGCGTGAACTTCGAAAGCCCGCAAGGCATGCTGTTCGTAGGCCGTGAGGAAGATGACGCCAGGGAGATTCTGTTTCGGTAGGGCGCGTAGAACCTCAAAGCCATCCATGCCGGGCATTTGTATATCGAGGAACACAACGTCGGGTGAAAGTCCGAGGATTTCCCCTACCGCGGACAATCCATCCGCACATTCGCCGACGATCTCGATATCCTTGAATTTTCGCAGCCGCAGAAGAACACCGCGCCGGGCCAGTCGCTCATCATCGACAATCAGCGCTCGCACGACGAAACCTCTGGCTGCGCGCTCTTTCGAAACGGTAATTCAACCGTCACTTCGCAACCACCCGCTTCGGGCCATTGCAGCACAAACTTGTGGTTAGCGGCATAGAGGGTCTTCAGACGCTCCGCAGTATTGTGGATCCCGATGCCGTTGGCCGGCTCTTTTGGTGCAACGAGCCCAGAACTGGCAGGTCCGGAATTTTGGACCCTGATCTGCAGTTGAGCGCCTTGAAGTTTGCTCTCGATGCGAATCGTTCCGCCTTCCACCAGTGGAGCGATACCATGTCGCACGGCATTTTCGATAAGCGGTTGCAGCAGCATACTCGGTACGAGCGCATCCAAAGTTTCCGGGGAGATGGCCATATCAACCCCCAGCCGCGGACCGAGTCTGGTTTGCTCGATCGCCAAATACTCTTCGGCGAATACGATTTCTTTGGAAAGTGGCGTTTCCGGCACGGCCTCATTGTCCAGGATCGTTCTGAGAAACTCACCGATCTGCGCCAGCATGCGAGTAGCGGCGGGAGGATTTCCTTCCAGGACAAGCGTGGACACGGCATTCAGTGAATTGAACAGGAAATGTGGATTGAGTTGGTAGCGCAAAGCACTCAGCCGGACGTCGCGCACTTCCGCTTCGGCCCGCAGCAACCTTTCTCTTTCGCGCATCGATTGCTGCCACAGTTTGATGCTGAAGTAGAGGCTACACCATACGAAGAGAATGAACGTGGACCGCACCGAAGTTCCCAGCCAGTCAATCCAATTAAGCGGGCCATGGGGCGACGTCGCAAGTTCCATCACATAAGCGGCGCTCACTCCCACCAGCAGCGACCAGGCAAATGCCCGTATCTCCAGAGCGAGCCACGGGAAGGCATGCCGCATCAAGGACCGGCAAACCGGGCGCAACAGAGAGCTAGCCGCAAACAACGTAACGAAAAAGACAGTGTTGCCGCGCAGCGCGCCGGGCTGGCGAAGAAACGGAACCAGCGAGATGGATCCCCACAGATAGAAACAAACCCATGCGCCGATCTGGACGGTCCAGAAGGTGGGAAAACCAAGATCTTCGCGCTTCAGCACAGCTGGTATTCTAGCCCACAAGCGCGGCTGCCCCGCTTCAGTCCACCGCGCAGAACCCTCGGCTCATCGCAAAAGTCGCTCGTGTTACATATCAAGCGAACCATTTCACGGTCGCGCGAAGTACCTTTCCGCAAGTCGTACTGATTTATCGAAAGAGGGGGGAGTCAGATGAAACCTATGAGATGGATCCTGATGATTTTTGCAGCTGCCTTGGCAATGTGCGCGCTATCCGGCCCTGCGTTAGCACAAGTTCCCTTTGACCAGCTTCCGAAAATCTTTGACGCTTCCATGCCACGCGACCTGCAGATTTCCCTCGCTTTGAGCGCTGGCCCAGAGGGAGTCAGGGATAAGGCTACCGTTTATGTTCTTGGCCCGAAAGGTTACGAAAAGGCACACGAAGGCACCAACGGCGTGAGCTGTCTTGTGGGCCGGCATTTCGCAAACCCCACTGAAACCACGGTCGAGCCGATGTGCTACGACGCGGAAGGCAGCCGGACACTCTTGCTTGTTGAACTATACCAGGCAGAACTCCGCGCCAAGGGCACCTCCGAGGCGGACATCAAGACGGACGTCGCCAACGGATTTAAGGATGGCCGCTTCAAAGCGCCCAGCAAGCCAGGCGTCCTCTATATGTTGTCGAGCGACAATCGCCTGGGGCCCACTCCCGACCATCAAACGGTCCATGTTCCCGGCCATTTCATGTTCTATGCGCCATATATGACTGGGAAGGAGTTGGGATACGATTCGGCCGTGCCTTTCCTGGTGCAGCCAGGAGAGCCGGATGCCAAGATGGTCGTATTTCCGGATCCAAATCTGCAGGGAACAATGTGAAGAACCGGGTACCGCCAAGGCCGGCAATCGCACGTCACTTTGCGTTGATTCATACGAGCGCGTATTGCAAAACCGCCTGCATCTCTACATCGCCGCCGACGCCAGCATGGTCCATGTGGAACACGAGGTAATCGCCCTTGTTCAAGGCTAGCCCGGTTTGCGCATACACCTGGCGCGAGGTGGATCCTCCCGTCCCGTCGGCAGGCACCCACGTCTTCAAGATTACGTTGAAAAAAAGGTCCTGAACTACGCCGCCAAGCCCCACATTAAGCTTATTCGGATTGTGCAGCTGCAAATTGCCAAAATTGGGACTGGCGCCGAATCCAATGTACGCCTGCGGAGGCGCGCTAAACTTCGGTGCGACGCCACGTGAAACGCCCCCATCACAAAGCACTTCGGCAAACCCCGGCTGCGAGGGGAGGCTCGTGATCATGAACGCAACATCGATGTTGATCGCGTTCAGGATCATCGTGTCGCGGACTTCAAAGAAAACGTCGGCACCGTTATTGTCAATATTCACGACCTCCCAACCGAATCCCACAACCGGATCGCCCGATTGCGTAGCCCCAGGAACCGGCGAAAAGGTCTTAAGAAACTCCCGCCGCCTTGTCGTGTTCATCATTGCCTCCGTCGAGGTTACGGTTCCGGCCGTAATTCCTGCCAGGACCAGGACACCATCCGCAAGAAAAGTTCGTCGATCCGACGTCATTTCATTCATCCAGATATTTGCTTTCGAATCAGACCAAGCGCTTCTAGGAAAACGCACTCTATAACCCAGGTTCGACTTCAGAGTTGCGGCCAGCCTGGAAAAATCTTGCCGTAAGCGTCTTGGGCAGGGAGGCGGTCTGAGTCGGCGATGGCTCCCGAACAGCGACCGGAAACATTGCAAGACGACCCTTGGAATTTCCCCTTGATCTCGGCGGTGAATATTGCCGATGCGCTGGACGCTTTCCAAGCGGGAAAGGGACGCCAGCGAAATCTCTCTGCATTGCAGAACGAACTGGTGAGGTGTATTTTACGATTGGCGCTAAGACAACAGTACGAGTTCCAGGATCATCTGTGTACTGGGGGCAAAATGGCGCAACTTCCAAGCATTCGGTTTTCACTCCGGATTCTACGCAAACACGCGAAGCTTGCCTGCATAGCTGTTTTTTCCCTGGCGATTGGCCTGGCTGCTGCGTCCGCGGGGCTCAGCACATTCCATGCCCTGCTGCTGCGGCCCCCTGCGGTTGTTGATCCAAACCGGTTGTTGACGCTTTACACAGTCTCGCCGAATGAACCGTTCAGCCAAGTTTCCTATCCGGATTACCGGTATTATCGCGACAACAATAGCGTGTTCTCCGGCCTCTGCGCGATTCCGTTCAGCATCGGCCTGCGGACGATCATCTTCGAAAAACGTGAGAAAAGCGGCCTCATCAACGCCGTGTCCGACAATTACTTCTCCGTTCTCGGGGTTCGACCTTTCCTCGGGCGCTGGTTTGCCGCAGGCGACGACGACAAAGTGACGACGTCCGCGGTGCTGAGTTACGGCTACTGGCAATGGCTCGGGGCAGACCCGAACATTATCGGCAAGACTCTCAAGATAAATAATGTACCGCTAACTATTGTCGGAGTAGCGCCGCGGCGTTTTGTAGGAACCATCCTGAGCGATGTTCCCGACCTTTGGCATCCGCTTTCCGCAACGCCCGCGATCTCGCACCAGACCTATGACTGGCTCGCAGATCGCACCAGTTTCTCTTTGAGTTTGATCGGGCGCATGAAGCCCGGTGTCACGCGCCAGCAAACCCTGGCGGAGATGCAAAGATTGTCGCGACAGCTTGCCGTCGCTTATCCGGAAACCAACAAGAACCGGCTTGCCGCGCTGACGGAAACGAGCATGCTTCCGCCGAACGCAATGTCCAGCGCGAAGTTGATGGGCGGACTCATGCTGGCGATTGTTGTACTCGTTCTGTTTGCCGCCTGCGCCAACGTGGCCAACCTGCTACTGGCGCTGGCCGTCGCGCGACGCCAAGAAATCTTGATACGTGCCGCGCTCGGGGCCACTCGCATGAGTCTGGTTCGCCAGCTTCTTCTCGACAGCTTGGTGATTTCGGTGATGGGAGGAGTGGTCGGCTTTGTATTTGCTTCTTATGGCCTCAGACGCTTGATAGACTTCAAGCCATTTTTCCCCGGACTCGGCGTAATCCCTATTACTTTGGATTTCCGGCCTGACCTCACGGTTGTTTCTGTGATGGTCGCAGTCGTTTTCCTGGTGGGACTGTCTACAGGCTTGTTGCCTGGTTTGCACGCTTCCACGCCTAATCTCGCAGCTGCGCTGAATGGAGAGGTCGCCATCGGCGGAACGCGCAAAGGCCGCATGCGAAGTGCTCTCGTCGTGCTGCAGGTTACCGCTTGCACCGTGGTACTGATTGGAGTGGGTCTTTGCCTGAAGAGCCTGCATAATCTGCAGCAGGTAAAGGTTGGATATTCCGCTCGCAACGTCGCGCTTTACGCAATCGACGACCTGCAAGCCAACGGTTACTCAGAACGACAGGGTCGTGCGCTATTTGAGCGGCTTCGCGAGGATGTAAGCGAGGTGCCTGGTATCGAGTCCATCAGCCTTGGGAACACTATCCCGTTTTCAGGCGGGATGAACACGGACCAGGTGCACATCACAGGTATCCCTGATGACAACGAACACGGGGTGACCATTGGCTCCGGTGTCGTGGACGACCGCTATTTCTCTACACTGGGAATCCCAATTCTCGCAGGACGCATGTTCGCCGCTTCGGACACGGCGAAATCCCCGGAAGTCATTGTCGTCAACCAAACGATGGCGGCAAAATATTGGGCAAATCAAAACCCGGTTGGCAAAACAGTTCACATTGAAACTGGCAACCGCCAGGCCACCGTGGTTGGGGTCGTGGGAGACATCAAGTATTCGGACATTGACGAGGCGCCGCAGCCCTTCATGTACTACTGCCTGACCCAAAATTATCAGTCGGGCATGTATCTGGTGGTTCGCGCGAAGGGTGATCCGTCGCAGTGGATGGGAACGATTTTGGAGAACGTGCGCAAATCGGCCCCGGAACTAGGCCTTATGAGCTTCACAATTGAACAATGGCATCAATTCGCTTTGTACGTCCCACGCCTGGCGGTGATTTGTACCAGCGCATTTGGACTGCTGGCATTTGTGCTGGCCGCCGTGGGACTTTATGGTGCGGTCTTCTATTCGGTTAGCGAGCGAACGCGGGAGATGGGAATTCGCGTCGCGCTTGGCGCGTCGCCTCGGGACTTGTGGAAATTGATCCTGCATCAGACGAGCGCCGTGACCATCATCGGAATCTTCCTCGGAATCGCTGGTGGAATCGGCGCAAGCCTGCTGGCGAGATCCCTGCTTTATCAGATACAGCCCATCGAATGGTTTGTCTTTCTCGGAGCGGCATTTACGATGCTCGCGATGACCGTCGTTATTGCCTATTCAGCCGCACGTCCCTGGATGCGGGTAGATCCGATGCAGTCCGTTCGCCACGTGTAGGGCGTTCAGGAAAAATCCGCGCCGCGAAACCTCTATTTGTTGAGCTTGCTCTCAAGATCCGGCGCGAACATCGGCTGCGCGCCCGGGTCAACGGAAGTCGTTGGGCTGATTTCACTTGGAAAAATGGGGACGTCGCTGCCTTGTCTCGTCGGTGCTGCTTCGCGACTGACACCTTTGATCACCGATGCCTCGAACGAAGATGTCCTGAATCCCTACCGCTTCCAAGGCATAGAAGTGACAAGTACGTAAACCGACTGCAGTTCGAGCTGAAGCCGCCAGAGTTCAGCGAAGTGCGTATTGTGTTTCGGGCTTTTCGCACGGGGAGTCGCGTTAACGGACAATAAGTGCCAGTTTCCGATTACGGCGTCAAACCAACGCGCATCAGCACAAAAGCGTTTGGAAAGTCCTTGCTATTTTCGAAATCAAAAAATCTCGGGTAAAATCGTCCACGCGCGCCGAGTTTCGCTAGTTCGTTACGCAGGCTACGTGCCTGTTAGATCATCGCGCACGAGCGGAGCCTGACTATGCCTTCCACTGAAAAACTCGACACTCACCACAAAGCGCTCACGCTGAATCTCAATGCATCGGCCTTCGGCTCTTTCGCCGAAATCGGCGCTGGACAGGAAGTCTCGCACTGGTTCTTTGTAGTCGGAGGCGCCTCCGCTACGGTCGCCAAAACTGTTTCCGCCTACGACAAGGAAGTCAGCGACGATCTTTATGGCTCCGGATCGCGCTACGTATCCCGGCAGCGACTCGAGGCCATGCTGGACAAGGAATGGGACCAGCTTCTCGCGGAGTTAAACAAAACTCGTGGGCCGCAAACCCGCTTCTTCTCGTTTGTTGACACCGTCTCCGCGCGTAACTTTGCAGGGACGAACGACCCGCATGGCTGGATCGGTCTGCGCTTTCAGTTGCAGCCGGGCGGCCCTCCCAACGACGTCGTACTGCACATCAACATGCGCGATCCTTCGAATGTCCTGCAGCAGGAAGCCATCGGTATTCTGGGCGTTAATCTCATTTACGCTGCGTTCGATGAAGTGCAGACCGAGGAGTCATTTCTGGCAAGCGTGGCGGAAGACGTGGTCAAGGAGCGAATCGAGATCGACTACGTTGATCTTCGCGGGCCGGCATTCGAAAGTTGGGACCGCCGCACCGTGCTAACCCACTTGGTGAGCGGTGGATTCGCCGAGGCTGTGTTTTTCCCCTCCAAGGGCCCCACAGTTCCTCCTACCGAAGCTCTCTACAAGAAAGCCTTGGTGCTTGCCCCGGGATACTTTGGCCACGGCGATTCAGCTCACTCGCAAGTTCACATGCGATTGTTGGCCGCGGCTGTTCAGGAGCTTCAGAAGGAGCTCGGCGACACAAAGGTTTCGCCCGCCGGGCTTTTTTGCCTGACGGCTGCTCCGATCACGCCGACCGATCCGTTGCCGGAAGTCCCCGACTTGCTTCGTCGTATCGACGCTCTTCTCGCTGCCGGCGGCGATGTGCTGCTTTTTCGCCAAAGCGAGCTCTACAATATGAAGGCCGTCGTAAACCGCTACACGCAGGCGCCTGTGCGCTTCGCCGTTGGTCTTTCCCTGATGATTCAAGCGATTGATGGCATTTACGGCAATCTCGAAGGCAGACTTCTGGAGGCCCTTGCACGCCTTCTCGCACAGAACGTCCGCATCTACGTTTATCCGATGAGGTCAACGGAACTGCGCGAAAAACTGACGGGCTTTTCGCTTAGCGGTTGGGAATGGAGTGAAACAAATGGAATGGTTTCTGCCACCCAGCTGCGGCACGCGCCGCCTCTTGGACACTTGTTTGCCTATCTTCTCGCCAGCAACTTTCTCGTCCCGATGCAAATTCCCGCAACCCTAAAAGCCGACGCTTGACCGCACCTGTGCTGCAAGTAGCAGCGCCATTCGTGCTCGTCGAGTTTGCTTTCGCCTCCATTTCTGTTCGCGTTAGAATTTTCTGGCGCCATGTTGCCGAGCATTCATATCCGGCATGCTGTCCCCGCGGATATTCCCGCTCTCCGTGTGCTGATTGACGCCTCTGTGCGGCAATTGCAGGCGCAAGACTACACTCCTACTCAAATCGAAGGCGCGCTCGAGAGCGTCTTCGGCGTTGATAGTCAGCTCATTGCGGATCAAACGTATTTTGTCGCGGAAGTCAGGCCGGCACAATCCCATCCGATCACTGTTGGCTGCGGCGGCTGGAGCAAGCGCAAGACACTCTACGGCAGCGACCATTGGACCGAACGCGAGGACGCTCTTCTCGATCCGCGGCATGATGCCGCCAAAATTCGCGCCTTTTTCATCGATCCGGCGTGGGCACGCCGCGGAATCGGCAGCCTGGTTCTCGAAGCTTGCGAAAACGCCGCGAGATCAGCGGGGTTCAAGCGGTTCGAAATGGGCGCCACCTTGACCGGTGCAAAACTTTTCCACGCCAGGGGCTACGTCGCGCTCGAAAATCTCCGCGTCCCGCTTCCGAACGGCGAATTCCTTCCCGTGGTTCGCATGTCCAAACAAGCGTGACCCGAAATAAGGTCGTCGCCTCGGAGAATCCATCTGGAATCGCGTTCAACGTGTTGGTGTACGTCACCGACCGCGCCAATCAAAAATACTGGTAAGCTGATCTGGTATCGCGAAGCACTCCTCAAAATGGTACAGGCACAAACCTGGGATCCTGAACGCTACGCCCGCAACGCCCGTTTCGTCGCCGACCTCGGCGCGCCCACGGTTGAATTGCTCGCGCCGCGCGCCGGCGAGCGCATCTTGGACCTCGGCTGCGGCGACGGCGTGCTCACCGCGAAGCTCGCCGCGATGGGATGCCACGTCGTCGGTGTCGATTCCAGTGCAGCGCAAATTGACGCCGCGCGAAAACTCGGTCTGGACGCCCGCGTAATGAACGGTGAAGCGCTCGATTTCGACAGCGAATTCGATGCCGTGTTCAGCAACGCGGCGCTGCACTGGATGCGCAATCCCGCGAAAGTCATCGCAGGGGTCAAACGCGCGCTGAAGCCGCACGGACGCTTCGTCGGCGAATTCGGCGGCCACGGTTGCGTGGCCAAGATCAAGAAGGTGTTAGTCGAAGCCCTCGATCGGCGCGGCATCAACGGCGAAGGCGCAAGCCCCTGGTCTTTCCCAACCGTCGAAGAATATTCGCGGCACCTGACGAACGGTGGTTTCGTCATAAACTACATCGCTCTGATACCGCGCCCAACTCCACTCCCCGGCGATATCACCGGCTGGCTGGAGACCTTCGCGGAGAGTTTCACCTCAACCTTGCTCCCCGCTCAAAGATCCTCCTATATCGCCGAAGTCCAAGAGGCTTTGCGCCCCGAACTCTGCGACGGCGAAGGCAGGTGGGTCGCCGACTACATCCGCCTGCGCTTCGCCGCCAACAAGCGAGTCTAATCCGCCAAGCTCAGTTCCCTGCTACTTCGCGTATGGTTGTGTCGAACTCTTATTGGCCTGAATACACAAATCTCGTTGGCGTGATTACCTGACGCGAACGTCTAGGGCTCCATCATCTGCGCGCCCCACCACCCGTGATCAACCTTGATCAGGTTGAGCACAGCATCATGAAGAAGGCAGACGAGGATCAGTTCCTCTTTCTCGCCCTTTTTCATCGCATCAGCCGCGCTCTGCAAGACGTGCTTCGCTGCCGTGGTGCGAACCGGTACGTAAAGAATCGACTAACGTCGGTTTCTCCGGCATCGGCTCCAGCTTCTTCAGCTCCGTCGGGGCTTTGCCGCTCGGCAAAAGCCCGCCGAGCAGTAGCCCCGTGCCGAGCCGAACCTTTAGCTCGTTTGTGGTCTTCTCCGCGTCGAGGCTTTCTATCATGTGGTGTTCAAGTGCGTCGGCCAGCGCCTCGGAGGGCATGGCGTTGATAGCGGCGGCCGTTCCGAGGGTCGCAGGAAGGCTCGACGATCGAATTGCATAGCGGCGTTCGCCTGCTACGGATGTTCCGAGGGTTGTACGAACTCCGGCTGGAGATAGCAATTCACGTTCGTTTCGGGTTCCGAATCGCTGCGTGTTGGCTTAGACTCTTCGCGTTTGTCGGGGAGGATCACTCATGAAACACCTTCTGCTCGCCGCCATTTTTGTGGTCCTGCCCTGCGCGGGCTTTGCAGTGGCTTCCACGCCGGAATACTCGATCCAGGCAATCCGCTATGCCTCGGCCGAGGACGACGTCGCCGACCTCGTCATGGGCGCTCCCCACGAGAAAATGAACCTCGCCATGGTCGTTTGGTTAATCCGCGGTGGAGGCCGCAACATTCTTTTCGACAGCGGCTACCACCGAGATACGTTTCTCAAAGAATTCCCTTCCACCGAATACATTCGCCCCGACGAAACCGTGAAACTCGCTGGCGTTCAGCCGGAAGAAATCACCGACATCGTCATCAGCCATGCCCACTGGGATCACATGGGTGGCATCGACCTTTTTCCTAAAGCCACAGTCTGGATTCAGAAGGAGGAGTTTCGCTATTACACGGGAGACGCATGGCAGCCCGGTGGCGATCACGGAGGGATCGACCCGGAAGATGCTCAGGAACTCGTGAAGCTTAATACCGAAGGACGGCTCCGCCTGGTGGATGGCGATAACGTCCAACTTTTTCCTGGCATTCGCGCCTATACGGGCGGCCGCCACACGTACGCGTCACAATATCTCTGCGTGGAAGGCACTCCCACCTTCGTCCTTGCCTCCGACAATTTGTACCTCTATCGCAATCTCGCCGAACACAAAGCCAGCGCCACTTTCTCCGATGCCGACCACGCCGCCAACATCCGCAACCAGGACCGCATGGTCCAGCTTGCGGGCTCTTTCGATCGCGTCGTGCCAGGCCACGACGCCCTTCAATTTCAGAAATTCCCGACTCACGGACGCGTTGCCCAAATTAAGTAGCGACCCGCTTTATGATGTGGCTTGCGCTTCTGAGGCGCATTCACGTTCCAGACGTCTGAACATGCCGTCAGAAAAAAAGGCGGCTCGCGAGGAGCCGCCTTTTCTACAGCGGGGACGAACTGGTCAGAAGATGAACTTGCCCGTGATTTGTGCGATTCTCTGATCCGTGGCAGCGGCCGCAAACGCCCCGTAAGGCGAGGTCGGCGTGAACTGCATGAAGGCTACCTTGCCAAAGAAAGGCGCGTTAGTGTTCGGATAAGGCGAACCATAATTTGCATGGTTGAACCAGTTGTAGGCACTCAAACCAAGCTGGAACGTCATGCGCTCGGTGATTGCAAAATTCTTCCTTACACTCATGTCGCCGCCCAGGAATCCTGGACCACGAAATGCGTTACGGCCGACATCACCCATAAAGCCCGTGCTGGTGGCAAGGTCCCCCGACGAGAAGCACGCAGTCAGCACACAGGCTCGCCCGTTGCTGAAGTTCCTCTGAGTGAAGGTCGGAAGCGGCTGCGCAAGGATCGTTGCACCAAACGAACTTGTACCTCCCAGGTTGTTACCCGCCAGCGCGGCAGTCGCTCCGCCATCGATGATGCTGAAGGGGAATCCGGTCCGGTAGAACATTGTGCCGGAAATCGTCCAGCCACCGATGGCTGCATTCAGCAAGCGCTGCTCGCTCTTAAACGGCAGCTGATAGACGTAGCTGCCCGATACGAGGTGCCGCGCATCGTTATCTCCCGAAGCATATTGCGAGTGCAGATTGTTCGGATTGACTTGCGTGAGGATGCTGGTGATGACGCTGAAAGGCTCTTCCGGCACGTTCGAGAGCTCGTCCAGCGCATGAGAGTACGTATAGTTGAGGCGGCCGGTCAATCCATGCCACTGGTTTTCCTGGATCGAGAACGTGACGCCGTTATAATTCGATATTGCCGCGCTAGACAGCTGATCCACGCGGCCGACGCGCGGGTCTGGCGCGGTTGCCGGAAGGCTGCCAAAACCAAAGCCGTTCAGGGTGGGATTCAAAACTAGACCGTCATACCCATGGTTGCCAACGTAATTGGCCGAGACGACCGTGCGTGCTCCGAACGTATGCTGTAGCTCAAAATTCCACTCCACATACTTCGGGTTTTGGAAGTTGCGGCTGACGTCATTCAGGTTTGGAACGGAAAGGGCGCCTTGCGCGTTGAGGCAACCTCCAAACGGTGCGGCTGCGCCCGCGTAGCCACCGCCGCTAGAACCGCCAGTCGTCAAGCTTCCGCCACTATTGTAATTCGACAAAAAGGCGCTATTGCACTGCGTCACCAGGTTCACGCCGCTGCCTGGAAATGCAGTAGATCCCGGCGCCGCCAAGTCGAACGCCACGCTTCCCGTCGGCACGTTGAACAAGTTTACCTGCGGGAAATTCGTGTCAAATAGGCTCAAAATACCGCCGGGGTAAAGGTCGGTGAAGAGGCCCACGCCCGCGCGAATGACCGTATTTTGACCGATGGGGCTCCACGCTAGGCCGAACCTTGGCTCGAAGACAACCTTTTCGATACCGGGAATAATCGTCTTGTTGCCGGTTATGAACGATTCATTATACGGAATCGTCGCTCCGTGCGCCGACTCGTTAAACGCCGTCACGGGCAGGCTCGCGCAACTGGTTTGGCACACCCCACCTGAGTTGCGGTCGGCCCTCAGCGTCATCGTCAATTTTAGCCTGGAGTTGACGCGATACTCGTCCTGGAAGTAGAGGCCGAAGCTATAGTAGGCAACCGGTTGTTCGATGTGGGACGCAAAGTTGTAAATTACGCTGCCGCAGCCAACCTGATTATTCGCTGGGGGGGTGGCGTTACAGCCCGCCGGAGCAATTTGATCATTCGCAAAACCAAACAAGGTAACGTCGACCTCAGGATACAGTGTGTTTTCGGCCGCGGTAAAGTCCGAGACGTCGTCTCTCCGGAAGTTCACGCCCATCTTGAAATTGTGGTCTCCTCGCGTCACCGACAAGTCGTCGACCAACTGCCACTGCTCCACATGGCGGCCTTCCGGGAACTGGAAACCTGCAGCGAATCCGTTGGGATTGCCGGATCCGGTGCCCAGGGGAGTCAATGCACCGTCCACTAGAAATTCAAGGTTACCCGGAAAAAGGCCCAGCGCCGACGACGGATTCAAATTGCCGAAAACCGCCGAATAGTACACATCGGAGAAGATGAAGTTGTTCACCACTGTCGGTGAGAAGATGTGCGTATAATTCAACTGGCCTTCGTTCTGAGGCTGAGTGCTCGAATTGTTAAACGCAGTGTTAATCGGGTCGGTGTAGGTTGGCTGTACTCCCCGATCAAATCTGACCCGCCCGAAGATCTTGTCGTTTTCCCCTAAGTTGTAGTCCACCCGTCCGCTTAGCAACCATTCCTTGTTTCCGCTGGATACGGACTCCGTAAAGTTCTCGGTGCAGACGCCACCTGTGGCCCCTGGCGCAGTTACGAATCCCGGACAGCTGTTGGCATTTGGTTTCGCGTTGCCAACGCCCGAGGCGCCGTTGTACAGCTTGAAGACATTCGAATAAAACGCCTGCGTGGCCGCATCCCCAGGAACATTACCCTGCACGAAGTTTTCAAACGCTGGCGTGGGCACGCTGACGTTCTGGATTGAACCAAAGATGTACCGAATCCCTTCCGTATTCACGAAGAAGTACGCTTTGTCTTTCTTAATCGGGCCGCCTAGGGACGCCGCCCACTGATTGTTATTCTCAAATGGCCGGGTGCCTCCAGACGCCTTGTTGAGGGGGTCGTTGGCAGTGAGCGCCCGGCCTGTCCAGTTGTAAACTGCGTCGCCGTGAAAAGCGTTGGTGCCAGATTTCGTGCTGTAATCGATTTGAGCGCCCGCCTGACGGCCATATTGTCCGGTGTAACCGTTGCTCACCACCGCAACTTCCTGAAGTTCATTGCCGCCCAGCAGCAAATTGCTCGAACCTGAATTGTTCAAGTTCAAGAACGCATCGTTGTAGTCATTGCCATTGACCGTGAAGAGGTTTGAGGTGCCTGGCAGACCAAACGCACTGAAGTTGCCATAGCCGCCGCCGGTCGCGCTGTTCATGGTGATGCCCGGGGCAGTTTGCGCCACGTACGTAATATCGCCGCCAGGATTGGGCACGTTCTGAATCTGGTTCGTATCAAAATTCGAGGAGATGTTCGCGTCTTCGGTTTGCAGCAACGCGCCTTGCTCGGTGACCGTAACGGTTTCCGTAGAAGCGCCAACTTCCAGCTTGACGTTGGCCAGCGCCGTTTGCCCGAGAAGAACTTCGACTGTCTCAGTCACCTGCTTAAAGCCAGTTTGCGACACCGATACGAGGTATATACCCGGCTTAAGCAGGGTGAATTGATAGGTACCCGTCGCCCCCGTAGTCGCAGACAAGACCTCACTTGTGGACTGGTTTTTCAGGTTCACCGCGGCACCCACAATTACCGACCCTGTAGGATCGGTGACAATTCCAGTGAGGCCCCCGGTTACCACGCTCTGCGCCGACACCAGAGTCGGCAGCAAGAACAGCAAAGCTATAAACGAAACCGCGAGTCGGAAGTACTTGTCAAATCGCATTTTTCAGCTCCAGTCTTCTGTCAAATTTTCGGACCGCTAACCGATTAGCTGACCTCACACGCCAACGCGTAAAGCACCTTCGTCTCCGTTCTTTGCCCCAAATAAGTTGTTTGCCAAGCGTCATTTACAAAAATACGGAAGGGAACGATATGTTTAACTCCATAAAAAATGATGGGCACGTCCGATTGTCTGGAAACGCAAATGAATATGATTGAGTGCATAACCGCGCGGCGTGCCTTCGAGGCCGGAGCGCCGCCCGATTATTCGTTGATGAATTACGTTGCTATCGGGTGAGTACTCGCTCAAGCGTGGACAAAAATGGTCAGGGTTTTGCGATCAGTACACGGCCACTTGCGTGTGTGGGGATCTCGCAGGAGCCATGTGAGGCTTGTCCTCTCCTCGACGCTCTGGCAGATTATCGAGAAGAAGAATCGATACGGAGGAGACGTCCAAATGGCAAACCCCGCCTACGCACCCGAAACCAGGCTGGAAATCCGGCGAATGTTCGCAGCGCCGCGCGAGAAAGTCTTCGAAGCGTGGACTCAACGGGAAAAGGTAGAGAAATGGATGTGCCGATTCCCGAGACACGAAACGCGTTTTACCACGTCTGACGCGCGGCCGGGTGGCACCAATATGATGGAGGTTAAAAATCCGCAAAGAGAAACGTTCAAGCAGAGCGTCACGTACCGGGACATCGAGCCTCCGAAAAAACTGGTGTTTACGTGGGACTGGGAGAAGTTCTCCGCGTCAGGGGAGAAGGTCGACGAGGCTCGTGACACCCTCGTGACGGTCGAATTTGAGCCGCGCGGAATTTTTACGGAAGTGATTTTGACGCACGAAGGACTCGCCACTGCTGCTCAGCGCGAGGCGCACAGCAAGGGTTGGAACGGCTGCTTCGATCGGCTCGAGGAAGAGTTGAAAGCAGAGCGCGAAAAATTCGGGCCGTCCTGAATTCGTGATCTCCAGAGGGAAGAAGAGCCGAGACTAGCCGCCTGCAGATGCCTCCCTGTTGAAGGAGGCGACCGCGGTGGCTTCGTCCTCGCTGATGTCGAAGACGGTGTCCAGCTGCGACATTTTTAAAAGATTGAGCACCTGTCTGTTCGGACGAAGCAACTTTAGGCTGACCCCTTGGTTACGTGCGCTCGTTAGCGCGCCCGCGAGCTGACCAACGCCGGAGCTATCCACGTACGTGACGCCAGCGAGATTCAGCAGAAGATTTTTTTTGCCCTTTTTAGCCAATTCTCGAACGGTGTCACTGAGAATCAGGCCACTGCCCGGACCGAAGGCGACCGCTTCACCGAGACTCAAGCGCCCTGTCAAATCGAGGATCGTAACGTCGTCACTTTGGCGGGTGGTGTACTGCATCGTCATCGTCGTTCCTCCTTTGCATTTGCTCCGGGCCCATTTTCGATGTTCAAGGTCCTAAGCCGGGTTTCCGATTAGGACCTCTTGCTCGTGCATCGCCGTAACAGAGTCGCTCATTGCTGACTAGGCTTCTGAATGACTTGCTGCGTTCGGACAGAAAATAATTGAAAGTCAGAAAAGGTGTGCCGGATGATAGTGCGGCGCTCGTAATATTCCGTGTACGCGACGGCGGATTGAGGCAGCCACACTTCCGCGTTCTGAGAGTGAAATTTTACGGGACCGTAATCCACTGAAACGGCGTTGGCCCGCAGTTGCAGCACTACAACCCCTTCCACCAGATTTGTCTCCAGGTGCACGATCTGCCCAGAGTCTGCCGCGATCCAGGCGCGGCCCTTGAGACTTACCGGGTAGACGTTCATCGCCGTTCCCATGGAAACGGTCCGCGGACGCTTCCCTTTCCTCTGTTCAAAGTAAACAACCCAGGCCGGCTGGTTATTCCACTGGGAGAGACCTTCGCAACGCGTTTGATAATCGCTTTGCAGAGCCGGGTGAAAAATCATGGCGAGGGCCGGCAGCCCCAGGTCCACAAGGCCGCTGAGGTCACGGTCGCCAGTGGCGGCCACGAGGGTTCGGGTTTCGTGCAGCTTGTGCCCGGAATGTTCTCCGAAATCAACTAAGTAGTCGAACTTCGCCTCCATCGACTTCTCAGTCATGCCCTGTGAGTCGGTTTGCTCGAAGCTAATGTGTTCGTGCGCGTCAAAGTTCTGAAGATGATTGACAAGTTCTTCGGCACGCTCTCCCGCTTGTTTCAGTACATCGGGAAGCGCGCACGGCTGTGCCGTGGAGACAGACGGAACGGGAGCCTCTACCTGAGGCGGATTCCAGTCTAGCGCGGGCGCACCTTCTTTTTTCTTTCGCTGGAACGATAGCTCCGGCAAATTTACGGCCGTTGCGGGCGACGGAGCCGCATGCTCAAAATCCTCCGGACGCACGGGAATATCCAGAGCACCCGTCAATCCAGTCTCGATATCAAGCACGGCGATGCGCACTCGCCGCGTGCCAGACTTGGGGACCTCCAGGTATCCGTGCAACCCGCTTGCCCGCAGCCCTTGGTAAGCTGCATCAGAGAAGCTCTGGGTCAGGTCCCTTGAAAAGAACTGAAACGAGTTACCTTTTGCACCGTACACGCAGGTCACCATCTCCGCGTTCAGCTTATGTGACTGTCCATCTGCCGCAAAGTTCAACGCGCTAGGGGCAACGGACGCCAGATATCGGATACCGTCCGATTTCGTTGGGGCGACTGCCTGCGCGGTGATGGGAATTGCCGTCGGCGGCAGAAGGTCCATGCAGGTCTGTTTCAAGCGGTCTTCATTCGATTGGTTTTTCGCGAGATTTTCCGCATCCCGGGCAAAGTAGCCGCGACGGTAGGTCAGCTTCACGTCAGGCCGCGTGGTCTTCACAGAGATGGTGTGAAAGCTTCCGTCCCATTTGATGTTCTGCGGGTTGTAGGCTAGTTCGTAGTACGACGAACTGTCCATCAGCGCCGCATGGACACAGCCGGAAAGGTTGTTCGTGTTCTTGCATGTCTTGCCGCCCGTACCCTGGGCCAACAGGTCCATCGCGTTCTGCGTCATCATTCGCGCATTTTTTTCGCGGTTGAGCTGCGCCGAGAAGTTGCGGCTGGGAGTGGCAGCGTCCGGCCTAAATTGGGGGTTTTCGGCGGCGGAAAAAACCGTTTCGCTCTCCAGCCCGCGCCCATCCACCGGGTACACGGCCACCTGGGCGTCGGTGAGCGCGTTGGCGGCGTCTTGTACTTTTCCTCCGTAGTCGCTAGTTGCGCCGAAGGCGTTAGTGTCTGCATCTGCGTTCGTACCGAAATCCGTATCGGGTAGAAGGACAATTGGGAATGACGCGGAGACCCATATCAGGTGTTTCCGGCCCTTGTAACCGCCGAGATAGTGCGCGACGCCGGTCAAGGCATCGAGGGTGGTAGCTACGCGAATGTCCATCGTGCGCGCATGGTTGTTCTTCTCGAAATTCTCAAGAGAGTGAGCGGCCTTAGCGAGGTCGCTCGATTCGATCCCGCCATTCGCAGCGAATGCACTGTGGGAATGACTGTTGCCATCATTTTCCGGCGTCTTAGCGAGCCTCGTGCCGGGACTCAACGTTTTATCCAAAGCGGCGCGCAACAGCGCGGGATCGCTGGTAAAGCCCTGCACCACAACCAGTGATTGCTCTAGCAGAAATACAGCCACGGGAGTGTTCGCGGGAAGCGTGGTCAGCATGCGAAGCATGTCACGCCGGGCTTGCATCAGGTCTGCTCCCTCCGTATTGAGCGCATCCAGAAGAATGACGGTCGGGGGCATCATTAGCCTCTCTAATTCTGCCTGATTTGTGTAAAAGCCCATGGGTCGTTCCTGCATGACATCCGAGAGCTTTGCGGAGCGGGAGTTTGTTGACTTGTCTACGAACGAAAACTGCGCGATCCCCTGGGGTCCGCCGTCGGAGACCCCGAACTCCTCGGGTTTGAGATCGCGCACCGCGTTTCCATGTGAGTCTGTAGCGACAACGTCTACGGTTACCAATCGCGTTTTGATCTGCAAGACGGATCCGGGCTTTGGCGCTTGTTGAGGCGGAGGCGATTCCGGAGATTGCTGTTGGGCTTGGGCCGATGATACGAAGGGAGCAGTCGGCGAGGAAGATTGTCCCGCAGCGATCGCTACCGTCGCCGCCGCTGCGAAGAGGATTGCAGAACCAACAGATAAATTGTTCGCTCGCATTCGACCGCCATCGAGCTTACTAGGGTGATCCTATGCCCGCTGCGGCATAAATCGCTCAGCGACCCACGGCCTATTCGTTTCCTGCATGGCCACGAGGTAAACATCCTGAAATGATTACCAAAAACCGTCGGTTCGCAGCCCTTATCGTACATGTGCCGATCCAACTGAACTGCTGGGTGCATCTCGATCAGTCCCAGCGTTAATTTTCCGGTCGTCAGACCCAACAATATTTGCGAGCCTTCTGGCGGAAGAAATAACTCAGTTAACAGCGGGAGGGTCGGACTGGCGATGATCCACAACCTTGAAGTCCTTGGGCAGCTCGAAAAGCTCTGCGTCGGGCTCGGATAGGGTTATCTCGGTGATCGTAAAGAGCTGCGTGCCGAAGCTCGGGTCCGTGCGCTTGGAGAGCAGGTTGATCCCGAGCTGATTGGCATACCAGTACTCACGGGTAAGGTTGATTTTCTGATCGTTTCCAATCGCTCCAGGATTGTAAGTCACCGTCTCGCGTGTACCGGCCGTGTCCACGCCGAGGATTACCTGATGACCGATATCTTCGCGGGTCACGTATCCAGCGTCATTCGCCAATGGCCCGGCGGGTACGCCGGTAACGTTGTAAACAGTCGCGGTGGAAGGCGAATAGTAAGTTAAGGTGCAAACTTTCGGTGTGACCAGGAGCATGCAGGTGTAGAGAGTATGCGCGCTCGGGTCAGAAATCTGTATGGCGTTCATTTGCGATTTCACGTTTCCGTTTCTTGGCACCAAAAACCAGCGCTCCTGGTAAATGCGGCCGGAGGCATCGCGAGCGATGCGTCGCGCATTCACGAACGTAATGGTGCCGCTGTCGAGTGATCCGCGCACCCAGTCCGTGTGAAGAATCGCAAGAAAGGGTGCGTTTGCCTTTGGGGGAATGACGATGCTTTCAAGCACTTGCCGGGTTCCACCGTCCTGTGCCTGGACCTGCCGCGTCCCGCCGTCCTCAGCGGCTGTCTGCGAATAAAGTACTGCGGGGGAGAAAACAGCGAAAAGGATCACGAGGGTCGCCCGCAACATAGCGGCCTCCTAGGAAGGCACGCATATTACCATGAGCGATTACTATGATGAGAGGTAATTCCAAGGCAAAGCAGATCCCTCGTCGGGCCAAAGCACGGCCCTCGGTCGGGATGAAAATACGAAGGGCATGATGCGGAAAGCAATCCGATGTCCGAAAGTTCCATGACGGTGTCCGTACCGCGTATCGACGTGTCCGACTTGCTTGCGGCGCTGCTTCCTGCGAGCGTGCACGCGCAAGCCAAGCCCGCAGCGGACGCTGACATTGTCGCGCGCGTAAACAACGACGTCATAACGCTGTCCTATGCTTCCCTTCTCCTCGACACAACGAATTTGCCATGAGAGCACGCCCCAGCTAGATCGCGAGGTTCCGACGGCTGACTCCCAAAGCCCTAGTCTGATATTTGGTGCACTCGGACTCGCCGGAATCAGTGGCGTGAAGTAAAGTACCAGCGACTAACGGGAGTTGCGCCCAGTCTGCGGCACCCGGCATCTAACTTTTGCTCCCGGGCGGTGATGCCGGACGCACAGTGGCTTGGAGGTGTGACCATGATTGAATCTTCTGATCTGCGGATGACGAGAATTCCCCTCAACCACGGAGCCGGCCAAATGCCCGCACTCGGCTTCGGCACGTTAATTCCCGACCCAGCCGTGACGATATCGGCGACCAGAGACGCACTGGAAGCCGGATTTCGACACTTCGACTGCGCGGAACGATACGGGAACGAGCGCGAAGTAGGCAGGGCGTTGCAGGCGGGACTTGCCGCGGGAGGGATCGCGCGCGAAAACATTTTTGTGACCACAAAACTGTGGAACTCCAATCATCGTCCGGAGCGCGTCGAACCGGCTTTCGAGGCGAGTCTGGAGAAGCTCGGGCTCAAGTATCTGGATCTCTATCTCATTCACACCCCATTTGCATTTCAACCTGGGGACGACCAGGATCCGCGGGATCGAAGCGGAAATGTGATTTACGACCACGACGTGACTTTGCTCGACACCTGGAAAGCGATGGAAAGTCTCGTGGATCATGCCAAGTGCCGGGCCATTGGACTTTCCGACATCACCCTAAACGAACTGAAGCCCATCTATGAATCAGCGAGAATCAAGCCGGCCGTGGTCCAAGTAGAAGCACATCCATATCTGCCGGAAACGGAGCTATTGGAATTCTGCAAGGAGAATGGCATTGTGTTTCTGGCTTTTGCGCCGTTAGGTCATGGGATGGGGCACGGGCCGCTCGAAGATCCAGTCATCACCGCTATCGTCGCGCGAGTAGGAAAGACGGCCGCACAGGTGCTGCTCGCTTGGGCGGTGCAGCGCGGCACGGCCGTACTTACCACGCCCAAGTCTGCCGCCCGCGCGAAAGAGAATTTCAACATCTCCGCTCTTCCGCCAGACGCGCTCGACGAAATCAATCGCATTCAGACCAGGACGAGGTTGAATCCAGTGGTGACAACCGGTATTCCGGGTTTTATTCCAAAAGCCAAGCGAGCTGAACAAGGGAGCTGAGCAAAGGAGATTTTCATGGGAGCCAAACCGCAGCCGGAGCAGTCCATCCAAGAGCAACAAATCCGCGCCGCCCTGGATCAGCATTGGGCGGCGTCCGATGCCAACGATTTTGAAACGGAGCACCGCATCTATCTCGACGACGCGGTGCTGGAATACCCGCAGTCAGGCGAGCGAACCCGCGGTCGAAGCAACATACAGGGCCAGCGCGAGAGTCAGCCAAACAAAAAGCGGTTTTCTATCCGACGAATCATTGGCAGCGGTGAGCTTTGGGTCACCGAATTCATCCTCACCTATGACAGCAAGCCGTCCTACACCGTGAGCATCATGGAGTTCACGGGCGACAAGGTTGCGCGGGAAACACAGTACTTCGCGGATCCATTCGTAGCTCCCGCATTCCGTGCTCAATGGGTCGAGCGGATGGACACATAGTCTTGAGGCGCGAGAATTCGCTGGCGACACCGCCATTTGCGGTTTGCAGCCTAATTGTCGGGTGCGGAGATCAACGCCGAAGACCCGCTAAGCTCTGTTCTGTTAGCTCGGTTGCCGGAGAAGTCGAACTGCACGATAGGGAGGATCGTTGCAGCACATCCTCCGATGGAGGGACCAGAGATGGATTGGAAACAGTGGGTCCACTATGCGCTTCTGGGTAACGGCGATTTGGAACAATATGCCATCCTGCTGGTACGCCTTTCGATCGGACTGTTCTTTGCCATCTCCGGGGCAAACAAATTGTTTGTCGCCGGCGGCACGAAACCTGTTTACGAAACACTCGTTAAGGCCAAAGTCCCGTTTCCTCACCTGACGGCTTATTTCGTGTCGGGTGTCGAGTTCGTTTGCGGATCCTTGGTGACCGTGGGGTTTCTCTCGAGCCCGGCCAGCTTGGTTCTATTGATCGATATGATTGTCGCCATCCTGACCGAGGCGCTCTCCACCCTGCCTAAAAATCTTTCGCCTCTTCGCTGGCTGGACGATTTCCTCTACCTTCCGGAAGTCCTGTACGTGCTCTTCTTTATCTGGCTGCTCTGCAGCGGTCCGGGAAAGTTCAGCGTCGATTACGGTCTTGCCGGGAAGTTACTGAGGTGATCGATCGACGAAGCAGCTTGTTGCTAGACATGAGCTTGATGGTCATTACTAGAATTTTTCAGCCGCAGGACTGGGCTAAGTCCTGCTCCGGAGGCGGATCAATCTGTAGCCGACGGTACCCACGCCATGCCGTCCACGCCCTTCGTGAGCCGAATGGGCTCTTCCAACTTCCAATCTTTAAGGTTCAGGATCTCAATCGTGCCGCCCTGGGGGCAGCTCAGATAGGCGTGCGTGCCGTCTGGCGCCAGTGCGAATTCCCCCGGGGTGGGTAAAACGGGAACATCCGGGGTGTCAAACGTTTTTGTAACTGCTCCACTGGCCACATCTACGACAAACAGTTTTCCTGATTCGGAGTTGGCAAGGAGCCACTGGCCGTCTTTTGTAATTGCGGAAGAGAATGGAATCCTCGGGAGGGAAATCGATCGGACGACCGTGTTGGTTGCAGTATCGATGACCACGATGCGTGGTGTTTCCTGGTCCTGCGTAAAAACGAACTTGCCATCGGGCGAAATGGAGATTCGCTGCACTCTTTTAGAGATTGGAATCGTCGCCACCAAAGTCCGCGCTCGCAGATCGAGAACACTTACGCTGCCCGCCTCGTTGTTCGCAGTGTAGATCCTGCGGCCGTCAGGAGAGATCACGAGCATGTGGGTGTGGGAAGCACCAGTTGGGATTTCGCCTACGAGAGAGCGAGTTTTTGTGTCCACGATGTAGACGGCATTAGCGAGTTCCGCGGAAACATACAGCAATCCGTCAGGGCCAAAGTGCGCGCAGTGCGGGCGAACCTCTTTGCCGAGATCGATGACGGCAACAGTCCTCCCCTGGCGCAGGTCCACGACGTGAATGGTGCTTCCGTTCGAACCGGGTTTTCCCACCCATGTGTTTCCGTAGATAGGAACGTAGCCGAAGCGGCCGTCCGGGGAGACAGCGACCTCGTGCCCGTTAATGTCAACTCCCACTGTGGCCAGAACCTGTTTGGACGTAGTGTCCACAAGCAAGACGCTGTGCTCAATTTGGTTAGCGACGAGAAGAAGACTGTCTGGACGCGGGTCACCAGGAACGCTGCATACAAGTAAAAGGCATGCGAAAAAGGAAATGCCCAGGCGGGGCTGTTTCATGATCCCTTCCCAATCCGAGTAGAACTCCTAATTGGCCGAAAGTATAGCACCTCATACATGCGGATTTTGTGCGATTGAACACCACTCGCAAGTAGTCCACATGCCTGAATGTGTGTCCGGCCAGGGAATCCGCCACCGGTTCGTGCCGTCGCGCACCTTACTTTGCCAAAGCGGCGGCAAGCCGCCGCACTCCACATAGAGCTTGGCTTGCTTAAACCTTGCGGCTGCGCGCGTCGCTGGCGCCGGCGTGAAGCATGTGTCGCACCTAGGGCGGTGAAGTCCCGCCCTTCTGTTCTTCAGCAACCTGATAGACTTCCTGTTCCGTGCGGCGAATCGATGACCTTGCAAACTGCCATGCGTCCGGTGATTCAAGTGTCGGGAGTGCGCAAGAGCTACGGTGCGACCGTGGCTGTCCACGAAGTGTCCTTCGACGTGAACGAGGGCGAGATCTTCGGTTTGATTGGCCCGAACGGCGCTGGAAAGACCACCACCATGGAGTGCATCGAGGGGCTACGCACACCGGATCGCGGAAGCATCGCGGTGCTGGGACTTGATCCCTTTAAGGACGTGTACAAGCTGCAAGACCGCATCGGAGTCCAACTGCAGCAGGCGCAACTGCAGAAACGGATCAAAGTCTGGGAGGCGGTCGACCTATGGGTTTCGCTCTATCGCAAGAAAGCGAGCGACGGCGAACGATTGCTCGAACAGCTAGGCCTCGTCGACAAGCGCGACGCGTGGTTTATGAATCTCTCCGGAGGCCAGAAGCAACGGCTCTTCATTGCCCTCGCTCTGATTAACGATCCCGAAGTCGTGTTTCTCGACGAGCTGACCACGGGCCTCGATCCGCAGGCTCGGCGGGCGATCTGGGATCTGGTGCGCGACATCCGCGAGCGCGGCAAGACCGTGTTTTTGACTACTCATTTGATGGAAGAGGCCGAACGGCTGTGCGACCGCGTAGCCGTGATCGAGCACGGACGCATCATCGACATCGACCGGCCGGAGAATTTGGTGAACCGGCATTGTCCGGAACGAACCGTCGTGCTCGCAACGGAGAACCCGATCGCGGAAGAGCGCTTTCGCGCGATCGCGGGAATTGAGACGGTGACGCGCACGGATTCGCGATTCACCATTCGGGGCCGCGGCGATGATCTAGTCACCGAGGTGATTCATTGTCTCTCCGAGAATGGAATTCGGGTCACGGATTTCAGGACGATCATGCCGAATCTTGAAGATGTGTTTCTGAAACTGACGGGCCATTCGATTCGAGAATAGGGCGAGGAAAAATGCTGCGAGGACTTTTGAAACTGACCTGGCTCGAGATCAAGATATTTATGCGCGAGCCGCTTGGCGCGTTTGGATCAATCCTGATCCCCGTTTTGGTGTTTCTCGTGGTGGGTCGAATAATGGGCAGCGGACGCTCGCCGAGTTCGCTCGCCGAGAGCAATTTTATGCAGACGGGTCTGCCGGTGCTGGCGTCGGTTTTAATCGCGGTGAACGCCGTGCTGTCGCTGGTGACGATCATTTCGATTTACCGCGAGGGGGGCATCCTGAAGCGGCTGCGCGCGACGCCTCTGCGTCCACAGACGATCCTTAGCGCGCACGTGATCGTCAAACTGCTGCTGACCGCCGCCACGCTGGCGCTGCTGGTGCTGGCGGGCAAGCGCTACTACCCGGTCGGCGTTCATGCTCCGCTGTTTTCGTTCACGATTGCGCTGCTGATCAGCACCTGGAGCATCCTGTCGATGGGGTTTCTGATTGCGAGCATCGTTCCCACCGCGCGGTTTGCGCAGCCGATCGGCGGCTTCATCATGTATCCGATGCTCGGAATCTGCGGATTGTTCGCGCCGATTGCATTGCTGCCGCCTGTTCTTCGCGCCGTGGCGAAAGTTACGCCGCTGACGTATGCAGTGTCGCTGATGGAAGGAATCTGGAGAGGCGAGGGGTGGGCGGCGCACGTGGGGGACGTAGCGGCGCTGGTCCTGGTGTTTGCAGTTTGCACGGCGCTCTCGGCCAAGGTCTTTCGATGGGAATAGCGAGATCGCTTGCGTCCTGTTCAGTCGAGCCTAAGGCACGCTATTACGCTATCCATATATATATGATATATGTGCCCGTCACCGGGGCCTGACGCTGCCCAAGCTTTCAGTCTTCGGCTATCATTGGCTCCCGTGGCCACATCCAGGGAATCCGCGCGCACACCCGCACCCAGTCCGCGCCGTCGCGCTGTGCGCGACATTTTGCTCTATGGCGTGTGCGGCGGCGTGCTGATCTTGGTCCTGAAACTGACTGAGTATCGATTCCTGGTCGTTGAACATTCGGTGGAGATTTACGGGGCGCTCGTCGCTGCGCTCTTTGCTGGACTCGGCATCTGGCTGGGCCTGACGCTCACCAAAAAGAAGCCGGCGATCATTATCAAGGAAATTCCCGCGCAGTCGGCGGATGCGGGGCCGTTCGTCGTCGACCAGGCGCGCGTGGATCAGTTTGGCATCACCGCGCGCGAACTCGAAATTCTGGGCCTCATCGCCGAGGGGTTGAGCAACCGCGAGATTGCCGGACGCCTCTTCGTCAGCGAAAACACGGTGAAGACCCATTCGAGCCGGCTATTCGATAAGCTCGGCGCCAAGCGGCGCACCCAGGCCGTGCAGATCGGCAAGACCGCCCGGCTGATCCCGTGACCCGCCTGAGGCACCCCACCCGAAAGCATGATTTTGCACTCTCCCACGCAAAATCACCCGAAAGTGTGACGACATCGCCCGCGGTTTTCCGCTACACTTCGGCCACCTGAAAGCACCAGGAGGAGACTCATGAAGCGCGTAACCGGCATTGGCGGAATTTTCTTCAAATCAGAAAATCCGAAACAGCTCTACGAGTGGTATGAAAAGCATCTCGGCATCCAGCGCGAACCGCACGGCCAGTGCGCAACGTTTCACTGGCGCGAACCCCAGGCCGCCGAGGGCGCCGAGCCGGGTCCTGAAGGCCTCACTACGTGGGCCATCTTCCCACAAACGACGAAATACTTCGGAGCGAGCAAAGCAGGCTTCATGCTCAACTACCGCGTCGACAACCTCGACGCCCTCCTCGAAGACCTGAAGGCATCGGGAATCGAAATCGATCCCCACCGCGAAGATGCCGACTACGGCCGCTTCGCCTGGATCACCGACCCAGACGGCAACCGCATTGAGTTATGGGAACCCTCGAAGCCAAAGGAAGAGTGACTGCAGAGCCGGCGCGCCCCCGCTGAATTTCGGGCACGCTAAACGAGGTTTCACGGGATTGAGGGAAAAGGAGACCTAAATCTATGAGAAAGACGGTGCTGATTTTCGGACTGATTTCGGGCGCTATTTCTTCGGTGATGATGGTGGCCACAGTGCCCTTCGCGCACAGCATAGGCTCTAACAAGGCCTTGATCGTCGGCTACACCACCATCGTGCTCTCGTTCTTGCTGGTGTTCTTCGGCATCCGCTCGTATCGCGACAACGTCGGCAACGGGCAGATCACCTTCACCAAAGCGTTTGCCGTGGGGATCTCCATTACCCTGATTTCGTGCATGTTCTACGTCGCGACGTGGGAAATTCTCTACTTCAACTTCATGCCCAACTTCATGGACAATTACGGCGCTCATACGATCGAGAAGCTCAAGGCTTCGGGTGCGAGTCCTGAAGCTGTCCAGGTGCAAGTTCAGAAACTGAAGGAATTCAAGGAGCAGTACAAAAACCCGCTCTTCAATTCACTGATGACTTTCATCGAGCCCTTCCCGGTTGGGCTCGGCATCACGCTGCTTTCCGCGGCGGTCCTGAGGAAAAAGGCGCAATCGCAACCGGCACAATTACCCTCGCCGGCGTCTTAATAAACCTGTTCCCGAAAATCTGCTCATTGCTTCTCCTGGCGTCGTCGTTGACGTTCACATGAGTAAGGCGCGGATAGACAGCGAATTCCGCGTCCAACTGCGCGGTTCCGAACACCGTCCGCTTGCATCACTCGGCGTCCAGTCGACGCGCTGTTCTGCCCACTTCTCGTGCTCACGCTGCTAACAATGATGCGGCTTCCTTCGTCCATATAGCCAAACGTAATCGCGGATTCTGCGCGATGGGGCGTGAACTAGGAGGACTACTTCGGTGTTCTCATTCGTCCAGGACCTGCGCTACGCAGTCCGAATGTTGCTGAAGAGCCCCGGGTTCACGATCGTTGCCGCGCTCACCCTGGCATTGGGGATTGGCGCGAATGTGGCTACGTTCAGTGTGGTGTATGGCGTTTTGCTGCAGCCGCTTCCCTTCCCGCATTCCGAACAGCTTGTGCGCATCTTCGACGACCTCCATGGCCCGAACGAAGAGGACGTCGGGATGTCCGCGCCGGAGATGTGGGACCTGGAAGATCGCTCCGGAGTGTTTCAGGAAATTTCGGCGGTGGCGCCGAGTAATTCTGCGGTCGGCGGCGGAGAGCGCACGGTGCGCGCCGAAAGTCTGGTCACCAGTCCCGATTACTTCACGTTGCTCGGAGCGAAGCCGCAACTCGGCCGCGTCTACACGCGGCAGGATACTGTCCCGGGAGTCCTCGAGCCTGTCGTAATCAGCGACGGTTTTTGGCGCAGCAACTACGGTTCGGACCCGAACATCATCGGCCGAAAAATGCGCCTCGATAGCGACATGTACACGATCGCGGGAGTGATGCCCTCAGGCTTTCGACATCCGGGCCGGACGCTTGATACCGACGTGGAAGTCTGGATGGCCACCGGCTTCAATGGCGCTCCATTTCCCGTGCCACCGCAAAGGTCACTAAGATTTATACCGGCCGCGATTGGACGCTTGAAGCCCGGCCTGACCCTTGCGCAGGCACAAACGCAACTCGACGCCTACGTATCGCAACTCAGCTATGAGTATCCCGCCGACTACCCTGCTGCCGCTAAATGGGCGTTGCGGCTTGTTTCGGTGAAAGACGATCTAGTAGGCCCGCAACGGACGGAGCTTCTCATCCTTTTCGGCGCAGTCGGATTTGTGCTGTTGATCGCGTGCGTGAACCTTGCCAACCTTCTTCTGGCGCGCTCTTCCGGACGGCGGCGCGAATTTGCGATTCGTTTGACCATGGGCGCCAGCCGTGCGCGCCTGGTAAGCCAACTCTTGACCGAAAGCACGCTGTTGTCGGTAATTTCCGGCGTAGTCGCGCTGGTTACGGTTCTGTTTTTGAAGAATGTGATCGTCAGCCTCGCTCCCGCCGATATTCCGCGGCTCAACGAAGTGGACGTCAGCGGACGCGTGCTTTTTTTCGCTTTCCTGATTTCGGTGCTCACCGGCATCCTCTTCGGACTGGCGCCCGCGCTGCAAGCCGCGAATCCCAACCAGATTGAAAATCTGAAGGAAGGCGCTCGCGGAACGGGCGTCGGCAGACGCCACACTCGGCTCTCGCGGTTTCTGGTGATGTCCGAGGTCGCGCTCTCGATTATTTTGCTCGCGGGCGCGGGGCTGCTGCTACGAAGTTTCTGGCACGTGCTCGAAGTGCGTCCCGGATACAACCCCAGCCATCTGACCACGGCGCAAATCTGGATTCCGGTGTCCAACAATCCCGATAAGGACCCTTACGCTGCCGAGGACAAGCGCGCCGCTTTTCTGATGGAAATCTATCGTCGCGTCTCTGTGCTGCCCGGCGTGGAGCAGTCCTCGATTGCCGGCAACGACACTCTGCCGATGAACTCCGGCAGAAACTACTCTCCCTTTTCAATTCAAGACCGTCCTGCGGAATCCGAACGCAGCCCGGTTGCTGACATTGCCGTGGTGGACACCGAATATTTTCGCGTGATGGAAGTTCCGCTGATCGCCGGACGCAATTTCACCGTCTCCGATACGAATAAAACTCAGACGGTTGCGGTGATCGACCAAACGCTCCAGCGGCGCTACTGGCCGAACGAGAATCCAGTGGGACAGCAGATCAAGTTTGGATTTGGAGCCGGCGTGCAGGGCGTCACCATCATCGGCGTGGCTGGCGACGTCAAATCCGACGGTTTTGATGCTCCCAGCGTGCCGCATATTTACGTTCCGATGGGGCAGTTCGCGCCGGTCAACGCGGTGGTGTTTTTCCGCAGCAAGGCCGACGCGAATTACCTCGGCGAAGCCGTGCGCCAGGAAGTCGCCAAGCTTGATCCCAATGTTCCAGTGCACAGCGTCAGTACGATGAACGAAATCATCGCCCGATCCGTGGCTGATCGGCGCTTCGCTCTCGAGCTTCTGGGCGTTTTTGCGGCGGTAGCGCTGCTGCTCGCCGCCGTCGGGATTTACGGCGTGATGTCCTATTCCTTCAGCCAGCGCACGCACGAAGTCGGAATCCGCATCGCGCTCGGCGCGCAGCGCCCGGATATTTTGCGCATGGCGTTAGCAGAAGGCATGCGCACAGTTGTGATTGGATTGGCTTCAGGCCTGGTCGGCGCCGCGATCATGACACGATTTTTCCGCTCCATGCTTTTCAACGTCGCCCCAGCCGATCCAGCCACGTACCTGGCTGTTTCAGCGATCCTCGCGTGCGTCGCGCTCTTCGCCTGCTACATCCCGGCGCAACGCGCAACCCAGGTTAATCCGCTAGTCGCGCTGCGCGAAGAATGAGCGCTCCCGTTGCAGTTGTATGACCGCAGTTTGAGTTGACTCGGCTATGGGAGCGGCGCAGAACCGACAGAAACATTCCCTCCAAATCGGTCCATGGTTTCCCAGGGTGCCCTTCAACTCAACGCGGAGGGAAGCTCAAAGGAAAATCCATGACCCGAAGACAGCGACTTACGATTTTGGGGACCACCATAGTTTTTGTGGGCGTAGTTATTGCGGTGATGTTGATTCGTTCGCCGGGCGTGAGAGCGAACGACGATGACGACGAGAGATCACTCATCAAAATAGGATTTGAGATAGCACCGGTTCGGCTGAACTTAGAGGGAAAGAACCGGGCCTTGGTAGGGCTCGGCAGCTTCATTGTCAACGCTCAGGGTGACTGCAACGGTTGCCACACTGCCGGCGGGCCGCCAAACTTCAATTACGCCAACGGCGGGAACCCCTACTTTTTGAACCAAGGGCCGACGAAAACCGACCCCACAACTTACCTGGCTGGAGGCACCGACGTCTTTTCCGCTGTCCCGCCAAGTGCCGCTGTGGGTGGATTTCCGCCGGGTTCTGAGCCGCCCTCCTATCCGCCAGCGGAATACGGAGAGTATGTTGGTCCCGACATTATTTCGCGCAACTTGACTCCAGATAAGAATGGGCGACCGGAAGGAGGGCACACGCTCAAGGAGTTTCAAGAGATCATGAGGACTGGCATTGATTTCGATAACATCCATCCAACGTGTACCTCAGCGAATCCACCTGCGCCACCTAACTGCATTCCGCCTCCTGTGGACGGTAGCAAGCTTCAAGTCATGCCCTGGCCGATCTTTCACAGTATGACCGACCATCAGATCGAAGCCATATACGAGTACTTAAGTGCGATCCCCTGGATCGACAACACATTTAGCACGCCGCCCGCGGGTGCCCCCAACGAGCTACGCAACGATTGCGGCGATGATGGACAAGCTAGTAGCCAGGACAGCCGTCCGGCTGCGCGTCGTAGGGCAAAACCGTAACGCCCTCATGAATCAAAAATCAACCTCTCCGCGCCGGCGGCTCGCCGTTGCCTGGGAGAAGTGTTGCACTCTCTCGCAGGGCACAAAAATCATATTTGCGATGTCTAATGACCCGGGCGAGTCTGGACGAAATGGACGAGTCAGTCTGGGTGTGGGAGCACGATTGAGAGCTCTGTTCGTTGGATTAGCCCTGATCTTTCTGCTTTCGATTGGAATCGCCGCAGAACCGGAAGCCGAAACCGTTTGCGTAGCCTCGCGCGCGGACACACCCTTCCGCGGCCAAGTAGTCCCGCCGACTGGCGAGGTTAGTTCTGGCGGACTTCAAGTCAAAGTCGATAGGCGCCCGGCGGTGCCGTGGCCACAAAGGGAGAGCCTGAAGATCGAAGGGTTAGACGTCAAAGAGCGCCATCTTCTAGCGGTAGTGGATTCGCACGGAAAGCCGGTGGAATCCCTTTGGTTTCGGTTCGCGAGCTATAAGAGTGTTCACCTCTGTATGTCCTACGACGGATACCAGGGTATTGGATTGCAGGAAGACGCTCGTTGTCCTTGGTGCAGATGCAAGTAGAAATCTCGGATGCTTACGATCACCTCTGACCGTGCGAACGCTATAGCCGTTAGATAGGCGCGCTAGTGAGCAGCATCCTGCTTCCCTTTGTAATCGACGAACAGCTCGGGAAATTGCTGCTTTAGCGCGCTGATCTTGGGCAGGTCGCAAATCTGGATGTACGGGTTGGCGGGATTCTTCAGCGCATAGTCCTGGTGATAGTCTTCGGCGCGATAGAAACCCTTTAGCGGGGTGACTTCCGTCACGATCGGCTTTGGGAAAATTTTCGCGGCATCGAGCTGCGAGATGTAGGCGGTCGCAACCCGCTTCTGCTCGTCATTGGCATAAAAAATGGCGGAGCGATACGAAGTGCCGACGTCCGGACCCTGCCGGTTGAGCTGCGTCGGGTCGTGCGCAACGGAAAAGAAGATGCGCAGCAGCTGGCCATAGGTAATCCGCGACGGATCGTAGACCACCTCCACCGATTCGGCATGTCCGGTGGTTTCGGTGGTCACCTGATCGTAAGTCGCGGTAGACGCCGAACCTCCCGCATACCCCGTGGTGGTCGCGATGACGCCCTTCACTCTTTGAAACACAGCCTGCGTGCCCCAGAAACAGCCGCCGGCAAACACAGCCGTCTCTTTGCCAGCCGCCGTTGCAAGAGGCGCGTCAAGCTGCGGGGGAGGGATTGGCTCCTTCGACTCGGGTTTCACGATATACGCCCATATCAATATAGAGAATGCGAATCCAAGAGGCAAAAGCAAACGTGCAGACATACGAAAACTCCTCATAGTTCCATCTATAGTACGCCTCCTAGGTCAGGACGGATTGCCAGAAGCACAACCATTATCAATCTCGATCCGTGAAGAAAGGTGGTGCGGTCCCTGCTCGCGGAGAGTTTATCTATTCCATTGATTCTGTTTCTAATCAGGTATATAAGCTACCATTGGTGCAAAGCGGTGTTGGCTCGAACCAAAATTCGGAAGATCCTGGTTACATCGCTAGTCCTGCTTCTGTTGTGTAGTATTGTTGCTTCAGAGTTCCCCGAGCTTCTGTCTCTAACTGACAACACTTCGAACGACTTCACACTTCGCAAGATAAATACCGAGCGCTTAGGTGCTCTCTCGGACGCTGGCGGACCTGTTCGCATCGCTGCTCTAAATTCCAGCGTTTCTGCCACCACCCTGGTTCATTCGCCTCTGATCCCGTTCGAAAAAGCGCCGGTTCCGTCAGAGCTTTTCATTCTTCACTCCGTCCTTCGAACATAGCGCGGGCACCCTAGATCCGGCCCCGAAGCCGAGGGTCGCGATTCCGGCAAGATCAAAATCCGAGTCCAGTTTGACGAAGGTCCACGAACAGCAATCTTGAAGTTTCTCGTGGTCCCAGGTGCTTTCGGGGAGCGCTACGGATTCTCACGAATGATTTGCCAGCGGACACAATTTCGAACCGAAGGGAGGGTCCATGGGAGACTCCTATCCGATTTGGAAAGAGTTTTACCTACAAACGCTGTTGGAATCTGACAGAGAGAAATTGACCGGGCTGGTCGCAACCACAGAGCAGGCCATAGCGGTCCGCAGTCAAGAATTATTGAACAGCGCAGATCATCACAAAGAACGCGACGAGATGGCCATCGCGCTCGCATCTTTGCTTGCCGTCAAAACCCACGAACTGGGCTGGCCAGCGGTGTCCGCTCGCGATGGTTTGAGCTGATTGCCACATTTTCACAACGACGCTTACTGGAGGGACTTATGGTTATTGGCGAACGATTGAAGGAGTTGCGAAAACAGAAACAAATATCTCAAGGTGACATTGAGAAACGCACGGGGCTGCTTCGCTGTTACATCTCTCGCGTGGAGAACGGCCACACCGTTCCTTCGGTTGATACGCTCGAGAAGATGGCCCGTGCACTGGAAGTTCCGATGTACCGCCTGTTCACAGACGAAGGTCGAATCCAGAAGCCGGACATTGCTTTTTCAAAGACCGAGACAGCGCGCGCCAAAAAGCAGGACGCCGCACTTCGCCCATTTACGAAGGCCCTTTCGCGAATGAACGACAAGGATCAAAAGCTTCTGCTTCACCTGGCATCAAAGATGGCGAGTCGCCGGATTCCTTCAACGCGTCTCGTTTCTTAAATCTGTGGTCGCAAGTGCGTTTCTGCAAAACAACACCCGCGAAAACGCACTGTCTCGTTTCCAGCCGCGGTTGGAGGCGGTACGGCGACCCGCGGCTATAGTCGTTGTTTAGTTGACAGCTACTGACAGGGCAGCAGATACTGCGATCGGCGCATGTAGGTTGCATCGGCGCATCGCCGAAGGGCAATGCCCACCTACGATTCCCATCCGTGGAGGCCTGCATGCCCAATCTAGAGAACCTGAAAAAGCAAGCCAAGCTCATACTGCGTTGGCATCATGAAGGACACTATCCCGTCGCCGCACAAATCCGCGAGCTTATGCCTCGTTTTTTGAACATGCCCGATTCGGAGATTCTTGCGGCGAACTGCAAGCTCAGCGATGCGCAAGAAATGGTCGCAAGGCAGCACGGCCTCGACAGTTGGCTGGCCCTGAAAGCTGGACTTTCCACCACGTCACGCAGAGTGAAATCGTCCGCGTCTAAAGCGACGATTGTCGGTGCAGAGCCGCAACTGTTTGTCACCGATATCAACGCATCATGCAAATTCTTCCAGGAGAAGTTAGGCTTTTCGCTCGTATTCAGTTACGGCGACCCTCCCTACTACGCACAGATGGGTCGCGACGCAGCGCGTCTCAACCTTAGGCGTGTTGAGCGGCCCGTAATCGAGTCGACGGTCCGGGATGGTGAGGAGCTCTTGTCGGTATCTATGACCGTCGCTACAGCGAAGGAGATCAAGCTATTGTTTCTTGAATTTCAGTCCGCTGGGGTTACCTTTCACCAGACACTGAAAAAGCAGCCTTGGGGCGCCACAAATTTCATCGTCAAAGATACGGATGGGAATCTGCTGTTGTTTGCCGGGCCCGCAAACCATTCGTTCGCTTGACAGTCGAAATGCATGGAAGTACACGCAAACTATGGGGTGGCCACCATGAAAATCGTAGTGATCGGCGGCAGTGGACTGATCGGGTCAAAGCTCGTTACCAAATTGCGGGAGCAAGGGCACGAAGCAGTTGCCGCATCTCCCAAATCCGGCGTCAACACGCTCACGGGCGAGGGACTGGCCGAAGCGCTGAAGGGTGCGTCGGTGGTCGTTGACGTATCGAACTCTCCCTCGTGGGAAGACTCGGCTGTGATGCAGTTCTTCGAGACATCAACCCGTAACCTGCTCAGCTCAGAAGCGGCCGCGGGCGTGCGGCATCACGTGGCGCTGTCTGTCGTAGGATCTGAGCGCATGCTCGAAAGCGGCTACTTCCGCGCAAAAATCGCTCAAGAGAATTTAATCAAGGCTTCCTCCATCCCCTATTCAATTGTTCGCGCGACGCAATTCTTCGAATTCGTCAAAGGCATCGCCGACATTTCCACCGAGGGCGACAAGGTGCGTTTGCCACATGTGCTTTTCCAGCCGATGGCTGCCGACGACGTAGCGAGTGCGGTTGGAAAGATCGCGATGGGCGCGCCCGTGAATGGCACCGTGGAAGTAGGCGGGCCCGAAAAGTTTCGCCTGGATGAACTTGTCCGGCGCGGTCTAGCCGCGTGGAAGGATCCGCGCGAGGTTCTGGCTGACCCGCACGCGCGCTACTACGGCATCTCGGTGGATGAGAGAACACTCGTTCCCGGCGATGACGCGCGGATCGGCGAGACCCGCTTCGAAACATGGCTCACTCTGCCCGTGTCGAAAGCGGCGGCCGCCACCCACTAGTTCATTGCTTTCCAATGCCGCTCGCGTTCGTCGTCAGGCGCTTGGAGAATTCGCGGAGTATGTTGCCGCCGATTCTTCCGGCCAGGCCTACCGCTGCATTGGTGAAGACGAGGCCCGCTCCCCGATTCGCTCGGGGATAGTAGAGATTAGACAGCGCGGCCGAGCCAAAATCACCCAGGAAATAAGAATAGTTAGGCGCGGTGAGCCCATTATCAGTGCGGGTGAAAAACGCAGAGCCCACCGCATGGGCAAGGCGCGCCTTAACAGAACCGGAACCCAAATAGTAGTAGCGCGGGTCCTGGTGCAGGAGCGAGGGGAAAACCGCGTGAGTGAGGAAGTCGCTGCTGCGGCCGTCGGTAAACTTTGCGGCAAAACGTTTGCCGTACCCCGCGGCGCCTTGCCCGTACCCCGCATAGGCGTTCGTCGCTTGCTCGATGCCGGCACCGAAGGCGACGCCGACCATCGAAACCGGATCAAATGTTCCGCGCACGGCGAATAAGAATTTCTGCTTGGCGGTGAGCGGGGCGGCGTCAAAAGTGTAGCTCGTGTAGAAATTCGGGATCACGCCCATCAGCCGCTGCTTCTCCGCGGCTCTGATCTGCTCGGCGGCGATGAATTCGGTGGGATGGACCGTCACCGCCATGTTGGCCGCGGCAACGGATAATGAGACGTTAGGAACCTCGTAGATCTGCTGCTCCGCGACGGCGAACTCCGCCGAGGTAAACGTCGCAAAATCCTTCGCGTTGACGATCACCAGATAGGAACCAGCGGGAATCTTCGTAAAATTAAATCCGCCGTCCGCCTCGGACACCATCGTGTGCAATCCCGTTCCGTCCTCGCGCATCAAGCTCACTTCTGCGCCGGAAACGGAGGCTCCGCTTACGTCCAGCACGATGCCTAAGACACTGGCCGACCCTTCCGCAGGGATTGGTCGCCGAGCCGGATCCTTCGGCTCCAACCCTAAATTGGGTAGAGGTGCGTCCGGGAGCAAGCGGTCGCTAACCGCGCGCGCGGAAGCTTGTTGCTGAACGAGCGCGCTTGCGGGGACCACACAAAGCAGCAGCGACACGCCGGCGAGAGCAGCGTGCAGACGAAGGCATAGAGCCTTTCTCAACGCGTTCTTCCAAGGCAGAGAGGAAGCCACAGTGCGAAGCTCAGTCAAGCCGTTCAGGCTCGTGTGGCTCGCAAGGAGAGAGGCAGGCGCACACACTATGAAGTCAGAGTGGGTTTGCGTTTGCTGACTGTTATCGCGGATTTATCACCTCTCAAATCGCGATGCCCAGGCTGGTCCGCTTTTCCATTAGCGCATAGAGAAAATCGAGATGCTGTACCGAATTGCACACTTCGCGGGGAGCGAGCGCGCTTGCAGGAACCGCGCAAAGCGGTAGCGATGCGCCGGCGAGAACAGTGTGCAGACGGAGGCTCAGAGCCTTTCTCAAGACACCTCAGCTTCGACGCACGAAATCTGGAGTTGTGAGATCATTTGGCGCCACCAGGAGGCGCGATTGAGGAGTGCTACATAAAAAGCATACGATACCTGAAGCATTTAGCCCGTTAGATGCGACGGGCAGTATGCCTATCGATAACCTTCGATAACATTTCGCCTTTCAGGCGGCGCACCATCATCATTTCCGCAAAGCAACTGCCAGCGCGGTTATACTGCTCGGAACTGGAGGAGCGAATGGCCAGAGTGAAGCCCATTGCGCTTATCCTTTATACCTTGCTGGCCTCGCGCGCCCTGGCGCAGCAGCAGGAGCATCAGCCTCTGAACAGCGAAAAACTGGGCACGGTGCACTTTGCCACATCGTGCAACGAAGCGGCGCAGCAGGAATTTGACCGGGCGGCAGCGCTGCTTCATTCCTTCCAGTTCAGCCGCGCCATCGAAGGATTCAACGCTGTGCTGGCGAAGGACGCAACGTGCGGAATCGCATACTGGGGAATCGCGCTTAGCGATTGGAGCAATCCTTTCGCGCAGGAAATGAAAGACAAGAGCCAGCTGCAGGCAGGGCGACAGAGCGCGGAGCGCGGCCAGGCCGTGGGCGCAAAGACAGAGCGCGAACGCGCGTATCTCGCGGCAGCCAGCAAATTGTACGGCGACTACGAGAGCACGCCGCAACGAACACGTTTTCTCGCCTATCGCGACGCCATGGAGAAAGTGGCGGCGAAATACCTGGAGGACCACGAAGCGCAAATTTTCTACGCGCTGGCTCTCGCTGCTTCCCAAGATCCCGCGGACAAAACCTACGCCGGGCGGCTGAGGGCCGGAGCGATTCTAGAAAAACTATTCGCTGAGGAGCCGGCGCATCCAGGCCTGGCTCATTACATCATCCACACGTACGATGTGCCAACGCTCGCGTCGCGGGCGGTGCCGGCGGCGGAGCGCTACTCGAAAATTGCTCCTGATGCGCCGCACGCGCTGCATATGCCGTCGCACACCTTCACTCGGACGGGCTACTGGCAAGAATCCATAGACAGCAACATTGCCGCGGCGGCCGCTGCACGGCGCGAAGGCCAAACGGCCGAAGAGTTGCACTCCAGCGACTACGAAATTTACGCCTACCTGCAAACTGGGCAGGACCAGGCCGCCGAGCGGATAGTGAGTTCCCTGCCGGAGATCGCCGCGCGTTTCGACCACAACGTGGTGATAAGCGGGGCCGGCGGCCCGTCGGCTGGATATTTTGCGCTGGCGGCGATCCCGGCGCGCTACGCGCTGGAACGCCGCGAATGGAAGGAAGCTGCGCTATCCACTCCGAAAGTGACACCATTTCCTTACACCGAGGCCATCACTTGGTTCGCCCGCGGATTAGGCGCCGCGCGACTGGGACAGGCGGCGGCAGCAAACGAATCCGCGGCGGCGCTGCAGCAGATCCGCGAGCGGCTGTTGCAGGCGGGGGAAAACTACTGGGCGCAGCAGGCGGAAATTCAGCAGCTTGAAGTTGCAGCGTGGGCGGCGTTCGCGGAAGGCAAAAAAGAAGAATCGCTGAAGCGGGCGAGGTCCGCGGCGGAACGGGAAGATGCCACGGATAAGAGCGCGGTGACGCCTGGACCGCTCGCGCCTGCGCGCGAGCTACTAGGCGAAATGTTGCTGGAAATGAAAGAGCCGGCGCAGGCGCTGACGCAATTCGAAGCAACGCTAACAAAGGAACCGGGACGCTTCCGCGCGCTCTACGGCGCGGCGCGCGCCGCGCAACTCAGCGGAAATCACGATGCCAGCCAAAGATATTTTCACGAGCTGCTGAAAGTCTGCAGGAACGCCGACAAACCAGGAAGGCCCGAGCTGATCGAGGCGCAGCAGGCCCTTTCGCAAAATTAGCGCGGCACTTTCTAGCGTTTTCACCGGCACTCCCTCCCCTCAGGTGCGAAGCCTGAGAGGCTCATTCGCGCATCTGGACAGGGCCGTCGAAGCCATCGGCCAGACGAACATGTCCGCGAATCCCTCGCCAATCTCGCCCCTGAAAAAGGGCGAAGTGACTCGGTCAGCCCTGGTAGTAGAGTCGTTGATGCACGCTGCTGACCATTATGGACAGATTGTCGAATACCTCCGGATGAATGGGGCCGTACCGCCCGCGAGCCGGCCATGAAAGATCATTTTGATAGTCCGCCGACAGCTTGCTCTCTGACGACCGCAGAATTTCGCGATCGCGAAGCAACGTTTCTTGCTCAAGTCAGATCCGCCGTCATTGAAACTGAAGAACTTCACGAGGGTTACGCTTTTCGCCTCCCAGGCGATCGCCAGTTGTTTGGGCTTATCGCGGAATTGATTGCGGCAGAGCGCGAATGTTGCCCCTTCTTGGCATTTGAGGTGTCTGCCCTCCCCCATATGGGGCCGGTGATTGTTCGGGCGAATGGCCCTGTGGGTACAAAGGAGTTCTTGAAAAGCGTCCTATGCAAGCCCGAGGCGTCTACCTAGCGGCATTCTGGGCGAGTTGTCGGCGCTCCGGGAAGCAGTGCCGGATTCATCCACTGCTTCCGTTTGTGCGTTATTCCGGACGAATCGAAAAACAGCAGGAGCAATGCGACGAAGGAGGCCCGATGCCCCGGATCTCGGCGCAAGAGTTCGAACGGCTGCCGCTGCGCGTTCACGACTTTCTTGCCGGCGTGCCACTTCATGATGTGTGGGCTGTCGATCTGCCGCGGGCGCGCTCCGGCATCACGCTGGACGAGTTCTTGCGGACGGCAAGCACTTGTCCGTTTACCTCCCCGCCGCCCGTGCGTGCGCTCATGAGCATCCGCCTCTTCATCGGACGGCGGCTCGGCTGGGATCGCGAGCCGGCCGCAACCGCCGGGGAGTCCTTCGCAACGCGCATGACAAACGCTGATCACTCGAGGTCCCTCGCGCCAGCCGGCACGCGCGAGGGACTTTTCCGCGTCGTATACCGCTTCGAGAACGAGCAGCTCCTTGAAGTGATCAACCGTACCGCCCACGCCGCGGCGCTGAGCACCCTTGTCGAAACGGAAAATGCGTACCGCTTTTATTTCGGCGTTTACGTGCGCAGCGTCGGCCGCTTCACGCCGATCTACATGGCCTCGATCGACCCGGTCCGCAAGCTGATCGTCTATCCGTCACTGCTTCGCGGCATCCGCGCCAAATGGAATAGAACGTTCGGCACGGCCTGACAACGGAACACCTTTTCATCAGAATGTGCGGTAGTGGAAGAAGCAATCAGAGACATGGATGCATTCCGACTTGGCCTTGCAGGCTCGCAGCACCAGCGCTTCTTGTGGACCACTCGGGGTAGCTCGTTATCGCCCTCCGCCGATCTCCAGTATCGAGCCGGTCGTGTACGAAGCTGCTGACGAAAGCAGCCACAGAACACCCTGGGCTATTTCGAGCGGTGTGCCGGGACGTCCCATGGGAATCGCCGGCGCCAAACGTTCCAGCCGATCCGGTGCGCCGTTGGCGGCGTGAAGCTCAGTGTCAATCAATCCTGGCGCAACGGCGTTGACGCGAATTCCTTCAGTCGCCACCTCTCGCGCCAGCCCGATGGTGAAGCTATTGATCGCTCCCTTGGACGCCGCATAATGCACCCATTCTCCGGAGCCACCGGTGCGCGCGGCAAGCGACGAGATGTTCACGATGGAGCCACCGGTTCCGCCGCGCCGCGTGGACATTCGCCGCACGGCTTCGCGTGAACAAAGCATCGTGCCAGCAACGTTGACGGCAAGGACTCGCGCAATCGCATCCGCGCGTAGCGCGTCAACACGGGAGAAGCCGCCCGTGACGCCAGCGTTGTTCACCAGCCCTCCGATCGACCCGAACTCGCGCGCTGCCGTCTCGAAGAGTTGCAGAACTTCCTCTTCGCGGCTCACGTCGCCCTGAGCCGCGACCGCTCGGCCGCCGCCCGCGACGATTTCGCGAACCACCTCTTCGGCAGCGGCCCGATCAGTCGCAAAATTCACTACGACTGGAAATCCGTTGACGCCAACCAGCGACGCGATGGCCGCTCCGATTCCACGGCCTGCACCAGTGACGATCACAGCTCGGCGGTCTTCCCCGCCCACCACTGATTTGTGCGCCTGGTCGTCCCGGCCCGCAGGATTGCTCATCGCCGCCATTCTAGCCGAACTTCAAGACATTCCAGAAACGTGCGGGTGGGAAGCGGATGTGTGGATGACGGGTCAACGGATGAAGATCGGTCAAAGCAGAACTCTTGACCAACGCACTAGCCAGACATGTCCGCGTTACTTAGCAGGAGAGGATAATCTTTCACCTGTTTTGCATCCCCTGTTTGGCCGTTTCAAGTTTCGCTTCGAGCGCAGCCGCCTTTTCCATAGCCTCACGCAGAGTTCTGCGCCATTCGTCCGGCGAGTACGCTGGATCGCTGCCGCTTCGACGGCCCATTTCAATGCCGAAAGCGACTCCGGCAGAGAAAATCTCGACAATTTCCGGGTCCGCGATAACCCATGCTTCGCTGAGGCGACCTTCAGCTTTCCAACCTTCTGTCATTCTTGCTTGCTCGGCCTTGATTTCTGAGAAGCTGCGTCTGTCTGCCATCCCCAAGCCTCCTGACTCTTACTCGCAGTTTGGGAGGAATCGGCCGGCAGGCCCACCTAACAAAGCGCGCGTTTGTTCAATCAGTACCGGGCACAACGAGCTGGTGACAATCGGCTGCCCAAAAGGATCCTGAAGAGGTCCCGCCGCCCGCGGGACGTTAATCAGTAGCTGGCCTTCGCGTGCCCAACAAAAAAAATGACGAATTCTTGTTCTGACATCTCTCCCGATCCGGCGCTATACTTGGGTCACGCGACATGCTTTGTCGCCATCGGTGTTCCTGCCGAGAAGGAGGTGATCCAGTGAGGTACGGTTTACGTTGAAGCAGTAGAAGAGGCGCTTGTGACGTTACCGAGCGCCTCTTTCCTTTTTCCCGCCATCCGAATTCCCTGCCATTGAACGAATTCATTCTGCGTCTATCACAGTAAGGGTGACTGAGACCCTGCGAGCAGACTTCGATCAAGTGTTGCGTCGGCCGTGTGAGGCGACAGCGTTTGTCGCGACTTAGGCAGTCATAGACTAGATGTAAGTAATAACTTCCGAGTGGTCGACCATACGCGAAGCAGCCGGATTCACGCGTTTTGGTGACACTACCATCGTACCGCTATTGGGGAGTATCTGAGGGTGCTACCAGTGCTTGCGTGAGAGGAACGCCTTGTGTTTTCTGCGTCTCGTCGGAAACGAGGTTGAAAGTGCCATTTGTATCGCGCACTTGAACGGTCTTAGTCTGCTGGGTGCCGGAGGCAGCGTACTGCACGGTATATTTGGTTTTCGCTTGTACCTGCAATCCGTCAGTCGGATTACCTGGATTGGGCTGCTGGACCCGCTCCTCGGTTGTTTTTCGGTCTGAGCTCTTATTCCGGACGGTCGTGACCCGTTGCATCAGATGAAGGCTGCCGTCCTGGGCTACTCCAGGAACAACCGTGGAATATGTCTCGACGGTACTGCTTATTTCTCCGGGAGCGGTTTCCGTTTCCTTACTAACCGTATGTGAAAACTGTGAAACCTCGCCCTCGGAATCAGGGCGGGACACGCGGTCCTCGACGGTTCGGTTGTTGCCGTCGTCCTTGATCGTTTTTTCCACTGCTTCACCCAATTGCCAGTTGCCGTTAGCACCCGGGTATAACGTCGTAGTCTTTACCTCGACCTCGTCGCCAGCCTTGTGCTTCTGCGACTCTTGCGTTTGCACACTCGGAGTAAAGCCGCCATTGCCGTCCGCCAGGTACACCATCGTTCTCGTCTCCCGCGCGTCCGGACTCGTCTTCTTCGTGTCGGCTACCTCACGGAGCACGACCTGAAGATTTCCATTTGCGTCGGAACTCGAGGTCGTGCGTACCTCATGAACGTCGCCGCTCGCTGAGCCCCGCGCTTCCTCTTCCGTGACCTTCATCAGATACCTCTGTCCGTTCGCATCCCACCCGTAGGTGCGCACCACCGTACGGGTCGTCGTGGCGTTTACGTGGGTGGTTTCCGTCTCGGTATCGGAGCCGGGCTGGTATCGGCCGTCGGGCCCAAGCACTTCCACCCTCTGTTTATCCACACTCCGATTGCCTGATTTGGAATGACTCTCGGTCGTTCGCAGCGGATTAGTGTTGTCCACGTGAATTTGCGTGGTTGCCGTCCAGGACTCGTCGACACTCTTCGGTTGAGCATCTTGCGCTTGTGCGCGGACGGCTGAGCCGACACACAGAATCACAGCAATCATCGGCGTGATCAAAAGTTTGGTCCGAGACGCGGGGACCTGACCTTCACGCTTAGACAACGCCATGTTCTTGCTCCCTTGACTTGGTGCGGCGCCGCATTTTTCGCAAACGTCGATCTGAGATTCGCTCAATATTATACCGCTAGCAGCCCGTGGCGGAACCACATTTTCCTGAGTGGCGGAGTTTGTATCTGAGATAGCGTTCATTTTGAGGCCGGTACAGTCGATGCCGGGAAAGAAAACGATTGGAGCGACTCTTGAGCGCTGAGTAGCGATGGAACAGTAGCAAAAGCGCAAAAAGCAGCGATGACTGTCGGTTTCTGTACTCCCGCGGAGTACCGCAGCCCAGCAGAGAGCGGAAGATCAGGCTCAGATTGAACGCGCCGACGTGAATCAACAGTCGTTTAAGAATGTTCCGGTGACCTCGGAGATGGGTCCTTCTCATTCCACCAGCATCGTAGCAATGTGCGAAGCTTCGCTCGATCAGCTCACCCCGCTTCCGTAGCAGACGCTTTCCGTAGGTTCCGTTTACGCGGCGCCGGTTCGCATAGACCGCCTGTTGTTGCTCGCCTTGCCGTCCCAGTGCCGCTGACCCTTCTGTTTCTTTTCCGGAATGTAGGTCCGCACTTCCGCGTTCTTCAGCATCACCAGCGTCTCGCCGCTATGGTAGCCCTTGTCGGTGACTGCTTCTTCAATCCCCTGCAGATGCATTTTCGGTTTCCCGCTCGGTTCCTCTGTCTCGATCAACTCGGCACTATTTTCACCCGCTTGCGCCAGCGTCTCTATACCGTCGTGGTATCTCCCTGGTCGGCTTCCTGCAACGTCACCCCTAACACTGCACCGGTCTTCAAATCCACCGCATGCTCCGCTTTGTGTGCCGGATGCGTCCGACTGTCTTTCATCTTGCTAATCCGCGCGTCTCCATCGTGCGGATTGACCCAATCTTTGTTGCTGGCTTTGTTCTTCCGCGTGCGATCCAACCGCGCCAGATCTTCGCGCGTCGGCGTTTCGATCCCCGATTCCTTCGCCAACCCCCTTCAAAAACTCCTCGTAACTCTCCCCATTGTCTCGCCGCACGATCGAACGCATCGCCGCGTTGGCCTCCAGCGTGGTCGCGTTGATTCCCACGGTCTTGCCCTTCAGCAGCCCTTGATCTCTCAGCAGTTCCAAAATCCACAAAAACACTTTCTGATGCGTCTCCACATCGATCAACCGTCGCGTCCGCGAAATCGTCGAATGATCCGGCGTCTGCTCGTCTAACCCCACTCCCAGAAACTTCCGCAGCCCAATGGAATCGACCGCTCGCCAGGCGATCCCTCGCTCCGAATCAATCCCTTCAAAATATCCCACCAGCAGCAATCGAAAATAAATCCCCGGCGTCACCGATGGTCGCCCGTTGTTCTCGGCGTAAAATCTTGCGCACTCCTTCTCCGCAAACTCGTCGAACTGTTTCGATTCCAATAACTCATTCACGCGCGTAAAAAGGATGCCCCGGCCCCTTGGCCAATTCATTGTGGCTGATCCACAACCGCTCTTGCCGCTGTCTCCACCTTCGTGTCCCCATTCCCATCGGCACTTCTCCCAGAATTCAATGGCATTCTACGAGAACCGAAAACAGAAACAAGTTACCTTAGGTGACCGATCAAATACCCACCTCTCACCACAGGCTGCTAGGGGGCTCACACTGCATTGCTGTTAGACTTGGGGGGCGTGCCACAGCGAAAAATCATCGTGAACATCGCGACGAGCACGGACGGCTACGTGGCTCGACCAGATGGCAATCTCGATTGGCTGACGGAACGGCCTCCAAAGGGCTTCTACGGTCTCCCGGAATTCGAGCGCTCCACCGATGCCAAGATCCTCGGCCGTAAGACCTTCGACCGGAGTCTGCAGATGGGCGCGCGCTTCAGTGCGGCTGCGGTGCACTATGTATTCTCTCGGCGGCGGCCGCCTACTTCCGTGCCCGCCGGCGTCCACTTCGTCACCGAGTCGATCAGTGCCTTCGCAGAACGCCTCCGCGCGCAAGCTGGCAAGAACGTCTGGATGATGGGCGGAGGTGAGATCATCGGGTCATTCCTAGACGAAGACGCGATTGACGAGTTCATCATCACCGTCATGCCAACCTTCCTCGGGGAAGGCATTCCACTTCTTGCACCGAGGCATCGCGCGGTGACGCTCCGTTTGCTCGGTGTACAACAGTTTCCGGACGGCGTGGTTCAGCTGCACTACGAGGTGCAGCGGTCGAGAGTGTGAGCCAGCCACACGATGGGGCCGCAGGGCACACTTTCGCCACAGGCTGCTAGAGACCGCCTGGTATCGAGGATTGTTTGGGTTCTGATCTCAAAAAGAGCCGCGAACGTCCCTCTCATGGTTCGCTGAAACGTGCTCGCACGATTTCGCGCTGTCGATAGAAATGAGCGTCGCGCAGCGCATTCTCGATGTCGCGTGCCGTCGTACCGCCTGTTCAGCTAATGAGGTAGAATGCGCTCTGCAAGAAGCGAGAATCAAAATGACTCCTGCTGAACGCGAATTGGCGCTGTGTCATCTTGCGGAATCGCGCGAGCGCTTGCTGCGCATGGCGCAGGGCCTCACGCGCGAGCAATTGCATTACTGCGCCGCGCCTGGCCGGTGGACTGTCGCCGAATGCCTCGAACACATCGTGATGGTCGAAGGACGCATCTTCGGCAGGATCCAAAAAGCTTTGGAGGATGGTCCCGAACCTTCGAAACGCAGCGCCCTCGAAGGCCAGGACGATGGGCTGGTCGCGGGCGCAGCGAACCGTGTCGGACGTCTTCAGGCGCCGGAGGTGCTGGTACCGACAGGCCGCTGGCCGGATGAGCAGCTATTGCCGGAATTCGAAGCGGCACGCGAGCGGACCCGCGACTTTGCCGCCAGCACTCAAGCAGATTTGCGGCGGCACTTTTTCAAGCATGCGATATTCGGCGATCTCGACCTCTATCAATGGCTGCTAATGATTGCAGCCCACTGCGACCGCCACCGCGCGCAAAGCGAAGAAGTGATGGCCAGCCCCGAATTCCCGCGCACCAGACAAGCAAACGCCCCCGCCTAGAGCGTAGAAGCGAAACTCAAATCGCGCAGGACCATCCGTGCAAAGGACTACATCACCACGGGAGCGGGCCGTCCTCGTTCGAGAACGTGCCCGTTGGACCATCCGGACCGAGCAGCGCGAGGCGCACGGGCTCGCGGGCGCCCTCCTCGACAGTCCGCGTGCCTGTATAGTTGTTGAGGTTCGTCTTCGTGTATCCCGGGCAGGCGGCGTTGACCTTGATCCCGGTTGACTCCAGCTCGATCGCCATGGCGAGCGTGATGGCGTTGAGAGCCGTCTTGGACGCAGGGTAGACGGGGCCGAAGATTGAGCGGTAGGTGTAGGCCGGTTCCGAGCTCCTGGTCAGCGAGCCAACGCCGCTCGACACGTTGACAATGCGGGCTGCCGGGGCCTCGCGCAGCAGCGGCAGCATCGCCTGGGTAACGGCAAGGACGCCGAACACGTTGGTCTCCCACACCGCGCGCATTTCATCGAGGGACACGTTGCTCGGGCGGGTCAACTTAGCGTACTCCTGGACGGACACGTCGGGCAGCTTACTCGTATTCGAAATAGCCGCGTTGTTGACGAGCACGTCCAGGCGGCCAAGCTCCTTGCGGATGCGTTCCGCCGCGGCGGCGATCGAAGCCTGATCGGTCACGTCGAGCTGCAGCGCCCGCGCATCCGGCCCAATCTCCTTGGCCGCAGCCTCGCCGCGCTCGAGATTGCGCGACCCGACCAGCACAGTGAAGCCGTGTGCCACGAGATCCTTTGCGATTTGCAGACCGATTCCTTGATTAGCCCCGGTGACCAGGGCGACTGATTTGTTCTGCATAGTAATCTCCTTTTTTCTGGCTATAGTCATAAACGATGAACACTTCGGGCCGTTGTTACTGTCCGGGACCGCGACCAATTGATTCCATATCCGCCAGCACTTGCGCCGGGATTTGAAGTGTCGCGGCCTTGAGATTTTCGCGGAGATGCCCGAGCGATGATGTTCCTGGGATCAGCAAGATGTTTGGTGAGCGCTGCAGAAGCCAGGCCAGTGCAACCTGCATCGGCGTGGCTTGCAGCGAGGCTGCCGCTGCGTCGAGTGTCGATGACTGCAGTGGAGTGAACCCCCCGAGGGGGAAAAACGGAACATAGCCAATACCTTGCGCGGCGAGATCGCCGATCAAGGCATCGTCTCTCCTCTGCGCCACATTGTAGAAATTCTGCACGCACACGATCTCGGTAATGGTTTGAGCCTCCGACAACTGCTTGGGAGTTACGTTGCTCAATCCGATATGGCGAATCAGTCCCTTACGCTTCAGTTCAGCCAGTACGGTCAGTGGTTCCTCGATAGATCCCTCGGACGGTTCCATGACTCCGCCAACGCGGAGATTGACGACATCGAGAGTTTCAAGACCGAGATTTCTCAAGTTGTCGTGGGCGCCCTCAATCAGTTCCTGGCGGGAAAGAGCGTGAATCCACGACTTGTCTGTACCCCGACGAGCACCCAGTTTGGTGACGATCACGAGACCATCCGGATAGGGATGAAGGGCCTGCTGGATAATCTGATTGGTTACATGCGGACCGTAAAAGTCACTCGTATCGATGTGATTCACCCCCGACTCTACTGCCTCGCGTAGAACAGCAATGGCGGCATTAGCGTCCCGTGGCGGTCCCCAAACCTCCGGACCAGCCAGTTGCATGGCGCCGTAACCCATGCGGTTCAAAATCATCGAGGTGCGGGGCAGCGTGAAACTGCCGGCGAGTTCTATTTGTTCAATCATCCGTTCCTCCTTTGCTACAATCATTGGATGAAGGATTCTTCAGGTTTGGAGTTCGCATATGCCCGCCGATGCCCTCGTTGCATTTGAACCAAGAAAGACGCCCATTCAAGCGAGGTCGACGGTAACGGTAGCGTCGATTCGTGAGGCGACCATTCAGGTTTTGCTCAGCCACGGGGCAGAGCGATTGACCACCACACGGGTCGCCGAGCGTGCCGGCGTCTCGGTTGGCACCCTGTATCAGTACTATCCCAATAAGCAGTCACTGCTGTTTGCGGTGTTGGAACATCATATGAACAACGTAGCGGCAAAGGTTGAGGCTGCTTGTGAAAGCGCGCGTCATAAACCGCTCGCCCAAATGATCAAGGAAATGGTGGAGGCGTTCGTGGACGCCAAGATGGAGCGTGCTGATATTTCCGTCGCTCTCTACCGGGTGTCAGGGGACGTGGGAGGGCCTGCGTTGATCAAACGTATCAGTCAGCGGTCGCGGAAGGCAGTCGCGGAGATGTTTCAGACGGCGCCAGATGATAGATTTCCACCGGACAAATTCGTTGTCGACATAATGCTATCGGCGATGGCGGGCGCGATGCGTTCCCTGCTGGAGGCAGGGCCGTCACCTGCCACGGTCCGAAAATCGCGAGAGCAACTCGTGCTCCTGTGTCAGTCATACATGGCGGCCGCGACAGCTAAGCGGGTTTAGAGCACTCGCCCGTTCAGCCGGACTGAAAAGCAAATGAGAGGTACATACAAATGAAACGCACAGACGGACTAGCGAAACCTGTTTTTGGCTTCACCGTGATCTTCGCTTTCTGCCTGGTACTGCTGGCTGCAGCGCCGAAAGAAAGATGGCCCGAGCCACAGTACGACGCGGAGGGCAATCTGCTACGTCCGGCGGACTACCGCGATTGGGAGTTTCTCTCAGCGGGTTACGGCATGAACTACAGTCCCGCTCCCGGAGGCCACGAGATGTTCACCAACGTCTTCGTGCAGCGCTGGTCGTATGAGGAATTTCTCAAGAGCGGCAAGTGGCCAGAGCATTCGATGTTTGTAATCGACGAGCGCGACGCCGAGAGCAAAGGCTCGATCAACAAGAAGGGACACTTTCAAACCGATCTGATGGGCTTGGCCGTCGAAGTCAAAGACTCCACCCGAAATCCCAACAAATGGGCCTACTACAGCTTTGAACCGAATGCCAAGACAGCCGAGGCCATGCCGAAGGGCAACGAGTGCTGGTCCTGCCACGACCGACACGCCGCAGTTGAACACACGTTCGTGCAGTTCTATCCCACGCTGAAGCCTGTGGCGAAGAATTTCCACACGTACAATGAAACCCGCGAAAAGGTCGAAGACGTGAAGTGAATCGTATGAATAGGTGACTCCCGGCCATCGCGAGGGGTGTGGTCTGGCGACTGCCGGCTGGTCCGCCATGCCTTTGCTCGCGATGAGATGCGGTGACTAAGGATTCTGCTGCTGGTCTTGGCCGGGTGATAGCAGCCGGAACGTAACCCGAAACCGCTTGTATTCGGAGTAACGAACCGTCATGCGGATGTGAACGTCGCCCGAGCTGAAGTGCAGCACGTCGTCCGCACGAGTGTAGGTGGGGAACCAGTAGTGGCCTTCAATATTTTCACGATAGGTTTCAAAACGTGGAAATACGTTCTCATTTCCATGCTTGCGAATGTCAGGCACGGCTTTCCCATATGTCTTGACAATCTCCAGATCCTTGTCATCCACCCACACCCGTCCTTGAAAGTAGCGTTGATTTTTCTCGATACTCTTGGGTTTCACATCGAATACATAGGTACTGATTTCGTCCACTTGTTCGCGCCCTACATAGGAAATGTCGTACTTCGGTAATTCCTCGGTGGTCAGCACGAAGGGCTGAATGTTCTTCAGATCGGCGAGATCCTGCTCAGACAGCGATACGCGCTCGAGCGTTGGTGGCGGTGCGTAGGTGATATTTTCGTAGCGCCGGCCCGAGGGCGTGTAGATGATATCGCTCGTCATTCGATACTCGCCGTCTGGTCGTCCATCGTCATCGATCGTCTGCACCACGAAGGTTTGGACGTAAGTGAAGTTGTCACGCTCCGTTTTGAATTCCGCCTCGCGCTCCGCGAATCGTTGAATCACCTGGTCCACCGGGACTGGGGAGGGTTCTATCGAGATGCCCGACGCGGTTTGATTGGAAGTTCGAGCCTTTGGCGGCGGCGTTACTTCCGGCGGGCCAGTTTCCTGTGCAGCCAGCGGCAGAAAAAGAGATCCACTGGCCCATAGCACGAAAGCTGTCGCCAGCGTTCGCGCTCTCAAGGTCGTTAAACGTTGTGAATATTCGTGCCGCACTTTGTGACACGCCTTTCCCGGTTGTGTGGCGCCCCTCCTAGTATACGAGCTTTCCGTGTCGATTCACGTGCGTGCGCGGAAGTCTCCAAAGCGCGTGAATCGATAACGCGAAGACGAGAGTGTCAAGAGCTGCTAAACACGCACAAATGCACATCCCGTCGGACGGTCCAGCAACAATTCGGGCGTCAATCCCATCGCCTGGTTCGCCGTGGTTGCTCTCGATTCTTGTCAGCCACGGTCCTTATCAACGTTAACCGCTGAATTGTCGGCTACTCTTCACTAATCCGATTGTCGAAGAGTGGCCCGTAATCCTGCAGCTAGTAGCGAACATAGGTGCGACTTTCCAAATGAGCAGAACCTGTGTGCGTCAAGATCTGTCAAGTTCTTGACTTTCGCCTTTTATTCGCCTATGATTCCCGGCGTTTAGCTTCAACCACTTCACCCTTCTGGAGGACCTATGGCACTGAACGAAGCACTTCTCCCCGAATTCGATATGGAAATGGCCAACACGCGCAAGACGCTGGAGCGCGTCCCCACCGAAAAATTTCCCTGGAAGCCGCACGACAAGTCCGGAACGATGGGCTGGCTGGCGAACCACCTGGCGGACGTGCCGGAGTGGGCGTCCTACACCATCAACCAGGATTCGCTGGACATGGCGCCAAATGGCGTGCCGATTACCCCGCCGCCGGCTCCCAAAACCACGAAAGAGTTGCTAGATAAATTCGATAAGAACGTAGCTGCGGCCCGCCAGGCGCTCACGAAAACCAGTGACGCGCATCTGCACAAGACTTGGTCGCTACTGAATAACGGCGAAACGATCATCGCCATGCCCCGCATCGCCTGCCTGCGCACATGGGTGATGAACCACGGCATCCACCACCGCGCGCAACTGGGCGTTTATCTGCGCCTGAACAACATTCCAGTCCCAGCGACATACGGCCCCTCAGCCGACGAAACCGGAATGTAGTGCCAAACACAAACGCGCACTGATCCGAGCGAAGCGAGGTCCGCCTGCCGCAGACGGAACTGCCGCAGCAGGCAGGGATCTCTCTTCCGCTCTGATCGCAGGCAGGTGCCCCGCCCTTCCGCCCGCGAAGGGTGCGGCATTTCCCATGCGTGCAGCAGCGCCGGAGGCGCGGCATAGGTTAGCCCAGCGCGTAAGCGCTGAAAAGCCGGCGCGAAGCGCCGTACCTTTCGCGGCGCTTTTTCCGCGAAGTTTTTCGAGTTGCTGTGCGCTCACTCCTCTGGGCTGCGAGTTTGGTGCCGAAACGCAAACCAATTGCCGCGATCGCGTAATACCTCCCTGTATAGCGAGGTCATTATGCTAGCCATTCGGCTTCCGCATGCCATCGAAAGACGCCTGGAAAGACTGGCCCGTCGCACTGGTCGCACCAAAACCTGCTACGTCCGCGAAGCCATCCTGGAACATTTGGAGGATCTGGAGGATCTCTATCTGGCAGAACGCGCGCTCGGACGCATCCGCAGAGGCGAAGAACGCACCATCCCGCTAGAAAAAGTAATGAAACGTCATGGCTTACAGCGTTGAGGTTTCCGAATCGGCAGACCGCGAACTCGGCAAGCTCGACCCACAGCATCGCAGGCGCATCCTGCAGTTCCTCAATCAGAGGGTAGCCAAGCTGGACGATCCGCGCAGCTTCGGCGAGGCCTTGCACGGATCTCTGCTCGGAGAATTCTGGAAATACGGCGTCGGCGACTATCGTCTAATCTGCAAGATCGAAGACACCCGCCTGCTGGTGCTCGTCCTCCGCATCGGACATCGCAAGGAAATCTGTCGCTGAATCACAACACCCGCCGACCCGATCTTTCAGGTTGACATCTTACCCATAGGCGCGCAATATTTGGGTTATATGTCGACCCAAGAAACCAGAGAACGTTTGGAATTGTTGCAGGGCACCCTCGATCTGCTGATTCTCCGCACGCTGATCTTCGGCTCGCAGCACGGCCAAGGCATTGCTCGCGCCATCCAGCAAACTTCTGAAGAAGAACTCCTCGTTGAGCACGGTGCGCTCTATCCCGCGCTCCAACGGCTCGAAGAACGCGGCTGGATTTCCGCGAAATGGGGAACGTCCACAAACAACCGCAAGGCGCGCTTTTATTCGCTGACCTCTGCGGGCCGCAAACAACTAGCAAAGGAAACCACCAAGTGGAACCGGCTCACCGCAGCCATCGGGCGCGTTCTGGAGTCCGAGGAGGGCTAGCATCATGTTCCAACGCAATCGCAAGTCGAGCGACTTTGGCGCTGAAATCGAAGCGCACATCGAGCTAGAGACCGAGCGCCTGCGGGAACAAGGACTGACCGACGAAGACGCGCGCACCGCCGCCCGCCGCGCTTTCGGCAACGTGACCAAAGCGCAGGAACGCTTTTACGAATCCAGCCACTGGCTCTGGTGGGATCATTTTTGGCAAGACGTTCGCTTCGCCGCGCGAATGTTGCGCAAGACTCCCGGCTTCACCGCCATCGCGGTTCTGACGATCGCCCTCGGTGTCGGAGCCACCACTGCGATTTTCAGCGTCGTAGATGCCACGCTGTTGCATCCCCTGCCCTACCCGCAACCCGAGCAACTCGTAACCGTCGAGGACGATCTTCCCGGCATCGGTGTGCGGGACGCCGGAATATCCGTGCCCGAATGGCAGGATCTTCAGCGCTCTGGCATTTTCGAGAATGTCTCACCCGTCGGGGGAGGGTCCGTGAACCTCACCGGCTCATCTCAGCCTCAGCGCATATTCTTCGCAGCGGTGCCGCCGAATTATTTCGCACTGATCGGGGTGAAGCCGCAGTTGGGCCACTCGTTCAATCCCGAGGATCACACGCCCGGATTTACTCTGGAAGGTCTGATCAGCGACGGGTTGTGGAAGCGAGCCTTCGGAGCTGACCCGAATATTTTGGGCAGAAGCGTTCGGCTCGACAATGACTTGTATCAGATCATCGGCGTGATGCCGGGCGGTTATCACGATCCGGGCCGAACAATGGAAGAAAGAAACACCGACTTGTGGTTGGCAACCGGCTTCGCCGGCCCGCCTGCCCCGCCCCCGCAACGCAATGCGCGGATCCTTCCTTCAGCCATCGCCCGAATCGCACCTGGACTCACAATCACCCAAGCGCAAAGTCGCGTGGACGCGCTCGTCGCATCGTTGCAGAAAGAATTCCCCGACGATTATTTGCCGCAGAGCGCCTGGAGAGTTCGCCTCGTACCGCTCAAGCAAGCGGTGGTCGGCGATGTGCGCCAATCATTAATATTGCTGCTCGGAGCCGTCGGCTTAGTGCTGCTGATCAGCTGCGTGAACGTTGCGAATCTTCTGCTCGCGCGTTCGAGCGCCAGAGGCCGCGAGATGGCCGTTCGCCAGGCACTCGGCGCTGGACGCAAGCGCCTCATGTGGCAACTGCTCACCGAAGGCATGCTTCTCTCGCTGCTCGGCGGAATCTTCGGCATGGCAATTCTCTTTTGTGCGAAGGGGTTTCTGCTGCAAATCGTTCCGGACAGTCTGCCGCGTCTCAACGAGGTTTCGATTAACTGGCCCGTGTTGCTTTTTGCGCTCGCCGCTTCCCTGCTCGCCGGCGCAATCTTCGGTCTGGCTCCCGCGCTGCATGTCAGCCGGCCGGATTTGACTCACGTGCTCAAAAGCGAAGGCCGCACCTCTACAACCTCGGGCGAACAAGCGCGGACGCGCCGCGTGCTGATGGTAACGGAATTCGCGCTCTCCCTTGTGTTGATGATCGCCGCAGGCCTGCTGCTCAGGAGCTTCTGGGATTTGCTGAACGTGCACCCGGGATTCAATCCGCAAAACGTGATGGCCGTTCGTACGTGGCTGCCCATACCCAATGATCCCGAAACAGACATCTATCGCACCGCCGCTCAGGAAGCGCCATTCATTCGCGAAGTCCTTCGCCGGAGCAGAACGCTTCCAGGCGTGGCAGAAGTAGCTGCCGGTGACATCAGGTCCATTCCATTAGGTCACGGCCGCAACGACCTGAACCCGTACCTCTTGGTCGTCGAAGGCCGCGAAACCGCAACCGATCAGCCTCCGTGGGTCAACGTTTCCATAATCACGCCGGAATATTTTCACTTGCTCGGCATGCCGCTGGAGCGCGGCCGCGTATTCGGCGACTTCGACAACGAAAACGCGCCGCCGGTCGCGGTGATCAACGAGTCTTTCGCGAGAATCTACTGGCCAAACGCGGATCCCGTCGGCCAGCACCTTAAGCTAAACAACGCGCGCAGTATTCCACGGAACCTTACCTGGACCACGGTCGTCGGCGTAGTCGCGGACGCTCGCACCGAATCGCTCGCGGAATCGAGCGTGCCGCTGGTTTACCTGAGTTTGTTTCAGAAGCCCTCGAAAGACCTCGCGATATTTTTACGCGGACGTCTCGATCCCGCCTCCACTCCGCCGGCGTTGCGGGAGCAAGTGCAGTTGGTAAATGCTGAGCTTCCCGTTTTCGGCGCGCAAACGCTCGATGACGCACTGTCCGCGTCTCTTGCCCAGCGGCGTTTCTCGATGGAAATGGTCGGCCTGTTCGCTCTCACCGCGCTGCTTCTCGCGGGCCTTGGAATTTACGGAGTGATTTCCTACATTGTCAGCGAACGCACGCACGAGATTGGCATTCGCCTCGCGCTCGGCGCGCAACGGCAAAACATCCTGCGCATGGTGCTGCGTCAAGGATTGACGCTCGCGATCATCGGCGCCGCGGCGGGATTTGTGTGTGCGCTGATCGTCTCGCACCTGATGGCAGGCCTGCTCTACGGCGTGAGGCCCACCGATCCGGTGACGTTCGCTGCTGTAGCCCTGCTCCTGATCGGCGTAGCCGCCCTAGCCTGCTACATCCCAGCCCGTCGCGCGATCCGAGTCGATCCGTTGGTTGCCTTGCGTTACCAATGACAACCGAGCAGTGATGCCGTCCTGAAGAGGATTGAACCCATGAAAACAGATTCCAAGCTGGTGTTGGCCGTGCTGGTTGGCGTTTCGATCGGCGTTTTTAGCATTCTCGGCACCATGGTAATTCATGCGCAGCAACCTAAGGTGGCGCCCGGCTACGTGATCGCGTAAGTCGAGGTAACCGACCCACCTATCATGCAGAAATATGGCGAGAAGGTGCCGGAGACGCTGGCGCCTTTCAAGCGGCGGCAGGACCCGTCTCTCGAGGGCGAACCGCCCAAACGCATTGTGATAATCGCTTTCGACAGCGTGGAGAAAGCGCGCGAGTGGTAAGATTCGCCGGCCTATGAGGCGATCAAGCCGCTAAGGATACGCTCGACAAAGAGCCGTCTATTCCTCGCAGTTTCCACTTCGCGGTCCTCTTCACCACCATTGCAGAGGGTCCTATTACCTTTGTACTATTGACCGCTAGTCCGCCCTCTTGATACTTCGGGCTGAGTCCTTTATATAGTGTAGACCCCGCCCAGGATGATGCCCAAAAGCATCCAGGACACCGACGAGTGCCGGAGGCTCCTTCGTGAATCCGCTCTCTATCCAATGACTTCGAACGCTGCATGGTCGGAACGCCGCCAAACCACGCGAACGACGCTTAACGGCGTCGTCTATATCAATTTCGATTCGGATAACGGCGGCATTGTGTTGAATGTCTCGGAGGGAGGGCTTTGCTTCCACTCCGTCGCTCCAGTTGAGCGCGAGGGCCCGATCCGCTTCTGGTTCTCCGAGCACCAACAAAAAATCGAAGCCGACG
>Ga0210396_10000151_pt1 | contig 121792 bp, 107 predicted proteins | sample IncBWH17OmetaG_FD_155466 | JGI IMG/M metagenome (GOLD analysis project Ga0210396, IMG submission 155466) | Forest soil microbial communities from Barre Woods Harvard Forest LTER site, Petersham, Massachusetts, United States - Inc-BW-H-17-O ...
CGCCCTGCCCATACTGTGCTCCAAATACAAATGCTGCCTTCTTGTAGCTCGGAATCACTACAACGCACGATGCACCCGCCAGGATGCTCCCAGGGATGCCCTTATCCGGTGCCGCCATAATCTGCGTTACGACAGCCGCGGAATCCTGCATCCGGTCCACCAACTTCCCCTTGTCATTTGCTCCAAACGCACTGAGTGTGCTGGCCACCAGCGCCAATCCACTCGCAATCACAGACAGCCTTTTCATCTTTACCATTGTCCCCTTGCCTTTCATCATTCAATTTCATCTCCGAGTGAGTGCGCCCTGCCGGGAGCACATAAAACAACGCCCCCTCGCGTGAGGGGGCAATCTGCTTTATGGATTCCTTCTTCACCTATCAAGCGACCTAGGAGGGCTGCTGTCTTAAAACTAGCTAAACCCCGGCACTTTGTCGTTACATCTTATGGCCATAGATGGCCATTCTTTTGGCTAATAGCGGCGCCTGCAAAACGACTTGAAGGGCTTTAACAACCCAATAGCGACCAAATGACTGTGCCCATTTCTGTGCCTATGCTAGTTCAAAATTAGTCGCAATCAGGCTATATAGGTAGCAACGCAACGCTGACAGGAATTGATCTAATCTGCTGGTGTATAGTGACTTACAGCAATCAATAGCTGTGGAAGGGGAAGGGAATTCGCTGGCTGTTAACCGAAGGGTTGTAGGTTCGAGTCCTACTTACGGGGCAGTCCCGATAGGGACCAAAACGTTTGCGGGATTTTGGGCGATACCGGCTTTCGTTTGCTGGTGTGGCCGATCAAATCGCTTGCCAGGCGATAGAGGCGACAAGCCGAGAACCAACCCCCTAACTGGTAAGGAAAAGGCGGGCCCTTCAGAGTCCAATGGTCAAGGTTTCCCATATTGTGTGTTGCTTTATGTAACTGCGATCTGTCTGTTTCGCTAGGCGACACGCGGTGCGAAAAGGTTCAAGAAAGTGCGATGGGGGGAGAAAATCGATCCTCAAATATTTTTTCGCCTGTGTGGGCATCCATGTGGGCATCCTCGACTAAATTGGTCATATCCCGTTTCATTTCAATTGGTTCGAATCCCTGGGGGGCAACGTTATTGGGGGTGGCGTTGGTTTAGTCGCCGCGTTTGGATTGACACGGCAGAGATGCTTCCGGTGCAGGGGCCGCACTTTGGGCCTCCTTGGTGAATCCAGTTCGCATTTGTATCGGTGTGACTCTCGCTAGTTCATTTTCAACTCTATATGGAATGCTATATAAGACACGTATTCATATGTTTACAAGAAATTGTGAAAGCAAAACATCTCCATTGGCGGATACGCTATTGCTATTTGGGGTTCCTTGATTGTAGGGAAGTTATGCTGCCGCTCTGATCACAATAAGTACGAAGAATGAAGTGACCAACCGGTTTAGGGGTACTCTGGGCGTCATATATGTTACCTGGAACATCGGCGAACCCAGAGGAGAACTTTGTTGGCTAAGAACTAACCCGAACTCGCTCAGCCTAAGATCAAAGGCGCGAGCAAAGAGAAGGATCACAAGATTGGGTCGACTCGATGAAACCTCCGCAGTCTCTCCGGTTCTAAAGAAGGTTATAGGTAATAGAAATTAGTAGTACAACCTTCATCAGCGAAGAGACGATGTGCAATTGACAAACTCACGGTGCCTACACCAAATAGGAGAAGCCCTGGATTTTGGCAAAGCACGATGTGCGGTCGTTACTATCGTCGATCTGACAAAACGATACATTCCGAAGCCCTCCAGTTAGGCAACTGCCGTGTGGCCTGGAATCGGAAATCGTTGCATCAGGCTCATGTGCTTGGAGGGCTTATCCCAGCGAAGATTGCAAACTGGGATGATCTGCGAAAAGCCAGTGCTAGGAGCCGACGGGACGTTGGCTCACAGGGTCCGGTTTGTAAAGGCGCTCGGCGCAATTTGAGGGCGAGCTGATCCGTGATCTATATAGCAGGGAATCGCATCGAGGCGCATGGAGCGTCGACCGAAACAGCCACTAAAACAGCCACCGACCTATAGGCTTCCATTGGAATGGACAGGGATGCGTGCCATAATCTGTTCATTCTGCAATTGATAAGTGGTGGACGCGGTAGGGATCGAACCTACGACCAGTCGATTAAGAGTCGAATGCTCTACCAGCTGAGCTACGCGTCCTTGGTATGTATCTCCTCAGTGAGGAGCTGTAAGTCATTGACAGCGTGACACGCCTTTGAAACCAGCCTGACTGCAATCAATCGACTTACTAAGAATAACACAGCTTGCAGGCCCGTATGAGTCTGCAAGCTGTTTCTTTAGCCAACAAAATCCACATTTGCCTTCATCGGAATGATGCCGCGCTCGTAGCCCAGGTCAAGCAGCTTCTTGATGGCCAGCCTGCCGTCTTCGCCATAGTTGAGCGTGCGTTCGTTGACATACATTCCGACAAAACGATTGGCCAGCGTTGGGTCGAGATCGCGCGCAAACTGCATAGCATACGCGAGCGCTTCTTCGCGATTATCAAGCGCATGTTGAATGCTGTCACGCAGCGCATTTGTCGTCGTAAGCAGTGTCTCCGTGCCAAGTGAACGACGAACTGCATTGCCGCCCAGGGGAAGCGGCAGACCAGTCTCTTCGCGCCACCACTGGCCCAGATCCAGCAGCTTCACTAGTCCGTCATTGGCGTAGGTCAACTGCCCTTCGTGAATAATCAATCCAGCCTCAAACTCGCCCGATACGACCGCCGGGATGATCTTGTCGAACGGCACAACGGCCGTCTCAATCTCCGGCGCGAACAGTTTCAGCGCAAGGTAGGCGGTAGTCAGGGTGCCGGGTACGGCGATGCGCACCTTCTTTACCTCGTCCAGCGACTGCTTGCGGCTCGATACGATCATCGGGCCATATCCTTCGCCCACGCTTCCGCCACAAGCCATCAGGGTGTAGTTCTCCTGCAGGTACGGATAGGCGTGGAACGAGATCGCGGTCACGTCATAGAATGCCTCTTTAATGGCGCGCTGATTCAGCGTCTCAATGTCCGTCAACGTATGTGTGAACTTGAAGCCCGGGACGCGGACCTTATTCGTCGCGAGTCCGTAAAACATAAATGCATCATCGGAGTCGGGGCTATGGGCAATACTAATCTCTCGAACGGCAGTGCGTGTTGCAGTCATGATTCGGTAATCCTTGGGAGAGGTAAAGAGGGGAAACACAGCCCGGCAAGCCAGACGTAACGATGAAGTAGAAACTGTTTGCTAAGCGATCAGTTTACGCCTGACGCCAGCGTTGCATTGCGCTGTAGATACCCGCAGCCGCGGTTACTTTGACAATCTCTCCCGGCAGGAAAGGGGCGACTCCCATATGCCAGATCGCAGCCGCATTCAAATGCAGCAAGGTAGCCATCCAGCTGGCGCCAAATGCGAAGAGGATCAGGGTCGAAACCGTACCCGCAACAATCCCACGCGTGAAGCGTGAACCTACGTTTCGCATGGCGCGCACGGTCCATCCGGCCGAAGCCGCAACCAATGGATATGCAAAGAGGAAGCCGGCCGTAGGGCCAATCAGCCGCGCGACTCCCATAGGCCCATTCGGGGTGAACATCGGCAATCCCATCGCACCCTGCACAAGATACAGAACCATTGCCGAGAAGCCTGCTACGGGACCAAGTGCCATGCCCACTAACAACACCGCAAAGTTCTGCAGCGTCAGTGGCACAGGAGTAAAGGGAAGTGGCAGCGATACGTGCGCACAGGCGGCCACCAGCGTTGTCGCAGCGAATGTCACGACGATCCGCCCCGGAATCGATTCCTGCAGTGCTCTGGTGCGGTGGAGAAAGCCTGACTCGGCGGAGATAGCAGATTGCATGCAGCGGTCCTTTCGCTAGTAGCGTTTAGATGAAGTTGCCTTGGCGCCGGAACTGGCCCGGAACCGCCTGATCTGATACGGGTCCGTCAGATCGCCCGCGTCTTTATTGAAATAAGCCCAATCCAGGCGCTCTGTTCCGCCATGATGATGAGACGTCTTTGGCGACTTACGTAGTCCCTCCATCGAAGGGCCGTTTTCGTCGTGGATGGGATGAATCTCAATCGAAGCAGGACCGGAATTCCAGCCCTTTCTCGCAGCGATGTCATGCACCGTTTGCGGCCGCACCGCGCGAGGATGGCGAGTCTCTTGATTCTCCGTCGCTGCAAAGAGATGGTGCGCAAAATTGGCATGCGATTGCTTTCCTGCTGGTTCACTCTTATGGCCTGTTGCGATACGCCGTGCGATTGCAACCACCGCCCAAACGAGCGCGACGAAGCACAGTATCGAGATGACGAAAAGAATTTGCATGTACCGTAGCAAGAATACCAAGGTGCAAACGCTTGTGCATCTTATTCCGTAAGACTCAGAGATTTACTCGAAATTTCAGCCCCGGCGTCGGCAGATGGTAAAGGGCAGACTTCACTCCCGCCAATAGCTCAAAGTGGGCATCTTTTTCAGTATGAACTTGGTACGTCTCCGCGTTATGAAGGTTTTCCACTTGACGGAGTTTGCAGCGAAAAATTGTACTAAGAGTTGGTATGACAAGCTCGAACGCAACGCGTGTAGTGGGGAAACGTTCCGCCATCGCGCGTGTGTACGAGCGAGTACATACGGAATGGCGAAAGATCGCGACAGCAGCAGCAGCGGTTCTCGCGGTTGGAATGGGTTATCACGTCGTCTTCGGGCAGAATGGACTTACAGCCTACCAGCAGAAGCGAGAGGACTCGCAGATGCTGCAGAGCCAGCTACGTAGCCTTCAGCACGAGAACGAACTGCTGAAAGGTCACGTTGAGCGTCTGCAAAGCGACCCCAATGCCATCGAGCACCAAGCTCGCGAAGAGTTGCACTACACTCGCCCCGGTGAGGTCATCTACACCCTTCCCGCAACGCCTTCCACAAAAAACACAGCAGCCGAAGCCCCCGTAAAACACTAGGGATACGGTGCGCTGTAGATCTTGCAACTCCCTCTTCAGACTTTCCACAATCCCGTGCCCATCCTGATAGGCTCTGAATGAAGAGGGATCCCATGAAGTTCGACCTTGAAAAGGCAACCCCGCGTGAGACCTACCAACTCTTGATTGGGCTTGTTGCACCCAGACCCATCGCTCTGGTCACAAGCATGAACGAACAGGGCCGCCTCAACGCCGCGCCCTTCAGTGCCTACAACTATCTCTGCACCGATCCACCGATCATCGGCATGGGAGTCATGGACCGTCCCACGGGCGGCTTCATCCCCAAAGACACTGCACGCAACATCCGCCGTACCGGTGAGTTTGTCGTGAACGTCGTAACCGAGGATATCGCCCAGCAGATGAATATCTGTGCCACAGATTTTCCAGCCGAGATAGACGAACTCGAGATGGCTGGTCTGACAACCGCACCCTCGCAGATCGTAAAGGTTCCCCGCATCGAGCAGGCCCACGCTGCCCTTGAATGCCGCGAATACACCACCATGGAGATTGGCCGCTCTCGAATCATCCTTGGCCGAGTAGTTTCCATCTATATCGAAGACAAATTTATCGATCCGGCCGGCCCTTACGTAAAGGCTGAAGAACTGCACGCCATCGGTCGCATGAATGGTCTAGGCGCTTATGTGAAAACCCGGGACTCATTCCTCAACATCCCTCGTATCCCTTACACCGAGTGGCTAAAAGGAAAGCGCTGATCGATCCTAGGCCAGATAATCCCTCAACCAGGGATCCGTAGACCGCACCAACTCCAGCGTCGTACCGTCAAAGACCACCTTGCCCTCATTCAGCACAAGGAACCTCGTGCTGTCATCGATCCCGCCATCGGGCAACCGCTCGACCTCGCCCGTCTTGGTATTGAACCGACTCATCGCCAGCAAAAAGGCATCCTGCATCCTATGCGTAATCAGCAGCGCGGTTGTATGAGAAACGTCGCGCTGCTTGATCACCAGATCCACAATAGTCGTAGACGTAATCGGATCAAGACCAGCCGTTGGCGAGTCGTAAAGAATCAGATCGGGCTTACTGATGATCGCGCGCGCAATCGAAACCCTACGTCTCATTCCTCCCGAAAGCTCCGAGGGATATTTCGCAATCGCTTGCTCCAGCTCTACAAACTGCAACGCCTCCACTACCCTCGTATGGGCTTCTTCTTCTGAAACACCCTCTTCGTTCAGGCGATAAGCCACGTTCTCTTCAACCGACAAAGAGTCGAACAGCGCCGACTCCTGAAAGACCATGCCGACGCGGCTACGCATCAGGAACAGGTCTTTTTCGCTCATCGCGGTAATGTCCTCACCGAAGACACGAATTGTGCCGGAGTCCGGTCGCAGCAGACCGTTGGTCAACTTCATCAGGACGGACTTTCCGCCCCCCGCAGGCCCCAGAATGATGCGCGTTTCCCCGCGATGCACCGTAAACGAGATATTTTGCAGCACTTGCTTCTCATCGAAGCGAATCGACACATCCTCGAACGAGACCACAACCTCTCTCTCGCCGGTATGCTGGCCGTTCTGCTCGACGTCGCTGCTGGTCATTTCCTGGGGCATAGTTTCGATCACTTGCCAAAGATGCCGATCATGGCACGGCTCACAATAAAGTCCACAATGATGATGAAAACCGACGAAACCACCACCGCCTGCGTCGTAGCCCGTCCAACGCCCTGTGTTCCGCCCTTCGTATTCATGCCGAAGTAGCACCCCACCGTCGCAATAATGAAGCCGGAGAACAAAGGCTTTGTCAGCCCCTGAACGACATCTCCATACGCCAGCGCGCGGTAAGAGTTATGAAAATAGGACGAAGCATTCAATCCCAGCATCCCAACGCTAACTAGCGCCCCACCGGCGATACCCACCGCATTGGCCACAATCGTAAGAAAAAACAGCATGAAGACAGTCGCATAAAGCCGCGGCGTAACCAACTTCCTTACCGGATCAGTGCCCAGCGCCCGCATCGCATCGATCTGCTCGGTCACCTTCATAGACCCCAGCTCCGAAGCCATGCCCGACGCATTTCGCCCCGAGACCATCAGGCCCGTCAGCACCGGCCCCAGCTCCTTCACCATCGACAACGCGACCAGGTTCCCGGTCAAACTCACCGACCCGAACGCCTGCAACGATGTAGCAGACTGCAGCGCAAGCACGCAGCCTGTAAAGAAACCCGTAAGAACCACAATCGGCATCGATCCCACGCCGATCGAATCCATCTGCGTAAAGATGTCAGCCCAATACCGCGGCCCTGAAAAAATGTTGATAATCGCACGCCAGGACAGGATCGAATAATCCTGCACTGCGGCGAGCTCCTGTTTTGCGAAGACCTCTGGGGACACGAGTGGCATAGTCTTATCTGGCTCAATGTATCAGATGCGCCGCTCTAGCTGTCGATTGCATCTTATTGAGCCGATTACAACACCACGGAGGTGCAGAGGCACCCTTCGGAGTGAGAAGATAGTAGGGATGAGCTTGCAGATGACCGCCGCGGTCTTGTACGGCAAAGAAGACCTTCGATTAGAGCAGGTAGATATCCCCCGCGCCTCGCACGGAGAGCTGGTCGTTCGTGTAGGCGCAGCCCTTACCTGCGGCACTGATCTCAAGGTCTACCGCCGCGGCTACCATGCCCTCATGTTGCAGCCGCCCATCCCCTTCGGCCACGAACTCGCCGGTATAGTTACCGAAGTTGGCCCTGGCGTCACCGCCTTCCGCGAAGGCGACCGCATCGTAGCCCTCAACTCCGCGCCCTGCGACGTCTGCTTCTTCTGCACCCATGGCCAGCAGAATCTCTGCGAAGATCTCCTCTTCAACAACGGCGCCTACGCCGAGTACATCCGCATCCCCGCCCGCATCGTCGAAAAGAACACCCTCCTCATCCCCGACGGTGTCCCCTTCGAGCACGCCGCCCTCACCGAGCCTCTCGCCTGCGTCGTCCGCGGCCTCGAAGAGAGCGGAGCCCGTCCCGGCGACACCATGGTCGTCATCGGTGCCGGCCCCATCGGACTCATGTTTATGCACGCAGCCCAGATCGCCGGCGCCAACGTCATCGCCGTTGTCAAACGCGAGGACCAGATCGTCGCCGCCAAACTCTTTGGTGCCTCTTGCGTCGTCCACATCGAAGCCGTCGACGACGTAATCGCCGCCACCCGTGCCCTTACCCCCGAAGGCCGCGGCGCAGACATTGTCATCGAAGCCGTAGCCATCCCCGCCACATGGGAGTGGGCCGTCGACATGGTGCGCAAAGGCGGCCTCGTCAACTTCTTCGGGGGCCCGCCCAGCGGCACCCAGGTCCAGCTCGACACCAACCGCCTCCACTACGGCGACATCACTCTCAAAGCCAGCTTCCACCACACGCCCGCCACCTGCCGCACGGCCTTCGAGCTTGTCACCAGCGGCCGCTTCAAGTGCGCCGAATACATCACTGGCCGTGCCGTTCTAGCGCAAGTCCCTGAGCTCTTCGCCCGCATGATGACCCGCACCTCCGACTCCCGCGACATCAAGACCGCAGTCTTCCCCAGCGGGGTACCCCAATGAGCGAGATCACCCTGCAGCCCCAGCACGCGCTGCTGGGCGCGCCCCACTCTTACCTCACCCCTCTGGACCGCCCAACCCTCCAGGAGGCGCAGGAGTGGTGCGCAGAGCTCACCAGCTCCCACTACGAGAACTTCCACGTAGCCACCTGGTTCCTCCCTCGCGGCACACGCCCACACTTCGAGAGCATCTACGCCTACTGCCGCGTAGCCGACGATCTCGGCGACGAAGTCCCCGACTCCACCGTAGCCATGCGCCTCCTCGACGCCTGGGGCTCCATGCTCGACGAGTGCTACGACACCCCCGAGCGCTCCATGCACCCGGTCTTCGTGGCCCTCCAGCCGACCATCCAGCAGTTCAACCTGCCGCGCCAGCTCTTTCACGACCTGATCCACGCCTTCCGCATGGATCAGGTCAAGACCACCTACAACACCTGGGACGAACTCCTCGAATACTCCCACTACTCCGCGAACCCCGTCGGCCGTCTCGTTCTCCTCGTATGCGGCTACAAAGAAGAATCCACCGCCCTCCTCTCCGACAAAGTCTGCACCGCTCTTCAACTCGCAAACTTCTGGCAGGACGTAGTCGAAGACGCCGAGCGCGGCCGCCGCTACCTTCCCGCCGAATACATGCTGCAATACGGAGTAGACGAAGGCCAAATCCTCGGCCGCGTCTTCACCCCCGAGTTCCGTGCCATGATCGAAAGCCTCGTCATTCGCACCCGCGACATGCTCTGCGAGGGAGGCAACATCAGCGTGCACGTCAGCAGGGAACTGGCTGTCACCCTCGATCTCTTCCGCAAAGGCGGCGACGCCATCCTCGACGGCATCACCGCGCAGGACTTCGACGTCCTACGCGGCCGCCCCGTAGTCTCCAAGACAAAGAAGCTCGGCCTCCTCGTCGGCGCTCTCTTCAGCAAGCTCACTGCGGAGCTCCACCGTTGACCACTGCCGAAGCCTACAGTATCTGCCGTTCCATAGCGCAGCGCGAAGCCAAGAACTTCTACTACGCCTTCCGCGTCCTGCCCCAGCACAAAAGCGACGCCATGTGCGCCGTCTACGCCTTCATGCGCCGCGCCGACGACATTGCCGACGACGAGTCCATGCCCATCGAAGACCGCCGTCTCGTCATGGCCAACTGGGTCGCTGCATGGCGCATCGCCCGCACCTCAGGCATCTCCGACGACCCCGTCTTCCTCGCCCTTAACGACACCCAAAAGAGTTTCGCCATCCCCGACACTCTCCTCGAAGAACTTGTCCAGGGAACCACCATGGACCTCGACACTCCTCCTGCAATCGAGGGCGAGCCCCAAACCTTCACCACCTTCGCAGAGCTCTACCGGTACTGCTACCTCGTAGCCTCCGTCGTAGGCCTCGTCTGCATCCGCATCTTCGGCTACACCGACCCGCAAGCTGAAAAACTAGCCGAAGAGACCGGCATAGCCTTCCAACTCACCAACATCCTTCGCGACGTCAAAGAAGACGCCGAGCGCGGGCGCATCTATCTCCCACTCGATCTTCTCGCCGAACACAACATCTCTCTCGACCGCATCCGCGCCCTCGCAACCGGAGCTGCTCTCCAACCCAGCGAGCGCGCCGCCCTACAATCCCTCGCCACCCGCGCCGAGCAGTACTACACCTCCGCCGACCGCCTTCTCCCCCTCATCGCCGTCGATAGCCGCGCCGCCCTCTGGGTCCTTGTCACCATCTACCACGGCCTCCTGCTCAAAATCAAAGCCGCCAACTACGACGTCTTCTCCCATCGCGCCAGCGTCTCCACCCCCAAAAAACTCCTCATCCTCGCCCAGGGCGCAGCCATGTCGATGCGCAATCGCGGAGCCTCACGATGACCGCCGTTCACAACGACGTCATCGTCGCAGGAGCAGGAGTAGCCGGCCTCTCCGCCGCAGTGGCCCTCTCCAACGCGGGCGCCAAGGTCACCCTCCTAGAACGCCGCCCCTACATCGGCGGCCGAGCCTATTCTTACGACCACCCCGCCCTCGACGAGACCATAGACTCCCAGCACGTCGTCCTCGGCTGCTGCACCAACATCCTCGACCTCGTCCGTCAGGCCGGCACCTCCGACACCATCCGCTGGTACGACGAACTCATCTTCCTCGAGCCCAGCGGCCGCCGCACCCTCCTCAACACCAGCGCCCTCCCTGCACCCGGCCACCAGTCCCTCAGCTTCCTCCGCGCTCCCATGCTCAACCTGCGCGACAAGACCGCCATCGCCACTGGCCTCATGCACTTCCTCCGCGGCTACCCCGTAGATGACACCGAGAGCTTCGCCTCCTGGCTCAAGCGCACCGGCCAAACCGAGCGCGCGATCCGCCACTTCTGGGAGCCGGTAGTCGTAGGCGCTCTCAACGACACCTTCGACCGCTGCTCCGTCAAGTACGCGGGCAAGGTCTTCCACGAGTCCTTCCTGCGCTCCCCCGAAGCAGGCCGACTAGGCATCCCTGCCGCTCCTCTCACCGAGTTCTTCACTCCCGTAGTCGACCTCGCCACTCGCCAGGGTGTTGAGTTCAAGCTCAAATCCGGAGTCGAGCGCATCGAACAACTCCCCGGCAACCGCTGGCAGGTCTTAGCAGGCGGCCAGTCCTATACCGCCGACTCCGTTATTCTGGCCACCGACTTCCGCCAAACCCACGCTCTTACCTCTTCACTCCCATCAGCGCCCACCAGCCACTTCGACGAGTTCATCCCCGCCCCCATCACCACCATCCACCTCTGGTACGACCGCGACGTAACCGGCCTCGACCACGCCGTCCTCCTCGACACCCGCATCCAGTGGGTCTTCGTAAAATCTCGCATCCGCCGCTGGCCCGTCGACCGAGGCTGCTACCTCGAACTTGTCATCAGCGCCTCCTGGCCCGAGCTAGAGATGAACAGGGAAGCGATCCTCAACTCCGCTATAACAGAGTTCGAAACCTTCTTCCCCTCAGCCCGCCAGGCAAAGCTTCTCAAAACCGGCATCCTGAAAGAAGCCCGCGCCACCTTCTCCGTAACTCCCGGCCTGGACGCCTTTCGCCCAACGCAAGCAACCCAATGGCCCGGCCTCTATCTCGCCGGAGACTGGACCGCCACTGAATGGCCCTCCACCATGGAGGGAGCCGTCCGCAGCGGCCGTCTTGCTGCCGGATCCGTCACCGGCAACCCCAACCGGTTCCTATCCCCAGAGCTTCCAGCCACCGGCCTTATGCGCTGGCTCAGTTCTTCGAAATAGACGTCTCGTTAGCGCGCCAGCAGTACCACACCAACTGCCACAAACAGAGCCGCCAACCACCGTCTCCTGTCCACATTTTCGTGCAGAAAAAGCTTGGCCGCAGCCGCATTGCCGACATAGGTCAGAGAAGCTGTAGCCGGTGCCGCCAGCGATAACTCCACGATGGAAAGCGTATAAAGCATCGCAAAAAAATTCAGCGCCATGCACAGCGCCCCGACAAGAAACAACGGACTCGACAGCACAGCGCGAATCGCACCCGGCAATCCACTCCGTTCCCGAATGATATCCAGGTCTCCAAGCCGCCGCATCGCCGCCGCAATCAGGCATTCGCCCGTAATTGCAAGTGCAGCGACCATCAGGATCGCGCTCCAGGTTTGCAGCAGGGAATCAGCAGGCATCATCCTTATCGCCCCGCCCCTGAGTCCATCAGGTCAAGCTCATGATGTTCTGGAACATGTTCTGTTCTCGACGGCCCATTAGCCACAAACCCCACAGCACACACAATCATCCCAATCCCCGCCCATCGATAAACCGAAAGATGCTCATGCAGCCAGAAGTGGCTCAGCAGAGCAACAACAACATAGCCAAACGCCGTAGCAGGCATCACGAACGTGAGATCCGCCCAGGAGAGGGCGGTCATATAGCTCGCAAAAAATCCGATTAATAAAACAATTCCGGAGGCGACATAGGGATTGAATAGAGCTCGCCAGAGCAATCCAAGATGATGAAAGTCGACAGCGCCAACCTGGGCCATGCCGCGAGAGAGCAGCGTGTCCCCAACCGATGCCGTGAGCATAATAGCGATAAGTATGGCGTATTGAGAGGGTTTTAAGCGGTGGGTCATTTGTCAAAACGTGGGCTTAATGCGCCTGTATCAAGGGTATCACCCCGCTTTTCACGCCGTAGGACGATAACAGCCACCAAAATGGTTATGGGGATCCAAAAGGATCCCCATAACCATTTGCAGTGCAATTAGAAATTAAGTTTACGCATTCATGCTGACGGATTCCTGCTGCTTCAAAGCGTTCTCTTCTTTCTTAGCGCGAGCCGCCTTGTTGCGCTGAGCGCGAAGCTTCATGAACGCCTTCGCCTCAACATAAAGCCGCGGTACATCGCGATTCACGACGGCCTTCCAGACCACGCGGAACGCAGCCTTCGGACGGAAGTAATACTCGTCGTAGAACTTGTGCACCATCTCCATCACGTACTCGGTGGGAAGGCCCGGATACTCGATGTGCGCCATCTGGTGCCCACCACCGTCTTCCATCTTCTCGTTCGTGATGAAGTTGTTCTTTTTCGCAAAGTCGTAGAACTCTGTTCCAGGATAAGCATGGGCCACAGAAACCTGAATCGTCTCGCAGTCCAGAGTCTTCGCGAAGTTGATCGTGTTGCGAATCGACTCTTTCGTCTCACCCGGCAGGCCGAGAATAAAGTCCGCGTGAATGATCAGTCCAAGATCATGGCAGTCCTTCACAAAGTCACGCGCGCGCTCAACCGTAGCACCCTTCTTGATGTTCTTGAGAATCTGCGGATCGCCCGACTCAAAGCCAACGATCAGCAACCGGCAACCAGCGTCCTTCATTGCCTTCAGAGTGTCGCGGTCAGTAGTCACACGCGACGTGCACGACCACGTAATCCCGAGCGGCTTCAGCTTCGCGCAAAGCTCAATCGTGCGTACCTTCTGAATGTTGAAGGTGTCGTCATCGAAGAAGAACTCCTTGACGTGAGGGAAGTTCTCCTTCGCCCACTTCATCTCTGCTGCCACGTCATCGGTCGACCGCTTGCGCCACGCATGGCCGCTCAACGTCTGGGGCCACAGGCAGAACGTGCACTGCGCCGGGCATCCGCGCGTCGAATACAGAGAGATGTACGGATGCAGCAGGAACGGCACGTTGTACCGCGTCACATCCATATCTCGCTTGTAGATCTTCGTGGCCCACGGCATCGCATCCAGGTCTTCCACCTGCGGACGATCCGGATTGTGCTGGATCACTCCGTTCGCATCTTTGTAGCTGATGCCAAGGATCTCATTTAGCGGTTTGCCGTTCGCATATTCGACGACAGAGAAATCGAACTCACGCCGGCAGACAAAATCGATCACCTCGCACTCATTCAAAGCACGATCGGGATCAGTTGTCACCGGTGGCCCAACGAATGCAATCCTGATCGAAGGATTCGCCTTCTTGATTGCCCGCGCCAATCCATGGTCGCCGCTCCACCCTACGGTAGAGGTAAACAGCACAAGAAACTCATAGCCCTTGGCAATCTCGATCGTCTCTTCTGCCGAAACATGATGCGGTGGCGCATCGAGCAGCTTGGAGCCCTCCAACATGCCAGCCGGATAGGCCAGCCATACCGGATACCAGTAAGATTCGATTTCGCGGGTAGCGGGCCAACGGGAGCTGGCACCGCCGTCAAAGTTCTCAAAGGAGGGCGGGTTTAAAAACAATGTCTTCAGCGGCATAATGATAGTTCAATTTTACCATTCAGTTACGCCTTCCGGGGGTATTTATGCCGTTCCGCCCGTGGTTCCATTAAGTTAGATGAAATATCACTCAGGGCTTTGGTGTATCAACCGTCTGCGTCTGCGCAACTGTCTTTAGCCACGACTCCAGCTCCCCGGTCTGGCGCATCAGATTGATCTGCGACTGTCGCATCTGAAACGACGTATCAAGCAAGGTGAGAAACTTTTCCCGCTCTGCAATGCGAGAATTCTGCTCATCTTTCGGTGTCATCTGCGTACCCGCAACGCTCCCCGTACCCGCCTTCAACTGAACCAGCATCACATCCAGCTGTTGTTGCGCCAATTGCTGATCCAGATTGGCGACCTCGGCTCTCGCGGATAATTCTGCGGTAGCATGTTGCGCCTTCAGTCGCCCATCAAGAAACTGATCCCGCGCAACATCTGCCTCATGCTGCGCCCGCGTAGCCTCAGCTGCCGATTCTCTCGCCTTCGCCCTATGCACCATGTCGAAAACAGGAAGCGTAATCTCGACGCCGATCCCGGCGTTATTGTGCTGAAAGTGGCTGTAGTAGAGGTCGTAGTTGTTGAACTTCGCGAATCGGTTATATTGAGCCGCGAAGAAAATCTGAGGTCGCCACAGATAGCGGGAATCGCCAAACGCGATCTCGCGCTTTGCCTGTGCGATGGCATAGGCTGACTCTACCGCGGGGCTATTTGGCAAAGCCGTATCGGACTTATCAGATACCGTCGCTGTAAACTGCGGAATGCTGCTCGATACAACATCCAGGCCCCGAATCGGTAACCCGGTCAGTCGTGCCAGATGTGCCCTGTCGACCGTTGTCTCATCCTCTGCGCGAAGCTTTGCCAGTCGAATCTGAGCGAACGAGAGGCGTGCTGTCGTAAGGTCGATCGGCGTATCCTGCCCGGCATCGAGACGGTCCTGAACGATATTCACCAACCGTTCCGCGTAACGCGCCTCCTCCTTCAACGCTTCCTGTCGTCGCAGGTCCCTATCCAGTGCTGCATAAGTGATCGCCGTATCCTCGGCGACCGCCATGCGGGCATCCTTCAGGTCCAGGTTCGCCGCATCCAGCGATGCCCGCGCGGCACGGATGTAATCCATCTGCGAAAAGTTGAAGATCAACGACTGAGATGTAACGTTGAAGACCGAAGGTTGGCCGACCGGGAAACCATACGAATATCCCAGCCCCGAACCACCGACCAGCGTCGGAATGTAGATGTCCCGCGTCTGCGCCAGCGCTGCAACTGCCTTATCGACCTCCGCCTTAGCCATCAGAACCCTCGGGCTGTTCTTAAGCGCAAGATCGACGGCTGTTGTGAACGATATCTGCGCCCCGGCAGGTATTGCCACCAGGGCGAACGCAGAACACGTAATGAGTAAACGAAGGTGACGGGTCATGCGTCTTGAAATGCTCCTGCGAGACTTGGCTGAAGACTATCGTATCGCCTTTACTCTACATGCCCTGCATTGCCTTGCGGGCAGGAACATAGTTTGAGGCCATCGCAAGTGCTGCGGCATACTCGTGGTGCGCTCCAACAGCGTCACCCCGCTTCAAAAGAAGATCACCAAGCTGCATATGTACCTTGAATGCAGGCGCCCCATCTGACTTTGCCGGTGACGAAAGATATTCCCGCAAAAGGCGCTCGGCCAACTCCGGTGATCGTTTCGTTGCTGTCAGTATGCTTGCGGCATCTACCAGTACGCTATCGTTTTTGCGATCTGCTTCTACTCCGGCCTGCACGGCTGCCATCGCTTTATCCATCTGTCCCTTTTCCTGATAGAACTGGCCCAGATCGATGAAAGCCTCCGGAGTCTTGCCGGCTGCTGCGGCCGCTCTGTACTCTGCTTCAGCAGTCGCGGTGTCTTTCTTCTTATTAGCAATCTCCGCCAGCAGGCGATGGTACCGGGCAGCGGAATAGGGCTGCATCTGCTGGGCGAGCCGCTGCGCCTTGTCCAGCCCTCCACCCACAATCGCGGGAGCATCAACATAGTATTCGCCCAGGTCGCTCATCGCGTGTACGTTGGCAGGATTCAGTTGAACCGCCCGTTCAAAGGCTGTTCTTACCTTCTTAGCAAGCGAAAACGCCGTCAGGGCATTTGCTTTCGATGCCTTGAGCCCGTAGGCACGTCCTAGCCACATCTGGGTGTCGCTGTCGTTAGGATCGGCAGCAGCCGCCAACTCGCATTCGCGAACGGCATCATCAGCCATCTCCTGGGCATAGTAGACCCGGCATAGAAGCTGACGTGCCTTTGCATTATCAGGCTGTGAACTCACTATCTCGCGCAGCATAGCAGATGCTTCGTCTACGCGGCCTTGTTGCAGAAGACTGTCCGCCTGCGCATGGTCGGCACGCAGCGGTAGGGATAGAGCTAGCAAAGCCAATAAGGAGCAAAGCCGGATACGGATCTTATATCTCAACATCAACATTGTTATTCGACAATCTTTACCGCGAGACCATGCGTCAGATCGCGGTTGCTCGTAGCGCTCAATGCAACCGTATCCTTCTCGGTAAGTCCTCCGATAATCTCAACCCGTGTCAGGTTGACCACGCCAACCTGTACAGGAGTGCGGACCAGTTTGCCGGCGACCACCCGAAACACATAATCACTCGCTCCCTCTGTCCTCAGGGCCTCTCGCGGTACGCTCAGCACGTTAAACCGTTGCGACGTTGTGACTGTCACCGTTACATTCGTGTTCGGCAGCAGATCGCCGTGGGCATCATCCACCGTGATTATCGCTTCACCTACATTTCTCGTGCCATAGGTAATCACTGTCGAAGGTGCGCGGCTGATATGGCCATGCCATGTCTGATTCGGCTTAGCGTCCCACACAATTTTCACTGCCTGACCAACAGCCAGCTTCCCAATCTCCGGTTCATCAAAGTAAGCGCGCACCTGAATACGGTTTAAATCAGCCACATCCAGTAGGTCTTCACCTGCAGGAACAAAGTCGTAGGCAGATACAGGAATCGAGTAGACTGTTCCGCTCAGCGGAGACCGGATATTTGCGGCCGCATAGCTGCTTTGTGATGCGGCAACAGCTGCCTGTGCATCGGCCACCTGCGCCTGCGCTCGCGCATGATCTCCAGGGCTGTAACGTTGTGCGCTGCGCTGTCGTGTACTTTCGAGCGCACTCGTCGCCTCTTGCAGACGCTGCTCCGCAGAAGCCACCTCGGCAGCAGAAGCCGCCCCCTTCTGCTGTAGCTGATGCAACGCCGCCAGATCACTCTCAGCCTGCTTCTTACGCGTCTCGGCGCGGCTAAGGTCTGCCTGCAGCGTCACCCTCTCCTCCTGCGTCCCACCCTCTTTCAGATTCTGAAGGTTCAGCTCCGCGGACTGGAGCGTAGCCTTTGCCGTAGCCAAACGTGCAACGGCGTCAGCGTCTTCCATCTTCACCAGCAGATCTCCGGCCTTTACCTTCTGACCAACCCCTACATATAGCTTTGCCACGACTCCAGGAGCAGGCGAGTGGGCCTGAAATATCTCGACCGGCTCTACTCTGCCATTGGTCGATACGGTGCTCAGCAGGTTCTGATGATTGACCGCCGCCACCCGGATTTCCACCTTCTCGCGGGTCAGCGTGCGTATTCCCACAATGATCAGAACAATGACTGCGAGAATGAGGCCCCACAGCATAAAAGGATTAAGGCGTCTTGTCTCGAGAGTCGGCATCGGATTGAATCGTCAGTATATAAGACGCGAATGCAGCGAAAACGAATCGAAAAAATCACCGTCAATCGTCCACTAGCGCAAACTCGTAGTACTATCCGATCTTTTCGTTATTTTGATAGGGCAATTCGTAAGTCGATCATCTCCAGTTCAAGACCTGGAAACTGGGGATTTGTCTTCGCCTTCAACCGATAGACAATATCGATGCGCGATCCCTGGTGCAGTGCCAGCTCCTTGCAACGGTCCGGCCAGTTCACACTGCGACTCCAGCCCAGCGCAGTGAATCGCACAGTCTCGCCCTCGTGTTGCAGTTGCAGGCACACATGCCTTTCTTTAATCAGGCGAACATCCGCCGTCAGCGTAACTCCTCGGGTCATAAACACCGGCTCACGATTTCCGACTCCGAATGGCGCGCACCGCATCAACCAGTCGAAGAAATCCTGCGTCAGGTCGCTCAGCGATACCTCGGCATCGCACTCCAGATCCGGCATCAGCATCGGCCCGTTCAGCAGGAAAGCACCGTGACGCCGCATTCTGTCCCGCAGGGCCTCCACGCGCTCCGATGGCAGCGAAAACCCAACCGCATGAGCATGCCCGCCAAACCGGGTAAACATGCCATCCATGTCGCCGGAAGCCGCATGAACAGCCGTTAGCGCATCGAGCAGATGAAATCCGGCTATCGACCGTCCCGATCCATGCGCCTGCCCATCTTCATGCGTCAGCACCAGCGCCGGCCTGCCCGTGCGATCAACGACTCGTGACGCAAGAATCCCCAGCACGCCACGATGCCAGTCAGCATCGTCCAGAACAATGCATTCAGCCAGAAACTCACCATCCGCGCCGCGCATCGCCTCCAACTGCGTCTCAATCGCCTCCAGCGCCCTGGCCTCAGTTGCTCGCCGGTCATCATTCAACCGATTCAGCTTGTCCGCCAGCTCGGTCGCGCGCACTGCATCCCGCGTCAGGAACAGTTCAACGACATCACTCGCAATATCCATCCGCCCCGCAGCATTGATGCGAGGAGCCAACCGAAACCCAACCTCGGTCGCCGTAGGCACACGTTTCGCTGGAATCTCGGCCACCTGCATCAGCGCCCTCAGCCCCGGCTGTACCGGATTCCGCAACTCCCGCAAGCCCAGCGCCGCAATCACCCGGTTCTCGCCCTCAAGCGGCACCGAATCGGCAATCGTCGCAATCGCAACCAGTTTGAGAAAAGAAGGAACCAGCCCGCGCTTCAGCTTGTCTCGCTCCGCATCGGTCTCTGCCGCTGCCGCCAAGATCGCATGAGCCAGCTTGAACGCCACCCCCGCGCCGCATAGAGATTTGAAAGGATAAGGGCAGCCCTTCTGCGCCGGATTTAGCACCGCCACAGCCTCGGGAACACCCTCGCCCTCATCCGGCAAATGATGGTCCGTAACGATCAGGTCTATCCCCAGCGCCTTCGCCTCGGCAGCCGCAGCAAACGCTCGAATCCCCGTATCGACGCTGATCACAAGCCGTACTCCGGATGCCGCCGCTTGCCCCAGCACACCCGTCTGCATCCCATAGCCTTCGCGAATCCGATGCGGAACATGGTATGTAACCACCGCAGGCCGCTCCTTCGTGGCAATTCGCTCAATCGCCGTCTTTAGCAATACCGTCGCGGTCGTTCCATCCACGTCGTAATCGCCGTAGATCAGGATCGGCTCACCATCGCGAACCGCTCGCTGTATCCGCGCCACAGCCACCTGCATCCCCAGCATCAGCATCGGGTCGATCAGGTCATCGAGAGAAGGATAAAAGAAACTCTGTGCCGCAGGCGCATCGACAATACCGCGCCCAACCAGCAGCTCGGCGATGGCCCGCGGACACCCCGTCGCCTCCACTAGTCGTTCCACCGCACCGCGATCAACCGTGCGAATCATCCATTGCTGTAACAGCCCGGCCTGGGCAGAGATCATGCGTTACTCGTCGCGATCGCGATCGTCCACCACAATGCCGCCCAGATCGGTCACCGTCTCCATCAGGCTCTGAAAGCTGTCATACCAGTCCGTCGCAATCTCGAAGATGAACATCACACCCTGGTGAGCGAAACCGAGCTGCAGATAACCCACCTTGCCCACATGGTTCACCAGATACTCTGCGTCGTCCAGCTCCTCAGCATCCTCATCCGGAAAAGTCTGGTCGCGAAGCTGCTCCAGCAGAATGGCAATGTCGGATTTCTCCAGTACAACCTCGCTCATCGTTACGAAGGGCGCACCCGCGGCCTTCGCATGCTCTACAAAGTCCTTCCACGCGTCCGGACTGTCATCTTCAAAGACGACCGTAGGCACATCTTCCGTAATATAGCCATTCAGCCGCCGCATACCGTGGCCGGCAATGAACGCCACCATATCGTCTTTAAGCGAGATAAGATTGTCTGATTGCATCAAGTAGCTATTGTCTCAGAAAGCCCTGTGTGTAGTACATTCGTCCAACCCCAGGAAGGGAACCGCATTCTTGCCGAAATTTGACCATCACATCTTCATCTGTGCCAACGAGCGCGATGAAACCGCCGTCCGTCCCAGCTGCCTTCCCAACGGCAGCAAAAAGCTTAAATCCACCTTCAAGGACGCCATCAAAGACGCCGGTCTCAAACACCACATTCGAGCCAACGAATCCGGATGTCTTGACCAGTGCGAACACGGCCCTGTCGTCGTGATCTATCCCGAGGCCATCTGGTATGGCTTTGTCCACCCTAAAGACGTCCAGGAGATCGTAACCGAACATCTCCTCCACGGCCGGCCCGTCGAGCGTCTACGTCTCCCAGATACCTGCCTCAACACCGAGCATTGCCCCCACAAGCCAGTCTCAAAACACAAGTAGTCTTACCGCCGGGGCCAAAACCCGCATGATATATTCGAGTTAAAGTCAATGATTTTTTCTAAAGATTACGTTGGATACCTGGCGCGCCAGACCGTGAAACACCTCGTCGACGCGAAGATGATTCACACAGACAAACCGGCCGTTCTCAATGAGCGCGTCGCCGCCGCCATGGTAGACGAGCTCTCCCTCGAAGACCGCATCAACGACGAGGTCCGCGTCATCCTCGAAGCCTTCCAGGACGACATGCGCAAGACCGGAGCCAGCTACCCCGAGATGTTCAAAAAAGTGAAAAACGAGCTGGCCCGCAAATACAAGGCGGTGCTGTGAGAATCTCCCGCGACAAACTCAACAAACTCGCCCACACCGTAGCCGACACCCTCGCTGACATCCCCGAGTGCGACTTCCTTGAGGACCGCAACACCATCCGGCAGGAAGCCCGCAAAGCCCTCGAAAAGCTCCTCCTCGAAGAGACCAAGATCGACGCCGCCGCCCGCCAGAAGATCGCCTCGCAGCGCAAGATCATCCTCGAAGGCTCACAGGAGTGGGACATCCTCTACCGCAAGTACTACAACGACGAAGTCAAGAAGCTCGGCCTCTAACTTCCTCTTACAAATTCCCGTCCTGCAGAGCAGAGGATGCACTAAAGCTGCTATAATCAACTCATCGCAACGGAGAGCCATCTCACGTTCTGGCGTCATGGTGTAACTGGTTAACACGCCGCCCTCTCAAGGCGGAGAGTACGGGTTCGATCCCCGTTGACGCTACCAAGCCCTTCTTATTGTTAGTGTTTGGCGCCATGGTGTAACTGGTTAACACGCGGCCCTTTCAAGGCTGAGAGTACGGGTTCGATCCCCGTTGGCGCTACCATCCCTTCCTTGCAAACCAATCTACTTTCCATTCGTCTAAATAAACGGTAGGACTGCCAATTCTCGCACTTTCCAGCGCTGAGAGCAGGGTCCTGCCTCCATCGTCGCAACCCATTCCCCTTTCGATGTATTGGGGATATAGCGACCGTGGCTTATACCAGACGCTATGCAAACCATTCCTGCACTCCTGCATTTCTCTCTGCCTCTACCTCCAAAGCGTAGAAAAATTGGCATTACCACCGCTACGGCGGCCTACACCACCTTTCTCCTCGCGTCCAAATTCCTTCTACCAAGTGCGCACGAGCGTTCCGAAACAGTGCTGCACTTATTAGCCGATACAGCATTCCAGACCATCCTCTTCGTAGTCTTTTTCGCATTCCTCCGATTCATCTGGCCGCGAAATGTCAAACCCATGGTCAACGTCAATCAGTCCGCAAAATTTCATCGCGACACGGCCGAAGAGCTCGAATCAGCCTCACCGGAACTAACCGGCACATCGGCACAATCGCTTAGGTAAAGCTGAAGTCGAACTCGCTATACTACTTATGTGAGCAAGACTTTCTACATCGAAACCTTCGGCTGCCAGATGAACGCCCATGACTCCGAAAAAGTCATCGGCACCCTGGAGCAGCAGGGCTACGCCCGTGTCCAGGACGAAGCCGACGCCGGCTTGATCCTCTACAACACCTGCTCCATCCGCGACAAAGCCGAGCAAAAGGTCTTCCACCGCCTCAACGAGTACAAGCGCCTCCAGGGCGAAGGCAAAAAATTCGCCGTCCTAGGCTGCGTAGCCCAGCAGGAAGGCGAGCGCATCTTCGAAAAGGCCCCCTACGTCTCATTAGTCGCCGGTTCTGCTTCCTACCGCAACCTCCCCGACATGCTCACCCGCCTCGAAGCCGGTGAAACCCGTATCACCGGCCTCGACGACCGCCAGACCGACCTCACCTTCGAGACCGAGTTCACCTCTCGCTCCAACCCTCACCGTGGCTACATCACCATCATCGAAGGCTGCGACAAGTTCTGCGCCTACTGCGTTGTCCCGTACACCCGCGGCAAAGAACGCTCCCGCACCGCCGCCTCGGTCCTCGTCGAAGCCCGCAAGATGGTCGACCTCGGCTACACCGAAATCCAGTTCCTCGGCCAGAACGTCAACTCCTACCGCGACCCTTCCGGCCGCATGTCCTTCTCCGAGCTCCTCGTCGCCGTAGGCGAACTCCCCGGCATCCGTCGCGTCCGCTTCACCACCTCACACCCCCGCGACTTCACCCGCGATATCGTCCAGGCCATCGACGCCACCCCCACCCTCTGCGACCACATCCACCTGCCCGTGCAGTCCGGCTCCACCGCCGTCCTCAAAGCCATGTCCCGCGAGTACACCCGCGACTGGTACCTCGAACGCATGAGCTGGATCCACGCCGCTCAGCGCGATATCTCCATCACCAGCGACATGATTGTCGGTTTCCCCGGCGAGACCGACGCCGACTTCGAGGACACGATCACCCTCATCGACGCCGTCAAATACGACGCCATCTTCGCCTTCAAATTCTCCCCCCGTCCCAATACCCCTGCCGTCCACATGGCCGACAGCATCCCCGAGTCTGTCAAAGACCAGCGTCTCCGCATCCTCAACGACCGCCAACGCGAAATCCAGCGCAACCACTACGCCCGCCACCTCGATCAGATCGTCGAAGTCATGGTCGAAAGCTACAACCCCGCGCGAAATCAGGTAGTTGGCCGCAGTTCTCAAAACAAAACTGTTAACTTCACCACCGCGCAGCTCGAAAACTCGAACCCACCCATTGGCAGCTACCTGCCCATCCGCATCACAAATACCATGCCCAACTGCCTTGTCGGCGAAGCTCTTCCACCCGCAGCCGACGCTGCCCCATTCATTCCCATTAACCGCACGCCGCATTTTGTGGTATTGAACTAACCATGGCTGAGACCGCAACCCAATCCGCAACCCTGGCTCCAGAAGAAGTCGAGATGCAGATTCGCGGCCTCATGATGGACCCGGTCACCAACATGCCCATCATCGTCCTCAAGGATGTGGGCAGCGATATCGTCCTTCCCATCTGGGTCGGCATATTCGAGGCGAACGCAATCGCCCTCGAGCTGGAAAAAACAGCCACCCCGCGCCCCATGACCCACGACCTCCTGCAGAACCTCGCGCGAGGCCTCAACGCTCAGGTCCGCAAGGTCGTCGTCTCCGAACTGCGCGACGACACCTTTTACGCTGTCATCTGGATGGATCACGAAGGCGAAACCGTCACCCTCGACGCCCGACCCTCTGACGCTATCGCCCTGGCCCTCCGCTGGGACTGCCCCATCTACGTCAACCGCGAAGTCCTCGAAAACTCCAAGCAATCCGCCGCCGGAGCGCAAACCGTTACCGCCGATGAGATGCGCCGCTGGCTCGAAAACCTCAACGACGACGAGATGGGCCGTTACAAAATGTAAAGCTCTCGCATAGCACCCTGAGTATCCTTCACATTACGAACGAAAGAATGTCAGGAATGTCTGTGACTAAGACCATACGAGATCTCTCTGTCAACGCCGTCATGGCCTCCGAGCGTCTCATTCGGGGCCGCCGGGTCACGGCAATCGCTAACAATCCAGGCAGCGTTCTCATTCTCGAATACAGGCTTCCGCTCGGCTGCTGTGTTCATCTCACGCCTGTCTACGAGGCAATTAAAGAAGCTCTTCCATCCGCGACTCTGACTGTTGCTACAAGGGGCCTTGGCGCCGCTGTCCTGCGTCACAACCCATTCATCGATCACCTCATTGAAACACCCGATCCCGTGGGCAACCTTCGCAGTGCAACCACCTCCCTGATTAAATCTCTCGGCCGCCGCAATATACATCCTGACTGCTGCCTTACCGGAGCCTCCGACCAGCGCACTCGCATCGCTCTCCTCGGTTTACTCGCAGGCGTTGGATGGCGCGGCGGTTTTACGCAGTCGCCACAGCTCTACCAGCGTCCGCTCCATTACCAGCACGACCGCAGCCTCATCGCCAACAACCTCGAGCTGCTTTCTCTTCTCGGCCACGCTCCGCACCACGTTGAACCGCGAGTCTTCTTCTCTCCGGCCGACATAGCCGCCGCCAGCCTCCATGCCCGTACCGCTAATCCCGACGGAAAACCTCTCCTCGTCATGGTCACGCAAAACAGCGGAGGGCAAAGCACTGGCTGGCACATCGACCGCTTCGCCAAAGTCATTCGTCACGCCCACGATGTCCTTGGCTGCGCCATCCTCTACGCAGGCACCGCCAGCGACTTCTCCGCTATCGAACAAATCCGCCGCGCCGCAGGCGATATAGGCACGTCCCTCGCAGGCCAGACCTCCGTCACCGAGCTGGCCGCCCTCCTCGCCCTCAGCGACGCCGTCGTCTCACTCGATACTGGCACCATGCACGTAGGCCGCGCCGTAGGCACTCCCATGGTGGTTATCGGCCCCTCCTGGCAGCGCCCAATCGAGTGGCTTCCCCTCGGTCTTCCCCACGTTCGCATCCTCCGAGGTCCCAACCGTAACGACATCCCGAAAAACTATCGTCTCGACGAAGTACAAGCTGACGACGTCATCAGCGCTCTAGAAGACCTACTGGCCGTCTACCCTCCAAACCCCACCAGTAGAACCAACCGGCTCGAGGCAAGCACTTCAACCACCAACCACCGCCCCACTCCCTAAGTCTTCCTCAAAGCGCTGAAGCTTCCCCAGGATTCTCAAGGCAATGGAACTTCTGGGTTTGGAATTGGTCGCCGCCTCTTCACCATTCGCAAAATCCAATACCCAGAGAGTGCGGCCGCCAGATGTTTTAAGGTGTGACCACTTACAATCTGTCCTACGCTGAAGATCGGTTTATCAAGAGTTTCCAGGACTTTGGCGAGGATATAAAAGCCGGCCACAATCGCCAGATCCGATCCAAAGGTATAGCGCGGAGGGAAGAGAAACGCCATGAGGAGAAACAGTACGGAATAAAGTTGCACGGTCGCATAGAAACGCAAATCGCCAACCCCACGCAATTCGCTCATATACCACTGCAACACACTCGCCACTCCTATGAGCAATAGCAGTGGCAACAGCCAGAGACCGAGTCGTAGATTGATGCGCTCTGCGATGAGTGCTGCCACCAGCGACATGAACACTATCGTCATTGGCAATCTGTCCCAAACGAGCCGTGCGTTGTTTGGATATAGGTGATAGTACGAGGAGCCAAATGCTGTAAGCAGTAGTCCAATAAAAATAATCAGATAGAACCAGCGTTCCTTTTTGTCTATGAAATGTTGCGAAAGCTGTTTCGAACTGGATCCCAGCATAAATACCAAACCCCACAATCCAGCAATAGCGAAAGGTACATTGGAAACAACATCGTTAAAGTTGGGAATGCCTAGAAAACTACGCTGATCCGCAAACGAGTGGTATGACTGTGGCTGAGGAATTCGTGGCAGCAAGAAGTCGACCACAATCACAATGATCGTAATAGCGAACAACACCATCAGGCCGGTTCTTCGTGAGATCAATTCTCTCTCCTACCTGCAAGTAAATCGGAATATATGCAATGCTTCCGAACGAAACGTTAAGGCTTCACTAGTTCCGACTCGACAATCATGTCCAGCACATACAAGTTTGAAGAAGCACCGGTAGACGTTGTATTGCGGTTAAAGCGGTTGATCCTTAGCACGTTTCGAAATCCCTCCTTGTGAGTAAAGCCTTCAATATTTTCGTGCAGAGGATGCCATTCGCCAGGTGCTCCGGCGGGAAGGCCCTGCTCGTCAAAGTGTCTCTCGCGGACTTGAAGACACCGTGTATTTGGCGCAGGTGGATGTTCGCATGCGACCTCATGGGCCGAGGCCTCCAAAAACATCCGTGTACCTGGTCCGTAAAGCGCTTCCGGAGTAGCTTGGCCAACAAATGTAAGCGTCTCGTTCGATGACGACGTCAATCGCAGCTGCGGTGAAGAGTCGTTATTCATCTCTACATTCAGTGGGTTTGCCAGGATGCGAGACAACGCACGGTCGGCGTTCATCAGAGCAGGATCGCACACCATCATCGTGGAAGCTGGGCCACCTCTGACGATGAGTTGTTTCCCGTCATTAATCTGGTATGACGCGATGATTCTGTTGCAAGGACCTTGGATATTCAGTCTAGAGCCAGAAAAGTTGAGGAGCACCGCGTGATCGTTTCCTGGCGGCAACATTGCGATGCGTCGATTCTGGCTATCGGTTGCAGATTCAAGAGTCCACTGATAGCGTTCGAGCGTTTGCGGCGAGATAGTTCTCGCGGATTCCTGCGGCACCAGAGTTAGCACCGAGTTGGGCACCGGAGACCCCGCAGATTGGCCATTGCTGTAAAGCAAAGTCAAGCGGCCTTCGCCAACTGCAAACTGTTGCCGACCGCCGCGCTCGTCCAGAGTAACGGCGTTGCCGCTAGCCTGCCACTTGAAAACTCCGCTGACAGTTTCAGCTGTAACCTGTCGTTCCAAATACTGCGTCTTACGTTCGTAAGTGCCATCCTTGTTGAGCGTCAATCTGGTCTTAATACCGGGACAGTCGGCGCAAGGCAAAACTCCCTCGTAAGCCCCAGCCCAATCGAGCGAATTCTGACTCGTATGCAAATCGGGCTTCGCCGTCATCGGCGCCGAAGACGACGAGGGCGATACCGCTTCTTTCGATTGCGTACATCCAAGAAGAAACGTGGCCAGAACAAACAGTGTCAACACAGCTTTCATTGGAATCATCCTGTTGAAGCGACCATCGATAGCGTTCATGAGCTACTCGATTGTTGCGTTGTCTGAATTGTGATTGACGGGCCCATAACAAGTCAGGAGTTTAGATCGCAGCCAGAAACTTGCGAAGACGGCTCTTATTGTATTCTCCGTCGCAATCGTTCATTCTAAGAGCAAGAGGCGGAGCATCTCTCATAAAGAGACTACTCCGCCATCTGAACTAAATTCATCCAAAATCAGATTCAAGGACGATCCTTCGAAAGGATTACGGGGCAGGATTCCCTGCAGCTGGGCGAGCCTTTCGGGGCTGTGTTCTCTTCTCCAAAAGCTCATTGAATTCTGCGCGGGACATCTTTAGTTTTTCAGGATGCGCATCGATCCACCTCGCGAGAGCGTCATACTTCTTCGGTGTCCAACCGCCCTCGAATTCCGCTCCATTCGATCCGGACTTGTTCAGTTCAAAGTTGAAAGCGTCCTCAAGATTGGTGAACTCCGCTGAGCTGATCGCTGCTTCAGCCAGAATGGCAGGAATAAAAATAACTCCGTCAGTCTTGGCCAGAACGAGATCACCAGGCAGAACAACCGCGCGGCCAATCCGAACTGGCGAGTTGATGGCCGTCAGTATCATGTCCGCCCATGCCGAAGGATCATAGCCTCGGTAAAACCCATTGAAATTTGGGATCTCGCGATTCTCTTCTTGGTCACGAATGCCGGCATCGAAGACGAATCCCGTCTGAGTATGCGCTGCAATGCCGTTCCCCAGATTAGATCCGATCAGCGTGCCTTCTATGATCTTTCCAAAACCATCGGCGACATAAACGTCGCCAAGCTGCAATTCATTGATCGGCCAGCTGTTGTTGCCGCTAACTCTGCCCTCTGCCTTGCCCTCAGCGGCAATTGCCTTCGCCATGTCTGGTCGCAGCGGCATATATTGAGCCGTCAGCGCACGGCCTGCAAAAGGTTTCTCAATGTGCAGCGCCTGCCAGCCGCCATCAAACTGACAACGGTATCCCTGCCCGCGCAGATAGTCCCATACATCCTCGATCGACACATCCACCGCTCGCTTGATCAAATCGTCCGGTAGTTTTGGGCGGCCATCTGGAAATCGCTCGCCCTTCCAATCCGATGTGTAAAACATCATCTGGTCTTTCGTCATCTTCACTTGGGATAACGCAGGCACTACAGACGTTACAGCGCAGCCCATCAGGGCAGCCAATACTAATCTCTTCATGCAACTCTCCTTAAGAAACGGACTGAATAGTGAAAATTATCGATGCATCCTCTGGACGCACGCTGCGTTAGCTGAAAAGTGCGTCGTCCAGGGATTGCTTCTCGTCCCACATCGGCGTGGGCTCGAAGTATCCCGTCCCAGGTTTCAGATGTCGCTTCACCTCGTCATCGTTGAGCGATATCCCCAGCCCAGGTCCATCCGGAACCTTGATATAGCCCTTATTAATGATTGGCTTCTCAATGCCCGTGACAAGATCCTGCCAGAACGGCACATCAAGCGAGTGATTCTCAAGCGCAAGGAAGTTTCGAGTCGCTGCGGCACAGTGAACATTCGCCATGCAGGCTACCGGTGTGCCTGCAAAGTGCATCGCCATCGGAACACCATTTCGGAAGGCCATGTCGCCGATCCTATGTGTCCGCAGAATCCCTCCTGAAGTAGAGAGATCCGGATGGATCTTATCCACCACATGGTTCTGGCACAGGTTCTCGAAGTCCGACATCTCATAGATGTCCTCGCCGGTAAGTGTCGGTGTAGGACTCGCTATCGTAATCTGTTTCAGCAGATCGGTGTAGAACCACGGAATCACATCCTCGACCCATTCCAGGTTGAACTTTTCGTACGCTCTGCCTAGACGAATCGCAGACTTCACCCCAACATGACCAAGGTGGTCCATCGAAAGCGGCATGTCATAGCCGATGTTCTCCCGCACCGCGGCGACAAACTCGCACAGCCTGTCAATCCCTTTGTCAGTCACCTCGGTGCCAATAAACGGATGAGGCTGATTGCGCAGCTCCCAGTTGCTCAAGCCGGAAGGCTGCATCACGGTATTCGGAATTCCTTCGAGTGTGTCGATACCCAGATCCATCTTCATCCAGGTCAGGCCCATCTCTTTACGCTCCTTCGCCCGCCGTCCGTACTCCTGTGGGTCTTTCGACTCCGTAGTATCGGCATAGATGCGGATCGTGTCGCGCCACTTACCACCGAGCATTTGATAAATCGGGCAGTTATAAACCTTCCCCGCAATATCCCACAGTGCCATCTCAACAGCACACACACCACCTGCCTGGCGTGAGACACCGCCAAACTGTGAAATCTTGTCAAATAGAAAGTCGATCTGGAGCGGGTTCTCTCCAACGATTCGGCTCTTCAGAACCATTGCATATTGGTAGCCAGCAATATCGCGCACCTCTCCCAGACCGTAAACGCCCTGATTGGTGTCGATGCGAATCAGCGCGCATGGACTAGGGCCCGGCTTAACCACAATCGCATACCGCATATCGGTAATCTTCAGCGTCGATGGGCTGGAGTGCAGATTGACATTCTGCACTGCGGGTTGAGCCTCCGCTCTCTCAGCGACGCTTCCGAACAATCCTCCGGCCAACATGGCCATGGATGATTTCAGAACACCGCGGCGATTGAATTTGGTGCGGTTGTAGTCAGGCATTGATTGGTGCTCTCCTTTTGAAATAAACCTTTGTTGTTGCGCCCTGGCTGCTGCACCTGGCACATGCCATTCTTGTCCCAGAGATTTCCCATCCTTCCAGAACGCTTCCCTCATGCACGATCAGCTCGGGCCACCAGTCTACCTATTTCACTAGTTCGTGAATACGAAAACCGTGGACAGGCTCCAAGGCACATATAAGACGCATTTGTCCCAGGGGCTCACAAAATAGTAGGCCGCCGCTCAGATCTAAGATCAGCTAAGTTTTCGCTCGGAATCCTGTCGGGGCATAGGCGCTCTAGCGGAGAGTGAATCTTTCAGGAGGGCAGGAAAGATCCACTCTCCGCTATTAGCTGCGGAAGATCGCAGGTCATTGCTCCAACTTCGTTGGCATTAACATACTGAATTCGACTATTTGGAAATCTTGTCGATTACTATTCCATGCGAACCATTGCGAACATAATCCTTCCCCGTTACTGTGACGCGCTCGCCGGCAAACGGCATCAGCCTTGGGTTCTGAGAAGACGAAGGCGTCTTGCCATCAATCGGCATAAAGATTGTGCCATCATCTCGCAGAAGGACAAGCGGTGAGCCGTTTTTGGCGCACGCCTTCGCACAGGCCACGCCTATCGGCTTGTCGAGACCCTTCGTGTAAGCACACGCTGAATCCAGAACCCAGCCAGTGAAAGTGATATCAGTGCCGTTATCAGCCATCGCGAAACCAGTCAGCGCAATAAAAGTTCCTGCTAGTAACTTGCGAAGCGGGCTTTTCATTTTGCAACCTCCAAAACTGACTGTGTCGATGGCGTCAGATATCCGTGCGTAGCAAGATGTTCTCCCATGCTGGCATACATAGCCGGATCGCGAGGCTGCCAGGTCGCCAGCCCGTCGACATAACGGTTGTACATGCAGAACGCAGCAGCGATCAGGACAGCGTCGTGTATCTCTAGATCGGTCGCACCCTGCAATCGTGCCTTCTCTACGCTCTCAGTCGAGACATTCTTTCCACCTTCCTGCACTTGGCCCGCAATCACCAGCAGCGCCTTAAGCTTGTCAGAGACCTTTGCCTGAAGAAAGTCGTGCTTCACTTGATCCACGACTTCAGAATCGTTTCCCAGGTGAGCCGTCGCCGCTGCGCCATGGCTGGTCTGACAGAAGTAGCAGTCATTCTTGCTCGACACAAATGTTGCAATCAGTTCTCGCTCTCCCGCCGTCAGCGTGCTCGGTCCATGCAGAAGAACGTGCGCAAGCTCGCGCATCGGTTTGGCTGTTTCGGGTCGGAATGCAAAGCCGCTGCTGATGCCCGGCAGTCCTTCAGGAAGTGATATGTGTGGCATGGTCACTCCTCTTAAAAATGTTGATGCTGCTCTATCGTGCTGTTTCGACAGGGAGATATTCTTTGCTGACGCTGACGTATCCCTCACGAGCGACACGCTTGCCACGCTCACGATACATCGCTTCGTCTCGTGGCTGTGTCGTTCCAAGTCCATCGACATAGCGGTTATACATGCAGAACGCAGAGGCGATCAGCACCGTATCGTGAATCTCAATATCGGTCGCGCCCATCTCACGAGCCCGCGCCACAGCTTCTGCCGTGACGTTCTTTCCTCCACGCTGGACCTGTCCTGCGATCACCAGGAGCGCTTTCAGCTTGGCCGAGATCTCCGCGTTCTGAAAGTCAAACTTCACACTTTGAACGAGTCCTTCGTCATCGTTCAGGCATGCCGCTGCAATGGCTCCATGAATCGTCTGGCAGTAGTAGCAATCGTTCTCTGACGACACATAAGTCGCGATCAACTCGCGTTCTCCCTGTGTCAACGAATTTGGTTCACGAAGCAAAACCTCAACCAGATCATTTAAAGGTTTCGCGGTTTCTGGCCGAAAAGCCATTGCTCCACGGATGCCGTGTAGACCTTCAGGTAGTTGAATGTGAGGCATGGTCATCAATCCTTTCAGGTGAGTGGTTGTTCTGTGACGGTCGTTACAGGAGCCGCCGGTGTGGAGAAGAAAAGGCGTCGAATCGGATCGCCGCAAAGCACAGCCGCAAGGCCCAGCAGTGCGGGTAAAGGATCATGCATCAGGATCAGCAGATTAATCACCGTGCACCCAAGCAGAAAGAGCAGGGGAGTGGCAGGGTACCACCAGCGTCTCACCGGCTCCTGCAGCCGAAACAACGAGGCAGCCGACAGCGCAAGAAAACAGATAGCGGAAAAGATAATGAAAGACAGTATGCGATCGAACGCCCCAAAGCAAAGCACCAGCAGCGCAAGTCCGGTCTGCAATAGTACCGCATTAGCGGGTGTGCCGAAGCGAGGATGCAGTCGTCCGAACGCCGAGAAAAACGCGCCGTCTTTTGCCATAGCATAGTAAACGCGGGGCGCCGCCATAGTCAGTGCCATCAATCCTCCAAGCACTGAAAGCAGCACACATGCAGACAGAACTTTTCCTCCGACATTGCCAAACAGCGCTTCGCCGAACTGAGCCACAAAGGCAGTGTTCGACACAATATTCTCCAACGGCACAACCGACAGAAACGCAAAGCTCACCAACAGATAAACCAGCGTCACCAGCAGCACTCCGCAAGTAAAGGCAAGCGGTAAGTTTCTCCGCGGATTCCGAACCTCTCCAGCAATCTTGCCTGCCTCCCACCAACCTCCGAAGCTGAAGAAAGCGCTCACAGTTGCGCCCGCGATCGCTGCAAAGATTGGCTCAAACCCACCGCGTCGCTGCGTTAGCGGCATCAGATTTGCCACAGAGGCGTGCCCCGAAGTTGCCGTCCATACAACAAGACCGAACAGTACGGCAATCTTCAACAAATTTGCCACTGTCATCACCCGCCGACTCAAACGGGTGCCAACATAATTCAGTATCGCGAGCGCCAACAGAATAAGCGCAGGGATCCACAACCGAGTTCCGGTTGAAAGGCCGAACAATGAAAGAACGTAGGGAGCAGCCCCCATCGCCAAAGCCGCTGCCAGCCCAGGATCCATCACCGCCGCCGACATCCATCCATAGAGAAAAGCCACTCGGCTGCCATAACCCTCACGCAGATAAACATATTCGCCGCCCGCATGAGGAAACCGCACCGCAAGCTCCGAGTAGCAGAGCGCCCCACACATCGCGATCAGTCCCATCCCACACCACACAGCGGCAAGCAGCAGCGGCGATCCCAGCGATTTAGCCATCGCCGCAGGCGTCAGAAAGATACCCAGCGCAATAGACTGGCCCGTAACAACGGCGATCGTAGACGCCAAACCCAACTGCCTGCGTTGTTCCATTGAGCCAACATCCTACGCGGAGCCAATCACGGCCAACATCCATCAAAAGGTTGAGACGCCGTAAAAGTTTTAGAATGCATAAGTACGCATCACCACACAGGATCGAAATAAGTCTGCTGCATGAACAGGAAAGGCACTCACATTGAAGGCACTCGTAAAAAGCCGTGACAAACGCGGCCTCTGGCTTCAGGATGTACCCGAGCCCGAGATGGGCATCAACGACGTCAAGATTCGCGTCCTCTACACCGGCATCTGCGGAACCGACCTCCACATCTACGACTGGGATGCCTGGGCCAAATCCACCATCCGCCAGGGCCTCGTCATCGGCCACGAGTTCGTCGGCGAAGTCGTAGCAGTCGGCTCCAACGTCACCGATCTCCCCATCGGCCAACTCGTCAGCGGCGAAGGCCACGTCGTCTGCGGTCGTTGCCGCAACTGCCTCGCAGGCCGTCGCCATCTATGCGCCCACACCCTCGGCGTCGGCGTCAACCGCGACGGTGCCTTCGCCGAATATGTCGTCCTCCCCATGTCCAACATCTGGAGTCACTCTCCCGGCATCTCCCACGAGATCGCCGCCATCTTCGATCCCCTCGGCAACGCCGTCCATACCGCGCTCGCTTTCCCCGTCCTCGGTGAAGACGTCCTCGTCACCGGCGCCGGTCCCATCGGTATCATGGCCGCAGCTGTCGCGCGCCACGCAGGAGCACGCTACGTCGTCATCTCCGACCCCAACGAGTACCGCCGCAATCTCGCGCACAAAGTAGGCGTCACCAAGGCCGTCGATCCCCGCGCCACGCCTCTCAAAGAAGTCCAGCAGCAACTCGACATGCAAGAGGGCTTCGACGTCGGCCTCGAGATGTCCGGCAATCCCAACGCCTTCCGCGAGATGCTCACCAACATGAGCCACGGCGCAAAGATCGCCATGCTCGGCATCCCATCCGAAGACATCTCCATCAACTGGAACCAGGTCGTCTTCAATCAGCTCACCATCCGAGGCATCTACGGCCGCGAAATGTACGAGACCTGGTACAAGATGACCGTCATGCTCCAAAGCGGCCTCGACATTTCACAAGTCATCACCCACCGCCTCAACTGGCGCGACTACGAGCAAGGCTTCGATGCCATGCGCTCCGGCAACTCCGGAAAAGTCATACTCGACTGGCGCGACGTCAGCTGATTTCCAAGAGCAAACCCAAAGCCTGTGCAATCACGTAGCAGCGTAGCTGCACAGGCTTTTCATCGGTCAACGTCCATCAAATAGCGGCATCACGAACCGTTTATTCGGACTCGAATCGATCTGCTGCGCATTCCCATTCGTTATCTCCCTCACCTGGACTGAATATCCGCAGCTCGCGCAATACACAGATTCGGAATAGATATAAGAAGTCCTTGCTCCCGTGGACACAAACGCAGTAGCATCCGTCGGCATCAGTTGCGAAGGATAGATCAGATTTCCCAGCAGTTCGGTCTGGCCACCGCTTGTCGTATCAATCACAACACCCGATCTCTCCGTCTTCAAGCCGAGTACCCAAAGGTTTCCCGCATTCGTGATCTTTGTGCCTGTATATTCGTTGTCCCATTGCCGAGCCCATACCGTTTGCCCGGCATGAAATGCAATCTGGCTTGTCTCGACATCTTCAAGAAACAGATTGCCCGCACCTGGATAGCTCGAATAGTTAAAACGACCATCCTTGATGACAACCGGACGCGTCCCATGATGCTCCACTTTTACCCCATAGCCGAACTGTTCAATAATCAGCGGTTCTGTGCTATTGCCGCTGACCACAAATCGAATCCCGCCCCCATTGGTTCCTGCCGTACTACCGTTCACGACCGAAGAGAAGCCAACGATTCTTCGCACCGAATCCGGCACATTGACGACGGCTTCGTTGTACGCCAGATATGCGCCGAAAGGAAAGTAAACCGTAGAGGGATTCCCATTAAACACAGCCTGTAGCCCCTTCGTATCCCCATAGTAGTTCGGTACGAACGCTGCCCAGTGAGCAAGTGTCGAATCCTGAAACGATGGAGTTTCTTCCACTGGAAGGTCAAGGCTCGCTGGCTCCGTTACGCCTTTCAAACTCACCGGCGTCCCGCTGATATATTCGCCAATCGTGCCTGTCGTATCTTTTGCGGTGGCCGTGCTCGTATCATGCACCGTGGCGCCATACCCAGTAGCTGAAACACCTCGCAGGTAAACATTGCTATCCGTCTGAATAGCCTGTGTCGTCTTCGATCCCCCCGTCAGACTGCCTCCAATAAGGATCGCAAAGCCGCCCTTATTAACGAGTGCAGGAACGGTATTCGTACTCTTCAGCCCGCGGATAGTGATCGTCTGCTGAACATTATTGATGCCCGCAACTGTCTGGTCCTCCAGCGTAAGACTCTCAATCGTCGCGCCGTATTCATAGGCCGCTGTACTAATGCCGACCTCAAAGCCATGGATGAAAACATTCTTGATCATCAGCGGACCGGGATAGTGTCGCGTAAGCGCGATCCCGGCGTTCCCTCGTCCATCCTCACTCACGATCGAAACATCATGAATGGAGCCGTTATTGTTCGACACATAATCGATCGCAACCGCACCCGGATTACCTTCTCCAATACTGAAGCCCAAATCCCAGATATTCTGCCGAAACGAGGAGTTGCCTCCAGGCGTAGAAATCACTGCCTTAGCCGTCGTTGCCGACCCATAGCCAGCCGAAGAGGGAGCCAGCCGGATAACACTGGCATGGGGTCCGGCTCCCTGCAGCACGACACAGCAGCCATTCCACGAGAGCGTATTCCTCACAAGATAAGTACCTGCAGGAAAATAGAGCCCTCTTGGAGCGCCGTTGTATTCGGCTGAGGCATTGCTCCTGCCATCAGCCAGCGCTGCCCGAATCGCTGCCGTATCATCCGTAACCCCATCGCCCACAGCGCCATACTCCTTTACGGAGGTCATAAACCCTGCAGGAAATTGCAGCGTCCCCCCAGACAGCACAGCCCCCACCGGCGTTGTTGCAGCCCGAACGAACGATGCTGAAACCGCCACAAACAACGTTAGGAGCACACCAGCCCTCATCCGAAATCGTCGATTAGTCCCACCGAGAAGGTTAAAATCCATATTTTTTGAAGCCTCCTTATTACTTAATGATTACTTTATAAATCTACAGTAGGTTACTAAAGTTGTATCCGAACTGCGACCCCTATACAGTGATTTCTCGATGAATTTCGCGATTGTCACCAGGAACCAACCTCACGTATGCTGGCCTGACTTTTCAGAGTGACACTCCAGGTCGTACTCACGACTGCGAGAGAATCTCGTCGCAGAAACATCCATGGGAGCGAAATGAAACCGTTATCACGCCGCGATATATTGAAGAGCAGCCTGCTTGTACCCGCCGCCGCCGCTGCCCACGGAATGGGCCCGATTGGCACCGCCTTCCAGATTGACCATCAGGAAACTGGCCAACTCCCCGCAAGTACAGCGAACAAATCTCCAAACCCAGGTGGCGGACGCGAACGTCTCTTGCTGGACTTCGGCTGGCGCTTCCACTTTGGAGACGCCAATGATCCGGCCAGGGACTTAGGATTTGGCAGTGGAAGGACCGGCAACTTCCAGAAGACGGGAAATTTCATCCCTGTGGGCGCTCTTGCGTTCGATGATGCCGACTGGCGCGACGTGGATCTGCCTCACGATTGGGCAGTCGAACTTCCCTTCGAAAACGATCCCGCGCTTTCCAGCAAAGGGTACTATCCTTTGGGGCGCGCCTATCCAGCGACAAGCGTCGGCTGGTATCGCCGCGTCTTCGAACTTCCCGCCACAGATGCGGGCAAACGGATCACCCTCGAGTTCGATGGGGCATACCGGGAGACGATGGTAGTCTTCAACGGTTTTTACGTTGGCCGCCACAGCGGAGGATACGATCCGTTCAGCTTCGACGTGACCGACTTTGCGACGCCGGGCGCTAGAAACGTTCTTCTGGTTCGCGTGGATGCCACTTCGAGCGATGGCTGGTTCTACGAAGGAGCCGGAATCTACCGGCACGTCTGGCTGGTGAAGACGCACCCGGTCCACGTCAAGCAATGGGGCACCTTCGTACCCGCTCAGGTACGGCCCGGCGAAGCTACCCTTTCGATCCGCACAGAGGTGAACAACGACGGCAAAGGTACGCAGAACGCGCGCGTCCTCTCCACAATTCTCGATCCCTCCGGCAACGTGGTCGGAAAGTCAGCTGCAACGACCACATCCATTCCGGAAGGCGGAGAGCAAACCTACAAGCAGCAAATCGTGGTTAAACAACCTCGCCTGTGGTCTCTCGAAGAGAGAAATCTCTACAAGCTCCTGACAGAGGTCGAGGCCAACGGCGAGATCGTCGATCGCTACGAGACGCCTTTTGGCATTCGCACGGTGAAATTCGATCCCGAGAAGGGTCTGTTTCTCAATGGAAAGTCCGTCAAGGTAAAGGGAACCTGCAATCATCAGGACCACGCCGGCGTGGGCGTAGCGGTGCCCGACGCCGTGCAGTACTACCGCATCCGCAAGCTTCAGGAGATGGGCTGTAACGCTTTACGCACATCGCATAATCCTCCAACGCCGGAGTTGCTCGACGCCTGCGACGAGCTGGGGATGTTGGTCTTCGATGAGACGCGCATGATGTCATCCAACCCTGAAGGCCTGAGCCAGTTCGAAAACCTGGTGCGGCGCGACCGCAATCGTCCCAGCGTCTTCATGTGGTCCATGGGGAATGAAGAAGGCCAGGCGAACATGCAGAGAGGAGTCCCGATTCTTACCGCAATGAAAGCAGTCGCGACAGAGCACGACGGTTCGCGGCCTGTATCCATTGCACCCGCCGGAGCGATCGGAGTCGGTGGCCTCACCGTGTGCGATGTCATCGGCTACAACTACATGGATCCCGGCGCCGAGGCTTATCACAAATCCCATCCAGAGCATCCTGTCATCGGCACGGAGACGGTAAGCGCCGTTGGCACACGCGGCATCTACATCACAGACCCAACAAAAGGCTATGTGGGCTCCTACGATCCCTACACCACCACAGGCCGCGCTTCGGCAGAAGGCTGGTGGAGCTTCTGCAACTCGCGCCCATGGCTCTCGGGAGGCTTCGTGTGGACAGGCTTTGACTACCGCGGCGAACCCTCACCCAATGAGTGGCCCAACATCAGTTCCCAATACGGCATCATCGATACCTGCGGTTTTCCCAAAGACACCTTTTTCTATTACAAGTCCTGGTGGACCCCCCAGCCTGTTCTACACGTCTTCCCGCATTGGAATTGGCCGGGCATGGAAGGAAAAGAGATCGCCGTCTGGGTTTATTCGAACCTGGATAAGGTTGAACTGTTCCACAACGGCAAGAGCCTGGGCGCAAAGGACATGAAGAAGGATTCCCACTTGGCGTGGACCGTCAAATATGCACCCGGCACCATCGAGGCCCGCGGCTTCAAACAGGACAAGCCTGTGATGACAGCAAAGCGAGAGACCACAGGACCCGCCGCAAAACTGGTAATGAATGTAGACCGGCGGGAAGTCTCCGCCGACGGCGAAGACGTGGCTATGTTCGCCGTCGAGGTCCAGGACGCACAAGGCCGTGTCGTGCCTGTCACCGATAACGCAGTAACGTTCCGTGTCTCCGGCAATGGAAAGCTCATAGGTGTCGGCAACGGCGACCCCACCAACCACGAATCCGACAAAGGAACCTCGCGAAAAGCCTTCTGCGGCCTTTGTATGGGTATCGTTCAGTCAACAAAGACCGCAGGAGACATCACCGTCGAGGCGACGAGTCCCGGTCTCGAACCGGCGAGCGTTACGATTGCCGCGAAAGGCGTGACGCTACGCCCACAAGTGGGGATATGGAAACGCGAGATTCCGGTCGGTTCGGGCATAACCGGTCTATGGAGACCGGTACCGGGAGCAAGTGAAGGATCCGGCCTGCTCGCACTTCTGTCAGGAGCTGGCACCACGGTATTTTCGTTGCAACAGAATGACAGCAACCTCACAGGAAGTGTGGAGGGCACCGGCTTCAGCTTCTTTGGCGGCAACGATACTCCCGCCCCTATCGCGGAAGGCAAAGTAGACGGCAGCAACATCTCCTTCAAAGCCGGAAACAGCACCTACTCCGGAACCCTGAAAGGGGACCAGATAGAACTCCAGCGATCGATGAATTTAGGCTTCCACATCCCAGAGCCGGCCAAGGAATCGGCCGACCGCCCGGCAATCGGACCACCGCCGGACGGATCAGATCCATCCATCAATGCCTCATGGCGTCGCTCCTCCGGCATTCCAGTCGTTTTACATCGTGTGCAGCGGTAAACGCTTTTAGCTTTAACTCGTCATCTCTAACGCAGTATCTTAAAGTCGTCATCCTGAACGAAGTGAAGGATCCCTGTATTTCGTCTTTGCTCTTGCCTTTGCCTGTTCCTGCATCCTCTCCGGCAACCGGAGAGGATGCAGAACAGACAAGCAATTTCCACAACACCATTGACACCCCTGATATCCTTAAATCAGGAGAAAGGGAAGCCCGGCACTGGCCGGGCTTCCCCATTTAACTCCGCAGGACAGCAGCAGAAGTACGAGCCTAAAGTTTATGTTTTGAATACTTTGCACGCTTAAGGGTAGGGTGGGAGTCCACGCTATACTGCGGTCGTCTGAAGTAAAACAGAACAGGAGAATCCATGCAGCATCGCATCCTCGGTACCACCATGCCCGTCCTCGAGTTCGCCCTCGACCACAACGACGCCATCATCTCCGAGGCCGGCGAGCTCTCCTGGATGAGCCAGTCCATCCAGATGACCACTCACACCCAACACGCCGGCGGTGGCGGGCTCTTCGGCGTCATTCGTCGCGTCGCCGGCGGCGGCTCTCTCTTCATGACCGAGTACCGAGCCTACGGAGCCCCCGGCGAGGTAGCCTTCGCCACTCGCGTCCCCGGCCACATCGTTCCCGTCGAAGTCGGCCCCGGCAGCGAGTACCTCGTCCACCGCCACGGCTTCCTCTGCGCCACCTCCGCCATCGAACTCGGCGTGGGCTTCCAGCAATCCCTCGGCGCCGGTGTCTTCGGCGGCGACGGCTTCCGCCTCCAGAAGATTTCAGGGCAGGGAATGGCATGGCTCGAGCTCTCCGGCGAAGTCATCATCAAGGACCTCGCCCCCGGCGAACTCCTCCGCGTCCACCCCGGCCACGTCGGAGCCTTCCAATCCAGCATCTCCTTCCAGATTCAACGAGTCCCCGGCATCAAAAACATGATCTTCGGTGGCGACGGCGTCTTCCTCGCCGCATTAACCGGCCCCGGCCGCGTCTGGCTCCAGACCCTGCCCATCTCTCGCCTCGCCCACCAACTCCAGGAGTACATGCCATCCCAGCGCACCGAGCAAGCCGTCGAAGGCGGAGTCGTAGGAGGCGTCATCGGCTCCATTCTCAAAGGAATGTGACGCGCGTGGCCACCTATTCCGCGCGAAGAGCCTCCACGGGATTAACCGAGGCCGCTCTTCGCGCAGGAAAATAACTCGCCAGCAAAGCCGACACACCAAGCAGGACAGCCACCGCCACCAGCGTAGGCATATCCCACGAGCGTATCCCAAACAAAACCTTCCTCATCAAAGTAGCCGCAGCCACCGAGCAAACCAGCCCGGTAAAGATCCCCAACCCCGTCAGCCACCCAGCCTCTTTCAAAATCATCCGGTACACCGAATTCTTCTGAGCGCCCAGAGCCATCCGCACGCCAATCTCCCGAGTCCGCTGGCTCACCGAATAAGCAATCACCCCATAAAGCCCCACCACCCCCAGCAGCAACGCCATAGCCGCAAACCCGCCCACCAGCCAAGCCGAAGAGCGATGCATATAAGCCGTCTGCGAATCACTGATCCGCTGATTCATCGTCGCCTCACCCATCGTCCCAATCCCCGGATCGATCTGGTGAATAGCAACTCCCAGCGTGGGCAAAATCGCCTTCTCATCCTGCGACGTCCGCACCACAAGATTGATGTATGTATCCGTATTCTGATTGATGGGGGTATACTCCGCGGGCCACGTCTCCCCATCCAGCGAAGCCTCCCTCACATCATCCACAATCCCGATAATCTCCCGGATCGAAGCCGGAGTAAGCGCCCCATCGCCATACTTTCTTCCAATAGGATCCTCGCCAGGAAAATACTTATTCGCCAGTGACCGATTGATGAGCGCGACCTTAGTCTTGGAAGCGTCTTCCTCGTCTGTAAAGAACCGCCCGCGAATAAGCTTCGCCTGCAGCGTCTTGAAGTAGTCCGCACTTACGTCTCTCTGGTTCACCTCATTGTGTTCACCGTTGTACGGTTTGCCCACGAACCGAATCCAGTCCGTATTTCCATTGCCACTTACTGGCAACACACTTGTAAGACCCACAGACTTCACGCCAGGCAGTTTCTCAACACGGCTTACGATCTGCCTTCCAATCGCCACCACCTGTTCATCCTTGGCATAGGTCAGCTCCGGCAGCGACATCTGTAGCGTAGCCAGATGATCCGGCTGGAACGCAAGCTCCACATGCAGCAGCCGATAGAAGCTCTTACCCAGCAATCCCGCACCTACCAGAAGCACCACAGCAACAGTCAGTTCCAGCACCACAAGATTCGCACCGAAGCGCCGCCACAACGTCCCAGCACTTCCTCGCCCCCCATCCGCCAACCCCTCTCGCATCGCTGTCAAAGGCAGACGCATAATCGGAGTCACCGCAAACAGCACCGCCGCCAGCAGCGAGATCACCCCAGTAAAGATCAGCAGATGAGCATTCAATCCGATGCCGCCAAGATAAGGCATGTAATTCAGCATGTCTTTCGATATCAATCTGCTCAGCAGAGTCATCCCGCCATAAGCCGCTACAAGACCAAGCGCACTTCCGCCCGCAATCAGCACCACACCTTCCGTAATAAACTGCCGAATCAATCGCGTAGGCGAAGCTCCCAGCGCACCACGCACAGCAATCTCGCGCCGTCGGCTCTCCGATCGCACCAGCAACAGGCTCGCCACATTGACGCAGGCAATCAACAGCAGCAACCCGGCCCCACTCAACAACACCAGCAATAACGGCCGAATATCCCCAACAATCTCTTCATAAAGAGGCTTCACACTCGCTCCCTGACCACGATTCGAGCCGGGATATTGCACCTCCAACTGCTTCGCCACGCCCGTCATGTCCGCCAGCGCCTGCTCTACTGTCACCCCATCCTTCAACCGCGCCACACCATAAAGATTGTGACAACTCCGCCGCTTCTCACAACTATTCAGCGTGTGAAGCGTAGACCAGAACTCCGCCTTTCCTCTCGGTGCAAATTGGAAACTCGCAGGCAGCACTCCAATAATCGTGGTCGGAATCCCACTCAACCTCACAGTTTGACCGATCACATCGTTTCTTCCGCCAAACCGTGCCTGCCAAGTGTCATAACTCAGGATCACGGTCTCCGCTGCACCAGGCTTATCCTCACCCGCATAGAAATCACGACCCAGAACAGGCTTCACGCCCAGTACGCGAAAGAACCCATCACTCACACGCGCAGCCGGAACTGGCTCCGTCCCACTGGGAGTATTCAGCAGATAGCCGGTGCCCGTATAGGCTTCCATCGCGCTGAACACCTTATTCATCTTCTTCCAATCGATATAGTCCTCATATGAAAGATTCGACCGTGGAAACATTGCCACGCGTTCATTCACATCAACCAATCGATTTGGATCGCGATAGGGAAGCGGCTTAATCAGCGCAGCATCCACAAACGCAAAGATCGCAACACTAGCGCCAATCCCCAGCGCAAGCATCAAGACCGCCGTAAGAGTAAACCCCGGGCTCCGTCGCAACTGCCGAATCGCAAACCGAAAATCCTGCCAGACCGTCTCCAAACGAAACCCCACAATCTCATGACTCTGTTCTTTCAGCCTTGTGCCATTTCCAAACTCCCTCATCGCCGCACGATGCGCCGCCTCAGGATCCATCCCCTCCTCGCGAAGCTCTCTCTCTTTCTCCTCGCGATGAAAACTCATCTCCTCCTCCAGTTCGCTGTCGAACTTCTCACGACGAATCAGCATCCCGAGCTTCTTGAAGAAACGAGCGACAGAGTCCATGGGAACCTCCTAGGCGTCCTGCATCACGCGGCCAATCGCCGCAATCATCTGATCAAACTGCGACTGCTCCACTCCCAACTGTTTCCGTCCAGCCGCCGTCAGCGTGTAGTAACGCGCCCGCCGGTTAGTCTCGGTCTTCTTCCACTCCGCCTTCACCCATCCCTGCAGTAACAACCGTTGCAGCGCCGGATAAAGCGACCCTTCTTCCACAGTCAACACATCCTCAGACACGCGCTTGATCGAAAGTGCAATTCCATAGCCATGCTGCGGCGCCCGCGTCAGCGTCTTCAAAATCAGCATGTCCAGCGTTCCAGGCATCAAATCGGATTTCTTCGGCATGTGTTGATGTATAGACCCTCTATGGATAGAACGTCAACGCCAAAAGAAAAGTTCCCCAACCAAAAACTTATTGCACCATAAGCACGACACAGCCTCTTATATCCTCAAAACCCATGGCACCTTTTCTTCATCTGGCCCACGTCAACGTAGCCCGCGGAGAGAACATCGTCCTCCACGACATCAACCTCTCCGTCAACACCGGCGAGCACATCGCCATCCTCGGCCCCAACGGCTGCGGTAAGTCCACCCTCATCAAGACCATCACCTGCGAGTGCTACCCCATCGCCCAGCCCGAAACCAAGGTCAGCATCTTCGGCCGCGAGCGCTGGGACCTCACCGAGCTCAAGAAGCGTCTCGGCGTAGTATCAGCCGAACTCCCAGGCAAACAAACCCTCACCACCACCGGCCGCGACGCCGTCCTCACCGGCTTCTTCTCCAGCTCCACTCTCTGGCCCAACCTCACCGTTACCGATGCCATGCGCACCCGCGCCGACGAAGTCCTCCACCAGATCGACGCGACCCCACTCGCCAACAAGCCCGTAGGCGAAATGTCCGCTGGTCAGCAACGCCGCATCATGATCGGCCGCGCCCTCGTAGCCTCATCACAAATGCTCCTCCTGGACGAGCCCTCCAACGCGCTCGACCTCGCCGCGCAAGCCGATCTACGCAACCTCCTCCGTCGTCTCGCGCAGCAGGGAACTGGCATCCTCCTCATCACCCATCACATCGCCGACATCCCACCGGAGATCGACCGCATCCTCATGATGAAAGACGGCCGCATCATCGCCGACGGCCCCAAGGCCGAGCTTCTCACTGCGCCGCGTCTCAGCGACCTCTTCAAGACAAACGTTCAGCTCACTCAAAAAGACGGCTTCCATCACGCCTGGTGACGGGCATTTGCATCAACTAGCGATCCCCACACGTCTAATCATAAGAAGGGGACACCAATGGTCCGCTATATTCTTGCAGCAACGCTTCTTACTGCATCACTTGCACTAGCCCAGGAAGGTCCGACTATGACTCAGGCGCTAGTAGCAATCGACTCCAAGGCCCCAGAAGCCCTCACCGCAAGCAACGTTACTCTCAAAATCAACAACAAGCCAACTCCGCTCACCAGCGTCACTCCTGTCGCGCCCAGCGGAGCCCAGGTCGCCATCCTCATCGACGACGGCCTCCGCACCAGTGTCGGTCGTGAGCTCGAAGATCTTCGCAGCTTCATCACAAATCTTCCTCCTGGAATCGAGATCTTCGTCGGCTACATGCAGAACGGCCGCGTTGTCCCGGCACAAGCCTTCACCACCGACCACGCCGCCGCAGCAGGCTCGCTCCGCATTCCTCTCGGCAGTCCCGGCATCAGTTCCAGCCCCTACTTTGCTCTCACTGACTTCACAAAAAGATGGCCACGTTCATCGGAGTCCGTCACCAGCGACAACCTGCAAACCTCTGCCAAGGCGCGCTTCGTCCTTATGATTACGAACGGCGTCGATCCCTATAACGGCAGCACTCGAATCTCAAACCAGGACAGCCCTTACGTCAGTGCGGCTATTGCGGATGCCCAGCGCGCAGGCGCTGCCGTCTACTCCATCTACTACACCAACGCCGGAATCGGTGGCGGCCAAGCCAGCTTCAGCGGCCAAAGCTATCTCTCACAAGTAGCAGACGCCACCGGAGGCCGCTCCTACTACCAGGGCATGGGCAACCCCGTCTCCATGGCGCCATTTCTTCAGCAGTTCAAATCAGCCATCGCAGAGACATACATCGCCACCTTCTCTGCTCCCGGCAACAAGGACTTCATCCCCATCAAGTTCACGACAAGTATCCCCAAAACCAAACTACAGTCTGCCAACCAGGTCCGTCCCGGAACACGCCTAGCCGCGCAGCCCTAATGCAGCTTACCGATGCAAGGGTCCCAATGCATCAAACAGCACTCCCGGCTCAATAAGCGCGATGGCGATTTGTCATCAGCCCACAATCTTTTGTGACGAGAAGCGTATGCTACGTTCTGGGCTATTGCGTTCCTCGGAGGGCGGCATGGCTTGGCTAGGCCGGAAGAAACTCGCATTCATCCCGTTGTCCCGGACAAACGCTCAGCCGCCGGATGTCATACCGACCGATTGGGCCGACCAGATTATGCGACGGGTGTTTTTCGACCCGAGCAGCGGCGTCGATCGATCACTCCGCGCGTACATCCGCACTGTGTCCTCCGGGTTGGCGGACCTCGATCTCGTCGTGCAGGATCCGCAGACCATCGCCGGGCAGGACATTGCGCCCGATGCTCTCGAGTCAACAATGGGCGACAAGTTGCGTGCTCAGGGCTTTGATGGCGCCGCAATTGTGATGCTCGGCGGACCCGGCGGCGGACAGACGACAGGTTACTGGTCGCGTTTTTGTATGTCCGATAATCTCGGTAACTGGGTTGGTGAGCTGGCGCACCAAACTGGCTTGTGCAATATCCCCGATCTGTTCGATTTCACTGACGTTTATCCGGACGAGAACATGCTCGGCTTCGACGAGGAGGCTGGGTATCTGGCCACGCATTTCTCGGGCTGGACGAAACGAGCCATCGGATGGCTCGATCCTTCCACTATTCCGCTGCACACGCCTGGTCAGGCGGGCGTTTACACACTGCACTCAATCAGTCTCACCCAACCGCCTCCCACGGGGAGAATTGCCGCCCTCCAAATCGGTAAACAGGTGCCCTACCTGATGGTCGAAGCCCGGCTTCGAGCCGACCAATTCGATGTCAATATTCCCAGCGCAGGCGTTATTGTGTACCAGGTCCAAACATCAGACCCGCTCGGAAATGCGCAGAACAAGATACCTCCTCTTAACCTGCTGACAAAAACTGCGCTCACGGTAGGACAATCATTCGCGGCGGGCAACGGCGTGACTGTGCAGGTAAATAGTTCTGTCCCGGGCGGCTTTTCCATTGGCGTATTTCCCACGCCTTATTCAAACCCGTTGTCGGACATGTCTTATCTTGTGCCCCTTTTGCTTTGAGAGTTTCGTAATCGTTTCATCGATGTATGAGGTGAGCAGATCAGATCTGAATGGAAAGGAAGGAAAACGATGGCTTGGTACACGTGTATTGTGAACAACGTTGGGCCAGCAACAGACGGTACGGAGACAAGTGCCCCTGTGGTTTACATCAACCTGACCGATACGGGAACTACTCCTCCCGCTTTCGTTGGGCAGTGGTTCTATGCGGCGCAAGGAGGACAGAATCAGATGCTGGCAGTGGCTCTCGCGGCGATGAACGGGGGAAAACATGTGCAGGCCGGTGCGGTACCTCCAAATGCAGGAGGTTCGCCATACACACCAATATCGCGTTTGTATCTGAACCCATCGTGAAGTAGATAACAGGGGCAGAGGAGTTCCAAGGCCACACTTATTCTGCCCTGCATCGCGAGGGTCTCGTCACTCATCGCCGCTTCCCCTCTCGCACAAAACTCAACTCTGCAAGGCAACCAGCAGCATCACCTGGCAAGTAGGCCGTTAAATTCCTACAATCGACACGCCGGATACGGCAGGCACCTGCCGCATTCGAATGAGCGCATTCTAAATCGGTAACGATACGTCGGCTTTTCGGAAAGCAATCCGAGCGCTCGTGCTCGAATGGCGCTAACAGGCTGAGTCACTCGTCCAGCCCAATCACATCAAAATAGCTACGCCCTCGCACCCGCGGCTCGATAGATCGCCTCGATGTACTGCATATCCCGCAGGCCTTCCTCCCCGGGAGTTCGCGGCGTCTTGTTCTCAAGAATGCAGTCCGTAAAATGATCGGCTTGCAGTACGAACTGATAGGGGTCACGTTCAGGATTTGTCTCGTCGATGTGGACCTGTGGTTGTCCTTTGCCCTGGGAGTAGCTGGCTCGCAGCACAATACCGTCATACCCGAACGTTCCCTCCATCCAACCGTTCTCCCCAAATATCTTGTAATACCCAGGCATCTGCGCGCCATACGTTGTACTGCAACTCGCCAACGCTCCTGAGGGAAACCGCATCGTCCACGCCGTCGACTCCTCTACCTCATTGAACCGCCCGTTATGGTCAACCGTCGAAACCATCGCCGTAAACTTCTCCGGCTCTTCGCCTGTCAGATATCGAGCAGCATTCAAAGAATAGATCCCCATATCCAGCAGGGAACCGCCTCCACCCAGGGCCATGGTAGCCCTCCACTCGCCGGGAGCGATGTTGAATCCGTTCGCACTATCGAACGCTTTTATCTTTCCCAGTTTGCCGTCGCGAACCAGCTTGATCGCCTTCAGCGTAGTCGGTTCATAGTGCAGCCGATAGGCAATCATCAGCTTCACATTGGCCGCCTTGCACGCCGCGATCATGTCCTCGGCCTCTTTCACCGAGATCGACATCGGCTTCTCGCATAGCACATGCTTACCCGCCTTCGCAGACCGTATCGTGTACTCCGCGTGCATACTGTTCGGCAGCGCGACATACACCGCATCGATGGCCTTGTTCTCCCGCATCCGGTCCATGTCTTGGTAGCTGTAGATCGACTCTTTCGGCACCCCGTACTCGGCTGCAATCCGCTCCGCCTTATCGCGATGCCCGCTCACCAGCCCGGTAATCTGCGAGGTCGAGCCCTGCTTCACTCCACGCATAAAGTGGTCTGCAATCCGTCCCAACCCAATCACGCAATACCCCACCTTATGCTGTGTACCCTGTGCCTCGGCCCTCACTATCGGCAGCATCTGCGCCGCCACTCCCAAAGCCCCAAGCTTTGCAAACTCCCGTCGCGTCAAGCTCATTCGGTCTCCCTATATCAGTTGAAGCATGTGCCCCACGAGTATAGACAGGCGCAATCTCATAGGCAATCTAGCTGCACATCTGTATTGAAACTATTTCAGCATGGCCCACGCGCCACGCCATTGAGAGCCATATGCGACGTTCCACAGACTGCTGTCCAGATTATTCTTTCGTGTGCCTTGCGGCCGGCTTTCGTCTTTCTGCCCGTCGCGTACTCCGCCTGCCTGCCGACTGAATATTGTGAGCGTTGACGATCGCCGCAAGCAATCCCGGAAATCGCTTATCGATCTCCGAACAGCGTGACGTATTATGCATTTCAACGCCCTTGCGCTCACCCCGAATCAGGCCAGCCTCTCGAAGAGCCTTGAAATGTTGAGACAGCGTCGACTTTGGAATGCTCTTTTCGCTGACCTTCAGAAAGGCCGAGCAGACGTGGGAGCACTGAGAACCTGCCAGTTCCGCAAGAATCGCCACTCGCACTGGATCGGAGAGAGCATGCAGAATGGCTTCGACGGTGACATCTTCGACCGAAGGATGGAAGAGAGGCCTCATACCTTCATCATAGTGGTCTTGACATAATGGTTTCAATAGTTCATATATTCGGAACTATAGAACTGCTTAAATAAAAACCAACAAGACACCCCAACCCCAGCAGGAAGAGAGAGAAAATCCCATGTCGAAGAAACTTGAAGGAAAAATCGCACTCGTTACCGGCGGAACCACCGGCATCGGCCTCGCCACGGCAAAGCGCTTCGTCGCGGAAGGCGCAAAGGTTGTCATCACCGGCCGCCGCAAGCAGGTTCTCGACGCAGCGGTTCAGGAGATCGGCTCCGGCACCATCGGTATTCAGGCCGACTCCGGCAGTCTTGCGGACCTCGACCGTCTCTACGCCGAGATCAAACAGAAGTACGGTCGTCTTGATGTTCTCTTTGCGAATGCTGGCGGCGGCGAATTCGCGACCATCGACAATGTCACCGAAGAACACTTCGACAGAACCTTCAATTCCAACGTAAAGGGTGTCTTCTTTACCGTGCAGAAAGCTCTTCCGCTCATCCCCAATGGTGGAACCATCGTACTCAACGCCTCCATCGTCTCCGTCAAAGGAATGCCAGCCTTTGGCGTCTACAGCGCCACCAAGGCTGCAGTTCGCTCGTTCGCTCGCACATGGACCAACGAGCTCAAAGATCGCCAGATTCGCGTCAATGTAGTAAGCCCCGGCCCGATCGATACTCCAGGAGTCGATGGTCTTGCCAAGAATGAGGAAGAAGCCCAGCAGATCAAAGCAGGGCTGGCCTCACAGGTCCCACTTGGCCGCATGGGCCAGCCCGACGAGATCGCAAAGACAGTCGTCTTCCTCGAATCGGACGATTCAAGCTATGTTGCAGGCATCGAGCTCTTTGTCGATGGCGGCATGGTTCAGGTCTAAACGCACAGTCATCGGAAGCCGCTTCGCGGGTACACGTGCAAGCGGCTTCCTAACGCAGAGCATTCAGGATGTTAGACCAGAGATCCTTCAGCACCCCGCCCACTAACAGCTCGTCCCTAACGCCTCAAACGTGCTCCACTGCTTCCTCTGCCGTGCCGAAGGTCCGCAGCAAATTCCTCACCTTTGTCAATTCCAGAAGAGCCTCGACCCTCTCATTAGCTCCAGCCAGAGCCATCCTGCGGCCATTCTTCTCCGCCGACACGTAGTAGTTGATCAATATCCCAATCCCAGCGGAATCCATGTACGGCACACCGCTCAAATCAAAAACCATCATTGGAGGCTTATTCGTCGCCAGCTCATTTTGGAACTCAAACATGTTCCGCAGAGTCAGGGGCCCAGTCAGCTTCATTACAACTACCCCAGGGCGCGCTATCTCATTGCTGTTGTACGTCAAAGGAGCATCATTCATGCCCGCCAGTCTAAAGCTTTCTGGTCAAGCTGTATTGTGACAAACGTGTAAATTCCTCCTCCCGAAAATAAACTTGGAAAATTTGCAAAAATTTCGGCCCTGAAAAACTGCATTCCGGAAACCATCTTTTACCATCCGTTTCACCACACTTTGTCCACAAAAAACCAGCGACTGCGCGCCATTTTTTTCAAAAAACCCCTGTAAAAACGGCAAAACCCCGGATCGCTCCGGGGTTCCACCACGCCAGAAAAAATCCGGCAATTTTTAGTACATTCCGTCCATGCCGCCGCCATGGTTATGGCCGCCGCCCGGAGCTTCCTTCTTCTCAGGAATCTCCGAGATCATGGCTTCGGTGGTCAGCATCAATCCGGCGATCGAAGCCGCGTTCTGCAGAGCAGTGCGCGTAACCTTCGTAGGATCAATGACTCCAGCCTTCACCAGGTCCTCGTAGACTCCCGTTGCAGCGTTGTAGCCGTAGTTGTTGTCCTTCGACTCGTGGATTTTGCCGATCACAACCGCGCCCTCATCGCCCGCATTCGCGACGATCATGCGAAGCGGCTCCTCAAGCGCGCGGCGAATGATCGTCGCACCGATCTTTTCATCGCCCTCAAGGCCCTTGATCACGGAATCAACCTCGGTCGTGCAGCGAACCAGAGCCACGCCGCCGCCCGGAACAATGCCTTCCTCAACAGCAGCGCGGGTTGCATGCATCGCATCCTCGACACGAGCCTTCTTTTCCTTCATCTCGGTCTCGGTAGCCGCGCCAACCTTGATGACGGCAACGCCGCCAACCAGCTTGGCCAACCGCTCCTGCAGCTTCTCGCGGTCGTAGTCAGAGGTCGTCTTCTCAACCTGGGCGCGAATCTCCTTCACCCGGCCTGCGATGTCGTTGTCCTCTCCGCCGCCATCGACGATGGTGGTGTTGTCCTTGTCGATCGTCACGCGCTTGGCAGTGCCGAGATCCTCGATCTTGACGCCCTCAAGCTTGATGCCGAGGTCTTCCGTGATCGCCTTGCCGCCCGTCAGGATAGCGATATCCTGCAGCATTGCCTTACGGCGATCGCCGAAGCCAGGAGCCTTCACAGCAGCCACGTTCAGCGTGCCACGCAGCTTGTTCACCACGAGGGTTGCAAGTGCCTCACCATCAACATCTTCCGCAATAATGACGAGCGGCTTCGCGGTGCGGGCAATCTGCTCCAGAAGGGGCAGCAGGTCCTTCATCGACGAAATCTTCTTCTCGAAGATGAGGATGTAAGGATTCTCAAGCGCAACTTCCATACGCTCGGCATCCGTCACGAAGTAAGGCGACAGATAGCCGCGGTCAAACTGCATGCCTTCAACGACATCCAGCTGTGTCTCCATCGTGCGCGACTCTTCAACGGTGATAACGCCGTCCTTGCCAACCTTCTTCATCGCCTCGGCAATGATGACGCCGATCTGCGAGTCAGAGTTAGCGGAAATCGTTCCAACCTGGGCAATCATGTCGCCCGAAACTGGCTTCGACAGCTTGCTGAGCGCGCCGCCAACCACTGCGCCGTTCTCATCGCGCTTGCCGATGATGGCCTCAACAGCCTTGTCGATACCGCGCTTCAGCGCCATCGGATTCGCGCCGGCAGCAACCGTCTTCACGCCCTCGCGGTAGATAGCCTGCGCGAGAACCGTAGCGGTCGTGGTGCCGTCGCCGGCCACGTCGGAGGTCTTCGAAGCCACTTCGCGGACCATCTGTGCGCCCATGTTCTCGAGCGCATTGCCAAGTTCGATCTCTTTGGCTACGGTCACGCCGTCCTTGGTGATCGTCGGCGAACCGAACTTCTTCTCGATGACCACGTTGCGGCCCTTCGGGCCCAGCGTGACCTTCACTGCGTCAGCCAGAATATTGACTCCACGCAGGATTGCCTGACGTGAATCTTCTCCATGCAGAATCTGCTTTGCCATTGTGTTACTCCTGTTACCGGCTTAATAGCCGATCAAATTTGTAATGGAACATTAAGCATTCGCGCTTTGGCGGCGAAGCCGCGTCTGCAGCATGCAATGCCTACTTCTTGAGGATTCCGAGAACTTCTTCCTCGCGCATGATCAGGAACTCTTCGCCATCGAGCTTGATCTCGGTGCCGGAGTACTTGCCGAACAGGATGCTGTCGCCGGCCTTTACATCGAGCGGGAACACCTTGCCCTCATCGTTCGACTTGCCCTTGCCGACCGAGATGACCTCGCCCTGCTGTGGCTTCTCTTTTGCGGAATCGGGGATGATGATGCCGCCACGGATGCTTTCGCCTTCTTCAATACGGCGAACCAGGATCCGATCGTGTAGCGGTGTAAATGATGTTGTCGCCATTGCTTACATCTCCTTGATGCGATTTTGGCAAACGAAAAACGTTCGCGTTTGGATTTCGCGACTCATCCGGTAGCCGGCATTGTCACAAAGAAGTTGGAATAGTTGCTAAAAGTTCTTGCTGTTTAGCACTCAAGCCTTCCGATTGCTAACGATAGGGCAGCCCTTGGGTCGATGTCAACCCATCCCGTGTGAAATATGAGTGAAAGTCGCGCAAGTCTTGTAGTTCTGATGAGTACCTGCTTTTAGCCCCGGATCATCGTAGAATGGAAGCCATGCTGTCGCACCGTGCTCTCTGGCCTAAACTCGCCCTGGTTTTTTCCCTTGCTCTGTTGTCTCTTCAAGCACTTGGGCAGGACTCGCCCGTCCGTCGTGGACGGAAATATAAGCCCCCACCAGACACCTCGCATATCGTTGTCCAAGTGCTGAAGAAAGCCAACGGTAAACCCATCATGAACGCTGCCGTCGTCTTCAACCCCACTAGGGATGGCAAGGACATAGGCAGTCTCGAGGTCAAGACGGATCCCGAAGGCAAGGCAATCATCGATGTAATTCCCACTGGGAGCCTCGTCAGGGTACAAATTATCGCCGATGGCTATGCCACTTTTGCCGAGGATTATCAGATCGACGAACCGAGCAGAGAAATTCTGGTTTCAATGGTTCGGCCGCGAGAGCAGGTTTCAGCCTACGAAGATAATACAGGCAAAGCGTCCAGCAGAAAGGCAGGCGTGCAGGAGCCGGTAAGGTCCACGACACCGGCTTCTCCATCCACCACAAAGCCGGCTCCCGCGACCTCAACCCCTCCTCCACCCAAGCAGCAATAACCAGGGATGAACAAACCTCTTGCCGGTAAGACCGCGCTCGTAACCGGAGCGGCCAAACGCATAGGCCGCTCCATTGCGCTAGCGTTTGCCGAAGCCGGCACAAATGTGGCCTTCACCTATTTGACCTCGCAGCCGGATGCTGAGGCTACGGTGTTCGCACTGGCGGAGTTTGGTGTTGAGGCGCTCGCCATTCGCTCTGATCTTCGAGATCCCGAGAGTATTAGCCAGACTGTAGTTTCCGTCATCGAGGAGTTCGGTCAGCTCGATCTTCTGGTCAACAATGCGGGCTTTTTCGAATCAGCCGCACTTGAAGACATCTCCGCGGAGCAATGGGATGCGATGTTTGCGATCAACACCCGCGCCCCTTTCCTGATGGCCAAAGCAGCCTACCCGTATCTGCGTGCGGCGACAGGACGCATCATCAACGTAGGCTCACTTGGCGGGTCTCATCCCTGGACCACACATGGACACTACTGTACGTCCAAAGCCGCGCTGCACATGCTCTCTCAGACGATGGCGAAGGCATGGGCGCCTCACATCAGTGTCAACTGCATTGCACCTGGCATGATCGTCCAGGGAGAGATAGGCGAAGACTACGAGCACTTCGCACACAAAACACCTATGCAGCGCAACGGCACTGCATACGACGTAGCTGCGGCCGCCCTGTTTTTCGCAACCGCGCCGACTTTCGTCACCGGGCAGATCCTAACCGTGGATGGCGGCCTCGGGCTTTAGTTGGCTGTTCCTTTGCTCAACAGCTTTTGCCACCAACTCTTTTTGTCTGAATCTTCATAGAGTCGTCGGGGTTCAATCCGCTGTGGTAACGGACCGCCGCTAAAAACGGCTAGCGGATTTGTGACGCAGAGCAAGTGCGCATAATCAGGCCCATATTTCTGTGCCACGACGTCCATCGCCTCGCGCATTTTAGGCGGGCGAGACGTTGTGTTGTGCGCATCCGTTGCCAGAAAGTGGACCCATCGTTTCTCCAGAAGCTGATGCGCCATCCGCTGCGCCCGTTTGCCCATGTCGCCCAGCACGGAGCCGGCAGTTACCTGTATCAACACTCCACCGCGCAGCCATTCCGCAAGGCGCTGCTGGTCGGCCTGAAGCGTAGGATTTCGTTCAGGATGAGTCAGGATGGGCGTCATTCCGGACAATTGCAACTGGTAAAAAATCTCCGTCAATCCGCGAGGCACGCCGTAGTCAGGAATCTCTACGAGCAGATAGCCTAGTCCGTTGATGCTGTACTTTGTTGGATCGATTTTGGCATCCTGAATGTTCTCGTAGGACAGGTGAAAGTCGCATCCCCGTCCAAGGTTCAGCGCAATGCCTTCTGCATCAAGTATCGATTGCAATTCGCCGATTTTTGCTGCGATCTTGTCCGGCGTATATTCGTATTGGCCATTTGCATGAGGAGAGCAAACAACATGGGTGATTCCATCCGCCGCAGCCATCCGCGCCATGGCAACTGACGTTTCGATGCTGGAAGCACCATCGTCCATTCCCCATAAAAGGTGATGGTGAATATCGATCATCGTTTTTCTAAGGTACCACTCGCAACGAGTTGTTCAGTCTATCGAGATGTTGCCGCCAGAGATTCGGCCATCCCGTTGAAGAGCTGCAGGCCATCCGCTGATCCAAGGAGACTCTCACTCGAGCGATCTGGATGCGGCATCATGCCCAAAACATTGCGCCCTTCATTCAAAACGCCGGCGACATTCTCTAGCGATCCATTCGGATTCGCCTCAACCGTCACCGCACCATCAGCTGTGACATAACGGAACGCAATGCGATCCTCTCGCTTCAGCTCTGCCAGGGTATCGGCGTCACAAAAGTAGTTGCCTTCCATATGGCCGATCGGCATCTGCAGGACTTGGCCTGTAGCGAGCCCATGCGTGAAGGGAGAATTGATCGTTTCGGTCCGTAGATAAGTCTGCTTGCAGATGTAGTGCTGGCCGGCATTACGCATCAGGGCTCCGGGTAGCAGTCCTGCCTCGCACAAAATCTGGAAGCCGTTGCAGATTCCCATCACCAGTCCGCCGTTTTTCGCGAACTTCGCTACCGACTGCATCACTGGGGCAAATCTAGCGATTGCGCCGGTCCGAAGATAGTCGCCATAGGCGAAACCACCCGGAACAAGAATTGCGTCGCAGCCCTCGAGATCTTCGGAGGCATGCCAAAGAAACGTCACCGGCTGCTTCGCCAGCGCTTCGACCACATGGTAAGTATCATGGTCACAATTGGACCCCGGAAAGACCAGAACGCCAAATTTCATGACTTAAGGATAGCATTCACCGCGAAGGTGCCTGCCTGCTTCTTACACTGGCGGATAGACCCATACCCACGTGGCTGAGCAGGGAACTTGGCGTTCCCTTCTCCATCGGTCGTCCGCTTATTGGTACGTCCCAGTAGAATGCCTGCATCATCACTGCCATCGATTCTGCTTCCTTTCATACTAGAAATCACACTTTGTATCGGTACACAGCCACCCGGAGGAGGCGGCCCAGCATCCTAAAACTCTGACTACGTCCATAAGGAAAACGCACAAGGTCTGAGCACGTCTGATGCAGGCTCCGATAAACAAGTGGAATGACCGTACCTCACACATCCCGATCTCCATTCCGCAAAGCCGGAGGTGCGCTCCTCGACTGGTGGCGAGCCGCAGTGCTCGATGCACTCATTGTTGGCATACTTTGGTTCATCGGCCTCGAGTTGATCGGCGTTCCGTTCGCGTCACTATGGGCGCTGTTAGGCGGTTTGCTTCAGATCATCCCGACCTTTGGAAGCATGATCGCGCTCATTGGTCCGGTCCTCGCTGTAGCCTTCAGCGGTCATGACGAGTGGCGGCTCGGACTCGTTCTCGGTCTCTACGGCCTTATCGCAATGCTCGAGGGCCTCGTTATTGGTCCCTACATTCTGCATCGCACCACGAAGGTGCCATGGTGGGCGGCCTTTTTGGGTCCCATCGCTTTGGGAATCATCATTCCATTCTGGGGAGTTTTGCTCGCGCCGCCACTTCTGGCAATTATCTTTGCTTTTAGGAGACCGTCAACGTCTGAGCTTCAGTAAGGCCATCAATCACCGAGCTTGTAGCGTGTCTCTGCCAGCCGGTACAGCGGCCGCCAAACGAGACGATTGATCGTCACCACCATCATCGCCATCACGATAGTCGCAAGCAGCAGAATCTGGAACTCTCCACTATCAGTCGCCGCGCTAATCTGGGCGCCCAGCCCCACCGTCTGCAGGGTCTGGTTCTTCAACCGAAAATACTCGGCGATGATGCTCGCATTCCATGCCCCACCCGACGCAGTTACAAGTCCAGTAATCAAATACGGAAAGATCCCCGGCAGAATGATGGTTCGCCATCGTTGTGCCGTAGTGAAGTGAAAGAGCGTTCCCACTTCGCGCAGGTCCGAAGGTATTGCCATCGCCCCGGCGATTACGTTGAACAGGATGTACCACTGCGTCCCCAACAGCATCAACGCAATCGACCCGATACCCATTCCGCCGCCCATCTGCACAAGCGCCAGCAGAATAACAGGGAAGAGCGCGGTGGCCGGAACGGACGCTGCGATCTGAGCGATCGGCTGCGCGATCCTTGCCAGTCGCGGATGAAAACCGATTGCAACGCCAGCCGGAATCGTCCAGGCGGAGGCCAGCAGCAGCGAGACGTTGACGCGAAGAAATGTCGCCAACGCCCCCTTCATAATCTGTGCAAACTGTGCACCGCTAACCTGCCGCAACAACGCAAGGGCGCGCGTGGCGGCATAGATTGTTGCGCCGGCAATTAGCACCAGCACCAGGCCACGCAGTAACGCCGCTAATCTGTTGCCCAGTACACTTGCGGTTTCACTTTCTGCACTCCCGTAGGCAAGCCTATTTTTTCTCCTCTCTGCCAACCGCCGGTATACTCCTTCGCTTAAGGGTGCAACGGTGTTTTGCTGTAGGCTGCGAAGAGCACGCGAGTGCTGCAGCAGGTGTAGCAAAGGGGAGCGCACGCGGGCGGAGCTCTCTACCTGCTCAAATTTGAATTTGTCACTCCACGCGATGACGGGTCTCCAGATCAGCTGATCGGTCGCGACAATAATGGCGATCATCGTCAGCAGCCCCCATGTAATTGCCTTGTAATTCCCGGTACTAGCCGCGGTCTGCAGATAAGAGCCGAGGCCCGGAAGCCTGAAGTCGCGCGTTCCCAGCACAAACATCTCGCATGCCATCAGGAAGAACCAGCCGCCTGCAACCGACACCATCGAGTTCCAGACCAGGCCAATCGCCGAGTAGGGAAGCTCAAGCTGGATCAGTCGTTGCCATCGCGAAAACTTATAGATTCCCGCAGCTTCGCTCAACTCTCGAGGGATGCTCTTAATCGAAGAATAAAAGCTGAACGCCATATTCCAGACCTGGCCCGTAAAGATGAGCACGATCGCGCCCATCTCCACGCCGATCTGTCGTGTCGGAAATAGCGCAACCATCGCCAGCATTACGCCCGGTAAAAAGCTCAACACTGGAATCGATTGCAGAATATCCAGCCCCGCAATCATCAGCGCTTCCACCCGCTTACTGTAGGCAGCGACGTATCCGTAGCCAATAGCAAAGAAGAGGCTCAGCAGATAAGCCAGGCCAATTCGTACAACAGAATAAAAGGCATACAGTGGCAGTGCGCGAGGACTGAGCGAGATAACGATCTCCGGCACAGGATGGCCGAACCAGTAGTTCGCAATCCGAACGACACCGTAGAAGCACGCCAGCCCAATTCCGGCGACACAAAGATCCAACACAAAAGGCCAGCTACGTTTCAGTACCTGCGCACGCGCCAGCGTTTCCCGTCCGGGAATGTAGCTGAAGCTGTCAGGCAAATTCATCACGCTTTAATCTCCGACGAAGACGTGGACTCCACATCCTGATGCAGTTTCTCCGGCTGAATGAACCTTCTGCGTGACGCATCGAAATCAAATAGCTCAGCGTATCGACCCCAGTTGATGGCTGTCTCCAACTGTCGCAGCGTCTCATCTTCGCTGAACTGCTCGTCCAGCATGTCGTGAAAGAACTCCTCAGGAACGGTTCGGTCGCTCTTGGCTTCGATAGCCCGCACAATCTGGCGCAGCAGGAGCACGTTCTCCACCGCGGCCGTGCGGAACAATTCCTTCTGCCGTAGAATCTCAGAGTTTGCGTACTCTGCTCCGGTCGGTGTAATGGCCGCGTCGCCCTCATTCACCGTCAGAAATCCAAGCAGTTGAGCCGCATCAACGATCGGCAGCAAGTCATCGATATCAAATGCGAGATCATCGGCAAGCCGATAGATATCGTCCTTGCCATTGTGGTCTAATACCAGTTCCAGCAGGCCTGCAATTCCACCGGGCCGAGCGTGAGGCAGCATTTGATAATGCATCTGTCGTTGATCACGAACTGGCTTGCCCGCTGTAGTCTGCGGCAGTGCAGGTGGCTGCGATTCGGGCTGCGTTAGCACCTTATAGATGTAGTCCACTAACTGAGTAAATGCAGTTGCCTTCCGGTCCCGCGGATGGGCCAGCGCAACCTTGAAATCCGTTCGCACATGCCCAGGATTTCTGCCCAGCACGATGATCCGGTCCGCAAGCAGCACAGCCTCTTCAATATTGTGCGTGACGATAAAGATCGCCTTCGTCGGAATCGTTTTCTTTTGCCAAAGCTCCAGCAGTTCGCTGCGTAGATTTTCCGCCGTCAGCACATCCAATGCAGAGAACGGCTCATCCATAAAGAGCACCTCTGGTTCGACCACCAGGGCTCGCGCAAAGCCAACGCGTTGGCGCATCCCGCCGGACAACTCCTTCGGGTAGGCGGCCTGAAAACCATCCAGACCCACAGTGTCCAGTATCTTCAATGCGCGTTTCCGCCGTTCTGCTGGTTCCATGCCCCTTGCCTTCAAAGGCGCCTCGACATTCTCAAAAACCGTCAGCCAGGGAAACAGCGCAAAGCTTTGAAACACGATGGATACATTCACATCAGCTGTTGCAATCGGCTTCTCATGCCAGTACACCTCGCCCGCCGAAGGTGTTGACAGCCCTGTTAACATCCTCAGTAACGTAGACTTTCCCGAGCCTGATGGCCCCAACAACGCGACAATCTCCCCCGTCCCAATCGTGAGATCCGTGGGCGAGATCACCTGAATCCGATTCTCACTGGGTTGCGCGTAATATTTCTCAACTCGTTCCGCGCGTATAATGGTCGATTGCATAGGATTCATTTTCGATGAAATTTCGAATGTATCTGCTGAGATTGTTATAGTTTACCGTCAGCTATCAGCGCTGCGGTCAGCGTATCATTAGTAGGCAGGCAATAGGGTAAAGCCATGCTTGTGTAGGTCGTAATTAAACGCATTTTTGAATCTTTTGATTTGGGGATACTTAAAGCATGGCAGAGACTATATCCACCACCGCATCGAAACCCAGAGTGCTCGTTGCCGACGACGAGCAGGTTATTGCCAACACGCTCGCAATCATTCTGAACCAGGCAGGCTTTGAGGCGCGTGCGGTGTTCAGCGGAGAAAAGGCCGTCGAGGCGCTCGATACTTTCCAGCCTAATATGCTGATCAGCGACGTCATCATGACAGGTATGACAGGTATCGAAGCCGCAATTATCACGCGGCAAAAACTCCCCACGTGCAAGATTCTTTTGTTCTCCGGGCAGGCGGCAACCGCAGATCTTCTTGAGAAGGCGCGCGCGCAGGGGCATGAATTTGAGATTCTCGCCAAGCCTGTCCACCCCACAGACCTTCTGGCGAAACTGCGCAGCTAAAACAGATGCTCCCTCTGCTCTCAAGGCAAAGGGAGCCCTCCAGGCCCCGTTATTGCGTATCGGGCCGCGATGATGAAGGCCACTGACGCTCCTTCACCTTTACCGCGGGAACGCCTGCGTACACCGTCCACGATTCAAGATTGCGTGTTGCTACCGAACCCAATCCCAACACCGCTCCCTCTCCTACATTCACTCCAGGCGCAACTGACGCCCGGGCGCATATCCAGGCGTAGGAACCAAAGCTCATCGTAAAAGCCATCAACGGAAAGCCTGGATCATCGTAGTCATGCGTGGCGCCGCACACATAGGCCTCCTGCGACAGGATCACGTGAGAACCAAATGTAACCTGAGCGGGATTATAAATCTCTGCTCCGTCCCCAGCCGTTACTTGATCTGCGCATATCAGGTTCCATGGAGCCCAGACCTTCGATCGTGGGTAGAAGTGACAGTTCGGCCCAATCTCTGCCCCAAAAACGCGCAGCAGGAACGCCCGCCACGAATGTAACGGTCGCGGTGACGTTCGGTAGAGCAGCGCCCAGCATATATTCCAGATCTGTCGCCGTAACCGGTCCCCTAGAGAAAAAGCGGGGCGCAGATACGGATCTGCCGCCGTATCCTCTGCAATATGATCTGCCGCGTTGTAATAGACCTGCTTGGCCATCGCTTGACTGTTATTTCTCGTATCTGTTGGTTTTTGGAGTTTCTACCGTCGCTGTTTCAAACAGCCTGATAATTGCCTTCGCGTTCTCCTGCATGTCATATCGCGTGTGGAAACACTGGATGGCACGCTTCCCCATCTCCCTTCTCTCTTGTTCCGGCATTGCGATCCAGCGCTTTAGCAGTTGCAGCGTTCCCTCTGGAGTATCTACTTCCATCAGACCTGCTAGGTCCTCCGCAACCTCTTCTGCGATATTCACCTTGTCGGAGAGCAGGACCGGCCTTCCACACGCCAATGCTTCAGCCACAGCAATACCGAAGTTTTCCTGGTGCGATGACAAGATGAACGCCTCCGATCCATAGAAGGCCCCCCACTTCGCATCTCCGGTCACCATGCCTGGCCAATGCACCCGGTCTGCTATCCCTGTCTTTTCCGCCATCTCCTGCAGCTTTGCGCTCCACGACTGCTGATCCGGGCCTGCCATAACAAGATCCAACGAAGGATCATCCGCTGCAATCTTTGCAAAGGCTTCGATCAGTAAATCGCACCCTTTCTTTCGGTGGATACGCCCGAGAAAGAGGAGATACCGCTTGTCCCTTACTGTCGGGCATCTCTCAAAGAATGCGTGTTTCAGCTCCTCTGGGTCGCCTATCGGACCGCATGCACCGTAGGGGACAACATACGGTTTCCAGCGATGCAACCAGAAACTCTCTTCCGCCAGCCGCTTTTCAGCCTTTGAAGTGAACAAAACTCGATAAGCATCTCGAAGCACCCAGTATTCGGCAGGCAGCCAGTAGAGCCACTTCTTTATGTGTTTCAACGGAAATGCATGTTTGAAGTATGGATCCAACATGCCATGCGTAAACACAACATAGGGAGTATTTCCTGCCAGTGTTCGCCATGCGGCGTATCCGCAATACTGCCATAAGCCGTTAACCACAACACCGTCAAAGCGGTTACGATTGGCCTTCAACCACCCTATTAGCTTGCGATTGAATCCATACGTCGTTCGCGTAGGTCCAAGAGCGTGAACAGGGAAGTCCAGGTTCTGCAGATACGTCGATCTTGGATCATCCAACGTAACTACTTCGCCGGTATATCCAAGGGGGCCGTAGCTTAACAGCACCCGCACCGACTCGGTTGGGCCTCCGGCCGCTGGGTTCATCGTTCCGATAATATGCAAAATCCGCATCAGTTATTGATCACCGTTCTGGAGCAGAGCAACCGGCCCTGCATACTTCTGTAGCGCGATCCTAGTCACGCATGTATCTTCTGTGGGATGATCGACGATCAACGGGAACGGAAGTCGGGTTCGTCAAACCTTTCATGGACGCACAGCTAGAATCAAAATGGAGGCAATACCCATCAGGGTAGAAATTCCTCCCGACTTGATCGCGGCTTTCATCTCGTTTGTTGGCAAAAAGACGATGTCATCGGCCTGTAATGGCGGATCTGGCGCGGTTCCATTGAATACTTTTTTGATGTCGATATGGACCACCTTGCGGTCCAGCCCGATTGTTCGGATGATTTGGAGATCGTCGTATTTGCCTTCAAATCCGGGTCCTCCGCCCATCGCTGTCAGCTGCATCAGCGTCAACGGTGAATTCTGTTTCAACGGAAAAGGTCCTTGGGTCTTGAATGCGCCTAGCAGATAGACCACTCCCACCCTCGCAACAATCACAGTGTCACCTGCAAAAACAGGTACATTCGCCTGGGCACTCTGCGCAGGGTCATTCCCAAGATCGACAACGATAGCCTCCGCCAGCCCCGGACGGCTAATGGTGATCATGTGACTGGCCGTAGCAGTTAGACCACCAGCTGCGGACAAAACATCGAACAGCCTCTTCTCCTCCACGACCGGGATAACTCCATGAAGTTCGCCCGTTACTGTGATGAACTGGCTTGGTGACTCTGTCAGTTGGACTGTGACCTGAGGATCGCGGTACATTCCCGCAGCTACTAGTTTTTGGGTAATCAAATTCTCCGCTTGGTGAATCGTCAATCCTTCGACCGTAAGTTCGTCGACCAGTGGCAGACGAACTTTGCCATCGATGCTCACCCTTACCGGCGAAGCATAGTCCGGTGCTCCGTAAAGATGTACGGTCAGCAGGTCGCCCGGCGACAGGCGAATATCTCGTCCCTTGGGATACAGGATTGCCGGATCGGTCGTGGGCAATGCGCGTCGGTTGAGCGTCAGAGAACCGTTCGGCGCGGGTCCATTAAACTGCGCTTCCACCAAACCTGGCAGGGCGAGCAAAAGAAGGGAAACCACGAACATCCATGCGCTCTTGTGCCTGGTTCTATGCGCGCTCACAACCGGTCGCTTCATCACTGATCTCATCGCTCAGACTCTCCAGCCATTGCGGTCTGTGGCTCCCAACTCTGCGAGTCGATGCTCGAATATGTGTAACCGGAGTATCCGTAGTACCCGTAATATTCAGGAGAATTCAAGTCAACTGCATTCAGCACGATTCCTGTGATTGGTGCACCAGACCGCAGTAGTAGGTCCCTCGCACGCCGAACCACATGTTTGCTCGATTTTCCATGGCGCACCACAAGCACCACGGCATCCGCCTCATGTGCGAGAACGACACCATCCGTCACGGAAAGAATCGGAGGCGAATCGATGACGACATGGGTATAGATTTCTCCGCAATGCCTCAGCAGATTATCCATTGCTTCTGAGCTAAGCATCTCCGTCGGAAAGGGCGGTACGGGCCCGCTTGGCAGCACGTCCAGATTTGGGACCTCTGGAATCTGCTGCACTGTTTCCTTTAGCTTTGTTGTACCGGAGAGCAATGTAGTCAGGCCGACCTTGCCGTTCAAACCAAAACGATGGTGCAAATTAGGCCGCCGCAGGTCTGCGTCGATCAGCAAAACCCTGCTGTCTCCTTGGGCAAGGATGCACGCCAGGTTGCTTGCCGTTGTGGTCTTGCCTTCCGACGGTGTGGCGCTCGTAAGCAGAATGAACTTCGGAGGCTGTTCCGTCGACGACAACAACAGCGCAGTCCTCAGCGAGCGAAATGCCTCTGCAAACTGCGACTTCGGCTGCGCAAGCACATTGATATTGCGTTGCGCCACCGTAGACGTGTCCTGGCCATCACCCGACGCTCGGCGTGCGCGTGGAACGACAGCCAGCGACGGCAGCTCAGTGATGCTTTCAATCTCTGCTACGCTCCTGAGCCCCGTGTCCAGGCTCTCCATAAGAAATGCAATGACGATGCCTGCGATCAGGCTGAACACCAGTGTCGACAGGATAATCGTTGACTGCGGCTTCAACAGCGGGGCCGCCGGTGGCAAAGCCTGGTCTACGACATCGATTTCCAGAGACTCCAGCCCCGCCTGAACGCCCGCCGTGCGGAGTCGTTGTAGCAGCCCTTCATAAAGCGTTCGGTTCGATTCGAACTCCCGCTGCCGCAGCGTATATTCCACCTCGTCATCGCTCAGCTTGTAAGCGTCCGTCTTCTGTCCTTCCAACGTCGCCCTTGTCTGTTCTTCATTGGCGCGCGCAATAAGATAGTTTTGTTTTGCCTGCAGTAGCAAGCGCTTCTGTTCAGCATCGACCTCGTTGGATAACTCGTCGATCTGCGCCTTCAGCGCCTTTGCCTGCGGATGGTTCGGCCCCATGGTCGATTCCATCTGTGCATAGCTAGCCTTCGCCGTGGCGAGTTGCCCCCGCAGCAGATTTAGTTCTGCTGGAGCTGTTCCCGGCAGGATCTCGATGGAGCCTTCGATCGCGTCCGGGTCCATCCCGCTCAGCATACGGTAGCGCGATTCTGCGATGATGCGGGCGATCTTCGCAGACCCAGCTGCCTTTGAGAGATCATCCAGCGACGAGGTGATCTGGTTGTGGGTGGGGTCAAACCCTAAGATACCCAATCGTCGCTGCAGGTCCATCATTCGTTCCTGCGAGGCCTGCACCTGCTGCTTCAAATCATCCAGCTGGCTTGATAGCCACTGTGAAACTCTTTGCGTCGAGGCAAATCTCGTCTCGTAACTCCGTTGGATATAGGCGGAGATTACCTTATTGACGATATCGGCGGCCAGCTTCGAATTTTTGCTGCTATAGCTGATCCGGATGATGTCCGTCTTCGGCACCAGCGCGATGGTCAGATTGCTCTGGAGCCGATGAACCGTTGACTGTCTCACACTGGCGTCGTCGATACTGACATGTGGAACCGGGCCCTTAGCGTCAAGGAAGGCAGCATTATTCGCTAGGTCCATCTCCCGGGCTACCGTCAGCATAAGCGAATCGCTCTGAAGAATAGCGATCTCGGTCAGCATCTTCGACGCCGTATCGTTCGAGTATCCCTGCACCGCACTCACGCGGTATTCATTCGACGAGCCAGCCCGCACCTGGATGCGGCCAAACGCTTCATAGATACGCGGTTGGGTCTCTGCCTTATAGATGCCGTATAGCAGGCCAAGCAGGGCTGCTGCGATCAGAATCCACCGCCGCTTTCGCAACGTAATCAGCGCTTCGGACAGCGTGGTATCTGTTACCGCCGTACTGAATCCTGCTGGGGCCTTTTCGGGGGAACCCTTGGGGAGTTGTTGCAATGTCGGTTGGCCCATTGCGTGTAGTCTAACCGAGTGGGCTTAAGCATCAAAGAAAATCATTAGTTAGTAGTTAGAGGCCAGAATCTATAAATCAAGCCTCTATTCAAGGCACGAAAAATGCATCTAACAAGTATCCTCTTGAAAAGGACTCGAGACCGACCAAGCTTATGGACAAAACTATTCAAATCGCCGTTGTTGGATCAGGGTACGTCGGCCTGGTAGCAGCCGTTTGTTTTGCTGAAATGGGCCATGACGTCATTTGCGTCGATAATGACGAAAGTAAGGTTGCCGCCCTCCAGGGCGGAGACACTCTCATCCACGAGAGCTACCTTCCCGAACTCCTGGAGCGCTACCGCAACACCAAGGTGCGCTTCATGACTAATCTCGCCGAAGCCACCCGGGAGTGCGACGCCATCTTCATTGCCGTTGGCACCCCACAAAGCGAGACCGGCGACGCCGATCTCTCCTACGTCGAGGCCGTTGCCTGTGAGATAGCCCGCTCGCTCACCAGCTACAAGGTCATCGTGGAAAAAAGCACCGTCCCCGTCTACACGAACGAGTGGATCAGCCGCGCCATGGAACGCAACGGCGTCTCTCGCCATCTCTTCGACGTCGTCTCCAATCCCGAGTTCCTCCGCGAGGGAACCGCCGTCGCCGACTTCCTCCATCCCGACCGCATCGTCGTCGGCGCCGACAACGATCGCGCAGCCTCCATCCTCCACGCCATCTACGCTCCGCTCACCAGCGGCGAGTATTACAGCCGCCCCGACGCCATCTCTGGCGTCTGCAGCGTCACCACGCCGCCGCCTCTGCTTCTTACCTCAACCAAGAGCGCCGAGATCATCAAACATGCTTCCAACGCATTCCTGGCTCTCAAAATCTCCTTCATTAATGCCGTGTCCAACCTCTGCGAAGCCACTAATGCCAACGTCGAGCAAGTAGCTCGCGGCATGGGGCTCGACACCCGCATCGGACCGAGATTTCTTCGTCCCGGTATCGGCTACGGCGGCTCCTGCTTCCCCAAGGACGTGGCCGCATTCCGCTCCGTCGCAGAGCAACTGGGCATTGACTTCAACCTCCTCACGGAAGTTGAAAAGATCAACGCCCAGCAGAAGAAGCGTTTCCTCAGCAAGGTACGCTCAGCCCTCTGGACACTCCGGGGAAAACGTCTTGGCGTCCTCGGCCTTGCCTTCAAAGGTGAAACCGACGATATCCGCGAATCACCCGCGATTGAGCTCGTCCAGATGCTCCTCGCAGAAGGATGCTCCGTGGTTGCCTACGACCCTGCAGCCATGAAGCGTACTGAGCAAATTCTTCCTCCAGACTCATGCCTTCGCTATGTCGATGACTCATACGCAGCGGCCGAGGACGCCGATGCCCTTCTGATCCTCACCGATTGGTCGGAGTTCGCCTCACTCGATCTCACCCGGCTTAATAAGGCTCTCCGTTACCCCATCGTCATCGACGGCAGAAATCTCTACGATCCTCACGTCATGATGGAACACGGATTCACCTATCTCAGTATCGGGCGGCCCGCCGCGTACCCAGTCCGCGAACTTTCTCCAGCCTCGTCCGCGCATAACTAGTAGCTGCACGGCGTCTCTCCAGCCTCCAATACGCTGCGGTGGTCGTCCACGACCTCCGTAGCGTGTCGGAACTCTACAAGGGATCACATGCCTATAGAAAGGTTGAGAATGAAGTCTCAAAAGATTCTGGTTACCGGAGCCGCTGGTTTTCTTGGATCCCACCTCTGCGATGTTCTATTAGCCGAGGGCCACACCGTCATCGGCGTTGATAATCTATGCACTGGAAACCTCGTCAATCTGGCCCATCTCAACGGAGGTTCCCGATTCAGTCTCATCGAACAGGACATATGCCTTCGCTTCGACCCCGGCCATGTCGACTACATCTTCAACTTCGCCTCGCCCGCTAGTCCGGTCGACTATGCGCGTCTCGGCCCTGAAACCCTGCTTGTAGGTTCGAACGGAACAGTCAACACGCTTGAGATTGCCCGTAAATATGGAGCCGGCTATCTCCACGCATCTACCTCCGAGTGCTACGGCGATCCTGAAGTTCATCCTCAGGTGGAGACTTATTGGGGCAATGTCAATCCAATCGGACCCCGTTCGGTCTACGACGAGGCCAAGCGGTTCTCAGAGGCCACCATCATGGCCTATCACCGTTATCACGGCGTCGACACGCATATGGTCCGCATCTTTAACACTTACGGTCCACGTCTTCAGGCCAACGATGGCCGGGTCATCTCGAACTTCATGATCCAGGCTCTTCGCGGAGAGCCTCTCACCATCTACGGTGACGGTTCTCAGACCCGCAGCTTCTGCTTTGTCTCCGACCTCATCGACGGCATCGTCCGTCTCTCGCGCTCCACCGAACATCTCCCAGTTAATATCGGCAACCCTAACGAGTGGACGATCCTCGAATGTGCGAAAGAGGTATTGTCCGTAACCGGCTCCAAATCCGAGATTGTTCTCAAGCCACTACCCCAAGATGACCCAACTCGTCGCCGCCCGGACATCACCAAAGCCCAGACCCTCCTCGGCTGGGAGCCCAAGATTCAGTTACGCGAGGGACTGGAAAGGTCCCTTGAGTACTTCAGGACCTGTACGCACTCTAGAGAATCGGCCCATCTGGGGTAGTCGATGGGGGCATTATGTTCGTACCCCCTCCCCCATATCTTCCCGTAAAATACATTAAATCAATGGTTTACGAAATAGTACCTTTGTAGAATCGTCATTCTAAAAGGGTTACAGGTAAATTCGTCTTTCTAAAAGACTTAGCTTAAAAAGGAAAGGCCCCGTCGGCGAACGGGGCTTTTTTTCTAATTCCTAAATCAATTATATCGGGTTGAACATAACTGCCGAACAATTCTTATCTCTATGATTTTATTGCAGTTATGTCGTTTTCGAGCTTGACACGCGGTTTTACAGGGAAATTTTACAATTATTTTTGTAAGTTATTGTTTTTACGATGGTTTTTGGGAAGGCTTTTGAGTTTCTCTCGAAAGGTGTCTCCGGCCTGATCCAGCCATGCGGCGGTGGCGACCTTCTTTTCAAGTAGAAAACTCTTCATCTGCTGGACCGGATCGGGCAGCTTTCCATGTATCGGGTAAGTGACACACTCGATGACGACAGCGCCACCTCCAATCCGAATTCGACCGGTCGATTCCTGAGTGACCCGGTACAACGCAACCGCATCGCTGGCATCTACCGGAATCCCCGGAAGACCGCAGGAGCGAGCTTTTGCGCTGACGCGGCCGACAGAATCAGCTTTTCTGCCACCGGGTTCATCGGGTAGGACGACAAAGATGATGGGGAGTTCAAGTTTGGCGGACAAGGTAAGAAGACGGCGCCAGTTTCCGCCTCTGGCGTGTTGGCGATGGACGTAAGTGACAATGAGGTTCGTCTGCTTTGACGACTTGAATGCGAGGGCAGCTCCTGCGGCGAGGGCGAGCCGGTCATTTACGTCTTCGATCCAGGGAAGCTGCCTGGGACCTGTGAGGTCAATTGCTTTTTTGGGTGCAAGCAAACTGGAAAGATGCTTCGAGAGAAAGCTGGTGTCAGCTCCGAGGATTTGATCCATCACAATACCGGGCTGAGAATTGCTGACGAGATCGCTGGACCCAAGCTCGATTGCTGTGCTGACGCGACAAGCTTCCTGGCCGCGGGTCGACGCGAGTCGTGTTTTGGCCTTGCTTTGTGATTTGGCGATATGTTCATCGAGAATTCTGGCATCGAGCATCGCCAAATATATCTGTCGAAGTTTTTTGTTGGGTACCAGTGGGTTTTCCTGCGGCTCTGTCACGTTCAAACAAACTCCTTGGTCAAAGCTTCATCATGCCATATGCAAAAGCAAAGGGTTCCGAAAGGAACCCTCTGCATAACCATTGTGAACGAAGAAATTGCGATCAGGCTCGTGCGGGATCACCAGCTTCGACGTTCAGGCCAAGATCCGTGAGTGCCTTTTGCGCAGCCTTCGGCTTGAATTTTCCGTCGCGGGCGAGTTTGGACAAGGTTGCTCCGACGATAGACTCTGCATTCACTTCGAAATGACTGCGGAGGTGTTCGCGGTTATCGCTGCGGCCGAAACCATCTGTTCCCAAGGACACAAGCCGTGAAGGCAGCCAGGGAGCCAGAAGGTCGGGAATCGACTTCATATAGTCACTTGCGGCGATGATTGGGCCTTTTGTTTCACTTAGCGCACTGAGAATGTAAGGAACCTGCTCCTTCTCGGCTGGATGCAGGCGGTTCCAACGCTCCACCGCGAGTGCGTCGCGACGCAGCTCGGTGTAACTGGTCACGCTCCAGACATCTGCATTTACGCCGTATTTTGAGGACAGAATCTCCTGCGCACGGAGTACTTCGTTGAGGATGGGGCCACTGCCGAATAATTGCACCGTTGCCTCTGCTGCTGCGGGCTTCAGCTTGTAGATACCGCGCAGAATGCCTTCGGCCGAACCTTCCGGCATCGCGGGCATCGCATAGTCCTCGTTGTACATGGTGATGTAGTAGAAGAGATCTTCGCCCTTCTCATACATCCGGCGAATGCCATCCTGCACGATGACAGCGAGCTCGTACACAAAGGCCGGATCGTAGCTGGCGCAGGTCGGAACCGTGCTTGCAAGTACGAGACTGTGACCGTCCTGGTGCTGGAGACCTTCGCCAAGCATCGTCGTGCGACCTGCGGTTCCGCCCATCAGGAAGCCCTTGCCGCGCGAGTCTGCGAAGGCCCAGACCATGTCTCCGATGCGCTGGAAGCCAAACATGGAGTAGTACATGTAGAAGGGAATTGTCGGCACCTTGTAGTTGGCGTATGCAGTGCCTGCCGCGGTGAATGATGCCATCGACCCGGCTTCGGTGATGCCTTCCTCGAGGATCTGACCGTCCTTGTCCTCGCGGTAGTAGAGCAGCATGTCAGAGTCGTGTGGGCTGTATTTCTGCCCTTCAGCGGCATAGATCCCAACCTGGCGAATGGCCGATTCAAGACCGAAGGTGCGACCTTCGTCGGGCACGATGGGAACGATCAGTTTGCCGATTGCAGGATCTTTCAACAGATGGCGCAGGAGACTTACAAAGCCCATCGTAGTGGAGACGGCGCGCTTGTTGGAGCCGCCTGTCCACTCGCCCAAAGTAGACAGCTCGGGAGTCTTGAAGTCCAGCTTGGGGACTTCGCGCTTGGGCAGGTAGCCGCCGAGCCCCTGACGCCGTTCGTGCAGATACTTGATCTCTGGCGTCGATTCATCTGGACGGTAGAATGCGCCATCCTTGGCTGCGCCGTCCGGCAGCGGAATCTGGAACCGCTCTACGAACGCTATTACGGCATCGTCGGTCAGCTTCTTCTCCTGGTGGGAAGCGTTTCGAGCTTCCGTCGAGCCGAGACCGTAACCCTTCACGGTCTTGGCCAGGATGACGGTTGGGCCGCCCTTGTGCTCGATCGCACGCTTGTAGGCGTTATAGATCTTGCCGGGATCGTGGCCGCCGCGATGCAGCCGGGCGAGTTGCTCGTCTGTTTTATCTGCGACCAGATCGAGAAGCTCAGGATATTTGCCGAAGAAATTCTTGCGGAGATAGGCGCCACCTTTGGCTTTGAAGGCCTGGAAGTCGCCGTCGACGCACTCTTCCATGCGCTTGAGCAGGAGGCCTTTGTGATCACGGTCAAAGAGCTCGTCCCAATCGGAGCCCCAGATGACTTTGATGACGTTCCAGCCGGCGCCGCGGAACATGCCTTCTAGCTCGTCGATGATGCGCTTGTTTCCGCGGACGGGGCCGTCGAGGCGCTGGAGGTTGCAGTTGACGACAAAGATCAGGTTGTCGAGGTTCTCGCGCGAGCCGAGCGAGATTGCGCCGAGGGTATCGACCTCGTCGGTCTCGCCGTCGCCAACGAATGCCCAGACTTTGCGGTCGGTCTTCTCGATGAGGCCGCGGTTCTCGAGGTAGCGCATGAAACGCGCCTGGTAGATGGCGTTGAGGGGGCCGATGCCCATGGAGACCGTGGGGAAGCGCCAGAAGTCCGGCATCAGCCACGGGTGGGGATAGCTGCTGAGGCCGGGTTCGCCGCGGAGTTCGTGGCGGAAGTTCTTCAGGCGGGCGTCGTCGAAGCGGCCTTCGAGATAGGCACGGGCGTAGACTCCGGGGGAAGCGTGGCCCTGGAAGTAGATGAAGTCGCCGGGCTGCTCGCCGTACTTTGCATGGAAGAAGTGATTGAAGCCGACTTCAAGCAGAGTTGCGAGCGAGGAGTATGTCGAGATGTGTCCGCCGATGCCGGCGTCCTTTTTGTTCTGGCCGTGGACCATCGCCATCGCGTTCCAGCGAATCAAGGCCTCGATCTTGCGCTCGAGAGTTCGGTCTCCGGGGTAGGGCACTTCGTCGTGCTTTGGAATGGTGTTGAGATAGGGGGTTGTTACTTCGCTGGGTGTGGGGACTCCGGCTTCGCGCGCTCGCTGGCGCAGAGTTTCGAGCAACTGCGCGCCGTGTTGCCAGTCTTCCGCTACGACGTCGTCAAACGCCTCAATCCACTCGGATACCTCTGCGGAAAAATCGATCTGGGCGGGAGTTTCAAGTTTCATCGTCATAAGCAGTCCTTATATCCCTATAGTCTCGAGGGTCATCAAGCAGCGCAGCAAGGTGCCGTCTCTAAAGATAATCGTCTGACGCGGAAACGTCATCTGTTGCTGGAAAATCAGCCGATTACCGGAGTGGCGGGGCGCGGATTTCCCAGGGGCTAAGTTGAGTAGTCGGCGTTGATCCGGACGTATTCTTCGGTCAGATCGCAGGTTAGAAAGCGGCATTCGGAGGAACCCAAGCCGAAGTCCAGCGTGATTGTGTACTCACGTTCTTTCATCACGGCATGCGCTGCGGCCTCGTCGAAGGCGGGGGACCTCATTCCGAGCTCGAAGACGGGTTGGGAGCCGATCGAAACAGTTACGAGTGCGGGATCGAAGTTAATGCCGCTGTAGCCAGCGGCTGCGATGAGGCGGCCCCAGTTGGGGTCGGCGCTCGACCAGGCGGTTTTGCAAAGAGGGGAGTGGGCGATGGCTTTTGCGATTTGCTTCGCTTCTCCTTCTGTGCGGGCGCCGGTTACGTGCAGCGTCACAACATGGGAGACGCCCTCGCCGTCGTCGACAATCTGGTGGGCGAGCGATCCGCAGACGAGATTCAATGCATTGGTAAAGGCTTCAGAGACGCGGTCGTTCAGCTTAATGCCGCTGGCTCCGCTGGCTAGCAGCAGCACCGTATCGTTGGTCGAGGTGTCGCCGTCGATGGAGATGCAATTAAAGCTTAGTTCTACCGCGGGTGCCAGGTGGGTTCGCAGCTCTTCGCTGGTGGCAGCCAGGTCGGTGAAGAGGTAGACGAGCATTGTGGCGTGGGGTGGACCGAGTTGGGGATGGATCATGCCGGCTCCCTTGGCGACGCCGAAGATGCGGATTTCGGTTCCGTCCACATCGACGATGGCTCGGGCTACTTTCATGCGGGTGTCTGTCGTCATGATGGCCTGGGCGAACAGGTCGGCGTGAGCTGGTGTGTTGCCTAGCGTAGCTTTGGCTGCGGGGAGAGCTGCGATGATTTTGTCGCCGGGGAAGGGAACGCCGATGATTCCGGTGGAGGAAGGAAAGACCTCGTCGAAGATGCAGTGGAAGGTTTCGGCTGTTGCGACGCAGGTTTGGACACAAGCGTCGATGCCGGCTTGACCGGTGGCGCAGTTGGCGTTGCCTGCGTTCACCAGGACCGCGCCTACTCGGCCGCCGGTGGCGAGGAGATGGCGTTGGCCTACGGTGACCGGGGCGGCGACCACTTGATTCTTGGTGAACATTGCCGCAGCGTTTGCTGGTTTATCGGGGATAGCTACGGCTACATCGAGCTTTCCACTTGCTTTGATTCCGGCCTTTACTGCGCCCCACCTAAATCCTCGCGGCAGAGCTTGGCTGCCGGCTTTCGACTCGCTTAATTCGCTGCTCATATCTTTTACTTTATCAAGCAAGATGCTGTGGGTAGGCTGATTTCATTAGGGTCGTCTATTCTGTAACTTAGCTGATTGCACGATATAGGAGAGGGATAGAGAAATGTTGCTGAAAGAGCTGCGGACGTCGGTGTTGGAAGCCAACCTTGAATTGGTCAAACGGGGCCTGGTTTTGTATACGTTCGGCAATGCGAGTGGTGTGGATCGGGAGCAAGGGTTGGTGGTGATTAAGCCGTCTGGTGTTGATTATGACGAGCTTCGGCCGGAGCATATGGTGGTGACGGATTTGCACGGGAAGATCGTGGAAGGGACGTTGAAGCCGTCTTCTGATCTGGATACGCATACGCTGCTTTACCGTGAATTTCCCAGTATTGGCGCGGTTGTTCATACGCACTCGGAGTATGCGACGAGCTTTGCGCAGGCGGGGATGGCGATCCCGGCGTTGGGGACTACGCATGCGGATTATTTTTATGGGCCGGTGCCGGTGACGGAAGTCCTTACGGATGAGGCGATTGGCGGGCGGTATGTGCATGAGACTGGGGTGGCGATTGTGAAGCGCTTCCAAGGTGTTGATCCTATGGCAGTTCCGGCGGTGCTGGTGGCGGGACATGCACCGTTTTGCTGGGGGAAAGATGCTCATGATGCGGCGCACAATGCGGTTGTGCTGGAGGCGGTGGCGCGGATGGCTTACCGGACACTGACGCTAAAGGCTCATGCGGAAGGGGTTAGCCAGGCTTTGTTGGATCGGCATTATTTCCGGAAGCATGGGGCGAAGGCTACTTACGGGCAATAATTTCGGGGATTTTTTTGGCGACTGGTTTTGTGGTTTTTGCAGGGGGTTTTGCGAAAAAATGGCTCGTCGACGTGGTGTTTTTTGGACAGCATGTGGTGGAATCGCTGGTAAAAGCTGGACATTGAACTGCACGTTTTCGGACGCGCTGTTTTTTGCAGGATTTTGAGATTTATTTTGCGGACCTCTGCTGTAAAGGCAGAGGTCTTTTGTATGGCTAGAAGGTGACGGGGAGGGAGCGTTTTTCGGTGCTGCTCTGACGGGCTAGTTCGAGGAGGCGGATGACGCGGTAGCCGTCTTCGGGGGTGACGGCGAGAGGGGCGGTTCCGTTGATGGCGTCGCGCACGTTGGCGTAGTAGGGGCGGTAGTCTCCTAACTCTGTTTGGACAGGAGTGCTGACGAGGGTTGTAGGGTCCGCTGGTGCGGGCGCTACGGTCAGGATCCCCCAGTCGGATTCCTTTTCTGCCAGCCAGTCGCCTTCGCCCAGGGGGGGGACTTTAGCTCCGGCTACGAGGGCGGGTTCCTGGGGGTCGAGGCCGTATTTTCTGTAGCTGCCTTTGGTGCCGTGCAGGAGGAAGCGAGGCGCATTGATGCAGGCGAGCATGGTGGCGCGACAGTGGGCGCGGAGGCGTGGGTAGTCGAGAGTGATGTCGAAGGCGTCCTCGATGGCGCTGTCGTCGCGGTCCTTGCGGACGCTGGCAGTGATGGTTTCGGGGACGCCGAAGAGGACGAGGGCTTGATCGACGAGATGGGGGCCGAGATCAAAGAGCATGCCGTTGGCGTCGTTGCCGGCTTCTTTCCAGGTGGCCTCGCGAGGTAGAGGACGGAAGCGGTCGAAGTGGGACTCGTAGGTGACGAGGCGACCTAGAGCCTTCTCCTTAAGGAGTTTGCGGACGGTAAGGAAGTCTCCGTCCCAGCGACGGTTGTGGAAGGGGGCGAGGATGAGTTTGCGGGATGCGGCGAGAGTGGCCAGTTCTTTGGCTTCGGCGCTGGTGGCGGCGAAGGGCTTGTCGATGACGACGTGCTTGTCTGCATGGAGAGCTTGTTTTGCGAGGGGGAAGTGTGTCTCGTTGGGGGTGCCCAGAACGATGAGTTTAATGGCCGGGTCTTTGAGGGCTTCTTCGAAGGTGCGGAGAATGCGGGTGCCTGGATAGGCGTGGGCGGCTTCGTCGCCCTTGCGCTGGACGATGGCCTCAAGGGTGAGGCCGGGGACTGCGCTTACAAAGGGAGCATGAAAGACCTGCCCCGCTAGTCCGAAGCCGATTACTGCTACGCCGATGTCTGCCATGCGGTCTCCTTACTTGTCTGGATCATTTTGCCATGGCTGAAGGGTTGAGGGGCAAAGAGCTGGTGAAGGGATTGGGGATATAGGAGACAGAAGCCTTCAAAAACTGCTCCATTGGGAGGCCAAATACATTTGCGCACATTTGCATGATTGCTCCTCAGCTTTTTCCGTGTAGTCGGGTGTGGACCATACACTGTCGTTACTTATCAGCGCTCAATGAGCGCATTGGCGATTTTGCGAAAATTGAGAATTCCCACGTTATCATTCGCATTCTCGAAGAATCGGATTTGCGGTCTTGGGATGAATTTAGATTGTGCAGGTTCGCAGTCCTTCGACAGGTAAAAATGATTGGCCTCTTACGGAACCAGGCCGATACAAACTTCGTAATAAACTTAAGCTCGTCATGTACGCACCCCTTGCGATGCGAGGAATGACACGAGTTTGAAAAATATCCGGGCAGCACTTGGTGATTCTGTGCGGGAACTGACTCAAGACTTGCGCTACGCTGTGCGTGCTTTAGGGAAAGCACCTGGCTTTACTCTCATTGCTGTATTGACGCTGGCGCTGGGGCTTGGAGCGACCACAGCGATCTTCACGTTTGTGTATGACGTGCTGCTCAGGCCGCTGCCCTATAACCAGTCGGAACGACTGGTGGTGATGGAGGAGCAGGTTGCGGAGTTCCGTGACATGTATCCGAAACTGCCAATGAATGCGAACCACTTCATCACCTGGCAGCAGAACAGTCAGAGCATGGAGTCGATGGCGGTTATGAAAGAAGGATCGATGCCGCTTGGAACAGGCGGCCATCCGCTGCAGGTGGACGTGCTGAGCGCGACGCCAGGCATATTTTCAGTGGTTAGCATTGCCCCCCAACTCGGCCGCGCGTTCACAACGCAGGAAGCACAGACTGGCCACGAACGCGTTGTGCTGCTCATGAACAGTCTCTGGCGGCAGCAGTTTCAGGGCGATCCTGGGATTCTCGGAAAGACGATTACTCTCAACGGATTTTCTTATACCGTGATCGGCGTAATGCCGAACTCGTTTCGTTTGCCTGTGGTGCAAACCCTGGGGGGGCCGGACCGAGCGCGTGCAAAACCCGTGGAGGCGCTGATTCCGCTGGCTTTTACAAAGGACCAGCTACAGGAAGCGATGGGCGATTTCAATTATTTTGGGCTGGCCCGATTGAAGCCCGGAGTCTCTGCCGCACAGGCGAACGGAGAGATCAACGCTCTGCAGAACACAATCTCGGCAGGCCTTCCCGCAGAAGAGAAAGGCACTCTTTCTGCTGTGCTGACTCCATTTCAAGAAGTGCTCGTCGGCAATAACCGGAAGCCTCTTTTGATTCTGCTCGCTGCTGTGGCAGGGCTCCTCCTGGTGGGGTGCATCAATATTACGAATCTTCTTCTGGCGCGGGCTGTGGGCCGCAGGCATCAGATCGCCATCGCCACGGCTCTTGGCGCAAGCCGCCGCGAGATATTGCGCATGGCGATGCGTGAGACCACAGTGATTGCAGCCATGGGAGGCGTGTTGGGCATTGTGTTCGCGGCAGTCCTCGTGCCTCTGATGCAGTATTACCTCCCTCCTGAATTGAACTTCCGTGGTGCACTGCATCTGGATTGGGCGTGCGCCGCGTGCGCGCTTCTGCTCACGGGTGTGGCGACGCTGCTGGCTGGCGCGCTTCCAGCATGGATCAGCTCCAAGACGCAGCCGCAAGAGGTGTTGCACAGTGAGTCGAGATTGGCGAGCGAATCACGTGCCAGCAAACGGGTGCGCAGGGTGCTGGTTGCAGTCGAGGTTGCCGTCAGCGTTGCGCTGGTGCTGATGACCGGGCTATTGAGCGTCAGCCTTGCTCAATTGATCCATATCGACCGTGGCTTTGAAGCGGACCGCACCATCACTGCCGAAATTGATCTGCCGCATAAGTCGTATTCCGAACAAGATTCCCGGACTCCCTTTTATAAGGAGTTGCTAGAGCGGATGCGTCGGCTTCCCGGGGTTGAAAACGTAGGCGTAGTCAGCCAGTTGCCTCTGGCGGGCGACTCGTGGATCGATATGATCCGGGTGCACGGCGACGCGCGGCCGTTTATGCAGATTCCGTCCGAGCACTTCCGCTGGGTGAGCCCGGATTACTTTGCCGCTCTGCGTCTGCCCTTGATCGCAGGGCGTTTTTTGGACGCCGGAGACCAGGGCAAGCGCTACGCTCTCATCTCGGCAAAGACAGCGCATAGCCTTTGGCCAGGCAAGAATCCCATCGGCGAGCAATTCAGGAGAGCGGGTGTTCCCGATGAAGCTCCTTTCACGGTGATTGGTGTTGTGGGAGATGCGCGCACCGTCTCGCTGGCGCAGCCTGACCCAATGATGGTGTACATGCCGTACTGGTACCGCAGTGATACGACCAGCGGACTCCTCGTGCGTACACGGCAGGACCCGGCGATCGTGGCGGATACCATTCGCAAGACAATTTGGAGCGTAGATCCCGAGGTATCCGTACCAACGGTGCGCGCACTTGGCGGTATAGTCTCAGATTCAGTGGCGAAGCGTCGCTTTGAGATGGATCTTCTTCTGCTGTTCGCCATCAGCGCGTTGTTTCTTGCAGGATTAGGCGTCTACGGCGTTGTGACCTACTCTGTCGTTCAGCGGCGGCGCGAACTTGGCCTTCGGCTCGCGCTCGGCGCACAAAAAACAAACATCTATGCCCTCGTATTGCGGGAGGGTCTGATTCCGGTCCTGATTGGCGCCGTTGCTGGAATTGGAGGCGCGTTTGGATTTGCACGCGTCATAAGCAGCTTGTTATTCCAGGTGAGTCCGTACAATCCGTTTATCGTCAGCGCTGCGGTTCTGCTGCTCGTGACTGTGGGAGGCGCTGCATGTCTGCTCCCCGCACACCGCGCCGCTGAAGTTGATCCGATGCAGGCGCTGAGAGCGGAATAGCAGACGGCGAAGCTATGTTTCCGCGGAGCCGACAATTTGGACAAAGGACTTCCCGTTTCAACTGACGATTACAGGCCGAGTCGCTCATCCAGCCCTGATACAGGCGACAAGATCGGCGCGCCGCCGTGCGATTTCAGACGGCGGTTTGCATGGATCATTTTGCCATGGCTGAAGGGTTGAGGGGCAAAGAGCTCGTGAAAGGAATTGGGATATAGGAGACAGAAGCCTTCAAAAACTGGGCTTGGAAGTTGAATACATTTGCGAGGACTTGTTGGGCCCGCAACTTTTTCTGCAAAACTGTTTGAGTCTCCGTGATGCGCACGCGTGCGGGTTGAACTTCACTTCGTCGCTTGCTGGTACAACGATGCCAATAGATGGCAGATTTTGGAGTTTAGTAGTCATGCTGCCATGAGGTGTGGGACTTCGTGTAACTACATGGCTGGCAAAACGGAGCGGGGCGACCAAGTAGTTCGGCATTATTGAATCGCCGGGGTTGTTTGGTGCGGGGCAACGAGTTCTTTCAGAATAGGCAATAGCACAAAACAGTCCACAGCGAAAAAACGTGGATTCGTCACAGCGTTTCAGCGACATAAAAAACAAATTGCATGAGATGACGAGGTAAAACACCACTGCGTTCAGGAAGACGACGTAACAGCTTCAGGATGACGAACATAAAATAAGCTGCGTCCGGATGACGAAAACGGGGTGCGCCGAGCGCAGTGCAAGGCGATGTTTCTGCTGCCTCAACGTAACGTCTCCGGCATATTATTAAACTCACATTTACGACATTTTGAGCGGTTTCTGCTCTGTCGAGTCGATGTGAAGAATAACCAAAACGATCCAGACCTCTACGGGTCGTAAAACTCCCCATTCCAATTTTTGTGAGGCCGTATGCGAAGTCTTCGATATGTGCTGTTCCTTTTAATCCTGTCCCTTGCCGGTGTGAGCTTTGGGCAAAATGCTGCCACATCGCTGCGGGGACTTGTGTCCGACGTGACGGGAGCTGCGATTCCCGGCGCTTCGGTCGCCATTGTGAACGCAACCAATGGAGTCCGGGCTGACACGGTAACGAATGCTCAGGGAGAGTATTCGTTTCTGCAGATCGAGCCGGGTAGTTATACGATCACGGCGACGGCGCCCGGATTTGGCAAGTTCACCACTACGGCGCAGTTGCTGGTGGCGCAGCCTGCGACGGTGAATATGAAGCTGCAGGTGAGCACAGACATTGTGTCGGTCGATGTCTCGGCTACGACGGAGACGATCAACACGACCGATGCAACGATCGGTAACGCGATCAACAATGAGACGATCATGCAGTTGCCAAGCGAGGGCCGCAATCCGCAGACGCTGCTGGCGCTGCAGCCGGGCGTTCTGTTTATCGGAAACACGGACTCTCTGGAGAGCCGGAACGGTGTGGTGAGCGGAGCGCGCTCGGACCAGACGAACATCACTCTTGACGGCCTGGACAACAACGATCAGGTCAATCCTGCGGCCTTTACCGGCGTCCTTCGGACGAGCCTGGATGCGACGGAGCAGTTTCGCGTGACGACCTCGAGCTCGAATGCAGACACCGGGCGGTCATCGGGTGGGCAGGTGAACCTGGTGACGAAGTCGGGAACGAACCATATCCATGGGTCGACGTATTGGTATAACCGCAGCAACCTTGGCGTGGCGAACGACTGGTTCAACAAGGCGGCGCAAATCAACTCCGGGTTGCCGAATACGCCTGGCCACCTGATCCGCAACACGTATGGAATTTCGCTGGGCGGCCCGTTGAAGAAGGACAAGGTCTTCCTGTTTGGAAATTACGAAGGCAACCGGCAGAACGAAGCGGCGCCTACGGTGCGGACGGTTCCGACGGACTCGCTGCGAGCGGGAAACCTGCTGTATACCGGTACGGATGGCAGTACCGTGACGCTGACCCCGAGCCAGTTTGCGAGCATGGACCCCAACTGCTCGACCACCGGGACCTGCCCATGGGGTCCTGGTGTGAATCCGAACTCGGTCGCGCTGTTCCAACTGTACCCGCATAGCAATGGGTTTGCGCTGGGTGATGGTCTGAACACCGGATCGTACAGCTTTGCAGCTTCAGTGCCTTTGATCCAGAACGTTTACATTACGCGGCTCGATTACAACATCAATGAGAAGCACCGGGTCTATGTTCGAGCGAGTATGCAGAACGACACGGCTTCGTTCGCTCCCTATTATCCGGGTCAGCCCGCGAACAAGAAGAATACGGACAATTCGAAGGGCATCTCGGCCAATTACACCTGGACGCCGACCGCGAACATTGTGAATAACCTGCGGTATGGGTTCATCCGCCAGAGCATTGCATCGACAGGCGCAGGCAGCGGGCTGTATGTTACGTTCCGATCGCTGGATACGCCTGAGGCAAGGACGCGCAGCAGTTCGACGATCGTGCCTACGCACAACATTATGGATGACTATACCTGGACAAAAGGCAGGCATACGGTGCAGTTTGGTGTGAACTATCGGCGGTTCACGTATCAATACAGCTCAGACGCGAACTCGTACTCTACTGCCACTGCGAATTATGCCTGGATGCTGAATTCCAGCTTCGCTGGGACCGGTGGTACCTTCGATCCTCCTGCATTTGGTCTACCCACGGTATCGGATGGTTTCTCAACCAACTACAATCTGGCGGTTAGCATGCTTGCCGGATTGACGAACGAAGAGACGGGAAATTTCAACTATAAGCTGTCTGCCGACGGCACGACGGGAGCGTTACTTGGGGTTGGAGTGCCGGTGAACCGGAACTTCCGCTCGAACGAGTTCGAGTATTACGTGCAGGATGCCTTCCGTCCGTTACCGAACCTGACGATTACCGCGGGCCTTCGGCACGCGATTCTTCAGACGCCGTATGAGACGAACGGCCAACAGGTGCAACCGACGGTTGATATGCACCAGTGGTTCCTGACGCGTGGCCAACAGGCGGCGCTGGGTAACAGCGTGCAGCCCGAAATCTCGTTTGCGCCGTCTGGTCAGGCACGCAGCGCCAAGCCGTTCTACCCCATGAACTGGCACAATGTTGCACCGCGCTTTGCACTCGCCTTTGCGCCTGCGCCTGAGGGAGGCACGTGGATGAGCAAGTTGCTGGGCGGGGCAGGAAGGAGCTCGATCCGTGCAGGCTACGGCATGTACTACGATCACTATGGTCAGGGGCTGGTGACAAACTACAGCAAGGCTGGATCGTTCTCGCTGTCGAGTGCGATTACCAACCCTGCGAGTATCCAGACGGCAGACACGACACCGCGTTTTACGGGGCTGCATAATCTTCCCAATCTGGTTCCTTCTGCACCATCGAGCATCACTTATCCACAGACACCGTCTAACGATCCGAGTGGTGTGGGATTCGCGGTTACGAACGGGCTGGACGATCACCTACAGACACCGTACTCGCATGTCTTCAACCTGTCGGTACAACGCGAATTACCTGGCGGGTTCACGTTTGAGGCCAACTACGTCGGACGGCTTGGCAGACATCTGCTGCAACAGATAGACATGGCACAGCCTCTCGATCTGGTGGATTCAAAGTCCGGTATGGACTACTACACGGCGGCGACGATGATGTCGCAGTTCGTTGATCAGGGGCGTACCCAGGTTCCGACGATTGCGTATTGGGAGAACCTCTTTCCGGGTGCGGCCGGAGCGAGCGGCGGCGGCGCGGAAGGTTCTTCTGCTACACAGAACATCTACGATAACGAGTGGCAGTTTGCCCGTGGAAACGAGACCGCCGCTCTTTATGATCTCGATGTTCTGTGCACCATGGGCTGCCCCAATGGACAGCCGGGCCGTTACTGGCCGCTGCAGTACTCCTCGCTGTTTGTGACGTCGTCGAATGGGACGAGCTCGTATAACGCGGGGCAGTTTGTTCTTCGTCATCCGATGAAGCGCAACGTACAGATCGATCTGAGCTACACGTACTCGAGGTCGCTGGATTTAGGTTCGGACTCCGAAAGCAACCCGACGAACGTGCTTCTTCCAAATGGAAATGCGGCGAACTTCGGAATGATTATCGATGCCTGGAACCCGCGCAAGAATTATGCGGTCTCCGACTTCAACACCACGCATCTTCTAACTGCGGACTGGGTACTGAAGCTTCCCGTTGGGCGTGGACAGCATTTCGCAGGCAATGCGAACCGGTTTGTCGATGCGGCAATCGGCGGATGGGACCTGTCGGGCATCGCGCGTGTCTCGAGCGGCCTGCCGTTCGCGATTAGTGAGGGCTTGGGATGGGGGACGAACTGGGAGTGGTCGAGCTCCATGGTGCAGACGGGGCCGGTCAAGATGCGGAAGCATCAGGACGCGAATGGCAGTCCGCAGGCGTTTGACGATCCTATTGCAGCACGTGCGAACATGCGCAGTGCTTACCCAGGTGAGCCCGGCCAGAGGAACAAGTACTATGGCGATGGATACTTCGACATCGACCTGGGACTTCATAAGGCGGTCCACTTCAGCGACCGTTATCTGCTGAGCCTTGCCGGTGAGGTCTTCAATTTGACGAACAGCGCGCGGTTCGATGTGCACCAGATGGATACGACATCAACCGATGGAACGCAGATGGGCGTGTACAGCGCAACGTTGACGCAGTATCGGCGTGTGCAGGTTTCTGCGCGGTTCCAGTTTTAGGTTGATTTGTTCAGTCCCGCGCTTAGAGAGGTTTCTGAGTGCGGGATTTTTTTGGCTACTTTTGAAGCTGTCGAATGTGGCTAAGACTTAACACGGATTTACACCGATGATACGGATCAAAAACAGGCTAAGGCAAAAGCGATATACAGGGATTCTTCGCTGCGCTCAGAATGACGACTTAAACACAGTGCGCTCTACGCGGGTGTGTTGAGGCTTCGCAGGGCAGGGTAGATTTTTCGGTACTGCTTGTAGGCTTCGTCCATGATGGCCTGATTTTTGGGGGCGATGGTTTCGGCTACGCGGATGGTTGCGGTGCAGGCTGCTTCTACGGTGGGCCATGCTCCGATGCCGGTTCCGGCGAGGAGGGCTGCACCGAAGGCTCCGCCTTCTTCGGCTTCGAGGAGTTCGACGGGGTGGCCGTAGACGTCGGCCTGGATCTGGCGCCAGAGGGGGCCGCGTGCTCCGCCGCCGCCGAGACGGATGGCTTTGACGGGGATGTGAAGCTCGGAGAAGAGGGTGAAGGTGTCGCGGAGACTGAAGGCTACGCCCTCGAGCACGGCGCGGATGAAGTGGGCGCGGGTGTGGGAGGCGGTGATGCCTACGAAGGCTGCGCGGGCGTTGGGATCGAGGTGTGGAGTGCGCTCGCCGAAGAGATAGGGTGCCCACATGAGGCCGTTGCTGCCTGCGGGTGCTTCTGCGGCGAGGGCGAGGAGGGCTTCGTAGGAGAGGTCGGCGGCGAAGGTGTCGCGGAAGTAGCGGAGGCTGAGGCCTGCGCCGTTGGTGACGCCCATGACGTGCCAGCGGCCGGGGGCGGCGTGGCAGAAGGTGTGGAGGCGGCCGAGGCGGTCTTTGGCGGGGGCGTCGGTGGCGGCGAAGACTACTCCGCTGGTGCCGATGGTGGAGGAGACGGAGCCGGGCGAGAGGATGCCCATGCCTACGGCTCCTGCGCCCTGGTCGCCTGCGCCAGCGGCTACGGGAGTGCCAGAGGCGAGGCCAGTGGCGGAGGCGCCTTCGGGGCTGATGCGGGCGCAGATCTCGGGGCCTTCGAAGAGGCGGGGAAGCCAGGACATGGGGATGCCGGCGGCTTCGGCGACTTCGGTGGACCAGCGGCGGTTGGTGACGTCGAGGAGGAGGGTTCCGCTGGCCTCCTGCATGTCCATGGCGAACTCGCCGGTGAGGCGGTAGCGGACGTAGTCCTTGGGGCAGAGGACGTGGGCGATGCGGGAGAAGAGTTCGGGCTCGTGCTCGCGTACCCAGAGGAGCTTGGTGAGGGTGAAGTTGGGCAGGGCGGGGTTGCAGGTGAGCTCGATGAGGCGGTCGAAGCCGATTTTTTCGGTGAGCCAGTCGCATTGGGGCTGGGTGCGCTGATCGCACCAGATGAGGGCGGGGCGGATGACTTCGCCTGCGGCGTCGAGCATGACGCAGCCGTGCATCTGGCCGGTGAGACCGATGGCTTCGACCTGGGAGCCGGTGATGCCAGCGGACGCGAGGGCTCCGGCGATGGCGGTTTTGGCGGCGCGCCACCAGTCTTCGGGGTTCTGCTCGGCCCAGCCGATGTGCTCGGAGTGGATGGGGGCGTGGTCGCTGGCGGAGGAAGAGACTACTTTGCCGTTACGGTCGATAAGAATTGCGCGGGTGCCGCCAGTGCCTACGTCGATGCCAAGAAACATTCGTGCCCTCAAGTTCGATAGAAAGAGTTTGTTGAAGCAGTTTACCCGTTAAGTGAGTTCTAAATCGATTTAGGTTTACATTTTCGGTTATGGCCGAGGTTCGGATGAAAATAAGTTTGCCAAGCATGCAACCAAAGTGGAATTTTTGAACATTCTGCGTGACTTAGTGCATCTCACATGGGACAGGCATTTTTTCAGACTGTGGAAGGGAGATTCCTCACTGTCTGTAAACCGCCTAAACTCAAGAGATGCAGGTTACGATTATTCGTATGGATAAGAGCAAAAACGCGCGTTTGGGCCGAGGCGGTGTTGTGCTCGCTTGCGGGCTTTTCGCGTTGAGCCTTTCGGGGTATGCACAGGGGCCGGGGGCGCAGACTGCGAGCACTCCAGCCAGTGGGCCGAGGACGCCGGCGGACAGCTCGGCGATTGCAGGGGCCCAGCAGAATTTGTATGGGGCTTCGGGCCAGAACGGTGCCGCGGTGACGCAGGATTCGTTCAAGGGCAGCATTGTCGAGGGCAAAAATACAGGGACGGTTATGGACCTGTCGCTGGATGATGCGGTCCAGCGAGGCCTGCGGCAGAACCTTGGGATTATTCTGCAGTCTTCGGCTATAAAGAACGCGAACGGGCAGCGGCTGGAGCAGCTTCAGGCGTTGCTGCCGACGGTGAATGCGGACGTCAGCATTGAGGTTCAGCAGGTGAACCTCGCGGCCTATGGCTTGAAGTTTCCGGGCCTGAACCCGATTGTTGGGCCGTTTCAGGTTGTGGACTTTCGCGCTTATCTAACGCAGAACCTGGTGAATGTTTCTGCCCTGCAGAATTACATTGCCGCTAAGCACAACTTTGCCGGCGCGAAACTGACGGCTGAGGATGCGCGCGATCTGGTGGTATTAACGGTGGGCAACGCCTATCTATTGTGCATCGCGGATGCGGAACGGATTGAGTCTGTCACAGCTACGCTGGCCACGTCGAAGGTGACTTTGGATCAGGCGGTGGCGGCGCACGACGCTGGTACGAGTCCCAAGCTGGATGTGCTGCGGGCGCGGGTGGACTACCAGAATCAACAGCAGAGCCTGATTTCGGCGAAGAACCAGTTCGAGAAAGATAAGCTGGCCCTGGCGCGGGCGATCGGCCTTCCTTTGGACCAGCAGTTCAATCTAAGCGATAAGGTGCCGTTCGCTGCATTCGATCAGGTCGATCCGCAGACCGCGTTTGAGCAGGCATTGAAGACGCGCAAAGATCTGCAGGCTTCGGGTGAGTCGGTGAAGGCGGCAACTGCGGAGAAGAAGTCAGCCTGGGCTTATCAGCTGCCGGTGGCGAGCTTCAGTGGCGACTACGGCGCTAATGGAACGACGCCGGGGCATTCGCACGGCACGTTCACAGCAACGGGTGAGATATCGGCCCCAATCTTGCAGATTGCGAAGACCAGAGGTCAGGAAGAGGTCGCGAGTTCGCAGTATGAGCAGGCACGGGCGCGGCTCGCAGACCAGACGCAGCAGGTGAATCAGGATGTTCGAAACAGCCTGCTGGATATACAGGCGGCGGCGAAGCTGGTTGAGGCGACACACTCCAATGTGGAGCTGGCGAATGAGGCTCTGAGCGAGGCGCAGCAACGGTTCCGCGCTGGCGTGTCGGACAATCTGCCGGTATCGCAGGCCCAGTCGCAGACCGAGCAGGCAAACGATCAGTACATCAGCGCGCAGTATCAGCACAATGTGGCGAAGCTTTCGCTGGCCCGGGCGCTGGGTGTGGCGCAGACCAATTTCAAAGATTATCTCGGAGGAAAGTAACTTGGCAGAGGAAACGCAGCAGAAAAACGGCACAACGATCGAAGAATCGCCGGAGAAGAATTCACGCCGCAAGATCATTTTGTTTGCAGTGCTTGCGCTTCTTGTAGTGGGAGGCGGCCTTTTCTACTGGCACTCCACTTTTACGGAGAGCACCGATGATGCGCAGGTGGATGGGGACCTGTACCAGGTGAGCTCTCGTGTGACTGGCCAGGTGATCAAGGTTAGCGTCGAAGATAATCAGAAGGTGCAGGCAGGTGACCTGCTGCTGGAGATCGATCCGAAGGACTACCAGGTGGCTTTGGAGCAGGCGCAGGCGAATCTGGCCAGTGCGCAGGCGAATGCATTGCAGGCGAACGTGAATGTGCCGATTACGGACATAACCACAGCGACCACCATTACCACCACGGGTTACGATGTGCAGGGTGCTACGGCTGCGGTGGCGCAGGCCCAGAAGCAAGCTCAGGCTGCTGAGGCGCGAGTCGCACAGGCCAGGGCGAATGCGACCAAGGCGCAGCTGGACGTGGACCGTTATACCCCGCTGGTTGAGAAGGATGTGATCTCGAAGCAGCAGTTTGATGCGGCGGTGGCGGCAGCGGCGGCTAATAAGGCGGCGGTGCTTGAGGCCGAGGCTTCGGTGATTGCGCAGCAGTCGGCTGTGACCCAGGCGATACAGAAGCTGTCTCAAGCGAAGTCTCAGGCGATTCAGTCGGTGAAGACCGGGCCGGATCAGGTACGGGCGCAGCAGGCGAAGGCGAATGCGGCTTTGGCTGATGTGAAACAGGCGCAGGCCAAGGTGGACCAGGCGGTGCTGAATCTGTCGTACACGAAGGTTACGGCGCCTACGTCGGGAATCGTGAACAAGAAGAATGTTCAGGTTGGGACGAACGTCAGCATTGGTCAGGATCTGATGACGATTATTCCTCTGACCAATCTATGGGTAACGGCGAACTTCAAAGAAACGCAGTTGGAGCGGATGCGACCTGGGCAGAGTGTGACCCTGAAGGTCGATGCGCTCGGCGGCCGTACATTCCGCGGTAAAGTGACGCAGATTGGCGGAGCTACCGGCTCGCGGCTGTCGCTGTTTCCTCCTGAGAACGCAACGGGCAACTATGTGAAGGTGGTTCAGCGTATTCCGGTACGTATCGACTTCACGGACCTGCAGGAAGAGAATAAGGATTTCGCCTTGCGTCCGGGTTTCTCGGTTACGCCGATCGTTTCGGTTAAGTAGTTTGAAGGCCTATGGCCTTGTGATCTATTCTCTCTCCGCGTGGTTTACGGGGTTTTCCGTGAACACGCGGAGAGATTTGTTTTTGCCGTTCGTTCACAGATGCCTCGTATGATGGGGAGAAACCGGAGCGAGTTTCTGCGCATCTGACTGGTGGAACAAGAAAACTTCGAGGTGGATAATGGCAGTCGCAATGAAGAAAGTACGTTTGGCTGATGTTTCCGTAGCTCCACATTGGCATGCGAAGGCAAAAGAGATCCAGAAGTATGGAACGGTTATTCAGGATATGCCTCACCCGCTGAATGCGGATGTGCGCGCCGATATGGTTGCCAAGTTGAATCAGCTTCTGGCTGATTCCATTTCGCTGAAAGATATGTACAAGAAGCACCACTGGCAGGTATCCGGCCCGACGTTCTATCAGCTTCATCTGTTGTTTGATAAGCACTATGAGGAGCAGGTGGAGGTGGTGGATACGATTGCCGAGCGGATCCAACTGCTGGGCGGGGTGACGATTGCCATGGGAGCCGATGTGGCTGAGACAACGCGGATTCCTCGGCCTCCACGCGGCAGGGAAGAGGTGCCGGTGCAGATATCGCGGCTCCTTGAGGCGCATAAGCTCATTATCAAGAGCTGTCTTGATATTTCAGAGGCGGCGGACAAGGCCGGAGACCAGGGAACGAACGATCTGGTGGTGAGCGATGTTCTGCGGCCGAACGAGTTGCAGTCGTGGTTTATTAGCGAGCACCTGGTGGCGATGCCATTGGTTCTCGAAAAATAGGTCTGGAACTAGCTGGTTTTTTCAGTTCGATAAACGCCCGGATGCGTTCTACGGCCGGGCGTGTATCTTTAAGGCGGGCCGGCAGCATCGTAAGGTTGTATTCACTCATCTATATGAAGTACAAGAAGTGACAGTCCCATGCCGATAGCAATTGCATTCTTCGTTCATTATGCTTACCTGATCTTGTTCCTCTGGGTCCTGGTGGAGCAGGTCGGTATACCGATTCCAAGCATTCCTGTGCTGTTGACTGCTGGTACGCTGAGCGCAACGGGCAAGGTGCATCACACTATCGGTCTGCTGGTCGTTGTGTTGGCGTGCATTCTGGCCGACAGCATGTGGTATTGGCTGGGTCGTCGCTATGGAAATAGCGTTCTGCGCCTGCTGTGCCGGTTGTCGTTTGAGGCGTCTACCTGCGTGAGCAAGACGGAGGACTACTTCAGCCGCCGCGGGCCCTCGACGCTGTTGTTTTCGAAGTTCGTTCCGGGATTGAGCACTGTTGCTCCCCCGATTGCTGGGCAGACCGGGATGCCTTACAACCGGTTTTTCTTGTGGGACCTTGCCGGCTCGATTATCTGGGCAGAAACCTTTCTACTGGCAGGACGGTTCTTCGGCGATCTGGCCCAGAGAAGTGCTCCGTTCTTCCACTGGCTGGGGCGGTTCGCCTTCGTCATCTTCGTGCTGATGGTACTTGGGTTCCTGGCGCACAGGATCATGAAACAGCGCAAGTTTTTGCAGCGGGTTCGCGAGTTGCGGCTCGAGCCGAAGGAACTGAAGTACATGATGGAGAACGCGGAGAAGCATGGGAATATTCCGCCGTTCATCGTCGACCTTCGGCATCCGCTTGATTATCTGCCGGACCCGCGGGTGCTGCCGGGGGCGCTGCGCATCGGCCCGAATGAGCTGAAGCAACACAGTGAGATTATTCCGCGTGACCGGGATGTCGTTCTCTACTGCACTTGCCCCAGCGAGGAGACCAGTGCGAAGCTCGCGTTGCAACTGCACAAGATGGGGGTGTATCGAGTGCGGCCGTTACGCGGCGGCTTCGATGGCTGGAAGAACGCCGGGTATCCGCTGGTTGAGTATGTGTCGGATACCCCATCCGCCGAAGTGGTGCAGACGATTCTTCCCGCTAGATCGTCGTCTGCAGTTCCGACGCGGTAAGCTCGCGTTTTAAGCGCCGATGCGGAAGTTCACTGTAATCGTGGTTTCGACCTCGGTTGGTTCTCCATTCAATAGATACGGCTGATAACGAGCTGCGCGGATGGCTTCGAGCGCGGCGCTTTGCAGCATGGGAGAGCCACTGAGGACATGCAGGCTTTCGATGGCTCCCGTGCGTGAGATAACGGCAGAGACGACTACTGTTCCCTGAACGCCTGCCGCCTTTGCAATGGGCGGATAGACCGGGCGAATGGGAGCCAGCAACATTCCTGCGGAGACTCCTTTTGAGATGTGCAAGGGGCTGGTGGATGTGTGCTGGGAGGCAACGGAGATTCTTGGGTTGACGGTGTTGGAACCGATGCTCAAGGATGCGGGAAGTTCAGCGCTCATTCCTTGACCGATCAGGAGGGTTGTAGGGGCGTCTGTGGTGCCCGATGTCGGGTGGAGAGATGGCAGGGGAGAGCGGGTCGCCGTGGGGGTTGTGGTGCTCGTGGTGGATGATGTAGTGGACGGCTGTACGTGCTCGACGTGGACTGGCGGTTTGGGTTGCAATGGGACGAATACAGGAAGTCTTTCGATGCTTGACGTGAGTTGCTCCGGATGCACCAGCGGAAGGACAACCAGAGTGGCTGCTATGGCGCACTGAAGGGTGATTGAAGCCAACGCCGTCCAGCGTTTGCCGGAAGAGATGTGGGAGACCTGCGACTCAACAAGACTGTCCTCGAACATAGAGCACCTCGGGTTCCAACTTGGGTGCGCACTTGCGAGGAATGCGTCCGTGTCAGGTTAGACACCTGAAGGTGCAGCATTTGTTCCCGGGAAAGATGTGCAGCAAAACCATTTCGCTGCACGATGTGTGATCGGAGTGGCTTGCGAACCGTTACCATAGACTTTCGCCCCGCAACAGGCTGCGGCAGGAGAGGGAATTGGCTTATAACGATTTACGCGACTGGATCAATACGCTGCATACGGCAGGAGAGCTGAAGCGCATCACGGTAGAGGTCGATCCGATCCTCGAGATGGCCGAGATCGCCGATCGTGCGGCCAAGATGGGGAAGGGAACGACGAAGGCTGGTGGCCCGGCGCTGCTGTTTGAGAATGTGAAGGGCTATCCCGGCGCGAAGGTGCTGATGAACCAGTTTGGAAGCGAGCGCAGGATGAAGCTTGCGCTCGAGACCAACTCGCTGGACGATATTGCCGATCGTATCCGCGTGCTGCTGAAGCCGGAGACGCCGACCAGCCTGATGGACAAGTTGAAGATGCTGCCCAAACTTGCGGAGGTGGGGAGTTTCTTTCCGAAGGTGATTCCGGCCAAGGATGCGGCGTGTAAGCAGGTGATTCGGCGGGGTAAGGATGTTGATCTGAATGCGCTGCCTGTCTTGAAGACGTGGCCGCAGGATGGCGGGCGTTTTATTACGCTGCCTTGTGTGGTTACGCGCGATCCGAATTCGGGTAAGCGCAATGTGGGAATGTACCGGATGCAGGTTTATGACGGCCAGACGACGGGGATGCACTGGCAGCGTCAGAAGGTGGCGGCCGAACATATGCGCGAACGGCTGCGTGCGACTACGCCTGATCTTGCAGGGAACGTCGATCTGATGGCGATTACGAGCGGTGGGACGGCGGCTGCGGCGTCGCTTGAGAGCCTGAGTGCGACTACGCTGACGAAGATTCGCGGAGAGCGTATGGAGGTCGCTGTGGCGATTGGAACGGACCCGGCTACGACGTTCAGCGCGATTGTGCCCGCTCCGCCTGATGTTGAGGAATATTTGATTTCAGGATTTCTGCGGCAGAAACCTCTGGAGCTGGTTAAGGCCGAGACGGTCGATCTTGAGGTTCCGGCGCATGCGGAGTACGTGCTTGAAGGGTATGTGGAGTTGGGTGAGCTTCGTACGGAAGGGCCGTTTGGCGATCATACGGGTTTTTATACGATGCAGGATGATTACCCGGTCTTCCATGTGACTTGCATTACGCATCGCAAGGATCCGGTGTATGCGGCGACGATTGTGGGTAAGCCTCCTATGGAAGATGCTTGGATGGGCAAGGCGGTGGAGAGGATATTTTTGCCGCTGATGCAGTTGACCATGCCTGAGATCGTCGATGTGAATCTGCCGCCTGAGGGTGTGTTCCACAACCTGATGATTGTGGCGATAAAGAAGTCCTATGCAGGACATGCTCGCAAGGTGATGAATGGCATATGGGCGATGGGGCAGGCTATGTTTACTAAATGCATCATCGTTGTCGATGAGGATTGCGATGTGCAGGATCTTGCCGAGGTGACACTGAGGACAACGAACAATATCGATCCGGAGCGTGATATTCAGTTCACGCTGGGGCCGGTGGACTCGTTGGATCATGCGAGCCGATTGCCAAATTTTGGGAGCAAGATGGGGATTGATGCGACGAGGAAGTGGTCGGCGGAGGGATTCAACCGGCCTTGGCCTCCGATGCTGACGATGGATGCTGGTGTGAAGTCGAAGGTTGATGCGATTTGGAAGAAGCTGGGGATCGAATAGCGCGACACAGTAGGCAGGTGGGGCGAAGTGGAATTGCTTTAATTTTGTCGGGTCAGGGGCTTAATGAAGTTATCGGGTCTTGTGGGCTTTGTGTCTCTCTTCTTCTGTTTAGGTTCAAGCATTCACGCTCAAAACAGCGAATCACGCCCTATCAGCCGTCTCAACACCTTTGGAATTTATGTTGAGTATTCGAATGACTCCAGCCATATGGTTATGGGGAGAGCTGAGAACCGCAAGCTTGTGGCCCTTGGAGGGTCTTATGCGCTTCGGCTGTGGCGGTCTCACGTCGGTGATCTGAGATACATCATGGAGGCTCGTCCGGTGCTGATGGAGAGCGATCCGGTTTCACATTCAACAGTAACCGTTACTCCTATTGCCCCGCCGGGACCGTCTTCGACAAGCGTCTCTCAAATGGAACCAAGCACGGCCTGTCATCCGGGAACGTTTCACGAGACTGTTCAGTTTCCAGCCGAATCTCTGGATGTGAGCGCTACGGTGACCTGTGATCGAAGGTGGGTCTTCGCTCAAGGCTTTTCGCCGGTCGGATTTCAATATGGGTTTCGTCCGGGACATCGTTTTCAACCCTTGCTGACATCGACGGCTGGTTACATCTTTTCTACGACTCCGATTCCTGTCGCAAACGCGGGCTCTTTCAACTTTACGTTTGATATGGGAGCGGGGTTCGAGTGGTTTCGGACGAAAAGCCAGTCGATCCAGTTTGAGTACCGCTATCACCACATCTCGAATCACTTTACGGCGGATGAGAATCCCGGGATCGACAATGGTGTCTTCAAGGTGACGTATGCCTTTGGGAGATGAGGCTGGAGGTTACTCGGCGGTTTTGACTGTAATTGCGGTCAGGTTGCGTACCCAACGTTGCGGCCTCTTGTCGGCGGTTGAGACCAGCTTGAGCTGTCCGTCTTCGCCTAGCGGTTTTCCTCCGAGTGTCGTTGCGACGATGACATCGGCGTTGTGTTCGGATGGTTCAATCTCGGTTACGGAGTAGAGCACCCAGTATTTGTCCGTTCCTTCTGCCTTGATGTAGCTGCGAAGCATTTTCTGGTGGGTGGTTTTATCGACGGGAAAGCCGTGCTTCGCGAGGAGATCGCTGAGGGCGACGCCGGTGTAGGTCTCGTCTACTTTGAAGTGCTCGTTGTGGACGGTTACGGTCTTTTGCGACATTGCCTTCAGGTCGGCGACAGAGATCGTTGTTGCGGTGCCGTCGATGGTAAGGGTCAGACTGGTTGATGGGGTGGCAGGCGCGTGGGCGTGCTCCATCTGTCCGGCTTGTGCTTGTGAGCGGGATGCGGGGACCAGGAGGAGTCCGAAGGACATCAGGCAGGCGAGAGAGACGCTAACTCGTTTCATGGCTTTCAGCGTATCGCTCCCGCATCGTATACTCAAGTTATGTCAAAACTTCGCGACGCTGCAGCCATTGTCAAGGGAATGAGCATAACCCTCAAGGAGGCTTTTCAGCCAACTGAGGTCGAAAACTATCCCGACGGCAAAGGGCCGATGCGCGGCGCCAAGTTTCAAGAGCGCTTTCGCGGGAAGCACCAACTCCAGCGCGATGAGAACGGCCTGGAGAAGTGTGTAGCGTGCTTTCTGTGTGCTGCGGCCTGTCCTTCGAACTGCATCTATATCGAGGCAGCGGAGAATACGGAAGAGAAGCGCATCTCGTCCGCGGAGCGCTATGCCAAGGTCTATAACATCGACTACAACCGTTGTATCTTCTGCGGTTACTGTGTCGAGGCTTGTCCAACCGACGCCATTACTCATGGTCATGGCTTCGAGCTTGCGTCGCTGAACGCGACGAATCTGGTGATGCGCAAGGAAGACCTGCTGGTTCCCACGCACAAGCTGCCGGACGTTGTGCAATCGGCGAAGGACGAGGCCGAAATCCTGGCCTGATCGTTGTCGTCCAATCTCTAGATTGGCCCGGTTTGAACTTTGCCTGCATCCAGATCAGAAACTTGCAGTTGTACTGTGGCTGTGTTACAAACTAGATATTCCAGTTTGCCTTCGGGCAAATTTGAATTTCATGCAGAGTGGTTGAGGGACGAGCCCTTTGACGCCACGACAACCGGACAGAACAAAGGCGTACCGGTGTCAACTCTCTCCTGGAGACAGGGAACATGAGATTCGGAGCACGCAGCCCGAACCTGGATCTGCACCCCGTTTTTCACCTTCCTGGCCGGTTCGGCACCTTCCAAAAAAGAGAGCGTCATAAGCAGAATCCTCTTTCCACTCGGAGAGAGCGTAATGAACTATTCCTGTACGCGGTATGAGCTGAAGTGCAACGAGTGTGGCAAGCGGTATGGTAACCAGCCCCTCTCAGGCTGCCCGGACTGCCTCGCCCCGCTTGAGATTGCTTACGATCTTGAAGCCGCACGCGGTGTCTTTACCCGCGAGGCCATCGCCGCAGGCCCGGCAAATATCTGGCGCTATGCCGCACTTCTCCCCATTCCCGACGGCTTCCAGCCTGACCTGCCTGTTGGCTTCACGCCGCTGGTGAAGGCCACCAATCTCGGCAAGCGCATTGGCGCTACCAATCTCTATGTCAAGAACGACGCTGTTTGCTTCCCGACGCTCAGCTTCAAGGATCGTGTTGTTTCTGTCGCCTTGGCTAATGCGCAGCGGTTCGGCTTCGAGACCGTTGGCGCGTCCTCTACAGGCAATCTTGCCAACTCTGTTGCCGCGCAGGCCGCACGGCTCGGCCTGAAGGCCAGCATTCTCGTTCCGTCAGACCTCGAGCCTGCCAAGATTCTCAACACGCAGGTTTATGGTGCGCGCCTTATCCGCATCGATGGCAACTACGACCACGTCAATCGGCTTTGCACCCAGATCGCCGACGAGTATAACTGGGGCATCGTGAACGTGAACCTGCGCCCTTACTATGCTGAGGGTTCGAAGACGGTAGGTTACGAGATCGCAGAGCAGCTTGGCTGGCGGCTTCCCGATAACGTTGTCGTTCCCATGGCCGGCGGCTCGCTGATTCGCAAGATTCGCAAGGCCTTCCAGGAGCTTGTTTATCTTGGCCTGGTAGAGGATAAGCCGGTGCGATTCTTTGGCGCTCAGGCTACCGGATGCTCCCCGATCTCCACTGCGGTCAAGCAGGGGACTGACTACATCGAGCCGCAGAAGCCGAATACGATTGCGCGCTCTCTCGCTATCGGCAACCCGGCAGATGGTCCGGCTGCAGCCAAGATGATTCGGGATAGCGGCGGATGGGCTGAGGATGTTTCCGACGTGGAGATTGTCTCCGGCATGCAGGAGTTGGCCGAGACCGAGGGGATCTTTACTGAAACCGCCGGGGGCGTCACGACGGCTGTTACGGCGCGGCTCTATGCGCATGGCCGCATCTCTCCCGATGAACTTACCGTTACCTGCATCACGGGCAACGGACTCAAAACAACAGACGCGCTGACCGGACACTATCGGGAAGAGCGTGCCGTTCGCCCGCGCTTGGCAGACTTCGACGCTTACCTTCGCGAGCTCGACGGCGTCGCTGAGCCCGAGTTGGTGGCAGCAGGAGGAAAGTAATGGCAATTAAAGTAACGCTCCCAACTGCATTCACCCGCCACACGGATGGCCGCAAGCAGTTCGACTCAGTGGCAGAGAATCTTCCGGCGCTTATCGCGGATATTGAGCACACCTTTCCCGCGCTGGGTACGCAGATCAAAGACGACGATGGCAAGCTTCGCCGCTTCATCAACATCTACGTCAACGATGAGGACATTCGCTTTCTTGGGGGCGAGACTTATTCGTTTCAGGACGGCGATGAGGTCATGCTGATCCCCTCCATTGCGGGCGGCAAGTTTTAGCTTATTCGCGAACATTACTAAGAAAGCGCCGGTTTTACCGGGGCTTTTCTGTTTCTGATAGCTGCGGAAATTGCTGAATTTTGTTGCGGAAGCAACGCATATCGAACATCGCGGCTCTTATCACCTGTAGCTGTCAGGTCTGTTCATTGCATCGAGAAAGCAGGTTTGGGATGTTTCTTATACTTGCGATTGTTCTGGTTGTGCTATGGCTCGGAGGCTTTCTGGTCTTCAAGGGCGCAGGGTTGCTGATCCATCTGCTGCTCCTGTTCGCGATCATCTCGCTCATTATGCACTTTGTCAGCGGTAAACGCGCGGGTTAGCTTTTGAAAAGAATATAGCGCGAAAAGCCGAGCTCGTTGAGCTCGGCTTTTGTGTGCAATGTAACGAAGATTATTGACGTGCGGCCGGTTGAGGAATTTCGATACTTGCTGGAAGCACGGTCCCGAGGCCTTCAGGAGTCTCTTCACGCAACTCGGGCAGTTTGCCTTCCAGAGCGATCTGCAGCACCTGATCCATCTCCTCGACGAAATGCAGCTTCATCGATGTCTTCAGGAGTTCGGGAAGTTCTGCCAGGTCTTTGCGGTTCTCCTCGGGCAGGATTGCCTCGAAGATACCTGCGCGATGAGCTGCCAACAGCTTTTCCTTCAGGCCGCCGATAGGAAGAACCTTACCGCGCAATGTAATCTCGCCCGTCATGGCGATATCGCGTCGCACCTTGATCTTCGTTAGCGCACTGGCGAGGCCGGTGGCCAGCGTGATTCCGGCGGAAGGGCCATCCTTGGGAATGGCGCCTTCGGGCACGTGGACGTGGATATCGACATTCCGATAAAAGTCCTTTGCCAGGCCTAGATGAGCAGCGCGTGAGCGGATGTAGCTCAGAGCCGCCTGCGCCGACTCCTGCATCACATCGCCGAGCTGGCCCGTTGCAGTCATCTTGCCTTTGCCATCCAGAACCTGAACCTCAGTCTGGAGGATCGTGCCACCCATCTCTGTCCACGCGAGTCCGGTTACTAGCCCCACCTCGCTCTTCTCGTGGACCTGCGAGTCGCGGAATTTCGCTACGCCAAGAATCTCGCCGATGTTCTCCGCGGTGATGGCCTCATGGTGTGTAGCGCCGTTTTTCACGACGCGACGGGCCACCTTGCGGCACACATTGCCGATCTCGCGCTCGAGGTTTCGAACACCAGCCTCGCGCGTGTATCCGCGAATAATCTGCCGCAATGCATCGTCTTCGAAGGTGACCTGGTCTTCGGTTAAGCCAGTGCCTTCGCGCTGTTTTTTGACGAGGTACTGCTTAGCGATCTCGAGCTTCTCGACCTCGGTGTATCCGTGGAGACGCAGAATCTCCATGCGATCCTGTAGCGGGCCGGGGATGGTGTGCAGGACATTGGCAGTCGCAACAAAAAGTACCTGCGAAAGGTCATACTCGACGTCAAGGTAGTGATCCTGGAACGAAGTATTCTGCTCAGGATCGAGGACTTCAAGAAGGGCGCTGGCTGGATCGCCGCGGAAGTCCGAGGCCATCTTGTCGATCTCGTCGAGCATGAAGACGGGGTTCTTCGTTCCGGCCTTTTTCATGGACTGAATGATCTGGCCTGGCAGCGCACCGATGTAGGTGCGTCTGTGACCGCGAATCTCAGCCTCGTCGCGGACGCCGCCTAACGACATGCGCACGAACTTGCGGCCTGTGGCCTTGGCAATCGACATGCCGAGTGAGGTTTTGCCCACGCCCGGAGGTCCGACAAAACAGAGAATCGAGCCCTTCGGGTTTTTGACTAGCTGTCGAACTGCGAGAAATTCGAGGATGCGTTCCTTGATCTTTTCGAGACCGTAGTGATCTTCATTGAGTATCTGCTCGGCGTGCTCGATGGAGCGAATCTCCTTGGAGCGCTTCTTCCATGGCACTGCGAGCAGCCAATCGAGGTAGTTGCGCGAGACGGTCGATTCGGCCGACATCGGCGGCATCGCCTCAAGCTTTTTCAACTCCTGCAAAGATTTATCGAGCACGTCCTTTGGCATTCCGGCGGCCTCGATCTTCTTTTTAAGATCGTCGAACTCGGACTTCTCGCCGCGGCCTAGCTCTTTCTGGATGGCCTTGATCTTCTCGTTGAGGTAGTACTCTTTTTGTGCCTTCTCCATCTGACGCTTTACGCGCGACTGGATGGTGCGGTCCATGTTGAGTTTTTCAATTGCCGTGTCAAGGACATCGGCTACCTTGGACAGGCGAGTCTCGGGGTTGAAAACCTCGAGTAACTGCTGTTTTTCTTCGATGGAGAGCTGCAGATTTGCTGCAATCGTATCGGCTAGTTTCGCAGGTTCATCGGAACGAACACTTGCTGCCATCGTCTCGTAGTTCAGAGACTGCTGAAGCTTTACGTACTGCTCGAACAGCGAGTGGACCCGCTGCATAAGAGCCTCAACTTGAGGCGTCAGATCCAGATGTGTTTGCCCTGTGCGCACCGTCGCAACAAAGAAACCATCGATATCTGTGACTTCGCTGGCTCGTGCGCGCTCTACACCTTCGACGAGAACCTTGATGTTGCCGTCCGGCATCTTGACGCTTTGGACAATATTGCCGATAGTGCCGGTCTCGTAGATGTCGTCGGAGTTTGGTTCATCAACCGAGGCGTCGTGCTGTGTTGCCAGAAAAATCTTCCGATCGCCGGAGAGTGCCTCTTCAAGTGCCCTGACGCTGGATTCACGGCCAACGACGAAAGGCGTCATCATGTGGGGAAAGATGACCATGTCACGAATGGGCATCATCGGTAGTTTTCGAACGTCGCCGCTCAGCGTTTCTTTTGGTTGATTTGTCATCGCTCTCCCCAATTAGACGTTTAAACGGCGGTAACGATGCAACGCCGGCGTTTGCGGTTTCGCATGATTGTAATTCCTCAGGGCAAACTTGGGACCACTAAAAGTACCAAGCAATGTTCATGCCAAAGTTCCTGAGGAGCTGCATTTCTTTGTTTGAAAGCGCAGGCGGTCTACGGCGATACCGGCCAGACCAACACGGTGAAGCGCGATACTAGCCAGCTTTTTCCAGCAGCATCGGAAGCGTCAGGTCGCGATTCTTGACCATGGCTTCCGTGATCACGATCTCCTTGACCTTCTTATTGCCGGGAACGTGATACATCAAGTCCAGCATCAGCTCTTCGATGATCATGCGCAGGCCGCGCGCACCGACCTTGCGCATTAAGGCTTCACGCGCAATGGCCCTTGCAGCTTCGTCAGAGAAGGTGACCTTCACGCCTTCGAAGTCGAACAGCTTGGCATACTGCTTGAGGATTGCGTTCCGTGGCTTGGTCAGGATCTCAATGAGCGCAGATTCATCCAGCTCATCGAGGATGCCCATTACCGGCAGACGGCCTACAAACTCAGGAATAAGGCCATATTTGAGCAGGTCTTGCGGCTCGGCTTGACGGAGCAGTTCAGAGTCACGTTGTGCACGGATTGGAGTTACGTCGCCATCCTTTGCGTCTGGATCGGCAACGGCACGGAAACCGAGCGCCTTTTTGCCGATGCGTCGTCCGACGACCTTTTCGAGACCAACGAATGCGCCGCCGCAGATAAAGAGAATGTTGGTCGTATCAACAGCCGTAAATTCCTGATGTGGATGCTTGCGGCCACCTTGTGGCGGAACGTTCGCGACTGTTCCCTCAAGAATCTTCAATAAGGCCTGCTGGACGCCCTCGCCCGAGACGTCACGGGTGATGGAGGGGTTCTCGTCCTTGCGGCCGATCTTGTCGATTTCGTCAATGTAGATAATCCCACTCTGCGCCCGCGCTACGTCGCCGTCAGCGGCCTGCAGGAGCTTCAGGATGATGTTTTCTACGTCTTCGCCCACGTAGCCGGCCTCGGTCAAGGTTGTTGCATCGACGATTGCGAACGGCACATCCAGCATCTTGGCTAACGTATGCGCCAGCAATGTTTTGCCTGACCCTGTTGGTCCCACCAGAAGGATGTTCGACTTTGCCAGTTCCACATCGTTACCGCGCGTTTTGTTCATTTGAATGCGCTTGTAGTGGTTGTAGACGGCGACGGCTAATTTCTTCTTCGTCTGTTCCTGCCCAATGACGTACTCATCGAGGAATGCTTTTACTTCCTGGGGTTTCGGTAGATGGGCTGGAGCTGCGCCCGGCTGGGCTTCGGTACGGTCGTCTTCGAGAATCGAGTTGCAAACCGCTACACACTCATCGCAGATGTACGCCCGCGGATAGTCCGACGGGGAAGAGATGAGTTTAGCAACGGCGTCCTGCGACTTGTGGCAGAACGAGCAACGAAGAGATTCGTCTGAGCCCCTTGACGTTTTCATAAATGCGACAGCTCCTGGAAAGCGATACAGCTATAGCTTCTAAATTAAAGTTTACACCCGTTTTATCTTGGATGATTGTTTGGAGGTGCCTTCATCTATACACCAAATTGGGGATAATGCAAAGAAGCCCGAGCGACTGGCCCGAGCTTCTTTGCACTATCGTACTTTAGAAAGGGTTACGTCCGAGGCCGGTCGATGATGTCGTCGATAATGCCGTATTCCTTCGACTGTGCCGCGGTCATGATGAAGTCGCGCTCGACGTCCCGCTCGATGCGCTCCAGCGTCTGTCCCGTGCTGGCGCTCATGAGCTTGTTGGTTATCTCGCGAATACGCAGAATCTCACGGGCATGAATATCGATGTCCGTCGCCTGTCCGCTCAAACCGCCCATCGACGGCTGGTGGATCAGGATGCGCGAGTTCGGCAAGGCAAAACGCTTGCCCTTCTTGCCGGCCATCAGCAAGAAGGCTCCCATACTGGCGGCCTGACCGATGCAGAACGTCACGACGTCGTTCTTGATGTATTGCATGGTGTCGTAGATCGCAAGGCCAGCTGTGATCGAGCCGCCTGGCGAGTTGATGTAGAGCTGGATGTCCTTCTCCGGATCTTCACCGCTCAAAAACAACATCTGCGCAATGATGACGTTGGCGATGTTGTCGTCAATCGGCGTTCCCAGGAAGATGATGTTGTCCCGGAGCAGACGGCTGTAGATGTCGTAGGCTCGTTCGCCCCGACTCGTCTGCTCGATCACCATTGGTACCAGTCCCATTTGCACTCTCTTTCTTGTCGGTTAGGCAATCAGACTATTCGATCTACGCGGACAGCTTCTCGTAGAGCACGCTTCCTGTTTTTTCGCGGCGCATCTGCTCGCGAATCCGGTCCAAACCGCCGTCCTTCGTCAGTCTCTCACGCAAAGCCTCTAATGGCTCGCGAGACTGGATCGAAAGCATCAACAGTTCGCGGTCGAGGTCCTCGTCGCTGACGATGACGCCTTCCGCTTCGGAGATGCGGTCGAGGATCATTGAAGCTTTGACTTCGTTGACGGCCTGATCGCGCTGGGCGGCGCGCAGACGTCCGAAGTCGAGCTTGCGCATATCTTCCGGCTTCATTCCCTGCTGAGCCAACGCGCGGAGTCCGCGGTCGAGGCGCGCATCGATTTGCTGTTGCACGAAGGATTCGGGAACAGGGAACTGATACTTCGCGATGAGCTCTTCGAGCATCTTGTCTTTCGCCTGGGTCTCGAGCGCGTCCTTCTTGCGGTTGGAGGCGTGCTCGCGAAGTTTGGTCTCGAACTCGTCCCAGCTCTCGTAGTTTCCGAGCTGCTTGGCGAACTCCGCATCACGCTCGGGATAGGTTTTCTTCTTGATGCTCTTGACGGTGACATCGTAGCTGACGGTCTGTCCGGCCAGCCGCTGCTCGCCGAAGTCTGCAGGGTAGACGACCTCGAACTTCAGTTCCTGGCCGGGCTTCGATCCACGCAGAGCTTCATTGAAGGCGGGAAGTGTGTTCTTGCCCCCAACTTCTACGAGAACGTCCTGACCGGTGATCGGCTCGCTCTTGGAGGCGTTGGCAACACCTTCCTCGGTAACGGTCTGGGCGAGATCCTGTACTTCGCCGCGGAACTCAATCTCAGCCCAATCGCCATCCACCAGAGTGCGATCTTCGTCCACGGGCTCGACTGTGGCGTGGCTGTCCAGTACACGGTTCAGCTCGGCATCGTACTCGTCGCTGGTCAGCTCGGCTTCGGGCTTGGTTACGTGAACTGAATCATAGCCTGCAACGTCGAACTGCGGAGCAACTTCAAACGCAGCCTTGAACTTCAGAGGTTGTCCGTCAAAGAGCTGCATGTCCAGTAGTTGAGGCTGGGAGATCGGCTGAAGCTTCTGTTCGTCGATCGCCTTGCGGAAACGCTCCGACACGAGGCTCTCCAGAACCTCCTGGCGCACTTCCTTCGCGAACTTTGACCGGATCAGCGACTCGGGCACCTTGCCTGCGCGGAAACCAGGGATACGGGCGAGCTTCTGGTAACGCTTCACAACGGTCTTGAAGCTCTTCGATACCTCTTCGGCGGGCGCTTCTACTTCAATCTCGCGCACCAGCTCCGGGTTCAGCGAGGGAGCATGCTCGTGCTCGTGGTCATGATCGTGGTCGTGTACGTGATCATGCGTGTGTGCAACTTCGGACTGCTGTTCGGCAGTCTCCTTGTTCTCAGTCATATCAGTCGGGGTCAAAGCTTTGCCTTCCACGTGGCGTCGGTATGTGCCGCGCCGTGGGCTCACTCAGGAGCTCTTCGCGCGGTCTACGCCTCTCTACTACTGTACGAGTCTTGGTTGTGAAGGGTCAAACCTGCAGCCCCCTAACCGGACTTGGATCAGCGGGAGGAGCTTCCGCTACACTCGCCATGGTCCGACGGCTCTGATGCCCATCCGTTGCCTGCTAACGCTATCATTGAGATGTAGTGACACGCCAATCCAAACAGAGTACGTCTCCGCTTCTCCTTCAGATTCGGGAATCTATCATCGAGTGCGAACGATGTCCTCGCCTCCGTGAGTATTGCCGCGGCATCGGTGAGACAAAACGCCGCGCATATCAGGATCAAACCTACTGGGCCAGGCCAGTCTCAGGATTTGGCGATCCCCGTGCTCGTGTGCTCATTCTCGGACTTGCACCCGGTGCGCATGGAGCCAACCGAACGGGTCGCCCCTTCACTGGTGACGGTTCCGGCTACTTCATGTATCCGGTACTCCATGAACTTGGTTTCGCCAATCAGCCGACGGGGACTCACCGCGACGATGGCCTAAAACTTCGGCACGCATGGATATGTTCTGTTGTTCGCTGCGCTCCTCCCGGAGACAAGCCTACGCCACAGGAGATTCGCAACTGCGCTACTCATCTCGCGGCAGAGATAGAAGCGCTGCCACGAATCAAGGTTGTCGTCTGTCTGGGAAAGATCGCCTTCGATGGCTACATGGCCTATCTGTTGCAAACCGGCGTGATTACCCGTAAATCCGACTTCCGCTTTGCCCACGGAACCGAATACGTCCTGCCAAACGGTCTTCACCTTTTGGCCAGTTATCATCCATCCCTGCGCAACACCAATACCGGGCGCCTGGATAGCACTATGTTTGGCCGAATCTTTCTACGGGCCAGGGAATTGTCAGGGTTGTCGACCTAGAAGCGGTTTTTGCCAGTAAAGACATTTAGGGCCGTAAAGGCTGGCGATACAAGAATTACAAGGAAAGCAAGGGCGATCAGAACTTCTTTCACGTTCCACCTCTGCCGATACTGTAGCTTCATGTAACCGTTTTTCCGTGTCCATTGTGATCTTCGGCATTGGGTGTGCCATTAGCACAATTGGTTCTACCGCTCGCCGTTCTCTTAGAACTCTTCGGTTTAGCGCGACTGCTAAAAAGCCAACCAAACACCTGGAGTCCGAATCCAAACGAAGAGCAGTTGAGGCATAAATCAAGCACGAGGTATCTCGCATGAGTGCAAAGAACTATTGGTTGGCTTTTGCTATTGGAGTCTCGGCCGGAGCCGCAATCGCCCTTCTATACGCCCCGCAGACCGGTGCGAAAACGCGAAGACAACTCCGCAAGGGTGCGGAAAACGCGGGCGATTACCTGGAAGATGCGGGCGACTACCTCAAAGCCCAGGCTGAGCACTTCGCTGACGAGGCCCAGAAGGCTATCAGACGAAGCAAAGCACAAGTTGAGACCGCGGTGGACAAAGCAGGGGATGTGGTTTCTGATGCAGTCAAAACCGTTCAGTCCCTTGTGTAGCACGGCACATCTTTCGTACAAAGAGAAACGCCCCGGCCATCGAACCGGGGCGTTTTATTTCGTTTAGGTTTAGCTATACGGCAGTCAGTGCCAGTCCGGCTGCTTTCTCTTCGCCTTCTGCCGCTACAGGTCGGTAGAACAGGGCATTGTTCTCCATGTAGACCTCAAGGAACGCTGGCCGCTGCAAGATGCCGCCACCGATCAATGCCTCCGATAGAGGGTCCTCGATGAACTTCTGTAGAGCACGGCGCAACGGACGAGCTCCGTAGGTTCTGTCCGAGGCAGTCTTCTCGATGATCCACTTCTTGGCCTCGTCGGTCACAGAGATCGTGATCGCCTTGTGCACAAGGTTGGTGTTCAGCTGCTGTACCAGCAGTTCGAGGATCTGCATCAGGTCGGAGTCGGACAGTGATGTGAAGATGATGATCTCGTCCAGACGGTTCAGGAATTCAGGATTGAAGGTCCGCTTAACCTCGCTCTTGACCAATTCTTCCATCTTGTCCATCACCATGTCTTCCTTCTCGCTCTGGAAGCCGAGCCCCTGCCGCTTCTGCAAGTGCTTCGCTCCAATGTTCGAAGTCATGATGATGATCGTGTTCTTGTAGTCGACTGTGTTGCCCAGACCGTCCGTCAACTGGCCGTCTTCAAACACCTGCAATAGCAGATTGAAGACGTCCGGATGCGCCTTCTCGATCTCGTCAAGCAGGACTACGCAGTACGGATTGCGCTTGACGCGCTCCGTCAACTGGCCTCCCTCTTCGTAGCCGACATAGCCCGGAGGCGAACCGATCAACTTGCTCACGGAGTGCTTCTCCATGAACTCGGACATGTCGAAACGGATCAGCGACTTCTCGCTGCCAAAGAGGAACTGTGCCAGCGTCCGCGCCATCTCTGTTTTACCGACGCCCGTTGGGCCAAGGAACAGGAAGCTGCCGATAGGCCGTGCAGGGTTCTTGAGGCCCGCACGAGAGCGACGAATCGCCCGCGCCAACGCTGAGATCGCCTTGTCTTGCGAGATTACGCGTTTATGCAACTCTTCCTCGACGCGTAGCAATCGCTGCGTCTCTTCTTCCTTCAGCGAGGTTACCGGGACACCCGTCCAGCGGCTGACCACATCTTCGATGTCCTCGCGCGTTACGATGCCCGCCGAAGAATCGTCGAGATGATACTTGTCCCGCAAAGCGCGTAGGTTCTCACGCTCTTTGCGCTCTTCGTCGGAGTAGAATCGCGCCTTTTCGAACTCGTGATTCGCAATTGCGTTCTCCATGCGGTGCACGATGAACTTGATCCGCTTCTGAACTTCCGTCAGTTCTTCGGGCAGGGAAGTCTGACGCAGCTTTACGCGAGCTCCGGCTTCGTCAATCAAATCGATTGCTTTATCCGGAAGGAAGCGGTCGGGAATGTAGCGGCTTGAGTGTGAGACAGAGAAGGTGATCGCATCATCGGTGTAGCTGACAGCATGAAACTTCTCATACTTGTCCTTGATTCCCATGATGATCTTAACTGCGTCTTCCTCGTTCGGAGGAGGAACCTTCACGGCCTGGAACCTGCGCTCCAGGGAACGATCCTTTTCAATCGATTTGCGATACTCTCCCGGAGTGGTTGCCCCGATGCACTGAATCTCGCCGCGGCTTAGAGCAGGCTTCAGGATGTTCGCTGCATCGAGCGAACCTTCTGCCGATCCAGCGCCAACCAGGGTGTGCAACTCATCGATGAACACGATGGAGTTCTGGTTTTCCATCAACTCCTTCATGATCGTCTTGAGCCGCTCTTCAAACTGCCCGCGATACTTGGTTCCTGCAACGATCAACGAGAGATCCAGCGCGAGGACGCGCTTGTCAGCAAGGAAACTGGGAACCTCGCCGTCGGCGATCTTCTGCGCAAGTCCTTCGACGATGGCGGTTTTACCGACACCGGGCTCGCCAATCAGTACAGGATTGTTCTTGGTACGGCGGCACAGGATCTGAATTACGCGATCCACCTCTGCATCGCGGCCCACCAGCGGATCCAGTTGCTGATCAAGAGCGGACTGCGTCAGGTCGCGCGAGAATTCAGCCAGCATGCTTTGTTCGCCACGCTGTCCCTTGCTGCTCTGCGACGACGGCGTCTTCTCCTGCGTCGTCCGCTGCAGTTCTTCGCGGATCGCAGGAAGTCTCAGGCCGCGTTCCTGCAGGATTTCCGCAGCAAAACATTTTTCCTCACGCAGAAGACCAAGCAGCAGATGTTCCGTACCGATGTGCTTGTGCGAGAGCCTCTCCGCTTCCTCTGCGGCATAGGCAAGCACGCGCTTGCACTCGTTCGAGAGCGGCAGATCGACCGAGGTCGAAACCTTCTCGCGAATCGTCGTATGTCCTTCAATTTGCTTCCTTATCGACTCAACTGACGCGTGCGACCGCAAAAAGCGATTCGTCAGCGCCTTGTCCTCCCGCAGTAGCCCCAGCAACAGGTGTTCTGTCTCGATGTAAGGCGATCCGAACTGACTGGCCTCATAACGAGCAAAGAAGATGACCCGTCGCGCCTTCTCTGTATAGCGTTCGAACATGTTCCCCCTTCAAGCCCGGCCACCACCCAGCCCGAAGGCCATGTAGCGCCGTTGGTCCCGTACCATCTCCGTACTACGTACTTCCGGAGACAAATCAGGCTGCTTCATATTCCGAAGCACCCCATCCCACTGCTACCAGTGTAGTCTCCAGCACAACTACTATAAAAATCCCTCAAAAGTTATGCATACCCTAGCATCTTTTTAGATGCTTGTTGTGCAAAACCAGCACCAAATTAGGTGCAGCTATGCGGAAACCTCCTCCAGGCGGCCCTCTCGAAGACGCAATACCCGCCCGCAACGCCCTGCAAATTCAAGACTATGCGTCACTAACACACTGGTCAGACCATGTGCGGTGTGAAGTCCCTGAATTAGAGCAAAAACAGTCTCGGCCGTCTTTCCGTCCAGATCCCCGGTCGGCTCGTCCGCCAATAGAATCTTCGGCTCGGTTACAAGCGCTCTAGCCAGCGAGACTCTCTGCTGTTCGCCGCCGCTCAATTCGCCCGATCGATGGTCGCCCCTTCCCGACAGGCCCACCTCTCCCAGCCAGAACCGTGCTCGCTCTATTGCCGATGTTCGACCCATTCCCCTGGCCAGTAGAGGCATGGCTACATTTTCAAGCGCCGAGAACTCTGGCAGCAGGTAGTGGAACTGCCATACATATCCGACGTCACGATTCCGAAAATCAGCCGCTTGCTTTGCGGTAAATGAGCTTAGCCGCGACTCGCCGCACCAGACCTCTCCTTCCGTAGGCTTATCGAGCGCAGCCAACAGATGCAGAAGCGTGCTCTTACCCGCACCACTCTCGCCGACAATGGCGACCATCTCACCAGCATGGATTGTCAGATTCAATCCACGAAACAGTTCCAGGCCGGAACGACTCTCCGCCGAAACCGGCGCATAGGTCTTAGTCAGACCATCCGCACGCAGCACCACCGTCCGCTGTACCTGTCTCGGTAGCGGTTGTAAGAACATTGCGTCGTCGAATGGAACACCGGTTTCGCTCAAGCCTTCACTCCTGTCCCGTGGCCAGAATGTGATCCCAGTGCAATTGAAATCCGATTCCATGCGTTGATCGTGGTTATGGCAAGCGTAAGGTTCACTGTATCGACGTCGCTGAAGTGTGCTCGTACTTCGTCATATACGGTATCCGGAGCATGGCCGTCCTGAATATTCGTCACAGCCTCGGCCCACGCAAGCGCAGCCCGCTCGCGCTTTGTATAAATGTCCGAACTTCGCCAATCGGCTACGTGTGAAATCCGCTCCGCCGTCTCGTTGTTTTTTTGTAGCTCCGCAGTATGGAAGATGATGCAGTACTCGCATCCATTCAACAGCGAAGTGCGCAGCCTGACCAATTCCAGCAGCGTACGCTCGAGATGTGTGCCGGTATTCAGGTAATGCTCCAGCTCCCGCATCTTCGCGAAGCCTTCTGGCGCCAGCTGTCCATACTTCAATCTCGGTTCACTCATACCGCAAAGCCTCCGCAGGCAGCACCCTCGCCGCCGATCTGCTTGGATACAACGTAGCGATCAAACTAACTCCAAGGCTCACTGCCGCGACAATCACCGCATCCCAAACCCTTGGCGCAAACGGCAGATAGTCAATCGAATAGACCGATGCATCAAGATGGATAAATCGATAGTGCCCACCCATCCAACTCAATCCGTATCCGGCGATCAAACCGATCACTGTACCGATCACGCTGATCAGCAAGCCCTGAAGCAGAAAAATTCGACGGACCTGATCCTGTCGCACGCCAAAGCTCATCAGTACAGCGATGTCCTTAGTTTTTTCCATCACCATCATGGTCAGCGCGATCAGAATGTTCAGCGCGGCGACACATACAATCAGCGTCAGCACGATAAACGTCACCACCTGTTCCAGCTTCAGCGCACGGAAGAGCTCACGATTCTGCTCCATCCAGTTGGTTGTCTGAAATCCCTTGCCGGCCTCGATTTCAATTGCCCGCCCAATCCTATCCGCATGGTAAAGGTCATCCACCTTGAAGCTGATTACAGAGATCAGGTCCGGCTCCGAGAATAAGCGTTGAGCATCCGCCAATCGCGTAAACGCATAACTCGAATCGTATTGGTAGAACCCTGACTTGAAGATTCCCACTACTTGAAACCGCTGATAGCGTGGCACCAATCCAAGCGGTGTCAATTCACCCTGCGGGCTCGTTACGAGCACCGTGTCTCCGACCTTCGCTCCGAGCGTTTCAGCCAGATCCTTGCCAATAACAATTGGAGGCACAGCCTGGACCGTACTGTTCCCTTTGGCTTTCACCGGGTCCAAAGCCTGCGCCGAGCCATCAACCACCGACTGGAGTAGATCTCCTACAGTCCGTTCATCGGCCGGAATGACGCCTTTAATGAGCGCTCCACCACTCCGGGCACCGCGCGAGATTAATACCTGCCCATAAAGTCCCGGAGCAGCTGCCGTCACATGAGGCATCTTCCGCAGCCTTTCCAACAGCGGACGCCAGTCGCGTATTCCATCCGCAGCAATCCGCATCAGGTCTACGTGCGCAGTCGAGCCTACAAGGCGTTCCTGCAGATCCCGTCGCATTCCATTGGTGATTGCCAGCGCAATAATCAGCGAAGCCACGCCCGCAGCCACACCGATAACCGAGATCGCCGTAATTACCCCTACAACGGCCTGCCGCCGCTTCGCCCGCAGATACCGCGCCGCAATAAAAAATTCAAATCGCATCGCTTATTGCCCCATCTCGCGAACGATCAAATTTGCTGGGACTACCTCTGCGAGTCACGAGATACTTCATCGCACCACCGTCTTCACAGCCACCACATTGTCGTAGCGGTCATATACCCGTACAGCCAGCACATGCTCTTTTGCATCTGCCAGCGGCTGCGTCGTCGTCCGCACTGGAACGGTGAAGTCATACCGTTCCGCTAATGAGTCTGAAACATGGCCTACGGGTTCGACGTATTGCCACGGCCCGGCGTCGAGCGAGTACTCCGCATGAGTGATCGGCGAGGTGGCGTCCTTGGCCTCAAACGTTGCATGAACCCTGGGCCCCCAGCCACCAGTGTCAGCTTCCATCTTCGCTTCCAGTATGCCGGGCACTGGCGGAGTGGTATCGACCACAAAGATGTTGCTTACTCTGTCGCCCGTCAATGCGTCCGCATCTGTATGGACAGGACCATCGCTTGCCACTACTTTTACGGCATAGCTTCCATCCGGCAGCAGGGAAGAGTCGAAGCTGTAAAATCTATCGCTGATTTTGTCTTTTAGCAGCCGCCAGTTTGCCTCGCCTACGCCCTTGTACCAGACAGCGAACATCAAATCGTCGCCATTGTCATCATGCGCCAGCCAGCGCACTGTCACGGCCGTTCTGTCCTTCTGTGCCGTAAGAGGAGCAGTATTTGCATCTGGTGTAAAGCTGATCGCCGGAGTACCTCCGGCAGCAGCAGGAAAGGCCACCTGCACCGTATTGCTTGGTGGAGGCACCGCGCCCGCAGCCATCCGCGCTCCCGGTTGCACTACAACCTCATCCACCACCGGGGCCACGTTCTTCGGCAGATAGTTTAACGCCACCGCATCCACTGACCCGCCCCCACGCAACACAGCCTTCCACTGGGCATATCGCCCTACAGGTACTGCCGTCGAGCCGTCCGGCGCTACTCGCGACCACTCGCTCCACCCCATCAGCGGGCTCTCGACGTTTCCGCTCCGCACATACAAATCAAATCCAGAAGCAGCCCCGCCTCGAGCCTCTACCCGGCCCCATTGCGAGACACCCTGCGCATCGAAGACCTCGCTCGTATAAGTTGCATCCTTGGCAGCGGAGTCCGCCATCCGAAAGATCTTCCCACTATTGCTCGTCGCCACCAGCAGACCATCCTTTACCGGCGCAAACGCCATTGCCTGTGCCGCCTCCAGGTGCGCGATGTCGGTGTATCTGCCCGGCGTGCCCACATCCAGCCGGTACACGCGTCCGCGATTGCCGGTAGCTGCCAGCAAGCTTCCATCGCGAACCGCCAATGCGTAAACGACGTCGTCCTTCAGAGCCAGCATCTTCTGCGGCGTCCCGTTCGCCGCAATCCGATAGATCTCCGATCCCTCCGGGACTAGTGTGTTCGCTCCCGCCGCAGTCGAAGACCCCGGCTGACTGAATGTGATCGTGACCCCCACATTGCCCGTCACAGGCAGTGGAGGCAGCGGTAACGCGCCCTTCGTCCCCACTCCTGCGGCATAAAGATTTCCTCCCGCGTCCAGAGCCAAGGCAGTGATCTCTTTGCGTGGAGCGGCATACACCGCAAACGGTTTAGCTCCCGTCGTCTTCGTGTCCAGCCGGTAGATCACACCTGCCCCATCGCTTCCAGCCCATAGCGTTCCATCCGCACCCAACAAGAGGCAGCGGATATGTTGATCGGCAGTCTTAAACAAGACCGTCGCTTTTCCTCCTGCCGCCGGCACACGATACACAACCGCTGGTGCGCCCGCCGCCACGTAAATCTCCCCGGCCTTACCCACGGCGATATCCCATAGATATTTAGGCTTCTCCTCGGTCGTTGCCGGATCAACCACTACCGTCGCACTGCCGCCAGTCTGCGGAATTCTGTAGACCTTCCCGTCCGGCGAAGTTGCAGCCAGCACACTTCCGTCGGCGACTACCTGAAGCCCTTGCACCGTCAGTTCTTTCGCATCGAAGATTTGCGAGGATTTGCCCTCAGGCGAGACCTTCATTACAACTGCGGACCCCACGGTTGTGCCACCAAGGCCGGCGTATCCGTTCCCAGCTGCATCGCTGGCCAACGACCATATGTAGCCCTTTCCCGTCGCATAAAGCAGGGAAGTCGCCGGTCCAGCCTCCAACTGTCCATCGCTCCGAATAGCCACCCCGTCGGCAGAGCCTCGCTCCATCTCGTTGTAACGCTCCACGCTCCACAGCTTCGTCCCCTGTGCCCTCGCTACAACCGGCAGTAGTCCAGCCCCTGCCATTACCAAACCAATCGCAAACACTCGTCGCATCATCGTGATCCTGAGTCTAAAGCACCGTGGGCTAACATCGCGCCTCGTCAACAGAAAAGCGAGAGCCGAAGCCCTCGCTCATCCAAGAATAACGTCATGAAACTTTAGTTTGCCAGCACAGCCCGATACCGCACCTGGTTCTTTTTCACCTTGGTGACAGCATCGTTTGCCTTCGCCATCGCAAACTTCTCCGTAACGGCCTTCACTCCATGGCGAGCGGCTACATCCAGCATCTCGTGCAGGTCACGCGGGCTGCCCGTAGGACTTCCCGAAACAGCTCTCTGCTGTCCAAGCAGGGAGAAGGCCTGAATCTGTAGCGGCGAAGGCGGAACACCGACGACGCACATCATCCCCTTCGGCCGCAGGGCGTTCACATACCCCTGCCAGTCCTGATCGGCACTCACAGTCGAAAGCAGAAAATCAAACGATCCTGCAACCTTCTTGAGAGCGCCGGTATCTCGCGTGTTCACAAACTGGTGAGCTCCCAGTTTACGCGCCTCTGCTTCTTTGTCTTTCGAGGTAGAAAACGCCGTCACTTCAGCACCGAACGCTTTGGCAAACTGAATCCCAAGATGCCCGAGGCCACCGATACCAATGACGCCCACCCGGGACGACGGCCGCACTCCATGATTCCTCAGCGGGGTATAGACCGTAATTCCTGCGCATAGCAACGGAGCTGCGCCCTCGCTCTCCAGTGCATCAGGAATCGTAATCGCAAACCGCCAGTTCACTCGTATCCGGTCGGCATAGCCGCCATTCCGGCCCACGCACGTCGGCTGCGACTTAGCGCAGAGATGTTCATCGCCTTGCCGGCACCACTCGCATATTCCGCAGCTATCGGCCTGCCAGCCCACGCCGACCCGTTGGCCGACAGTATGGCTCTTTACGCCGCTGCCCACCTCTACTACCGTGCCCACAACCTCGTGGCCCGGAATAAACGGGTATTTGCTGAAGCCCCAATCATTGTCGATCAAGTGAATATCGCTGTGGCATACACCACAGTGCGAGATCTTGATCTCGACCTCATCTGCAAGCAACTCGCCCGGATCGAATTTGTACGGAAGCAAGTGCGCACCGGCAGCATGCACAGCCAGACCATGTATTTCACTCATCAGGAATCGATTCCTTTTGGCGGAGGGCATCAACGTCTCCGCTTACAGATTGATGCTACAACATCCCAATGAGCAAAACGGTGTTCTTCAGTGCAGGCCAATCCTGTCAATAAATCTGAAACATAAGCTGGGTCACCAGTTGGTTGTGAATGACGGGGCTCGATCAACGTATGAGAAGATTGAGAACCTGTGAACCCGATACCGCGTATCCGGTATCCTGCGATCCCACATCGACCACGCTTTCTCCCGTCAACTGCATCCGTTGGCTGTCCTTCAGTGGCCCTAGAACATTTGCCATCGAGAGTGGAACATCCGGCAGAGACTCACCCTGCAGGACCACCTGCGCCGCATGATCCAGCAGCGTCACATAAATCCTGTCATTTGCCCGGCTTCGATTCAGTTGATCTACGGTATCCGCGAGCCCGGCTGCATACTGCGCGGTTGCTCCTGTCGGTGTGGTCAGTTTGTCTACGGTAGCACCATCGCTCACCAAAACTCGCAGCGGCCCGGGCAAAAGAACCGCCGGCAGCTTTACCGATATCCGCACCACTTGAGGCTCTGCCTGATAAGGATGCAGCGTGGTCTCTACCTCGATCGTCTCGCCCGCCCTGGCCTCCATACGGCTTAGCCGGGCGGTCTCCAGTACTGCAGTCCGGCGTTCTGGAATCGCCTCCACCTTCAACTTCAGTCCCGTAATCATCGGCTGGTCCAGCGAGTTTTCATACACCTTGCTGAACCGGCCTCCAACAAACAACGCCGTATTGATTGCCCCCGAGTTCAGCTCATTCTGTGTCATCAGACCGTGCAGTTGGACCGGTGACTGGCCTTCGACGCTCAGCTCCCCATCCACGCGGAAGCTCATTTCCGCAGCCGCAGCGTTGGTCCCCTGCAGGCTCTGATAGATCGATACCAGCACCGCCGAAGGCGTTAGTTGCCGGTTATCCAATACCTCGAAGTGCATCGTCTTCGATTCAGGAGCAAGCTTTCCAGCAACCACTGAAGGTGTTACCTCAACCGCCACCGGGATCATCCTCGCCGTCGCGCCGAACCGTCCCAGAATCGCCGAAGCCCGGTCTTCCGTAAACGCTCCAACGGTTTGTGTCGTATTCACAATCTTGAACGCATTCAGCGGAGAGGCCAGCGTAGCCACAACCTCTGCCTTCGTCATCGGCATATCCACTGGTCCGTACTGAGTAATCGGGTGTCCGCAAGCCAATAGCCTTGTCGGATCGACATACGTCACCGTGCAGGTCCCGGCCATCGACAGGTCGCCCCGCACCAGCACCGCGCTAACCGCCGACCCAGGCACGACCGGTTCAGGCTGCAACGCACTTGCATCCGATCCTCCCAGTCCCGCCACCGGCGTCAGCCCCATGGCCCGGAACCGGTCGCCAAATAGATTCACCGCCTCCTGGCTGAACCCACCGAACACCAGTGGAGTTTCCATTGCCCGGACTTCTGCCTGGCCTTCGTTGCCCGAAATACTCGCCCGGCCGCCAGCACCAGTCCCTGTCGGCCGTACCTCTCCGTCGCGTACCGCTAGCATGTACTCAATGGGCGTAATCCCTGCAATCGGGTCCTTGCTAAACTGTCCGATCCGGTAGCTGAGGGCTCCCACTAACCGGCCATCGATGTAAACCGGGCTGCCGCTCATCCCAGCTACAACGCCCGTGTACTCCGGCTTAGCCCCATGCAGCCGCGCCAGGATCATGTCTTGCCCAGGTCCCAGCGCATCCTTCAGGACCCCGAGGATCTCGACATCCATCGGCTCCGGGTTGACCCCTTCAAATACCGTATAGGCCACCCCACGCAGACCGCGCTTCACCTCTGACAGCGGAAATATCCGGGTTTCGCCAGTCTTCACCGACACTGCCGCCGGAGTCTTACCCGGAACCTGCGCCCAGACTCCTCCCGCCAGCGTCCACAAAATCAAACCCTGAGCCAGCCTTCGCGTCTTTACCGCAGTCTTCACGTCTACAAGAGTAGACGTGTCCGGGCCACAAAACAAAGCTGTAGCCTCCAAAAGCCGATTTTTCTTCCAGTAGGCAGCCCTCACCAGAGGCCTATATCAGCGTCAAACAGACCGGAGTAAAGTTTTAGATCATGAGCATCCGTCCCAAGTATCGCTTCAATCCGGCCACCCTTCTTTTCGCATCCCTGGCTCTTCTGCTCCCGGCCGCCCGCGCTCAGGAAGCTCCATCTTCGCAGACCCCGCCCCAGCAGACCACGCCCGACTCCGCCGGGCCCCAGACTGACAACGGCGCCATCATTCTCAAGAAGAAAAAAGAGGCCGAGGAACCCCCGCCGCCGGCGGCGCCAGCCGAACCCAAGGTCAAAAACCCTAACAACGAGACCTACTCGCTCCGCGTTGACGTTCCAATCGTCAATCTTGACGTCAACGTCATTCTCGACAAGACCCACCAATTCGTCCCTGGCCTCAAAGCTCCCAACTTCCTCGTCCTCGAAGACGGCGTCCCCCAGACCATCACCAGCGTTCGCATGACTCAGACTCCCATTACTGCCGTCATGCTGCTCGAGTTCGCCGCCAACAGCTACTACTTCATCCGCGACATGCAGAACGCCTCCTACGTCTTCTTCCGTTCGCTCCGTCCCGATGACTACATCGCCGTCGTCACCTACGACCTCCGCACCCACATCCTCACCGACTTCACCAACAACAAGGATACCGTCGGCCAGGCCATCAGCTCCTTGATGATCCCGGGCTTCTCCGATACCAACATGTTCGACGCCCTGTACGAGACGCTCGATCGAACCAGCCGCATCGAAGGTCGGAAGTACATCATCCTCATTGGCACCGGCCGCGACACTTTTTCCAAGATCACCCTCGACAAGATACTGGCGAAGATCAAGGCCACCCCTAACGTCACCATCTTCACCATCGGCACCGGCGCTTTTGTCAATGAAATGTATGGTGGCCAAGGTGGTATGGGCGGAGCCATCCGTGATTTGAATTACCTTCAGGCTCAGAACCAGCTAAAGACCTTCGCTTCCATGACGGGCGGCATGAGCTTCAGCCCAATCTTTCAGGGCGAACTCCCTGACGTCTTCTCCCAGATCAACGACTCCATCCGCAACCAATACGTCCTCACCTATCGACCAACGAACAACAAAAACGACGGCTCCTACCGCAAGATCAAAGTTCTATTGGTCGACAATGAAGGCCACCCCCTCCAGATGCAGGACGAAAAGCACAAACCTCTCAAATACTCCGTCATCGCTCGCGACGGCTACAAAGCCAAGCAGCAGGTCGAATAGCACCATTACGTCGTTGCATTTGCACTTGCTATTGCTTTTTGTTTGTCATCCCGCTGGGATCTGCTTCTGTCTTTGTACTTGCCTGTTCTTCGTCAATCACAGGTAAACTGATCCCCGCGGGACCAAAACGAAATGCGCATAGCCTCACTCCAGCCGTCCATCACCCTTACCCTTGCCGCAATGGACAGGCTTGACCATCTTTGCGCCTGCACCAGATACTGCATCGAAGCCCAGCCTTCTCTCGCCGCACGCAACCTGAAAATTCTCCATGACTCCTGGACTGCCGATACAGACGAGATCTTAGCCGCCAATCCCGATCTCGTCATCGCCAGTGTTCCTTACCGCATGGAGTCCCTTGCCGCGATTCTGAAATCCGGTCTGCCCGTCCTCACCCTCGCCCCCCACAATCTCGACGACATCTTCAAAGACATCCGTCTCATCGCCGCCGTGGTCAACGCCTACGGCGAAGGCGAAGCCCTTATTGCACGCATGAAATCTTCCATCGAGATGGTTCGCCATCGCTCGCTGGCACGAACCCAAACCCCCATCGTCTACTGCGAAGAGTGGGGCAAGCCCCTCATCCACTCCCAGCAGTGGGTCGCCGAACTGGTAGATATCGCCGGTGGTCGATTCCTTGGCGAACCCGGCACCCATACCACTCCCGAAACCATAGCCAACGCCGATCCTGACGTCCTTCTCTTCGCATGGTGCGGAGCGGGCAATCGTGTCCCACTGGAAAGGGCCATAGCGCAGCGTAACTGGCATCATCTCCGCGCCGTCCGCGAGCGCCGCGTCTTCTGCATCCCCGACGAGTTCCTCAACACTCCAGGCCCCACCCTAGTCGAAGGCCTTGCCTGCATAGCCTCCGCAATCCATCCGGATCTATACCTGCCGCACCTGAGAATCGTTCAACTCAGCGCGGCCGTGGCATCGTTAGATCGAGATCATGCCGGGTCATCTGCTTCGTCAGCAAAATAATCTGCCCTCCGTGCTGCTGAACATGCCCCACGACCTGGTAGGTCGCATCCAACACAGAGACATCGCGACCTTGTGGTGTGATCCTCTCGATCAGCCGTTCAGCGGGAAGGGAAGCGATTATTCCGCGCGCCTCTGCCACTGTCTTCTGAAGGAGCTCTATCAACTCAGGGCCCGTCAGCCCACCATTCGCGCTGAACTCAGCATCGCGAATACGAACATCCTTTGCTCCTCCGACACCATGCATCACCCATTGCCGCATGTTTCCACACAGGTGCAGTATTAGATTCCCCACAGCATTCTCATGAGCCCCATGTCGCTCCCACACCTGCTCATCAGTGAGTTTCCTCACACAGGTACTCAGATCCTTCACCATCACGTCCAGCTTGTTGCACGAGTATTCCAGAAAGTTAGCAGCAAGCTGTTTGTCAATAGCGTAAAGTGTCAGGTCAGGCGAAGACTCCGGCGGCTTACCCTGTACGCCGCGTTGCGCATTCTCGTGTGTCAGCCGCTGCAACTCCTCGCGGATCGCGGGCATCTTCAACCCACGCTCCTGCAGGATCTTCGCCGCAAAGCTCTTTTCCTCGCGCAATAAACCCAGCAGCAGATGTTCCGTTCCAATATGTTGATGCGCAAGCCGTTCGGCCTCCTCAGCCGCATACGCCAGCACTCGCTTACACTCATTCGACAGCGGCAGATCGACCGAAGTCGACACCTTCTCCCGAATAGTCGTGTTCTCTTCAATCTGCTTGCGAATCGAGTCCACTGACCCGTGCGGCCGCAAAAAGCGGTTCGTCAGCGCCTTGTCCTCGCGCAACAAACCAAGCAGCAGATGCTCGGTCTCGATATAAGGCGATCCATAATTACTGGCTTCGTACCGGGCAAAGAAAATCGTCCGGCGCGCTTTCTCGGTATAGCGTTCGAACATGCTTATTCTCCTAACGATCCATCCGCATTCTAATGCGCGCGCACATCGACGTAAAAAACATCCGCACGTTGACGGGATAGGAGATAGAAGCCATTAAAACTGCCCTCCCTCGGAATTTACAAGTGGACAAGGATTTCGCCAACGGTCTTTCGGAGTGAATTGGCCTGATTACACAAACTGAGAATGGAAACTGCCCCCCTTGCTAGGAAAGGCCCGTATGGGAACGAATCTCCACCGAAGGCCGAAACCATTTGCACAGACTTGTCTGATCGCTCGCAGGTTTTGCCTGGCGGTTGGACGGTGGAGCATACATTGTCGTTATTGATCAGTGCTCAATGAGTGCATTTGACGATTTTTTGTAAATCGATGACCAAGTGCGATCCGAATACTGATTGCTAGGGCATCTATCGGTATCAAATCTTCTGATCTCGGCATGTACGACACGCCGGGACGACGTGATCTACGATGCGCAGTCGTCGCTTATTTTAGCAGCGCATTATTTTTTGTGGAGATTTGCTCGAAAATGGCGCATCCTTGGGATGCGTTCCTTGACCTAGCTGCATTACAAGGATTAACAAACGTGGACGAGACTAAGGTCACTGCTGAAAGCGACAAGCCCACAGATGCATCGCGGAATGCCTTTGTTCTGGACATTGTGCTGTTGGTTGTAATTATCTTTGTCGCAATCTATGTCTTACGACTTCTGAACTAGAGCCTTCATATTCAGATTGACACCTATGTGGCAGCTGCACGCACGGCAGGTTCCGACGCTCATTTTGGACCTTCGTTGGTATTGAGTTTCACACGTGCGATGGATTTTGCCATCGTCAAATCTGTAGTGATCTTTATGGGATTCATCGTCACGCTTCTTGGTGCGATGTACGTTCTCCGATCTGCCACTGCGACCTTTTCCCTCGACGTCGGAGGGGGGGAGCGATAGGCAGCCCTGCAAACGTCATCCCCCGGTTTGGTACTGGTTGTCCCCGGAATTGTAGCTGTAGGACTAGGTCTATTGTCGAAGGCGGAAATCACACTCAAAACCGGACGTAATGAGAACCGGGCAGCGAATCAGCCCGCATTGAACACACCTGTAGTCAAAGGCCTGCCGTATAACGCGAAGATCGACCAGGGTCAATCGGTCCAAACAATCACCTGGCGCACAAAGCCAAGGATTGCTCCCACACCGTATGGTGCCTTTGATAGTCACAGACCCGAACGGACATCTTGTTGTTCAGCTGCCCCCATTTGAACCGGAGAGCAGCATTCTCACGGAGTCGCAAGAAGCGATGCTACAAATGACTGCGAAGACCTTTTTCAATGAACCGAATACTGCGATCTGGCTCACAGACAAACCGGATTCTGGCATGTCGCAGGCACAGTACGATGCGCTTGTGAACAAGCGTAAAGAGGTGATTTCTGACTTTATAAAGCGTCTCCCTCCACCGTCCCAGCCGTTCGATTGGTCGAAGAGCATTATTGTTGGCTGGGACCCCTCCAAAGAAGAAAAGAAATGCTAAATCTGCGCAGGGGTTCACGCCTCTCCAGATTTTGAATCTCATCGAAGGTTATGACGTGGTTGCTTGGGGCGATGGCACCGCAGACTACTACCACCATATAGCGGAAGCCGTGAAGATTGCTTTTGCTGATAGGATGGCTTACAGATCCGCGCGTTGTAGAGATTCCAGTGCAGCGATTGATCTCGAAGGAATACTGCAATGAACGTCGTAAGTTGATCGATCCAGAACGGGCACTGGACATTGCCAAGGTACCGCCGGTATTTCCTATATACACCCACATGAACGCCTCGTCCCCGATGGTGATACCTGCTATTTCTGTGCGGGAGACAAGAACGGGACGGTCGCGTCGTTGATTCAATCGATTTATCACGACTTCGGAAGCGCTGTTATTGGCGGAGACACCGGCATCATCATGCAGAATCGGCGCGTTCTTCTCATTAGACGAGCATCATCCAAACCATCTCCGTCCCGGAAAGCACACGTTTCATACGCTGATCCCCGGCTTAATGACGCGCAAGGGAAAACCCTATCTTGCTTTTGGTTCGATGGGCGGCGAAGGACAACCGCAAACGCAGCGGCCCTCGCGACCCGGATTACCGATTTTAGCTATGACATTCAACAGGCTATCGAAGCGCCTCGCTGGCTGATGGGGCGAACCTGGGGAACAAAATTGCGCAATATGTCACTCGAAGGCCGCATCCCTGATGAGGTGGTGCGCGAACTGAAACGGCGTGGCCAGCCCGTGCAAATGGCCACCGACTGGAACGACAACATGGGGCATGCGCATGCCATCCGTGTCGATCACGAACAAGGTTTCTACGAGGGAGGGGCTGATCCGCGTGGCGACGGCGCCGCTCTTGGCTATTGACATGCTTTCTTGACAGAAGCGATGTAGAGCAAACCCAGGAACGTTGCTTCACCAGGAGATGCGAAGATGAGTCCGCTTACGATCATCACTGGTTCTTGTCGCGACGTTGGTCTTGTTTATCTGGAATAAATTGCCAGCGACCATCGTAGCGGTAGTCTCGGCGCTTGCCCTGTATTTCAGCGGCGTTCTTGACATGCACAAACTTTGGGAGGATTCGGTGACCCATTGATTCCGATCCTCAGGTGCTGGTGGTCGACTCGCCGGAAGTGGTCCGACGCCAAGCAGTCGCCCTGAGTCGTGGTGCCTATGAAGCCATCGGTATCTTGATTGTCCTGATCGTTCTGCTCACGACCAATATAGTGCCGCCAGCAATCGCAGCAGTATTCTGTGCAGGCGCCATGGTTGTGATGCGGGTCATCACGCTGCCTCAACTCTACCGTGGCATTGATTGGAACACCTGCGTCCTCATCGGAGGTTTGATCCCTTTGGCTACTGCCATGACCAAGACGGGTCTGGCGGGATTGCTTGGAGACCGTGTTATTCAACTGGTTGGAGCCGCCGGTCCGCGGGCAGTATCGGCTGGGCTCTTCCTCGTGAGCGCAGCGCTCACACAAATTGTTGCCAACGTCTCCTCGGCGCTGGTCATGATCCCAATCGCAATCGCCGCGGTCGGCGAACTTTCCGTTTCGCCACTGCCCTTATTGATTGCCGTGGCAATGGGGTCCGGCGCTGCTCACCTTCCACCTATGAGTACACCTGTGAACCTGGTGACGTACGGGCCAGGCGCTTATGAGCTTCGTGACTATTGGAAGCTTGGGACGATCATCGTGTTATGGTCGCTTGTAGTCGCTGTATTCATCGCGCCCCTCTATTGGAGGTTCTGAGAGAGCCTGTTTGAAAAAATCTCGCGGCTCTAAATCTAAATAAGAGACGTGGTCCTCTCACCCACTCGCCAAGTCTGCGCAAATGGTTTCAGCCTTCTGTGGAAATTAGTTTCCGCGCGTGCCTGTCCTGACAGGGGCAGTTTCCATTCTCAGTTTGTGTAATCAGGCCAATTCATTCATTCACCTGTCGAGCACCAGCGCGAGTAAGTCGTCCTCTGGTCAGCAGATATCGTTAATTTCCGGGGGAGGGCAGTTTTGGGATCTTCTCGGGCTCAAAATCCAAGTGCAACATTTTCTTCAAGGAGGAAGATGTTGCATGTCGAGAGAGTATAAGCAGTTGTCGATGGAGGAGCGAAGCTTGCTCCAGACGCAGTTGTCGATGGATTGGGCGCGGCCGTCCTGGAGTTTGACGAGGGCGACGAGATGGCACAGCACCGGTCTCTCAGTCAGCAGGCGGAAGTGAAGGTCTACTTCGCCCATCCCCACAGCCCTTGGGAGCGCGGCATCG
>Ga0210396_10000152_pt1 | contig 121790 bp, 101 predicted proteins | sample IncBWH17OmetaG_FD_155466 | JGI IMG/M metagenome (GOLD analysis project Ga0210396, IMG submission 155466) | Forest soil microbial communities from Barre Woods Harvard Forest LTER site, Petersham, Massachusetts, United States - Inc-BW-H-17-O ...
TTGCTATTCTAAAATTAGAGCCAGAGATGGAAACGATTCCGTGTGACCCGGGCTTAACCATGCGGACGCTTGCCGGACTCCGACCCGAGGGAGTCGTACCGGACATCTGAGCGGCCGGGCTCCTCCCCTATCGAGGGGGCGTTAGCCGCAGTAGAAGTGATCACTTCGTGTCACTTACGAGTCTAATCATAAGGATGGACTCGTAAGTGACCAAACTATAAGGTATGCGCCCAAGCCATAAGAAGAACTAAGGAGTAAGAAAAAAATCGGTCGATGCGACCGGGAAGGCGAGCAACTAACGGACATCTCAAGGAAGCTCTGAACAACGAACGTAGAAGTTCTTGCCAGGCTGTCTTTGCGTCTTTTGCGGGTACGTGCTTTTCTCGGTACTCGCAACTCGGGACTGTCTCTCTTGGCGTTTTGCGGTTTAGGCTTTTGCGTGGTCGAGAGCGTCCGTGACTGAGTCCGCAGCCCCGAGAACTAGCGCCGCCCCGGATGTGCTTCGCCGCGCTGCGAGAATAGAGAATACGGCCAGTTCTTCTTCTTGACCGGATCTTCTGCGGGCGCAGCAGGCTCTGCGACTGGAACGTCTGGGATCGTCCAATCCTCCGGAGGCTTCGCAATTCCCCAGACATTTCCCGGCGTATCCAGGGCCAGCCCCAGCAGGTACCACCTTCCATCCGTCCCAAGCGGCAGGCAGTTCGCTACCCGCGCGGTCACCTGCGCGCCTCCCGGCAATCCATCCAGTAACACGCGCGTTCCCGGATCGAGTGCCCGCGACAGCCTCACTCCGCATCCCTGCGGATTCACCACCAGGGTATGGCTCTCCTCCGCGAACAGCGGCGACGGAGCCAGCGTCGCCAGGCGCAAGGGCACCTCGACGCGCACCCGCGTCATGCGCCGCGGTGATTCGGATTGAACAGGAGCAGATCCCATGGCCGGAACGAGAGACACAGCTAAGTCTCCAACTTGCAAGTTTGCCAAATTTGGGGACGGTTGCGCGCGGATATGCGGCCGAGGAAGGTAACGAAAGTAACCGCCCATGCCCACGATGGCATGTCATGTCCGAACAGCAACAGGACGGACGCATCAACAATCGAGCAACGGGCGTCCCGCCCGTCCTTCATCGGAGATCTAGGCCCGGAACTACACGACCAACGGCAGAATCTGCACCAGCGGCCCCGTCGGCGTCATGGCTGCCTTGCGCAGCATGTTCGCCGAAGGAATGCCCGTGCGGTGATAGGACTTGTGGCAATCGGTCGTCGACGGCCCCCGCATGCTGCCTTCCATGTACGCCAAGCCCGGGCAGCGCGTGCAACTTCCCGCATGCGTGCACGACGAGCACACGGTTAAGTCTTTCACTCGGATCGACCGCACCTCGTTCATTTGCGGAGACCGGTACCAGATGTCGGCGAACTTCTGCTGCCGCACATTCCCAGTCGGCAGCGGGAACTGCACGCAGGGAAATACGTCGCCGTAAGGCGAGATGTAACACGACGAGTGGCCGGCACTGCACGAATAACCTTCCATCACGTCTTCATCCACCGGCGCGGGCGGCCCGCAATATTCTTCGGAGTTGCCCACAAGTTCATCCTCGGCGAACAACTCGTCGAGATTCTCCGCGTCCACACGCAGCTTCAGGATGGAAGTGTCACCGTCGATCTTCGGCGTCACAGTCGGATCAAGCGTGTAAACAACTCCCAACCGCTTCGCCAATGCCCGCGTCCCGCGTTCATCCTGCTGATTGACGGTCATCAATACATTGGAAAGCGTGACCTTCAGGCCTTGGGACTTGAGAAACTTGATGGAATCAACCGTACGCTTGAACGATCCGGGCAGCTTGGTGATCGCGTCGTGCACTTCGGGCCGGTGGGAATAGACGCTGAGCTGCACTTGTTCCACGCCCAGTTCCCGCAGGCGCTGCGCCTCCGCCTCGTGAATCATCACACCGTTCGTCTTGATCTTCACGTTGAAGAGCAGCTTGCGCGCGTACTCCACCAGCTCCAGGAAGTCGCGCCGCATAAAAACCTCGCCGCCGCTGAACACCAGAAAGAAGACACCCGCCTCGGCCAGTTGGTCGATAACGTCTTTGATCTCTTGGGTGGTCATCTCTCCCTTGTCGTCGTGGTCGAGATAGCAGTGAACACAGCGCTCGTTGCAGCGATAGGTGACATCGATGTGGACATTCAGCGGAATGCCGAGCGCTTCCGCTTTCAGGTTCATTTCGCCGAGCAGGCTCATCGCGTTCCCGCCTTCGAATCCAGGATAGGCCGATCCGACACCCGCAGTATGCCATGCTGCGAAAGCTCGCTTACAAATTCCTCTGCGTCATGTTGCGCAACATCCGGAGTAATCTCGAACTCTTCGCAAATCCTCCGCTCCACGATCTCAGACAGCGGGGTGCGCCCATCGGCCGCCTGCCAGATCACCGTCGCAACCTCGTTGAGCGTAAAGAACGTAGAGTCCGCTGCGGACATGATCATCATTTCGCCGCCCAGCATGCGCGCGGCAATGGCGGTGCTCCTCGCGATGTAGGTCTCGGTCATGACTCCGTCGTTCACTGGATCAAATCCCACACGCGTGCATCCGGAAAGAACGTTAAGCGGAATGCCGGCACTCGTGCCAGAAACTCACAGGCCGAGCGGAACACCATCTTTACCAACTCAGGATCATCGGCGAAGAACAGGATATTCCGCAATAGCATCCGCAGCGCATCCGGGGTTTCGATCGGTTCGATGCGATTTTCCGGGCCTTTGGCCAGAAAGAACAGCCGGACGATCGGCGCGCTGGCATTCTCGCCCAACCGCGCCAGTTCTCCGGCAAATGGGGTGCCACAAGCCCGGTATGCTTCTCCGTCTCGACGCACGTAGGAGATCTCATCCGTGAGCAGGACCCCATCCTTCGGAATCAGACTCGAAATCGTCGTCTTTCCCGCCCCAGAAACTCCTGAGAACAAAAACGCCTTTCCGTTGCGGATTGCGCTGGCGCCGTGCAGAAGAAAGCCTCCGGCCTGCGCCTGAATCAGGCTGTGCACGATGCGCAGGACCGAATCAATCGCATAAGGGCTTACCCCTTGCGCCAGCCGTCCCTGGCCAACTCGAGGGTCCCACTCGGCCTGAAAGTCGCCGCGCTCCAGCCGCCAGAGTCCTCCATCGTTCCAGACCTCGAGTTCTTCTTCCTCACAGATCTGACGGTCCGGACGCACCACGTCCACATCCAGCGCAAATGAGGCGGCACCAGGACGGCGCACAAATCCGGCGTACCGTTTTTCGAGTAGCGCGCGGAACTCGGCGTCCCCGGTCCGCAGCACGATCGGCATTCCACCAATCTCCACCGCGACGTCATGCGGCCCGGCCGATTCCAAAGTTGAATGCGTCACCATTTCAAATCCGTCACTCGCCGAGAGATTGCCCCCTCCGCACCGGACTCGTAGAGGCTACGGAATCCTTCATCGGCCGCGTTCGCCAGCTGTGCCACCGAAGAACGACACTACGCAGACGATTGCTGGCGCCCAGCATCAAACCGAGCACCCTTCGGGCTTTTGAGCAACGTGGTGCAGGGAAAAACTGGCCCGAAGTTCGTTGAACCGAAACGACTCTACCCAGCAGTTCCTCCGGAAAAACCGGCGCGTCGAAACCTGTCATCGAGTCGCCTCGTGTCACCAGGCTGGGTCGGTCTGACTCGGCCTTGTTCGACTTGCAGAGCACGCGATGAATAAAAAACCGTTCCCATCGGCGGTACAGAACGATGTCGCCGGGACGCACCCGGTCAAAAGAGATCGCTTCGATATGGAGAAGGTCGCCCGGCCAGAGAGCAGGAAGCATGCTGTAACCACGGGCGGCAAGTGTTACTTTGCCAGCCGCCTGCAAAATTTCCGCGGCCAGGTTCTGCTTTTGTGACTCGCACGATTCGACGCCAATCTCCATGGAAGGCGGTTAGGAACTCCGGCGCCGGAAATGGCATTGCCCGCCAGCACCGGGGTGCTTGCCACAGGCTAAGGCCATGGTCTCAAACACTTTCTCAGAGCGGAATTCGGGCTTCTTGTAGGTCTTTTTTTGGGGCTGTCGGCTATCGAGGGCGTTCTTCTCTTCGGTAGAAGGACGGTTCTTATGAGTCATAGGGATATCAGCGGCCTACTCGCTCCTCGTAAAAACACCCGGAAAGGGTGGGAAGTGGGTGCACGAAGTGTACAACAGAGTTTCGTACATTTGCTAACTGATCTGGGGATGCGCCACCCCGTGCGCAGACCGGACCAGCAGATTACCTGAAAATCCTTGAAAATCAATAAAAAGAAAGCGTTCCCGCCAAGCGAGCGCGCCGCAATGTCCACGAGAATACCAACAGGCTGCAGGGCACCAGAATAAGTGCAAACCCGGCCAGAATTAGAAGTTCATGGCCCACTCCGGCCAAAGAGGCATCCTCCAGCAACGCCAGGCGCATGCCTTCCAAAGAGTGCGTAATCGGAATCAGGTCCGCCAACTGCCGCAGCGGCTTCGGCAGGGTCTGAACCGGAAACAATGTCCCTGTCAAAAACCAAACCGACCCCAGCACCCACACGACCGCCGACCCCTTCTGCACGGCGAGCTGCAATGCTGCAGCTAGCAATCCGATGGCCGCTGCGACCACCACGGAAAGCCCGAACACGGCCAGCGAACTGATCACATTCGGGCGCATCGGCGCGCCAAAGGCTAGTCCCGCCATCAAGTAAAAGGCGAGCGTAACGGTGTTGGCCGTGAACGCCGAGAGCGTGCTCAGAAAAACAAGTACGGGCGGGGAGGTCGACGTGGTCATCAGGACTTCGAGTGTCCCGGTTTGCTGCGCTTCCTGCACGGTCTGCAAGAAGGCATGAACTCCCATCAGCAGGAACGTGTAGAAGCCGGTACCGATCAGGAGGAACGAAAAATACTCAATGCCTTCAGGCCGAAACCCGGGCCCTACCGCCCGCGAAAGATAGTAGAACGCCGCCAGTTCCGTGATCGCGCCCGCCGCACCCAGCAGAAACCCAGTGCGATATCGCATGGCCGTCAGCAAGTCACGGCGCATGATGACGAGAGTCTTGTCGCCGAGCGACGCGATCTTCATCTTCCACCTCGCGACACCGCCGGCTCCACCTCTTCGAGTTCCCCGGTGGTCTGAAAATAGAAGGACCGGAGATCCTCAACCCGGAAGGTGGCGGACAAGTTCATCTCGGCGGCAAGTTCGCCCTGGAACAGGATCGCGACCTGGTTTCCGACAGCCGCCGCTTCGTTGAAGTTATGCGTCGCGAGAATGACGGTCGTTCCCTCCGCAGGCAGGCCCCGGACCAGATTCCAGAACTGCGCTGCCGACCCGGGATCGAGACTGCGCGTGGGCTCATCGAGCAACACGACCGAAGGCTTTTTGATCAGCGCGCGTGCGATGCCAAGCCGCTGGTACATCCCGCTGGAAAACTTCATCACCAGCGTGTCGGCCGAATGGTGCAGGCCGGTGCGATACAGCAGATCGTCAATCTTTTCGGATCGCGCTTTCCGCGGGATGTCATCGAGAGCGGCAAAGAAATCGAGATTCTCGCGAGCAGACAGGCGGGGGAAAAAAGAGCGTTCGGTCGCCACGGCGAAGCCGACACGCTCGCGCACCACGTCGGCAGTGGTGGTTGTGTCGGCTCCGTGGACCAGGATGCGTCCGGAGTCGGGCAGGAGCATCGTCGAGATCAGCTTGAGCGTGGTCGTCTTTCCACTGCCGTTGGGGCCAAGCAGGACCAGCACCTTGCCGCTGGGTACTTCGAGAGAGACGCGGTCGAGCGCGCGCGTTTCCCCCGTCCGCTCGCGGCCGAACCAGTTGAACAGCGCGGGACGGTGATGGAACACCTTGCTGACGGATTCGAGGACGACTGCCGGCATTATGGAATCTGACCGAATCAGGGAGTACAACGAATCCCTGTATTATAGTGGTCTCGTTGCGTTTCCGCGCCGATTCCGATAGTAGTTCGCGCGCCGCCCGGTGGCTTAACACGGATGTCTTCCCTGATCTCTTCGCCGGAAATTGCCGCGGGCGACAAGCCCGGCCGTGAGTTTTTCTCATTGGATCCCGAGTTCCACTTGCTGCTCGCCTGCTGCTCGATACGAACGCCTGACGCAGCCGCCAGTGCCTTGGCATCTCGCGCGGATTCATCCATCGATTGGGCGCGCGTGGTTCGTCTCGCCGAGCATCACGGCGTTCTGCCGCTTATGTATCAGCGATTGCAAGCCATTCCCGAGGCGGTGCCGCTGGCGATCCGCGATGAACTTCGGCAGCGTTATGAAAACAATGCCCGCCGCAACCTGGTGTTCGTCGCGGAATTACTTCGCGTCCTCGCGTGCCTTGAGGCGCACGGGATCGAGGCAATCCCTTATAAGGGCCCGGTGCTGGCGGAGGCAGTTTATGGCGATCTCGCCCTGCGCGAATTCTCCGATCTCGATGTGCTGATCCGGCCGCGGGACGTGGCGCGGGCGAAACAGGCTCTGCAGGCGTTGCAATACGCACCAAATCTCGAACTCTCGGCGATGGAAGAACGTGCCTATCTTCGTTCCGGATACGAATTGACGTTCGACGGCCCTCTGGGAAAGAACCTGCTCGAAATCCAGTGGGCGATTGTGCCGCGCTTTTTCGCGGTTGATTTTGCGGTCGAAGATTTCTTCGGGCGCGCGACGATGGTGGACCTTAGCAGCCGCAAGGTAAAGACGCTATCGCCGGAGGATTTGCTTTTGACCTTGTGTGTCCATGCTGCAAAGCACGCCTGGACTCGGTTGTGCTGGCTGCGGGACATCGCCGCCGTTACGCAGCAGCCATTGCATTGGGAGTTGCTGTTGGAGCGCGCGCGGGAACTGGGAATTCAGCGGATTCTGGAAGTCAGCCTCGTGCTCGCGAGCCGTTTACTCGGCGCGAACGCGCCAGAGAACGTAAGGATGAATCTTGGCAAGGATGCGATGAGCAATGAGCTTGCCGAAGAAATTGCCCGGCACATTCCCGACTCAGAAGAATACCGCACGGACACGCTCGACTATTTTCGGCTGATGTTGCGTCTGCGAGAGCGACCGTCCGACAGAATGCGCCTCATGTCGCGGCTGGCTTTTACGCCGAGTGTGAACGAGTGGCAACTGGTGCGACTACCGTCCGCGCTCTTTCCGTTGTATCGGATGGTGCGCATGTACCGGCTCGCGCGTAGGTTCCTGTTTTCACCTTCGGAGTCGCCCTCCGAAATCTAGCCGCGCGCGTTCTTCCGCGCCCGGGCTACGCCGGCGCGCAATCCGCGTTCGACGGCTTTCACGTAGCCCTCATCGTCCATCGTCTTCATCACTGCGGCAGAAATCCCGCCCGGCGTCGCCGCTTCGTGAAGCAGTCCTTCCAGCACAGCGTTTTCTTCGCGCCAGGAGACGATGCCATCGGCCAACCCGTGAGCGGCCGCGATGAAGGCCGTCTTGCGGTCCAAGCCCAGTTTTTGCGTAGCCTTCGCCAGCACGGCGAGTGCGTGATAGCCGTGGCTGCAGGAATAGGTCGCGGTGAAGACGTCGAACTTGCTCTCCGGAATCTCGAGCACTGGGCTGACATGCGCGAAGAAATCCTTGATGCGTTTGCGGGCGCGTGCCGGGAAACCCCGCTCGAATGCGACCGCGGTTAGTCCGCGACACGTGCGCGCCACTGGACTCGGCATGGCTCGCGCCCAACGAACGGGCGGCCCGAGCCCGGCCTTCAATTTCTTTAGCGGAATTCCGGCGGCGAGGCTGCAGGCAAGGAGAGGCTGTGTTGCGCGGCGACTCCTCGGGTTCGTGATCGCCTGTCGCACTTGCGCAAGCACGGCCCTGACGTCGCTCGGGCGCACAGCGATCATCAACAGCTCTGCTTGCGCGATCGCGCGCGCGAGGTCTGGTTCGACCGCGACGCCAAAATCCTTTTTCAACGCAAGGAGCTTGTGCGCGTTGCGATCGTGCACAAGGATGGGCTTCCTGTAACCAGCGCGTTGAAGACCGGCGAGCAGCGCCGATGTAATGCGTCCGCCGCCGAGAAAGACGAGCGATTTCACGCGAGGTCCGCGCAGGCCTGGTCAGCCGCAACCACGAGGGTGTCCACGTCTTCTTTTGTATGTGCGGTGGAGATGATCCAGTGCAGGCCGTTCGAAGGGGTCATGTAGATGCCATTCTCCAGCAGGCGATGAATGAAGCGGGAGTAGATCTTGGTGTCCGCGTACTGGCAGTAGTCACGGTAGTCGTGAATCGCGTCGCGTTCAGTGAAGTAGATCTGAAACATCGGGCCGAAGCCCTGCACGATGGCCTTGATCTGGTGGCGGCGAAAGATGTCGCGCAGGCCCGCGATGGCGGCGTCGCCGATCGCGAAGAGCTGCCGGTGGGCGTCGGGTTGGCCGAGCAGATCGAGGTTGGCAGCGATCACGTTCATCGTGAGCCGATGGCCGTTGAACGTTCCGTAGTGCAGCACCATGTGCTCGGACCAGCGCAAGCGATCGAGAATCGCGCGTGGGCCGGCGACCGCGCCGATCGGGAACCCTGCGGCCAGCGCCTTGCCGAAGGTCGAGATGTCGGGCTGCAGATTGTAGAGCTGCTGGCATCCGCCGGGCGCGTAGCGAAAGCCGGTTACGACTTCGTCGAGGATAAAGAGTGCGCCATATTGATGGGCGAGGTCGCGCATGTGCGCGAGGTAGCCATCGCGCGGCGGGATGCAGCCCATGTTCGCCATGATGGGCTCGGTGATGATGGCGGCGAGTTCGTGGCCATGTGCGCGCATGATGCTCTCGAGCGCAGCGACATCGTTCCAAGGCGCGAGGATGACGTCGTCGAAGACGGAGGCAGGGATGCCTTCAGAATCCGGGATCTTCGTGGGACTCTCGGGTGGGCCGAGTTGCTCAATGGGATGCCCGTGACCGTTGAGGCAGTAGGGATCGTACCACCCATGATAGTGGCCTTCGAACTTGAGGAACTTTGTGCGTCCCGTGTGCGCGCGAGCGAGACGCAGGGCGAGCATGGTGGCTTCACTGCCGGTGTTGGCGAAACGAACGACTTCGGCTGACGGAACCATCCCGCGGAAACGCTCGGCAGCTTCGGTTTCGGCTGGCGTGGCAGCGGCAAAGTGCGAGCCTTCCGCGATCGATTTCGAAACCACGTCGACGATCTTCGGGTGCGCATGCCCATGGATTAGCGCGCCGAACGACATCATGAAGTCGACGTACTCGTTGCCGTCGACGTCCCAGACGTGTGAGCCGCGCCCGCGCTCGAGAACGACCGGGCCGGGAGCAAACACAGCCGCGCCACGAGAGGGCGAGTTCACGCCCTCAACCAGAGAGTGCTGAGCACGCTCGAACCATTGCTGCGAGCGGGCACGGTTGCGGGTCGATCGAAGAGAAGGCATGCGAGTGCTCAGATCGTTGACTTCCGTGCGAAGCAACAAGGTACACGAAGGGGGAGCTTCCGGTTTTATTTTTCGTCAAACGTCGACTCTGACGGGTTCTCTGCATCCTTTGGGGTGGTCTCTGCGGATGACCTCTTCTTAGGTCCGGATGATCCGCTCACGGCGGCCGGAATCTAAAGTTGCTCCTGATCCTGCCGACGTTACAGGGTGAGGCAGTGCACAGAATGAGCGAACGCCGGCAGGAAGAGCGGGTAAGGGTTGAACTAAGAGTGAAGGTGTCGGGCGTGGACGCACGCTGTGAAAATTTTTCCGAGCACGCGCTTGCAACCAACATCAGCCGGAGCGTTGCGTTGCTCTCGAAGATTACGACCGAGCTGCGCTGCGGAGACCTGCTGGTCATCGAGTACGGAAGCCGACGGGCGTTCTACCGGATCGTGTGGGTGCTCGATACGGGGGCACATGGCGGGACGAGGGTCGCGGTGCATAAGGTTGGAGAGAGGCCGTGTCCGTGGGAAGAGCTGCTGCCGGTGACGGAGACGGTCAGCGGGTAGGTGCTTGGGTCCTACCGCGTCACCAAGCCTGAGTGGAAAGCCGTCAACCACAGCGAAGGTCCGCGGAGGGATCTGAGAAAGACTTTAACCGCAAAGGGCGCAAAGAAAAGCCGCAAAGGGCGCAAAGAAAGACAGGCGTGAATTAAGCGATTCGATTCCAGTTCTTCGCGCTATCTGAAAATCCCAGAATCAGCGTTTCCCTCGCAACTCGCGCCGGTTGGGGACGCTACCGGCTCGCCAGTCCTCCAGCGGTCTCCGCGCCGTCGCACGTATAAACATGTCCCGTCATATAGGCCGCGTCGTCAGAAGCAAGATACGCAAATAACGCTGCGATCTCTTCCGGCTTCGCGTGGCGGCGAAGAGGGATCTTGCGGTTCACCTCTTCGAGCATGGCGTCGGTGTATTCGGCGCGCTGCATTGGCGTGAGGACGTACCCGGGAGCGACGGCACAGACGCGAATTTTGGGAGCAAGTTCGAGCGCCATGGAGCGAGTTAGCTCGATGACTCCCGCCTTAGTGGCGTTGTAATCGGCGTAGTAGGGATACCCCATGATGCCGTTGGTCGAGGCAGTCTGCAGGATCACGCCGCTTCCGCGCTCCCACATGTGGCGGGCGGCACTCTGCGCCATGTAGAAGACACCGGTCAGATTTACCGCGAGAACGCGATCCCATTCATCCGGGGTGATGTCGAGGAAATTATGGCGGATGGAGATGCCGGCGTTGTTGATCAGGACATCGACGCCGCCCATGAGTTGAACCGCCTCGGCGAAGGCGGACTGCACCTGCGCGAGCGCTGAAACGTCGGCAGCGACGGTGCCCGTGAGCTTGGGGAGTTGGCGCTGAATTGCGGCGCGGCCCTTCTCGTCGCGATCGAGAACGACGACTTGCGATCCTTCTTCCAGGAAACGAGCAGCCGTCGCCGCGCCGATGCCGCTGGCGCCTCCGGTGATCAGGACACGTTTTCCTGCGAGACAGCGCATGTGAGCCTCCGCGAAACAGGTGAGGATACAGGGGAACGGAGGTGAAGAAAAGCTCTGCGCGCAAGGTGCTTTAGAGTGCGCGGAGAAAACACATCTCACCACAGAGACACTGAGGCACAGAGAGTTCGAGAAAAGCTTTTAACCGCTAGGACACGGCGGGCAGAAAGTTCGAGAAAAGACTTTAACCGCAAAGGGCGCAAAGAAAATCCGCGAAGGACGCAAAGAAGAACGGACCACCAGAGGGGACACGAAAAATACTCTTGAGTGGGTACAAGCTTGGCTCTCAAGATTCTTAGGTCGCGAGGTCTTCGCGATCTTTACGGGTTTTCTTTGCGCTCTTTGCGGATCTTCTTTGCGACCTTTGCGGTTAAAGGCTTTTCCTGCTTTTGCCCTGGATCTCAGAAACCCGGCTTGCCCCGGAACAGCATCACCAGCTCGATGATCAAGATGATGACCACCATGAGTTCGAGCACGAACGCCCGGCTCTGATTGAACTGGTCGACCATGAAGTGGTATAGCTCCTCGGCGGTGCGCAGCTTTTTCTGCACAAGATCTTTGTAGTCGGGCACGCCGATTTTCGACGCGGCCAGCTTGTAGAGACGCGCCGAAAACATGTCGCTGAGGAACTTGATGGCATTGTCGGCGTGCTCGGTAAGCTCGCCCACGTCGAGCAGCACGGTATGTAGCTTCGATGCTGCCTGGGCCGTCCGCCAGCGCGACCAGAGGCCGGTGCGTCCAGTTTCGAGGAAGTCGTACACACCTTCCAGTTCGCGGGTCAGGAGTTCGTCGTAGTGGCGGAACTCGAGCAGCTGGGAATTGGCGTACTCCAGAAGCTGAATGGCCGTCTCGGCGCCGGCGTTGGTGTCGTAGAGGAAGGCCGCGTTCCAGCCGATCACGGCAAGGTCGTTCGGGTAATAAGAAATCCGGCCCTGCAAGACTTCCTGACGCTCGCCTTCGGAGAGGGGCGCTGTCTCGCCGCGCACGATCTGGGCGATCTGGCCGCCGTACTGGCTCAGAAGTTCAATGGCGGTTGGCTTCGACGCCATCTCGCTCACATGGAAGGTGAAGTAGTCCTCGTGCAGCCAGTCTTTGTAGGGCTTGATCAGGGCGGGACGGGCGCGCTCCAGCTTGCTCTTGACGATCTTCGAGGCGAGGCTCGTGAAGTCCGTATCCCAGACCCAGCGGCTGGAGAGGCGCACCAGCGTGTCCCAGTCGCCCGAGAAGGGCAGTTCGAACACGACGCTGAGAACGCCGTAGTCGTAATAGCGGATCTGGGCGTCGAGGCGCTCGCCGCTATCGAGGACCAGCGGCTCGATGGGCTCGACCACCGGGGGACGCTGGTACTGAACATAAGTTGGCGCAGCGTGCTTGAAACTGGCCTCCGCGCGGCGTGCGCCGAAGATGCGCCGCAGCTCGTCGAGGCGGATCTCCTCCGACACATCGAACTGGATCAGCACCAGGACCGCCCCTTGCAGAGCGGCATCGGCGGTCCGCACGGGTGCGGTTTGAACTCTGGGCGATTCGGTCACTACTCCGGGGATGGTCTCGCGTTCCATGGCTTTCTCAGGGTCCCCGGCAAGATAGGGTCAGGGACAACCTAGGGCGCCCGTTTTGGCTGGAAGCGCGCCAAAGGGTGGCACCCTCTATTGTCCCAGATGGCGGTAGGTTGGTCGAGGGGTCTGGCTTATGCGCGGGCTATCCGGATGTAAGCCATTTATAATCAGCGCCTTCTGGCGAACTGGGCGAGCAGGGCGGCTCCAGCCGCAACCCCCATGATGGCAAGTCCCGTCTGTCGCATCGACCGGCGAATGGCGGCGTCCCGCTCGCGAACAATCGCTCTTTCGGGGTAGGAGCCTTCGGGGCCATACGGTCCTTCATGGAGGGCCATCTGGAGAACTTCCGCCAGGTGGAGCGCGTTGCGGTCGGTTTCCTGGGCGATCTGCTCGCGGCAGCTGAAGCCGTTGGCGATGACGAGCCAATCGGGCGGGGTGTGGCGGATCGCCGGAAGCAGTTCGAGTTCGCCGATGGCGATGGAGACTTCGTACTTGTCGTCCTCGAATCCGAACGACCCGGCCATGCCACAACAACCCGGGGCGGGTGTCTGGTAATCGAGACCTATCCGGCGCAGAACGGCTTCCTCCGCGTTCATCTTCAGGACCGACTTGTGATGGCAGTGCCCGTGAACCAGCGCCTTGCGCTCGAGGCGAGGCAGGGGTATCAGGTCCTTGTAGTTTTCGAGGAACTCGCTGAGTAGGAAGGTTTGGCGGGAGAGGCGTTGGGCGCGTTCGTCGTTGGGGAAGAGGTTTCGGAGTTCGTCGCGGAAGACGGCAACGCAACTGGGCTCGAGACCGATGATCGGGATGCCGGCCTCGATTTCGACGGCAAGGGCATCGAGAATCTGCAGCAACAGGGACTCGGCGCGGTCGAGCATGCCGAAGTCGTACAGGGGGCGACCGCAGCAGAGGTTTCCCTGCGGGAGTTCCACGCGGAAGCCCGCGTTCTCTAACACGTCGACTGCCGCCTTGGCGGTGTGAGGCAGGAAGTAGTTATTGAAGGTGTCAGGCCAGAGCACGACCAACGGCCCATCCGGATGGCGCGGCCGATGCCGCCGGAACCAGCTCTTGAAGGTTTGTGGCGCGAACGCCGGAATCGTGCGCTGCTTTGGGATTCCGGCTACGGCTTTTGCGATGTCGCGCAAGAACGGCAGCTGGGTGGTCAGGTTCGCAAGGCCGGGAGCATTCGAGGCGAGGCGCGCCCATAAATCGATATTGCCGAAGGCGTAGTGATTGATCGGGCGCAGCCGGCCTTCGTGGTAGTGCGACAGGAACTCGGCCTTGTAGGTGGCGAGATCGACCGTGACGGGGCAGTCGCTCTTGCAACCTTTGCAGGCGAGACACAGGTCGAGCGATTCTTTGACTTCCTCGCTGCGCCAGCCGTCGCGGATGACCTCGCCCTTGGCCATCTCCCAGAGCAGGTGGGCGCGTCCGCGGGTCGAATGTTCTTCCTCACGCGTGACGCGGAAGCTCGGGCACATCACGCCGCCTTCGTAGTGGCGGCACTTCCCCACTCCGACACAACGGAGCGTCGCGTGCGCGAGGCTGCCGTGGTCGTGTGGAAATCTGAAATGGGTGTGCGGCTCCCACGGATGGTAGTCGGCGCCCAGGTGCAGGTTCTCGTCCATGCGGTAGGGCTCGACAACTTTGCCGGGGTTCATCTTCCAGTCGGGATCCCAGGCAGACTTGAATTCGTTGAACGCCTGGATGAGTTCGGGACCGAACATCTTCGGGAGCAACTCGGCGCGGGCCTGACCGTCGCCGTGCTCACCGGAGAGTGAGCCGCCGTATCCCACCACGAGGTCGGCGGCTTCATTCATGAACTCACGAAAGCGAGAGATGCCTTCTTCCGATTGATAGTCGAAGTTGATGCGTGTGTGGACGCAAGCGTGTCCGAAGTGGCCATACAGCACGCCGTGGTAAGCGAACTTGGCCATGAGCCGCTTGAAATCGCGGAGGTAGTCACCCAAATTTTCGGGCGTGACCGCGGCGTCCTCCCAACCCTCCCAACTCAGGGCTTCACCGGGAACGTGGGAAATCACACCCAGTGCGGACTCGCGGACGGTCCAGATGTGCTTGGCTTCTGTCTTCGAGCACAGACGCATGCTGGGCGGGTTGGCGGCGCGGCTCAGGACATTCATAAGCCCGGTAGCATGGGCCTCGGCTTCGGCGGTGGTTTGCCCTCCGAACTCGGCGAGAAGCCAGCCGCCTCCGGACGGGAAAAGAGCCAGCCCTTCCGCGTTGATGCCGCGACGCCGCGTGTATTCGAGGAGCATCTCGTCGATGCCCTCGAGGCCGATCGGCTTGTGGGCCATGACTTCGGGGACATGGTCGGCTGTCTGAAAAATGTCTGGATAGCCGATGACGAGCAGCGCACGCTCGGGCGGACTTTCCACCAGGCGGCAGGTCGCCTCGAGGACCGAGACACATGTGCCCTCGGTGCCGACCAGAGCGCGGGCAACGTGGAAACCGTTCTCGGGAAGGAGGAAGTTGAGGTTGTAGCCGGAGACGCGCCGCGGAATGTTCGGGAATCGCCGGCGCACGAGATCGCCGTAGGTGTCGGCGATGTTTTTCAGCTTCGCGTAGATTTCACCGCGGCGGCCGCCTTCGCCGATGATCTGGTCGAGTTGCTCGGGAGTGGTCGCGCCAACTTTCAGGCGGAGACCGTCATAGGTGAGGACGTCGAGGGCTTCTATGTTGTCGTCGGTCTTGCCGGCCATCACGGAATGCACGCCGCAGGAGTTGTTGCCGATCATGCCGCCCAGCGTGCAGCGGTCGTGCGTCGCGGGATCGGGGGCGAAGGTCAAGTGATGCTTCTCGGCGGCGTTGCGCAGATGATCGAGGATGACGCCGGGCTGAACGCGGGCAAGTTTGCGGACCGGGTCGATCTCGAGAATGTTGGCCATGTACTTGGTGAAGTCGAGAACGATGGCGGTGTTGCAGCATTGTCCGGCGAGCGATGTGCCTCCGCCGCGCGAAAGAACGGGCGCACCGTACTCACGGCAAGCGGCGAGCGTGGCGATGACATCCTCTGTGTGGCGCGGGATAACCACGCCGATCGGGACCTGGCGATAGCTGGAGCCGTCGGTAGCGTAGAGGGCGCGGCTGGAGGAATCGAAACGCACTTCGCCTTCGACGCAGGAACGGAGAGCGGATTCAAGAGCGCGGCTATCGGGGTGTGCGGTCTTGGAGGCTTCGGCGAGGTCGGCAAAGCGTTTGGCCTGATCAGCGGAGAGAATCGGCAGCGGATCGGTGGGAGGCATGTCGATTCATCTTCAGGGAAAGAGAGGCCGGGACGCAAGGGCGTCAAGACAATGAAAGTTAAGAGAATTGGCGACCCCCGACCGAAAAGCTTTTAACCGCAAAGGGCGCAAAGAAAAGCCGCAAAGGACGCAAAGAAAAACTAAGTTGGACGATTAAAACCACCCGATCCTGGCGCTGCCGAATGGTCTTCTACCGTCTTAATTTTGGATCCAACAGAATTCCTCACATTTCCTTGGGTCAATCGTCACCAGCACGAAAATTACGTTGCGATAGATTGATCGAATGAGAGCTCGCGATCTCACGCCTGAAATCATCGGTGCAGCCATCAAAATTCACAGAAAGCTAGGGCCGGGCTTGTTGGAGTCAGCCTATGAGGCGTGTCTCGCGCACGAACTTCGGAACATCGGACTGCCCGTTGAGAGGCAGCGAGCCGTTCCGCTTTGCTATGCGGGGATAAAGCTAGACTGCGGATTTCGTGCGGACATGGTCGTTGCTAACAAAGTGGTCGTTGAACTCAAATGTAAAGACGTTCTGCACCCTGTCGATGAAGCCCAGTTACTCTCGCATCTTCGATTGCTGGATATTCATATCGGCTTGCTCATCAACTTCCACGTGGTCAGCTTGAAAGATGGTATCCGGCGCATCGTTAACAACTACCGCGAAACGTGGAATCCGGAGCCAGAAGTCGTGATACCAGGAGCGTAACCAAGTACAGGTACCTTTCGCGACTGCTACTTGTTTTTGAGTTTCTTTGCGCCCTTTGCGGCTTTTCTTTGCGAACTTTGCGGTTAAAAGCTTTTCTCGAGAAGGTGGTTCAAAGTCTTTCCGAAGAAACTGAGAAGCAGCCCTACGTCCACAGCCGCGTTGTGTAATCCGCCATGCTCAGGGCAATCAGGATCAGGAAGAAGAAGATGGCGGCTGCGATCACGAGCTTGGTGAGCTTTTCGTGGGTGTACTTCACGTGCATGAAGAAGAGCACGACGAGAACTGCCTTCGTCGTCGCGATAGCGAGCGCGACGATGGGGTTGAAGGGGCCCAAATCGATCGTAGCCGCAAACACGGTAAGGCCCGTGCCGATCAAGAGGGCGATCCAGATCGAAACATACAACTTGACCGAAGATATGTGTTCAGACATCGTGCCTCACGGATGACGGTCGATCAGATAGAGCAACGGGAACAGGTAAATCCAGACAATATCGACGAAGTGCCAATACAACCCGCCGTTCTCGAGCGGCGTGTAATAGTCGGGACCATAAACACCCTTCCAGGCTTTGTACATGAGGTACATGAACAAGCCGACGCCGATGATCATGTGCAGGGCATGCATGCCGGTCATCGCAAAGTACAAAGAGAAGTAAATCTGCGCGTGCCGCTGGTTCACTGGAATATCAGGATGGCGAGGAACGTGACCATCAAGATGAAAGCTGGCTTGCCCAGGGATGTGGTTCTCGGCGAATTTCTGGTAGTACTCGACGCCTTTAATGCCAAGGAAAGCCAACCCGAGAATAATCGTCAGGATCAGGCAGACAACAATCGCTTTCTGCTTGCCGACCTGTGCGCAGCGCACTGCCATAGCGACGGTCAGGCTGGAGCAGATGAGCACTGCCGTGTTGATGGTGCCCAACGTCAGCGAAATGCTCGAACTGCCGGCGGCAAAATCCCCAAAGTACCAATACCGGTAGACGAGATACGCGCAAAACATGCCCCCGAAGAACATGACTTCTGTGACGAGAAAGATCCACATGCCGAGGCTGGCGGCGTCTTTCTGCTGTTCGGCAGTTGCGAAGTGGTGCAGGAGGGCCGGGTTCTCGTGTGCCTCGCCCTGGACCGTAGCAGCGGGACTAGTTGGCAACGGGGACCTCCTCTTTGATTTCGTCGTAGTTGTAGGCTTCCCAGGTGACGACCGGCTGCTCATCGAAGTTGAAGGTAGTGGGTGGAGAAGGAATCGTCCACTCGAGGCCAGCCGCGTTCCACGGGTTGGCGGGCGCAGGCTTTCCATAGCGCATCGACCACAAGAAATAAATCATGGGGAGCAGGTAACCGACGGCCAGAACCGTCGCGCCTGCTGTCGAGAGCACGTTCAGAATCTGGAACTCCGGCATATGCGAGTAGTCCCAATAGCGGCGCGGCATCCCCATGTAGCCGAGAACAAACTGCGGGAAGAATGTAAGGTTGAATCCCACGAACACCAGCAGAGCCGCGAGCCGTCCCCAACCCTCCGGATACATACGTCCGGAAATTTTCGGCCACCAGAAATGCATTCCGCCCAGGTAGGCCATCACCATGCCTCCGACCATGATGTAGTGGAAGTGGGCGACCACGAAGTAGGTGTCGGTGACGTGGACGTCGATGCCAAGTGCCGCGAGGAAGAGGCCGGTGAGGCCACCAATCGTGAAGAGTCCGACGAAGCCAAACGCGTACAGCATGGGGGTCTGATACGTGATCGAGCCCTTGTACATGGTCGCGGTCCAGTTGAAGACCTTGATGGCGGAGGGCACCGCGACGAAGTAGCTCAGGAGCGAAAAGATCATCGCGGCGTAAAGGGAAATGCCCGCCACGAACATGTGGTGCGCCCAGACCAGGAATCCGACGACAGCGATTCCGAGGAGGGCCATCGCCATGGCCTTGTAGCCGAAAATCCGCTTGCGCGCGAAACAGCAGACGATCTCGCTGACGATGCCCATGCCGGGCAGGATCATGATGTAGACCGCGGGATGCGAGTAGAACCAGAAAAGGTGCTGGAAGAGCAGCGGGTCGCCGCCAAGTGAGGGATTAAAGATCCCAAGGTGGAATACCCGTTCCAGCGCCACGAGCACCAGCGTAATCGCGAGCACCGGAGTTCCCAGAATCTGAATCAGGCTGGTAGCGTAGTGCGCCCACACGAACAGGGGCAGCCGATTCCAGGTCATTCCCGGCGCACGCATGCGGTGAGTTGTCACGATGAAATTCAGGCCGGTGAGGATGGAGGAGAAGCCAGCCACGAATACTGCCAGTGCCGCCGTTACGACATTGGTCTTGAGGAATTCCGTGCTGAGCGGTGTGTAAAAGGTCCAGCCCGTATCCACGCCACCGTTCAAGATGGTGTACAGCATCAACACGCCACCGCCCATGTACAGATACCAGCTCAACAGGTTGATGCGCGGGAAGGCGAGATCGCGCGCCCCGATCATGATCGGGATCAGGAAATTTCCAAGAACAGCGGGCACGGCGGGGATGAGGAAGAAGAAGACCATCACCTGCCCGTGCATGGTGAAGAGCTTGTTATAGGTATCGGCCTGAACCAGGTCGCCGGCGGGGGTAAGCAATTCCAGCCGAATCAGCAACGCGAAGAATCCCCCGATGAAAAAGAAGAGGGTGATGCCGATCAAGTACAGCAGCGCGATGCGCTTGTGGTCGACCGTCAGGAGCCACGACTTGATGCCGTATTCCCTATTCAGGTACGTTTCGCGTTCGCTGGATTCGAGTACTGCGGTTGCCATTGCTCGTCACCTTATGACTGCTACGGTTGTGGAGAGGCAGCGGCCACGTTCTTGGCGGGCCCCGAAGGCTGCTGGCTCAAAGACTTCACATAAGCGACCAGTGCGTTGAGTTGCTCGTCGCTGATCTGGCCCTGGAACGTCGGCATGATCGGCTTGTATCCGTTCACGATCTTGGCCGCTGGCTGCAGGATCGACTCGCGGACGTAGTTCTCGTCCGCGGTAATCGTTCTGCCGTCTTCCAGAAGCACAGGCTTGCCGAAGATGCCGACCAGGTTCGGGCCGCGACCTTGCGTATCGGTGCGATGGCAGGTCACGCAACCCAGTTCCGAAAACAGCTTTTCGCCGGTCAGCGCAAGCGGCTGATTGCCGCCGCCCCCCATCCAGGCCTCGTAATCTTTTGGCTCCATCACCACGACGTCACCGACCATTCCGGAGTGCATGGTTCCGCAGTATTCGGCGCAAAACAGGTGATAGGTTCCGGGCTTGGTCGCGCGAAACCACGCGACCGTGTAGCGGCCGGGAAGCACGTCTTGCTTGATGCGGAAGGCGGGAATGAAAAAGCTGTGAATGACATCCTGCGACGTCATGATCATCTTTACGTCGCGTCCGGTAGGGACATGCAGTTCGTTGATCTCGCGCTGTCCCTCCATGTGCTCGAATTTCCACATCCACTGTTTCGCGACGGTGTAGACCTCTGTGGAGTCCGCGGGTGGGGTCCGTTCCCTGAAGTAAATCAGGGCGCCCCAGATGAAGAACACCATGAAGACACAGAACGGGATGATGGACCAGGTGATTTCGAGGGCGTGCGAGCCATCGATCTGTTGGGCGCGCCGGCCGGGCTGCCGCCGGTAGCGGACGGCGAAAAAAATGACCATGGTGAAGATCGAAACCACCATCAACCCCGACACGACGATCAGGAAGATGAACAACGCGTCGACGTTGTTCGCCATGGTCGAGGCCCGCGGGGGCCAAAGCGGCATATTCTGAAACATAGTTAGCTGACCCGTCCCGCTCCTGCAGCGTCGTGATCCGGTCCACGACGAATCATGATGAAAATCAGAGTTCCCAGCGACAACATGGTCGCCACGCCCGCCAGCCGTAACACGCGCAAGATAGTCGCGCTGTATTTCCCTTTTTCGGGATCGTAGTGGTAGCAGTACAACAGCAACTGGTCGACGACGTTGCCGATTTTTCCGTTGCCCGCTTCTACCAGTCCAAGACGCAGATCCTTCGGCGGATATTCGACGCCGTAGTAGTACTGCGCGAGTTTCCCGTCGGGAGTCGCAATCATGATGGCCGTGGCGTGTGCGAACTGCTGCGAGGCTGGATCGTATTCATACTGAAAGCCGACGGCTTTCGTGAGTGCGTCGATCGCGCCCTGCTGACCAACGAGGAAGTGCCAGCCCTGCTCCCCGCCGGCGCGCTTGTAATGCTTGAGGAACTCGGCTTTCTTCTTGGCCGCCATCTCGGGCGTGTCCTTGGGATCGAAGCTCACGGTGATGACATCGAAGTCCTTGCCGACGTCGAGGCTCATCATGCGCAGCGAATGCTCAAGGCCGCTGAGGACCTCGCCGCAGAGCATGGGGCAATTGAAATAGACCAGGCTGAGAATGACCGGCTTCTTGCCGAAGTAGTCGCCGAGCCGCACGGTTCGGCCGAGATCGTCGGTGAAGGTGAGATCGAGCGGCAACGGCTGATTCAAGTTCTGCTGGACGCCTACTTTCTTGAGTCCCGGCGGGCGCACGTTCGCGGGCGGCGACATGATGCCGTTCGTCATGCCCTGGCCGAACGCGCACACAGCAACGAGCACAACGATGGCCCCGAGTTTCGCCACGGAGCCCAGGATTTGATTCGTACCTCGCACCACTGACTTCCTTTTCCAGCACGCTGAGGTCAGCACCGGCTGGAGCGGTGAATCCGTCTATTGAGCCGCGGCCGCTTTCTTTGCCGCCGGCTTTGCCTTCGTTTCGTTAGCACCCGCGCCGGACGCCTGCCCCGCGCCCTGGGGCACCACAGGCAATCCGCGCTGCGCCAGCAGTTCCATGGCTTTGTCGATCGGGATGCGGACGACGCCCTTGTCCTTATCGACCCAGTCATAACTGGCGAGGGTCTGGTCCTGCTTCTCGAGGATGTCGTTGAACTGCTGCATTTCGCTGTGTTCCAGCACCGGCTTCGGGAAAGTCTGATCGATCTTTGACAGCGCCTCGGGGAACGGCATGGTGACCCGCGCATCCACACCCGTCTGAACCGCCATCGGATTCGGCGGCGTCTGATGCTTTCGGTCGTACGCATCGAGGAAGCGGTACATCCCCATCACGATGAAGTAAATCAGCACGCCGACGATGGCGAGGCCAGCCATAAAGTAGAAGATGCCGAGGGGGCTCAGATCTTCTTGCTCGAAGCTGTCACGTCCGTGGCCGTTTTCGAGCGTCTCATGCATGTTGATGCTCCGGCTCCAGAACCTGCTTCGCGTAGACGTCGTACTGGGGCAGCAGCGGCAGTGAACTCAGGTTGCGGCAGAAATAGGCGAGCCAGAGACCGCCCATCGCGAAGGGGATCACCAGATCGGCCCAGGTGACGGTAAACGTTGCCGAGAAAGTTGGCTCGATATGCCAGAACAGATCGACGTAGCGCATAAAGAGCATCCAGACGGCGACCCAGACTAGCTTCGTGACGTCGCGCTTCAAGGGCCGAGACAGGAGAACCGCGAACGGCACCGCGAAGTGAAAGATCACGATGAAGAGGCCGACAAGTCCCCAGCCGCCGCCGAGCCGCCGAATGTACCAGGTGATCTCCTCCGGCAGGTTGCCGGACCAGATGATCAGCCATTGCGAGAACGAGAAGTAAGCCCACACCATGATGAAGGTGAGCATAAACTTGCCGTGATCGTGCACAAAGTCGGGGCGCAGCAACAACGACATCGGCTTGTACCTGAAGAGAATTCTTTCGATCACGATGGCGAACGCGAGGCCGGCAAGAAGTTCTCCGGCGACGAAGAGCAGGCCGTAGATGGTCGAAATCCAGCTTGGATCAAGCGACATTACCCAGTCGATCGCGGCGAACGAGATGGTGAAGGCGAAGAGGATCAGGCCCGGGCCGCTGACCGCTTTGAAGCGCGCGCTGTTGTCGCGCACGGGCGGCTGATTCTGCTCGGCGGACCACTTGCTGAGCAGGAAGACGATCAGGCCCCAGATCGCGAAATACACGATGGCCCGCAACCAGAATCCCTTCACGTTCAGGTAACCGCTGATTACAAACTGGTTGTGATCGAGGTGCTCACGAATGCGGGGGTCCTGAATCGCATCACGCGCCATCGCCCAGGGATACAGTCTTGAAACTCCGAAGAAACCCAGTGGGAGGAATAAGAAGAACATGAGCGGCAGGGTGCGCATCGACGCGCCCAGCACGCGACGGATCACCATGCCCCAACCGCCGCCGGTCATGTGCCGGATCATCAGGATCGCCATCGATCCGAGGCAGATCCCCAGCCAGTCCATGAAGGACAAGAGGTAACCGCGGAAGAAGACTTGCGGGTTTGTGAAGCCGAGTCCGATCGCGATCACACTCGCCACCACACCGATGACGAGCGAGCGCCGTCCGATCGTCTTGATGACCGGCGGTGTCGAGAGATCCAGGTTCGTCATATGCGTGGTGCTCATTTGGGCTCCTCGGATTTCGGCTCCGGCGGCTTTACTGTGGGCAGTGTCGCGCCCGTACCTTCGACGAATTCAGGTGCAGGGGACGGGATCGGATGTCCCTGAGCGTCGGCGACCGTCGCATGCTGGCTCAACTGCAGCGCGCGAATGTAGGCGACGATGCACCAGCGGTCACGAGGCGGAATCTGCGAGGAATAATCCTGCATGATCCCGAAACCTTCCGTCATCACGCCAAAGATGTAACCGACCGGCGCCTTCTCGAGCCGCTCAATGTGATAGGACGGCGGCTTGCGGGCGAATCCGCGCGACGGGATGAATCCCTCGCCATCGCCAACGCGCGAATGGCAGGGCGCGCAGTAAATGTTGTAGCGCTCACGTCCGCGATTGAGAACTTCGGCGGTTACCGGAAAGGGCATGTAGTCGCCGGGATTGTTGCCGATTTTTCCGGTGCGGAAGTAATCGCCAGTATCGAATTCGCCGCGCGCGACAGTGCCTTCAACGAGCGGGCGCGCGGATCGGCCGTCGGCGAAGAAATCGCTCTTCGAAAGCGGATTCTGCCGAGGCTGCACGTGCATATCGATGCGGCAGCCGGCGGTCACAAGCACGATCAACATTGGAACGACGATTCGAAGGGTCCGCATGATCAACTGGGCACCTCAGCTATCGATCGTGGTTCCAGCATCTGAAGGAACTGGCGCGTGCCCGACGGATCGTACTTAGGATCGGTTGAGAAGATGATCAGGAAAAATCGATCTTTGCTGGCCATGACGAAGCGAGGCACGTTAAACACGGGATGGTAGGGCATGGGCAGCCCGTTCAAGGCCAGCATCCCAAACACTGCCGAAATTCCGCCGAACAGAATGGTCAACTCGAAGGTGATCACGATAAACGACGGCCACGAGTGATTCGGTCGTCCACCGACGTTGATCGGGTAACTCACCGCTGCCATCCAATACTGCATGAGATACCCGGAGAGGCCACCGATCGCCGCACCGATCAAAGTTACGAGCGCAACCCGGTTCGAGTGGAAACCAATCGCCTCGGCCAGCTCTTCGACGGGAAAGGGGCTGTAAGCGTCGATCTTCTGATAGCCCGCCTGGTGGGTCTTGCGCGCGGCTTCGACCAGTGCGGTCGCCGAATCGAATTCCGCCATCATGCCGTAGATTGGAGTCGTTTTCATTCAGCCTTGACCTCAGCCTCAGGCAACAGCGTGCGCATTTCGAAGATGGAGATCATCGGCAGGATGCGCACGAACAGGAACATCGCCGCCAAGAACATGCCAATGGTTCCCATGAAGGTCATCCAGTCCCAGCGCGTCGGGTAGTACATACCCCACGACGAAGGGAGGAAGTCGCGGTGGAGGCTCATCACCACGATGACGAAGCGCTCGAGCCACATGCCACAGAGGATGACGCTGGAAATCAGGAACAATCCCAAAGGGCTGGTGCGCAGCCTGCGGATCCAGAGCAATTGCGGGATCGCGATGTTGCACAAGAGCAGCATGAAGTAGAAGAACGCATAGGGCCCGTGCAGGCGGTTCCACAACGTGAATGCGTCGTAACGGTTGCCGCTGTACCAGCCCATGAAGGCTTCAATCCCGTAGCCGTAAGCGACAATCCACCCGGTCGCCAGCATGACCTTGGCGGAGTTCTGCAGATGGCGGTCGGTGATGAAGTCTTCGAGGCCATAGAGCTTGCGGATCGGAATCGCCAGCATCAGCACCATGGCGAATCCGGAATAGATAGCGCCGGCGACGAAGTATGGCGGGAAGATCGTGGTGTGCCAGCCGGGAACGATCGCAATTGCGAAGTCGAAGCTGACTACGGTGTGAACCGATAGCACCAGGGGCGTCGCGAGTCCGGCAAGCAGCAGATAGGCCGATTCGTAGCGGTGCCAATGGCGAGCCGAACCGCGCCAGCCAAGCGCAAGCATCCCGTAAATAATTCTCGCCCAGCGACTTTCGGAGCGGTCGCGCAAGGTCGCCAGGTCGGGCACGAGTCCGATGAACCAGAATAAAAGTGAAATCGTGAAGTAGGTGGAGACCGCGAACACGTCCCACAGCAGCGGGCTGCGGAACTGCGGCCAGTACTGCATTGTGTTGGGATATGGGAAGAGCCAGTACGCCAGCCACGGACGGCCGGTGTGCACCAACGGGAAGATGCCAGCGCACGCAACGGCGAACAACGTCATGGCTTCGGCGAAGCGATTGATCGAGTTGCGCCACGACTGCCGCAACAAAAGAAGGATGGCGGAGATGAGCGTGCCGGCGTGACCGATACCGATCCACCAGACGAAGTTGACGATCGCGAAACCCCAGCCCACGGGAATGTTGATGCCCCAGATCCCAACGCCCTTCACGAACAGGTATCCCAGGGCGAACAGCAACATCATCGTGATCAGGAACGCCACCCCGAAGCCCACGAACCAGCCGGTCGACGTGGGTCGGGTCAGGACGATCGAGCTGATCTTGTCGGTAACCGTGCCGAAGGTGTAGCCCGGCTCGATGACCGGCGCCTTCTGGTTCCCGACTGCAATTTCTTCAGTGTGATCTGCCATGACTAAACTGCGCTCCGCCTACGCTTCCAACTCAGGGTTAGGGTTGCGAACCTGGGCCAAGTACGTGGTTCGCGGGCGAGTATTCAGATCGCCGAGCACTGCGTAGTTGCGATCTTGCGCCTTCAATTTCGCCACGCGGCTGTTCGGGTCATTGATATTGCCGAAGATGATGGCCTCCGCCGGGCAGGACTGCTGGCAAGCGGTCTGCAGCGTGCCGTCTTCGATCTTTTTGTCGGCGCGTTCGGCATCGATGCGATGCTTGCTGATGCGCTGGATGCAGTACGTGCACTTTTCCATGACGCCGCGGCTGCGAATGGTGACGTCGGGATTGCGCATCATCTTGTACTGCTGCGTGTCCCAGTCCTGGAAGAGCAGGAAGTTGAAGCGGCGCACCTTGTACGGGCAGTTGTTGGAGCAGTAGCGCGTGCCTACGCAGCGGTTGTAGACCATGTCGTTCAAGCCTTCGCTGCTGTGGAGCGTCGCGCCCACCGGGCAGACCAGTTCGCACGGCGCGTTCTCACACTGCATGCACGGGACCGGCTGGAAGTATGCCTTGGGATTGTCGCGATCGCCCTGGTAGTAGGCATCGATTCGGATCCAGTGCATGTGGCGTCCGCGAACGACCTGCTCTTTGCCGACGACGGCGATGTTGTTCTCCGATTGGCAGGCGATCATGCAGTTGTTGCATCCGACGCAGGAGTTCATGTCGATGGCCATGCCCCAGGCGTAGTCCTGCTTCGAGTAGTCGACGTTGGGATAGAGCGTCAGCTCGCGTGGCGTCTGCTCTTCCTGCGCGAACTTCGGCTCTTCTTTGTATTTCGCCAGCGAGGCTTCGCGCACGATCGGACGGGTCGCGCCGTCGGGCGTGTCCATCGTCTGGTAGCCCTGCGTCGAGGCAAGCTTGTACGTCTCACCGGTCTTGGTGAGCTTTGCGCCCGTCGCGAACCAGGGCGCGGCAGTTGTGCGCAGCGGATATGCGTCGAAGCCAGTTCCAGTTCCGGCCTTGCCGGCGCGGGTGCGGCCGTAGCCGAGATAGACAGTGACGGAATGATCGGGATGACCGGCCTGAATCCAGACCGGCGCGGTGATCTTGCGGCCGTTGAGTTCGATGGTGACCAGGTCTTCGGTGGCGAGGCCTTCGCGTGAGGCCATCTTCGGACCGACAAGGACGGCGTTGTCCCAGGTCAGCTTCGACATCGGCTTGGGCAACTCTTGCAGCCAGCCGTTGTTGGCAAATTGCCCGTCGTAGATGGAAGGATCGCGGCGGAAGTTAACTTCGAGGGCGTTGGGATCGGCTTTCGGTAAAGGGGCACCGTCGCTGCCTAATACGCGGACATCGAACAAATGCTTATCAGGGTCACGTGCGAACACCATAGGCCGCGCAGCAAATGCGGTGCCTTCGATCCAGCCGTCGTTCAGCGACTTCCGCCAGAACGCTTCGAAGTCTGATCCCGTGTGCTGCTTCTGCCAATAGGCGCGGACGAGGTCGTAGGCCTTCACGTCCGAAATTCCCGACAGCGCGGAGACGAATTCGTTGGCGGACTTCCCGTCGTAGAGCGGCGCGATAAGAGGCTGAACGATCGAAACGCTGCCGTCGTAAGCACGTGTGTCGCCCCACGCTTCGAGGTAGTGTGCCTCATTCACATGCCAGTGACAGTATTCGGAGGTCTCGTTCTGGTAGAGGCCGTAGTGGATGCGCAGCGAGATGTTCGAGCTCTTGAGGGCGTCGGCGAAGCCGAGGTCAGCGGGCGCATCGTAGGCGGGGTTTCCACCCATGATGATGAGCATGTCTACTTTGCCCGCGCGCATGTCGGCGACGAGGTCGCGCAGGGATTCGGTTTGATTGATCGGGTTCGCATCGACGGGGTCGGTGTAGAAGACAGTCTTGCCGACGTTGCCGAGTTGGGCATTCAACGCATGCGCGAGAGCGTGGACCGCGGGAGGCTGGTGGTCGCCGGGGATGATGACACTGTTACCACGATTATTTTGGAGATCCTTGTTGGCCGCGACCACGAACCTCGTGACTTCCGGAAGCGAACTGCCGCTCAGTAGTGAGTTTCCAGCATTGAGAAGCTGAGCGATCTGCGCAATCGCACTCGCCCTTACCGGCAGCCGATGATCCGCCTTCGCGCCCGTCGATGTCGGCGTGCTCTCGATCGCATAGAAGCGGCTCATAGGAGCATCGGGATTGCGGCGGCTCGCGAAATCCCGGATATAGCGCGTGTTGCCGGGGAAACCTGCGTACAGAAAGTCCGCATCGAGCGAAACGATCACGTCACCCTTCGAAAAGTCGTAACGCGTTTCTACCGGCTGGCCGAAGGCGAGCTTCGCGCCTTCGAGCACGTTGTCGCGATTGACCGGTTCATAGACGTGCCACTTCGCCTGGGGGTAGATCTTCAAGAACGCACGCAACTGATCGGCGAGGCTGGGCGAAGAAATCGTCTGCGTGAGGATGCGGATGCCCGCGCCGCCAAGACCCTTCTGCACCGCGAGCGGTCCCTTGATCTGCTTCGCGAACTCCGACCACGAATTCACATCGCCCAGGTGCGTGATGGTCTGCGAGCGATCGGGATCGTACATCCCGAGAATCGAGGCCTGCGTAAAGATGTCGGTGCCCCCGAGACTCGCGGGATGCTTGTCGTTGCCCTCGATCTTGGTCGGGCGCCCGAGATGGCTCTCGACGAGCACCGGGCTGCCATAGCCGCTCAACGTTGTCGCGGTCGCGAAGAACATGGGGCGGCCGGGAATCACATCTTCGGGCTGGCGGACGTAGGGAACGATCGGCTCGAGCGGAAGCTTGGTGCAACCGGTCATGCCCGCGAGCGCGAGCGAGGCGCCCATCAACTGCAAAAATCCGCGGCGCGAGAACGTGTCCACCCATTCCGAAGCGCCCTTCGGAAATTCGCGGTGCAGCATTTCCTGAAATTCCGGAGAACCCGCAAGCTCCTCGAGGCTGCGCCAGTACTCGGGCCCGCTGGCTTGCGCAAGCTGCGCTTCGACCGCGGCGCGGGAAAGGCCGGGCGAGGATTTTATCCGCACCAGGTCCAGTTTCTTGCTGGGGCAAACATCTTCGCGTTTCGCTTTGTGACTCACGTCATCCGTCTCTTGTCGCGGCCGCTGCTTTGACGCGGGCGGCATCAAAAATCTCTATCGGTGACAGGTGTTACAGCTGGTGATGTCCCGCTCGCTGCGCAGTTTGTGCTGGTCGATCAACGCCTTGCCCAGAGAAATCTGGTCGGTATAGCTCTTTCCTTCTTCGTCCTGCACGGGAGCGTCGGCAGTCGGCTGCTGGTATCGCATGTTGAAGACTTCGCTACGGGGCCGCAGATATTTTTCCGGCCCGCGATGGCAGTCCAGACACCACTCCATCTGCAGCGACGCATACTGATACATTAGCGGCATCCGGTCGACTGGGCCGTGGCAGGTGTTGCATCCCACGCCCTTATTGATGTGAATGCTGTGGTTGAAATAAACGAAATCAGGAAGCTGGTTGACGCGTGTCCACTGCAGTGACTGTCCGCTCCGGTAGCTGGCGCGCACGGGTTCGAGCATCGACGCGTTGGTCCAGATCTGCGAATGGCAGTTCATGCACGTCTTGGTTGGCGGAATGCCGGCGAAGCTCGACTGCTCGACCGAGGTGTGGCAGTAGCGGCAATCGATCCCCAGCCCGGTGACGTGATGCTGATGACTGAAGGGCACCGGCTGCGGTTTCACCACTCCCGCATAGGTGATATAAGGCGAGCTCTGTAGCTGGTACAGGGCCCATCCCAGTCCGGCGACGATAAACACCGCGCCATAGATTGATGCCCGGGAGATGGTATTCGTGCTGCGATGGAAGATCTGCATCGAAAGATTTTTCCAACGTAGCGGGAGTCCTCGCGGACATCCCGGAAAGGACTGCAGTGCCGCTTCCCTCAGTTACAGGGAGCTGTGATGACGCTCACGAAAACTTGTGATTATACCAGCAAGCTCACGTTTGTATCGCACGCCGACGATCGCCGCAAGATTTTCTTTGGAAAGTGACTGCCAAGAAAAGCGTTGCTACGTTTTTCAACGGCACGAGAAGACGGAGACGATGTTGCTCCACGTCTCCGCAGTTCTAAATGAGGAGTTCGGCCCTGATTCGCCGACAACGAGGTCAGCGCAGATTCATCACCATCAACTTGGGTTCGGTCATTTCTTCGATTGCGTATCTTAAACCCTCGCGGCCTAAGCCGGAGTCTTTGATGCCGCCGTAAGGCATGTGATCGATGCGAAAGCTCGGGACATCGCCGGCGACGAGGCCGCCGACCTCGAGTTCTTCATACGCCTGAAACATTAACTTCGCGTCCCGCGTAAAGATTCCGGCCTGCAAACCGTACGCTGAATGATTGATCTCGCGCACGGCGTCGTTGAAGTCATTGTAAGGCTCGATGCTGACGACGGGAGCGAAGATCTCCTGGCAGTTCACCTTCATGTCGTGCTTCGTACCCGTAAGCACGGTCGGCTCCATGACGGACCCGTGGCGCGCTCCGCCGCAGAGGAGGCGAGCGCCTCCGCGGACCGCTTCATGCACCCATTCGGTGGCGCGGACCGCGTCGCTTTCGCGGATGAGCGGACCGACGTCAGTGGTCTCCTCGAGCGGGTCGCCGGTTTTTAACTCCTTCACGCCCGAAAGCAGAGCGTCGGTGAACTTCCCGTAGACGGAGTGCTCCACCAGAATGCGTTGGACCGAGATGCAAGTCTGGCCGGCGTAACCGAAGCCGCCAGCAACACAGCGTTCCGCGGCGTAGGCGACGTCGGAGTCGCTGTGCACAATGACGCCGGCATTGCCACCAAGTTCGAGAACCACTTTCTTCTTGCCGGAATTCTTCTTGATCTGCCAGCCAACGGCGGTGCTGCCGGTGAAGCTGATCATCTTGAGACGATCGTCGGCCACCAGCACGCCGGCGTCTTCGTTGGAGAGCGGCAAGACGTTGAGAGCGCCGTCGGGCCATCCCGCCTGCTGCACCACCTCGGCGAGAAGCAGAGAACATAGCGGTGTCTGCGGGGCAGGCTTCAGCACCATGGGGCAGCCGGCGGCAATCGCAGGCGCGACCTTGTGGGCCACCAGGTTCAGCGGAAAGTTGAAGGGGGTGATGCCGGCGATGGGGCCAAGCGGGAATCTGCGAACGATTCCCCAGCGGCCTGCCGTGTACTCCTGCCAGTCGAGCGGGAGATATTCGCCGTAGATGCGCGTGCTCTCTTCGGCTGCGACCGTGAACGTAAAAATGGCGCGCTCGACTTCCGAGCGAGCCGCTTTGATGGGCTTGCCGGCTTCCTGGCAGAGTGTGCGGGAGAACTCTTCTTTTCTTTTAGCGATGCCTTCCGAGACACACCGCAAGACTCGTTGACGTTCGAAGGCGGGCAAGCGGCGGGTGGTTCCAAATGCTTTGACGGCGGCTGCGATAGCAGCTTCGGCGTGCTGGCGATTGCCCTGGAAAAAGCGGCCGACGACGGCACCGTCATAGGGCGCCTTCACCTCCAGCATCTGGCCATCTTCAACCCACTTGCCGTCGACCAGGAAGGCGTGCGCGGCGACATCCGCCACCGTCATCTGTGCCATGTTTTCCCCGACCTCCCCACACCCACAACCCGGTTAGATTATAGGCCCGGACCTATGGATTCGAACGTCCGCCATTTTAATATTCAGAGCAGCGTTTCTCTCCGACATGAATACGATTCTCGAACTGAGTACGGCTCTTCGCAAGCGACAACTATCGCCAGTGGAATTGACCCGGGAATGTCTGAAGCGAATTGAAAGACTGAACCCCGCGCTGAACGCGTTCATCCTGGTAGCCGACGAACTGGCCATGGAACAGGCGCAACGGGCGGAAGACGAGATTGCGCACGGCAATTGGCGCGGACCGCTGCACGGCATTCCGATCGGACTGAAGGACCTGATCGACACCGCGGGTATTCCGACCACTGCCGCCAGCGAACTATATAAGCATCGTATTCCGACACAGAGCGCGGAGGTCGTGGAGAGGCTCGAAGCGGCCGGGGCTGTCCTTATCGGCAAGCAGAACTTGCACGAATTCGCCTATGGCGGCAGCTCGATGATCAGCTGCTTTGGCCAGGTGCACAATGCGTGGAACGTCGAGCGCATTGCGGGAGGATCTTCGGGTGGGTCCGCGAGCGCAATTGCAGCGGGGCTGGGATATGCGGCGATCGGTACCGATACCGCGGGATCGATCCGCGAACCGTCGTCCCTGTGCGGAGTAGTGGGACTCAAGCCGACTTTCGATCTTGTGAGCGTGCGCGGCGTTATTCCACTCTCGAAATCGCTCGATCATGTGGGGCCGATCACGCGGACGGTGGCGGACGCGGCGCTGGTACTACGCGCCATCGCGCAAAGCCCAGATGGGGAACATGCGCTGCCTGAGTTTTCGCAAGGATCGGCGCCGTCGGCTGTGAGTGTGAGAATCGGAGTTCCGCGCGAATATTTCTATGACGATCTCGATTCGGAGATCGATAGGGCCGTCGAGGAGGCGCTGCGCGTGCTTGAGAAGCTGGGCGGCGCCGTGAGAGAGATTCGTCTTGACGTCAGCACCGACCGGACGTTGCAATCAGCCGAAGCCTTCGCGTTTCACGCGGAGTCTGTGCGCAAGACGCCGGAGTTGTATCAGCCCGAGACCGTTCGGCGCATCCTCTCGGGAGCGAACATCCGTCCCCAACAGTACGAGCGAGCTCGCGCCGATCTGGAGCAGTCACGGCGGGCCATTGCGAAGATTTTCGAATCAGTCGATGTCATCGTTACACCGGCAACGCCACTTCCAGCGCCCGCCATTTCGGAACTGAAACAGAATCCGGAGCAACTTCGTCCGCGCGAGATCGTTTTGTTACGGAATACACGGCCGTTCAATGTGTGGGGCATTCCGGCGATCTCAGTGCCCTGCGGATTCACGAAAGCTGGCCTGCCGATCGGATTGCAGATCGCCGCCGCAGCCGGAAGAGACGATCTTGTTCTCGCGGTCGCGCATGCCTACGAACAGGCGACGGACTCGCATAAACGAAGACCGCCCGTGTAGGGCGGGCGAGTTAATGCGAAGTCGTTCGGGGAAGATACAAGCGCTCGAGTGCTCTTTCTTGCGCGGAGGGCGGGACGCCCTCCGGACAGCCGGCGAGACGCCGGCGCTACTGATCGACTGCGGTGCATCGTTCCGCTGGGCGGGCGAGGGCACCTCCACCCCATCACGATAAACCGTGCGCGCTGGGGACCCTGACACCTGTCGCCAAGCGAGAGCACGCCCGCGGTTAATCGATCGACCGCACGTCGTCGGGCAGCAACAGCACGTAGGTGCATTGCGAGTTTGCCTGCGGGCACGACAGGATCCCACGGCGCAAAATCTTCGTCGGTGTGTCGTCGGGGAAATTCAACGAGAACTTCAGATGCCGCAAGGTATCGTCGAGGCCGCGCAGTTTCTCCTCCCCGCTGACGAACTTCACCCCATCGACGGAGGCGCCGCCGCTCCCTTCGCCTAAGAGGACGAAGGATTCCGCATTGCCCGAGAACGCGGCTTTGTCGGCGACTTTCAGCGTGCGATTGGCCTGCAGTTCGTCGTGATACTTCTTTACTACCGCGTCGACCTTGTCGTCGCCACCGACAAGATGCGCCAACCGCCCGCGGGTTTCCGGCGGAGGGCGCAGCCCGCTGAGCGAGAGCGCGTAGGTGTGGATCGCCTTCTCCTTCTCGCCCTTCTTCTCGTAGATCTGGCCGAGGTGATCGCCGACCTCGCCATGCTGGCCGAGCGACCAGGCGGCGTTCACGTATTTCTCCGCTTTATCCAGATTGCCCTCGGCGTAGTAAACCCAGCCGAGCGTGTCCCAGTAAGCGATGAGGGAAGGCACAAGCGCCAGGTCGCGCTGACTGAGTTGATCAAGCGACAGATTGCGCAAAGCCGCCGCGGTCGCGGCAACCGCGGACTCCGCGTATTGCTGCGCTCGGTCGAGGTGCGCCTTTTTTAGTGAAAGCTGATAAGCGATGTTGTTCCAGATCACCGGCGTGGCGGAAATCTGGACGGCCTGGTCGAAGGCAGCTAGCGCTTTGTCATCCTGCCCGAGATTCAGATATGCGTCGCCGAGGGTGACTTGCAGGCCGGGATCGTCGGGTGTGAGCGAGGCGGCTTTCTCCAGTTCGGGCGCGGCCTCGTCGTACTTGTGCCACTCGGCGTACATGCCGCCCAGGTTGCCGTGCGCAAACTTGTCGAGCGGGTTGATTTCAAGCTGCTTGCGGAATGCGTTCGCGGCGTCTTCATACTTGCGGTCCTGCCAGTAGGCGCGGCCCAGGTTGTTATAGGCGAACTCGTCGTACGGATTCACGTCGACGGCTTTCTTGAACGCGGCGACCGCATCGTCATCCTGGCGCATCGCGAGGTAGGCGAGGCCGAGATTGTTCCACGCGTATTTGTGCTTGGCGTCGACTTCGACCGCTTTCTTGAGCAACTCGACGGCCAGCGGGAAGTTGCCGTTCTGCATGGCTGCTCGGCCGCTCTCATCGAGCTCGTCGGCCTTCATGCCAGGAGGTGGCGCGGGCGCTCCAGCCACTGTGTTTTCAATGGACAGGTGCTGTCCGAGATCCGAAAACACGGCGCGGCGGAAGGCCAGGTAGTCGCTGGTGCGGGTGGCGGGAAGTTCGCGCTCGCGCATCACCATCACACGTTCGGCGGTGAAGGTGGACCCGTCGATCTTGTAGCTGGCACGGTATTCGCCGTAATCGCGCTTCAAGGAGAACGGGAGCGGCGCATGCGCGACGAACTTCGAGGGCAGCTCCAGCTTCACGCGATAGGTGAATTCTCCGGGCGGCCCGAACTTGATCGGCTCGGAGTCCGGACCGGTCTCATCCTCATCGGCGTCGGCGAGGCTGAACTGCGCCATGGGCAGCTCGAGGTCGGATTTCTTCTTCGACCAGTCGAGGAAGTTGGCCTTCGCGATGTCATACGAGAATTGAAACGGCTCCCGGGTTGCCGCAGGGTCGCTAACCTTCAGATTCGTAATGTCGCCGTCAAGGCCGCTCATCGAGTTGATGTTCTCGACCAGGTGCTGCCACTGGGAATTGGGAACACGCCGAAAGATCAGGCGCATCAGCAGTTCCGTATCTCCCCGCACAACATAGCTGATCTTGGCGTTCAGCTTTCCCAGGTCGTTGATGGAGCCATCGATGGTCTGCAACTGGGTATTCGGCATCGGCGTATCGGCCGGAGTTTCTTCGAGGTGCGGCACGCCGTTCACCGGAATCACGAGGCCTTGCTTCTTGCGAATATTGAAGGAGAGCAGGCGGAAAGGAGCGACCTCAGTGGTCGTATCCATCCAAACTTCCTGACCACCCAGCGGGAGCAGCGTAATCACGTGGTCGAATTGCGACGGCGAAGGGATATCGGGGTCGAGCTTGCGGCTTGAGTTGATCAGCACCGACGAGGCGTGCATGCCTTCGGCTTCCAGCAGGGAGGAAAGCAGCGTGTGCTTGTCCTTGCAGTCGCCGTACTGGTTGTGCAGTACGTCGGCCGCCGCGTGTGGCTGGTAACGCCCGAGACCGAGCGAGAGGCTGACATAGCGAAAGTTTTTGGCGACGTAATCGTAGAGCGCCTCGACCTTGTCCATGTCGGTCGTCATGCCCTTCGTCAGTTCCTCGGCCTTGGCGCGAATCTCGGGAGTTGGCTGGCGGCGCGGCTGATCGAGTCCGGCGTACCAGCGCCCGATGTCTTCCCAACTGGCAAAGGTGGTTAGCTGCACGGCGGGAACGTCGTCGTCGGGGCGATGCTTCTTTTTCTTCTTCTTGTCCTTGTCTTTATCTTTGTCGTCCTCGCGCTCCAGGTGAGAGCTGGTCCAGCGATAGATACGGCGATCGCCTTCGTCGGTGATTTTGGGATCGAAGCCCGGCTTGGTCTTTAACTTGATGGCGCGCTCACGCGGGACGTTGACCTCAAGTTGCTCGTCGAGAACGATATTGTTTTTGTCGAAGTCGTATTCAGTCCAGAACTGGTCGGGTGCGAGAGGCGTGTGGATAACGGTAGCAACGTCATATTCCAAGACTTCTCCGGGGCGAAGCCCCGGGACCGTGATGTGCTTCTGGCGGTAATCCGTGTAGACCGGCGCCTCGCGCTCGACGGGTGCAGTCAGATCCTGCACGGAATCTGCTGGGGCGGTGACGACGGTCCCATCTTTCTTGCGCACGCGGACGTAAGGAATCTCGACGCGTTCGTTGGCGGAGTTGTACCCGACCAGCACCTGTCCCCATTGCTCGACTCCGGCTTCGCTTTGCACGCGCACGCGAGCGATGGTCTCCTTGCGGCCCGTGCCGTCCTTCTCGAAGCGGAACAACGTCTTGACCTGCTCGATGACGAATGCTTCTTCGGAGAAGTCTTTCTTGTCGGACGAATCGGAGGCTTTTGGGGAAGCGGAATCTTGCGAACTGGAATCCGCTGGCTTGTGTTCGGTTAGCTGCGCGAATGCAGGAAAAAAGAGGCTAAGAACGAGAAAACTGATGAAAACCAACCGGCTCATAGAGGGTAACGTTCCTTCGCCGTTTGTACCGTATGCGAGAAACGGGCGCAAGGGGAAGGCTTTTTTCGGCAAAACCGAGGTTACCAGAGACAGCGGAACACCTTGTCAATCGGAGCCGTCTAGGCTGATCAATTGGGACGCGAGCAGATTCCGTCAGACGTCCAGTTCCGCCCGTATGGTGCCGTCGTCCAGGTCTGCTTCCATGCGGAAGCCGAGCTTCTGACAGATGGCGCGCATCTCGCGGTTCTCGCCGAGGATAGTAGAAACCACCCGCTTGAGTTTCTCGTCGCGGGCGACCGAGATCAGACGACGATAAAGCTCGGTGCCGATGCCCTGCCCCTGAACGCGGTCATCGACGAGCACCGCCAGCTCTGCCTCGTTGCCGCCTCCGCGGGTTTTGCTGAGACGGCCGACGGCGATGATCTGCGGGTGGTCATCTTCCCCTTTGCGTTCGACAACCAGCACCATCTCCCGGTCATAGTCGATAAAGCAGATGCGCGTGAGGCGCTCGTGTGATGTCCGCTGGCTGAGTTTGAGGGGCTGGAAGTAGCGCAGATAGACGGTTCGCTCTGACAGGCCCTGGTGCAGCTGGATCACGAGCGGCTCATCTTCGGGACGGATGGGACGAATCAATACAGGGATTTCGTTCTTGGTCGTCCAAGACTTCACGTACTGCACCGGATACGGGCGGATGGCGGGACGTGGCAGCGCTGCTTCCTGCACATCGCACCCGTGCAGCACAATGCGCGCATCCAGTGCAGTGATTCCGTCCGCCGAGACAAGAACTGGATTGATGTCGATTTCTTTAATCCATGGCTGCTCGACGACTAGATGACTGAAGCGGACCAGAAATTCCTCGAGCCCAGCGAGGTCGACGGCGCTGCGGCCTCGAACCCCTTCGAGCGCCGTAAGAACCTTCGTCTGTTCCATCATTCTGCGCGCCAGGGTGGTATTCAGCGGCGGCAGTGCGAGCGCGCGGTCCTTAAAGACTTCGACCAACTGGCCACCCGTGCCGAATAACAGGACGGGACCAAATTGCTGATCGATGCTGCTTCCCACGATGAGTTCGTAGCCTTGCATCTTCACCATGGGCTGGACTGTTACGCCCAGGAAGTGTCCCTCGCCCGCTTTCTCCCGCACAGACGACGAGATGGTTTGGTAGGCGCGACGCACGGCGTCGGCATCGCGGAGATTCAGGATCACTCCGCCTACATCCGTTTTGTGGGTGATGGTTTCCGAAAACAGTTTGAGAACGACGGGAAATCCGATGGCTTCTGCCTTGGCAGTGGCTTCGTCTCCGCTGTGCGCGACCTCGGTGCGCACAACGGGAAGGCCGTAAGCCGCCAGCAATTGTTTGGACTCCACCTCGGTCAACAAGGTGCGCCCAGCGGCCCGGACTTGCTGGATGATGTGGTGCGCCCGTGCCCGGTCGGGACCTTCGTCGGTGTCGCCGCGCAAGACCGGGGTTTCGTAGAGTCCGCGCAGAACGTAGCTGTAGCGCCACATGTAACAGAAGACGCGCGCGGCCGTGTCGGGGAACTGGAAGGTCGGAATGCCGGCCTGGTTCAGGATGTCAGTCCCGGCCGCGACCGCGCTGCCTCCCATCCAACTCGCCAACACTGGTTTCCGGGTGGATTGCGCGTAGGGCTTCAAATGTTCGGCGGTGATTGTCGGCTCGGACATGCCTTGCGGGCACGTGATCGCCAGCAGGCCGTCGATGTTGGGATCTTTGGCGGCAATGTCGAGGACTTTCGCGTAGCGGTCGGGGAGCGCGTCGCCCAACACGTCGATAGGGTTGTTGTGGCTCCAATGCGGAGGCAGGAATTGGTTGAGAGCGTCCATTGTTTCCGGCGAAAGCGTAGCGAGTTCGCCTCCGTGGGAAAGCAAGCCGTCGGCGGCTAAAACCCCGGGCCCGCCTGCATTGGTCACAATGGCCAGCCGTGGTCCTTTCGGCCGAGGCTGTTTCGCGAGCACTTCGGCCATATAGAAGAGGTCGGCGATGGTTTGCACGCGCAGCACGCCGCAACGGCGGAAGGCCGCTTCGAGTACTTCGTCGCTTCCGGTAAGCGCTCCCGTATGCGACGCTGCGGCCTGAGCGGCGGCGTCGGTCCGGCCCGCCTTGATCACGATAATGGGTTTGTTCAGGGAGACTTCGCGCGCGGCGGAGAGGAACGAGCGAGCGTCGCCCACCGACTCCATGTACATCACGATGCTTTGCGTGCGCGGATCATTGCCGAGATAGTCGATCAGGTCACCCCAATCGACATCGAGCATCGAGCCAACCGAGACGAAGGCGCTGAAACCGACCAGTTCCTTCTGGGCCCAATCGAGGATGGCGGTACACAACGCCCCGCTTTGACTGATGAACGCGACATTGCCCGGCCGGGCAATGTTCGACGCAAAGGTCGCGTTGAGACCGCTGATTGGATTCATCACGCCCAGGCAGTTCGGGCCGATCAGGCGAAGGCCGGTTCCCTGAATCCGCTCGAGGATCTGTCGTTCCAGTTCGCGGCCTTTTTCCCCGTGCTCCTTGAAGCCCGCGGAGATCACGATCGCGCCGGGCACCCCGGCCTCCACGCATTCGCCGATGATTCCCGGCACGGTTACCGCGGGCGTGACCACGACGGCGAGATCGATGGCCTCGGGAATATCGGCGATCCGCTTGTAGGCTTTGATTCCCAGAACGCTGGGCCGCTTCTCACTGACCGGGAAGACGGTGCCGCCGAACGGGCTGCTGACCAGGCTCCACAGCACGGCGCGTCCCACACTGTTGGCGCGATCGGTTGCGCCGATCACGGCCACGGTACGGGGCGCAAAGATCGCGTCCAGCGGATGCCCTTCCGAGCGCCAGATGTCGTGCGCGCGATCGGTGGCGGGAGTTCCGGGCTTGGACTTTCCAACTTTGTTGACCTTGCCGGATTTCAGCGGAGCCATAGGGGGATTAGTCTACTGAAGGCCGGGGTTGCCGTCAGTGACTCAAAACCGCCACCCGCGCTTCGGGCCATGGACGGCACGCCGGCGCGCTTTCCATGCGACGGTATCGGGGCGACTCACCTGGAAATACATTTTCACTTGCTTCTCGAACCGCGTCGGCTAGAATCCCTTGCGCATCCGGAGAGCCTCAGGGGTTTTGCCATGCCTCGGTTGAGGTGCGTCCGGGCACACCTAGTTGCTTCTTAGGAGATTGAGGAGATGAAAAAGCTGCTCACCGTGCTGTTTTCCGTTGCGATTGCCCTCTCACACACGACCGTGTCCTTTGCCCAGGATTCGGGTGGGGACAAGAAGGACGACAGCAAGAAGGCCGACGCCAAGGACAAGAAGCCCAAGGCAAAGAAGGCTAAAGCTGATAAGGATAAGAAGAGCGATGACAAGATGAAGGGCGACGATAAGATGAAATAGCGCCCTCTGCGCGTTAGTTACAAGCCCCGGGCTTAGTTCCGGGGTTTCTTTTCTTTGCGCAAAGACCGCCAATCCCTGCGGGTCAGGGCTTTCATGTAAGCGAAAATTTGACAATTTTCGGCCGAAAACCGTAGTAAAATCGGGCCAGTTAAAGCCCCTGCCCACGTTGGCAGGATGTGGGGAAAGCATCGTGCTGCGCGTCTCTGACGCGATGAGTTCCCGTCCAGGAGGGTTTCAATGGATTCTCGGGCCCCCGAAGGTATCTCCCCCGCAGTATCAACCACCACCAGCGCTAAGTCGCATCCCCATGAAGGGCGGAACTTCTGGGTTCTGACCGCTTATGGCATTTCGGGCCTGGCGCTGTTCGGCGTTCTCGCGTACTACTTCAGCGACTTCGTCGCGCACTAGTCCGCACTCCCACGACGCGTGGACCCACTCCCCTAGGCCTGCGGAGAAGTGTTGCTCGTCGCGCTCGTAAGAAAATCGCTTCGCATCTTGTGAGCCGGGACGCCCCCGTCGTACGCCGCTTTCGCCGTGCTACAATGACCCGCGTTTCGCGTTGCTTCCGAGAATAGTCAGACTGGCAGCTCCCCACACTTTTCGTTAAGCATTCATAAAGACGGACAGATTTTCGTGGCCCCAGACCCCTCCAAGCCCGCCACCATCACGTACGCCGACGCTGGCGTTAACATTGATCGCGCCAATCGAACCAAGCAGCGCATCAAGTACCTGGCTCACAAGACCTTCACTAAGGGCGTGCTCAGCGAGATCGGGGGATTTGGGGGTCTTTTTTCGATCGCGAAAACGTACCTGGATCCGGTTCTCGTATCGAGCGTCGATGGCGTGGGCACGAAATTGAAAGTGGCCTTCGATATGAAGGTTCACCATACGGTGGGCGCCGATCTTGTGAACCATTGCGTGAATGACATCGTCGTGCAAGGCGCGGCGCCGTTGTTTTTCATGGACTATCTCGCGACGGGGACGCTTCAACCCGAAGTTGCAGAGAAGATCGTCGAGGGCATCGCGGAGGCCTGCAAGCACAATGGCTGCGCGCTGATTGGGGGCGAGACCGCCGAGATGCCGGGGTTCTATCCGGAGGGCGAATTCGATCTCGCGGGCTTCATCCTCGGGGTCGTGGAGAAAGAGCGCATCATCACCGGGAAGCAAGTGGAAATCGGTGACATCATTCTCGGTCTGCCTTCGAATGGCCTGCATACCAACGGATACTCCCTCGCTCGCAAACTGCTGTTCGAAGTGGGAAAGTACTCGCCCGAAACCTATGTGAATGAAATCAAGAACAAGGTCGGCAACGAGTTAATGCGCACGCACAAAAGCTACTGGCCGGCTCTCAAGAAGCTGATCGACGGCGAATGCATCTCGGCCATGGCGCACATTACGGGCGGCGGCATCACCGAGAACTTGCCCCGTGTTCTGCCCAGGGGCATGGGCGCCGTCATCGAGATGGGCAGCTGGCCCGTCCTGCCGATCTTCGAGCACCTGCGGGTTCTGGGCAATGTTCCGCCCGACGAAATGCTGCGCACTTTCAACATGGGCCTGGGCATGTTGCTGGTCGTGAATCCGAAGAAATTCAAGAAGGCGCAGACACTGCTCGAGCGCGCGGGCGAAAAGTTCTACAACGTCGGCCGCATCGTGAAGGGCGACCGTAAGGTGATGTATACGTAGCTTCGCCTCGCAGGCTACGATGTGGCCTCCGCCAGGCGCTTAATGGTCTTCAGCATCCTTCGCTCCATCACAAAGTGAGCGGGATCCCAGAATGTGACGCCCACAATGCGCCCAGCCAAAGTTGGCGGCGTGCCTCCCCGCAAACGTGCCAACAGGCGCGTATGATTCGCATCGATGGGTTCGAGGATGAAGCCCAACTACCTCCCGAACTGCGGCCTCCGTTCTGCAGCGTAGACCAATCCGGACCCGAAACCATCACGAACGCTTTCTGCGGTTCGACGACGGCGGCGACCATGTATCCCTGTCCGTTGAAGCGCTGGGGAGCACAGAACCAGACTGTCTCGCCTTGCGTTCTGGGCTTCCACTCTAGCTTGAGCGCTTCGACTTTCGGCATTTCACATCCGAAGAGATTTTCGAGAGGCGTGTAGCTGTAAAAGCCGCTGCGATCCTGGCCGATCTGCATCAGCCACGGCCACACTTTTTCAGCCGGCGCGTCCACCGTGATGCCGTGAGTAATCTGGCTGGTGGCCACGATGAGATTGTCGCCGGGAAGAGTTTTTTGAATCTCAGCATCCGTCGCGCCCCAGCGATGATGCCAGGGACGAAGAATAAGAACGTAGGCAATCAGGAAGCCGATCACGACAGGAACAGAAACTTTCAGAAAGAGAATGAGTCGGCGTTTCATAGCTGGCAACCTCTTTCGCGTAGTCTAAGCAAGTGGCACCGAGGCTGTCGGTGACGTCGTCGCATTATTTCTAACCGAATCTGAATTCCGGTTCGCGATTCCGATTTGTCGGCTCGCAATTCCCTCGACAATTCACGGCGCAGCTGAGAAATAATGTGGCTGGCCCCTGGTAGTTTCAGCCGTCGATCAATTATGAAAAATCTCGGCATTCTCCTCTCGGGACGCGGTTCAAACTTCGAAGCGATTGCCAGCAACATTGCGGCTGGAAGGATTCCCAGTGCGCGCATCGCCGTGGTGATTTCAAACAAGCCCGATGCAGGCGGGTTGGCTACGGCGAAGCGCCTGGGGCTAACCGCACTCGTGATTCCTTCCAAGGGTGTTGCCCGCCAAGAGCACGACCACGCTGTCGTAGCCGCGCTCAAAGAGCACAAGGTCGACCTCATCTGTCTTGCCGGATACATGCGTCTGCTCTCACCATGGTTCGTGCAGCAGTTCCCGCAGAAAATTCTGAACATCCATCCGTCGCTGTTGCCTGCATTTCCGGGACTCGAAGCGCAGGAACAAGCCTTTGCCTACGGAGTAAAAGTTTCTGGATGCACGGTTCATTTCGTCGACGAGGAACTCGATCACGGCGCCATCATCGTGCAGAAAGCCGTGATCGTCTCGGGCGGAGACGATGAGCACACATTGGCGGCCCGGATCCTGGAACAAGAGCACATCGCGTATTCGGAGGCGATCCGAATCGTGCTCGAGGGAAAGTACAAGATCGTAGGAAGGCGACTGGTGAGTACGGACACGCCAAAGTAGGCCGCACCTTACAAGCCGCAAAAAGATGCGCTGGCGCTAGTATGCGAAGCCGTCCGGCTGGCTCACGGCGCCCACTCGCACCTGGGTGTCCACGAAGTTGCGTCCGGAATCCAGCGCCTGGCGGTCGAGTTCCAAAAGATCCAGTTTCTTGATCTTCGTTTCGAGCACGCCCATCGCGGTTGCAGGCAGCAGGCACTCGGTTTCTTCGAGTAACGCCCCCATCAAAACGATGTTCGTAATTTTGGTCGAACCCAGCTTGTCGGCAATCTCGGAGGCCGGGATGCAGATCACGCGTGCCGGAGGAAGCGGGAAGTCGTTGGGCAGGCGGTCGCGGTTGTAAAGGATAAGGCCGCCAGGCTCCACTTGATGCGCAAACTTGCGCAGAGAGATTTCGTTCATCGCAATCAGTACGTTCGGGTGAGAGATGAGCGGAGAGCCAATGCGCTCCTTCGCGAGACAGACGTGGCAGTGCGCGCTGCCGGAGCGCATTTCTGGTCCGTAGGAAGGAAGCCAGCTGACCTCGAGTCCTTCGCGCATTCCCATTTCCGTAAGGAGTTGGCCCAGCAAGAGAACACCTTGTCCGCCGAAGCCCGCGATCTTGATGGTGTATTCGCGGAAGTGATGCGGATGCTCGGCAAACTTCGCGTATGCGCTTTCGTTTTTCGCGCTGATTTCCAGAACGTCGCTGACCGTGCGCTGCGGGGGCGCGTTGTTCGCGATCGCTTCCGGCTTGCGGTCGCGGAAGACGTTGAGCGGAAACACGGGAATCAGCTTCTCGGCGACCCAGTGGCGCGCTTCAACCGGATCTTTTCCCCAGATCGTCGGGCAGGGAGAAAGGATCTCTACGAAGGAAAATCCCAAGCCGTCGCGCTGGTTCTCAAGGCTCCGACGCACGGTGCGGCGCGCTTTCATGATGTTCTTGTTATCGCTGAGGGCAACGCGCTCGACATATACGGGCGCTTCGAGCGTCGCGATCAGCTCCGACATGTGCAGCGGGAAGCCTTCGTTCACCGGACGGCGTCCCCAGGGCGAGGTCGTGCTCTTCTGGCCCACCAGCGTTGTGGGAGCCATTTGGCCGCCTGTCATACCATAAATCGCGTTGTTGATGAAGAAGACCGTGATTTTTTCGCCACGGTTGGCAGCGTGCACGATCTCTGCTGTGCCGATCGCGGCCAGGTCCCCATCGCCTTGATACGAAATCACGATCTTGTCCGGGCAGGTGCGCTTGATAGCCGTTGCTGCGGCCGGAGCGCGGCCGTGCGCAACCTGCACATTACCGACATCGAAGTAGTAATAGGCAAAGACCGAGCAGCCGACTGGGCTCACGAAGATCGTGCGGTCCTGCAGGCCGAGTTCTTCAATGGCTTCGGCAATCAGCTTGTGGGCGACGCCATGGCCGCAGCCTGGGCAGTAATGTGTCTGGTGCTTGAGTTCGGCTTTGCGATCGTAGACGTCGTAGAAGGCGGGCGACTTCCCATGAAGCAACTCATACCCGTTGGCGTCTACAGCCGCTTGTTTGTCCGTCAGCTTAATGTCCTCTGCCATAGCCGCCTCTCCTAGATGCGCGGAGCGAAATGTCCGAGCAACTCTGTATGCGACACCGATGAAATGCGGGCCAGCACCTCGGCGTGAATTTCTTCGACCGACGGCACGTTCCCGCCAGTGCGGCCGTAGAACTCGACTGGAACCTTGCCGTTGAGGGCCAGCCGAACGTCTTCGACCATCTGGCCGTTGCTCAGTTCGATCACCAGGACTTTTTTAGCGCTCGTGGCAACTCGCGCCAGCGCTTCTGATGGGAATGGCCACAGCGTGATGGGACGGAATAATCCAACACGCTGCCCCTGAGAGCGTGCCTCTTCCACCGCCGAGCGCAGGATGCGGGAAGTGATGCCGTAGCCGACCAACAGGATGTCGGCATCGTCGGCGTCGTAGAGTTCCCAACGCGTTTCGTTCTTACGGACCTGCTGATATTTTCTCTCCAGATGTCGCTGGTGATCCTCGAGGTCGTCGGGCTCGAGGAAGATCGAACTGATCAGATTCTTGCGAGTTTCGGGAGTTCCTTTTACCGCCCAGGGCTTTTCAGGAGGAATGATCTCGCGGTATTCGAGATCGAGCGGCTCCATCGTCTGGCCGATGAAGCCGTCGGCGAGGATGACCGCAGGATTCCGGTATTTGTCGGCGAGTTCGAAGGCCAGGACGGTGAGGTCGGCCATCTCCTGAACCGAGGCGGGCGCCAGCACGATATTGCGATAGTTGCCGTGGCCTCCGCCTTTCACCATGGCAAAGTAGTCACTCTGCTCGGGAGCGATATTGCCGAGACCGGGCCCGCCGCGCACGATGTCGACGATCACGCAGGGAAGCTCGGCTCCGGCGATGTAGGAGATCCCTTCCTGCATCAAGCTGAGTCCGGGGCCGGAGGATGCGGTCATGACGCGGGCCCCGGACGCAGCTGCGCCGTACACCATGTTGATGGCGGCGACTTCGCTTTCCGCCTGCAGGAACGTGCCGCCGACCTGAGGTATGTAGAGTGCGGCGGCTTCGGCGATCTCGCTGGCGGGGGTGATGGGATATCCGTAGAAGGAGCGGCAGCCGGCGAGGATGGCGCCCTTCACAATGGCGACGTTGCCTTTACAGAGCTGGCGCATGGCTGCCTCCCTGAGCGACCGCCGCCGGCTTGGGCGGAGGCGCCAGACGGAAGACGGTGATCGCTCCCGGCTCCGGACAGCAGTAGAAGCAGATACCGCAGCCAGTGCAGTCGTGCCCGGTGTAGTGCGCCGGATGAACGCCGTAAGCGTTCAATTCGGCCAGAAGTTCAAGGCACTTGGGCGGGCAGGAATCCACACAGAGCCCGCAGCCCTTGCACTCGTCGTCGTTGATTCTGATATTTCCCCGTGCCTGCGTTGCCATAATCACCTCGCGGCGACTGGTTCCTTCACCTGTGGCCGTTGCAACCACTTTGTTTTTTCGCAGTACTCGTACAGCTCATCCCGGAATTTGGGGTGAGCGATTTCAATCAGCGCCTTCGCCCGCTCACGGATCGACTTCCCGTGCAGATAGGCGACACCGTATTCGGTCACGACATAGCGAATCAGGCCCCTGGAGGTCACCACGCCGGCGCCGGGGGAAAGCATGGGGGTGATCCGCGAGATGGTCCCGTTTTTCGCGGTGGAGGAGAGAGCGATGATCGCCTTGCCTCCCTTGGAGCGCGAAGCGCCGCGCAGGAAGTCGACCTGCCCACCGATGCCGCTGTAGAACTGAGTGCCGATGGAATCGGCGCAGACCTGACCCGTGATGTCGACCTGCAGCGCGGAATTGATGGCGACCATATTGTCGTTGCGGGCGATCAGAGCCGGATCGTTCGTGTAGGCGGTCGGATGGAATTCGAAGATGGGATTGTTATCGACGTAGTCGAACAGCCTCTTCGTACCCAAAGCAAAGCCGAGGATGATTTTCCTCGGCTTGAAGTTCTTGCGGGCGCCGGTAAGCACGCCCGCGTCGATAAGCGGAATGACACCATCGGAAACCAGTTCGCTGTGAACGCCCAGATCCTTGCGGTCCATGAGCAGGGGCAGGACAGCATCCGGAATTCCGCCGATGCCGGTCTGCAGTACCGCACCGTCTTCGATCAGGCCCGCGACGTTGCGTGCGATCGCGACCTGCAGGTCGCTGACGTCATGCTTCTTCAGCGCGCAGAGTGGCCGCGAGGATTCGACAATTGCGTCGATCTTGCTGACGTGAATGAAACTGTCGCCGTAGGTGCGCGGCATCTGGTCGTTCACTTGAGCCACCACATAGCGAGCGAGGCGGGCGGCGGTCAGGGTCGTGTCGACGCCGACGCCAAAGCTGCAGAACCCATGCGAGTCTGGCGGGGAGACTTCGATGAGGGCGACGTCAAGCGGCATCGCGCCGCTTTCAAAGAGATCTTCGATCTCGCTGAGATACACCGGCGTGTAGTCGGCGCGGCCTTCGTTGATGGCGTCGCGCACGTTGCTGCCAATGAACACGGCGTTATGCCGGAAATGTCCCTCCATCTCAGGAGCAACGTAGGGCGCGCTGCCCATGGTCATCATGTGCACGATCTCAACGTCCTGCACAAAAGGGGCGCGCTGGATTAATGCTTCAACAAGGGTTTCGGGCTCGGCGCAGCCCGGCTGGATGTAAACGCGCATTCCTGACTGGACGCAACGCAGGGCTTCGCCCGGTGTTCTTAACTTCTTCTTGTATTCGATCTCCCACGACATCGCTTGCTCTCCTCCAGTTCTTGCGACCCCTAACGAACCATGCTGGCCTCTGGCAGGTGACGAGCCGCCAGGGCCTTTTCGTAACCGTCAGACGCGTAAAAAGTCGCCCGATCAAAGAACTGATCCAGCAGTTGCAGCATCTCCAACTCTCCAAAAACCTCGGTGGGGTGCTCGAGCGCCGCTTCGTTCTTGAGGTAATCCCACAAATTCTCTTTGGTCAGCACGATGCACCAGACCAACTGGCTGATCGGCACATGCTGCTCGGCGCGGCGGGCGCCGATCTCGCGATAGCGCTCGCGGATGTCGAAATCACTCTTGCCGAGGAGCCAGTCACCCAGGTGGCGGTAAACCTCAAACACCCGTTCCTTGAGCTCCTCTCCGGGAACATTGCGATATTCGTGGGTGAATTCGGAATTCTCGACTTTCCGGAGAAGCCCTGTGGCGAGGGCATCCGAGTGGGTCTCAATCAGGCGGACGAGTCGGTACGCAAGCATCATGACCGGGTGCCTCCCATGCCTCCGATTGTCAGTCTCTACTTGTTGCCGGACACGGGCCGTGACCCTTCGCACTTCCACTTGTGATGTGCGTCACATGGATTTTCCTTTGAAATCCAAGGACTTAGACCGACCGGACGGTCGGGTTGGCGGGCTGCAGCCCGCGTTTTGCGCAGGAACGTGGCGCCCGTTTGAAGCGACGGCAGAGATCATTTTTACAACTGGGTTTGCCGCCAGGCAGGTGTGAAATTGGAGGTCGCATTCACAAAAAACTTGGCCGTGCGGACCACCCGATCTCAGCTTTGTTGGTCTGGATCGGAGGGTCGTGCACGGCCGCAGTTGCTTTCATCAGGAGGTGGCGAGTGGCCCATCCATCGGGCCACTTACGACAGGAAGAATTCCTTTGCCAGCGCGGCCCAATCCTTGTCGGGAATCTGCGCGGCCAGGTTGTCCATGGCCACGCCGCCGTCTTGCGCGAGTGCTCCGAGCGCCATCGGCATGCGCCGCTGCAAGCGGCTCGCGGACTCCTCGGTCCACCAGCGGGCCAGCGCGCCACCCAACAGGTTGCGGAAGTTGGTCTTGGCGTCGGGCGACTGCACCGTCACTAGCCAGCCTTCTCCGTAGGGGTCCTTGTGCGCCAGTTCCGGATCGCGCACGGCGGCTTCGTTGATGTCGGCCACGCTGCCCTCGATCGGGGAAACCATGTCCACGGTTGCGCCATCGCGATGCAGCGACCAAATCTTCTGTCCCTGGCGAATCCACTGGCCGCGCTGCGGCAGCGTAAGGCGCTCGATCTTGCCCGTGAGCTTCGAGGCAAATTCGTCCATGCCGACCCGGACGAGGCTGGGACTCTCGCTCAACGCCCAGGTATGGCCGGGGTGATAGCGAAGCTTTTCAGGAACCTGGAAACCACCAACCAGGCTGGGCGCCAAACGGGGAGGCGCTTCGCGTTTCGCGACTTGAACTGCTGGCTGAACTACTACCTTGCGGCTATGGAAGTGATCGATCAACAAGAACGTTACGAATGTAAGAAGAACTAATAGGACTGTCATACATCACCTCGCCGGAAGGGCCGTCGTTTCGTGTCTCTTACGTTTCCGGGCCACTCGCCGCCTTTCGTAAAGGCAATCGCTGCTCCAAACGGCGACATTTAGCGGAGCAGAGATTTTGGAAGGTGAATGTGAAATGGAATCAGGAATTTGCAGACGTCACGTTGCGGAAGGCAACACAGTCATTGATGAGAGGCACAACGCATCGGAGATGAATATCGCAACGAAGGATTCTGGGAATTTCAGCTTGAATCGCGAATCGCGGGTTGAAGCTCCGCTGAATCAGCGGATTACGAGTCGCAAGCTCGCTGTTGCATTCCGCAATAGCGGTTGATGCAGAAGACACCGACAATCAGGCGAGATTGGATCCCAAACGACAGGAACGGGCGCGCTACTTCGACATACGGACGAAGGTTGCACGCGAGAAACATGCGCGTCGGGGACGCGACTCCCATCACGAGGCTCGACTCAGCGAGCGAATGTTCCTACGAAGGCGCTGCGCCGCCCGTGAGAATCCCACGATTCGCCCAAGCCCGGCCCCTGATAGGCGTCCGTAACCGCAACGGCCGGCATGGAGTGCGATACCTGGGTGAGCGGCGGATAGAAGGTGACTTCGTTGCCGCACGAGTGGTCCTTTTCTCCGACGGAACGGGTCTGAACGGTCGCGAACTGTCCGGCACGCAGCATGGCGACGCCGTGACGCTCGTGGTTGACGATCATCTCCATCGGAGCAGAAATAGTCTGGTCAACGTTTTCGAGGAGCTGGCCACCCATACGATGAGCGAAGCTGACCAGGGCGGCAGCCTGCTGCGGCGTGGCCTGGTCATCGACGAGCAGAACCGATGTCGCCGGGTAGGGATTCTCGTAGGGATCGCCCAAGGTGCCGTGAGCGCGGACGGCTGCCGCGATCGTGAGGCCGTCGAGCGAAACCCCGTCCCACGATCCATTCTGAACGTGCCAGGCGAGAATCGCTTCCCGACCTACCAGATTCACTTCGCCATTAGCAAAGCATTGTCCGGTGTAGACGTCGGCGCTACGGGTTTCGATGTAGTCGCCGTGGATCTGCTGCGCGAAGGAACTAATTGCGAAGAAGAAAACGATTGCCGTGAGAATAGCTGGAAGGCGAAAACGCATTGGATACCTCACCCGAAAACGATTACCTCTATTTTCCTCCAAGATCAGCCTGGAAGCAAAGGCGGATCGCTGCCGATTCGCGGTCCAATTCTGTCCTGTTATATCTTTTCGATGCGTTGACTTGTGTGGTAGCGCAGCCTACCATCGAAGCAAGCCACCACAGGATACTGTGAATCGATGATCGCCGAGACCATCTCGCATTACCGTGTCTTATCCCAGCTCGGAGGCGGGGGGATGGGCGTGGTGTATGAGGCCGAGGACCTTAATCTCGGGCGGCACGTGGCGCTGAAATTTCTTCCTCCAGATCTTGAAAAAGATGCGGCCGCGCTGGAACGGTTTCAGCGCGAGGCACGCGCGGCGTCCTCGCTCAACCATCCGAACATTTGCACGATTTACGAGATCGGCGAGTCTGAGGGCCGGCACTTCATTGCGATGGAGTTGCTGGAAGGCCAGACCCTGAAAAAGAAGATCGGCAATCAGCCACTCGACATGGAGGAACTGCTCGCCCTGGCGATTCAAATCTCCGATGCCCTCGACGCGGCACACGCCAAGGGAATCATTCATCGTGACATCAAACCCGCGAACATCTTTGTGACGAAGAGGAACCAGGCAAAGATTTTGGACTTTGGGCTTGCCAAAGTTTCGTTCAACTCTCGTTCCGTGCTGGGCAATACGACGCTGGGAGGCGTCACTGCCGACAACGGCAATCTTTTGACGAGCCCCGGCTCGACGGTGGGGACCGTCGCGTACATGTCTCCCGAACAGGCTCGCGGAAAAGACCTGGACACGCGCACCGACCTATTCTCTTTCGGCGCGGTGCTATACGAGATGGCAACGGGGGCGCTGCCATTCCGCGGCGAGACGACCGCGGTGGTGTTTGAGGCGATTCTGAATCGCGCTCCGGTCGCTCCTTCGCGGCGCAATCCCGATGTCCCGATCAGGCTCGACGAGATCATCACCAAGCTGCTGGAAAAAGACCGTGAACTCCGTTACCAGGGCGCGGCCGAAGTGCGCGCCGATCTGAAGCGTCTCAAACGCGACAGCGAGTCGGGAGCGATCGGCACGGCGTCCTCTTCCGCCTACACGCGCAAACCTTTGGCGCCGAAGCCCACTGGGAGGCTGGGGAAGTATCTCTCCGCGGGCGCGCTGGCAGCAGCGGTTCTGGCGGGCGCGACCTTCCTCTATATGAAGCGCAGCCACGCGCTCACTGAGAAAGACACGATTCTGGTTACGGACTTTGTGAACACCACCGCCGATCCAGACTGGGATGTTGTCCTGCGCAAGGGCCTCGCGGTGGATTTGGAGCAGTCGCCGTACCTGAACGTCTTTCCGGAGCGGAAGGTCCACGAAACGTTGCGCTTCATGGGACGTTCGCCGGAGGATCGCATTACGACCGAGACGGGGAGTGAGATTTGCCTGCGCAACGGGATCAAGGCGATGCTGACGGGCACGATCGCGAATCTCGGGAATCAATACGTGGTCACGCTCGAAGCGGTGAACCCTTCCACGCGCGATACGCTCGGGACCGCACAGGCGCAGGCGCGCGCCAAGGAAGACGTGCTGAACGCGCTCCATAAAGCCGACTCGCAATTGCGCAGCAAGCTGGGCGAGTCACTGGCGTCGGTGCAGAAGTACGACAAGATGCTGTCGGAGGCGACCACGTCGTCGCTCGATGCGCTTAAAGCCTTTTCACTCGGCGACGAAAAGCATTCGGCGGGAGAAGAGTTGGCGGCGGTTCCCTATTACCAGCACGCCATCGAACTCGACCCCAACTTTGCCATGGCGTATGCGCGTCTGGGAACGGCATACAACAACCTGGGGCAGTCGGTCCTGGCGGAGAAAAATCGCGACAAAGCCTTCGAACTGCGGGACCGCGCCGGCGAGCGCGAAAAGCTGTACATCATGTCGCACTACTACGCGGACTCGGGCCAACTTGATAAAGGGATCACCGCGTACGAACTCTACAAGCAGACATACCCTCGCGACACTGTGCCCTACAACAATCTGGCGAACATCTACAGCGAGTACCTGGGCCAGTTTGAGAATGCGCTCGAAAACGCGCGCCAGGCAGTGGCGATCGATCCCGACTACCTGGGCAACTATGTGAACCTTGCGCAGGCCTATGAAGGATTGAATCGGCTGGATGAAGCGCGGACGACCTTGCAGGATGGGTTGAAACATCACCCGAACAGTGCATCGCTGCACGGGATGCTTGCGGGGCTGGCGCTAAGTCAGAACGACACGAGCACGGCCGAGCACGAACTGCAACAGACTGAGGCAACCGGCCCCGAGGGCCAGTTTTGGGCGACGGAAATCAGGGCGGAGCTGGCCGCGTCACGTGGACAGATACGTCAGGCGCGCAGTTCGTACCAGAAGCTGGTCGCGTTGGCAGGACAGGCGAACCTGAAAGAGACAGGAAACAGCGCTCTGGCGGCCCAGTCGGTATGGGACGCGATGTTCGGGTTGCGTGAGGAGGCCATCACGACAGCGGACCTTGCTCTCAAGAACTCCGACTCACCAAGGGTTGCGGTGGATGGAGCCTTCGCCCACGTGCTCAGCGGAGATGAAGTCAAGGCCAAGAAGATCATGGACGGCGTGGCGGCTGCGCGCCCCTATGACACCTTTGTGCAGAATGTGGAGATGCCGCTGCTGAACTCACTGATCCAGTGCAATCATGACAATCCGGCGCAAGCCATCGACCTCCTGAACACCGCCGTGGTCTATGCTCGTGCCAACACTGGCGTTTTGTACGCGCGCGGTATGGCCTACCTCAAAGCGAATCAAGGGAACGAGGCAGTTCAGGAATTCCAGAAGATTTTAGATCTGCGAGCTGTGTACCCCGCGGATCCGATTATTTCGCTGGCGAGCCTCGGCATCGCACGCGCACAGGCGCAACTGGGAGACAAAGCGAAGAGCCGAATTGCATATCAGGACGTGCTGGCTATCTGGAAGGACGCAGATGCCGACATTCCACTCGTCCAACAGGCGAAGCAAGAGTATTTGAAGGTTCAGTAGAAAAGCAGTCGGCGGTCGTCGGTCGTAGCGCAAAGCCTACGCAGAACTGAATGCCGAGCTATAAACGATTCGCTTAGCCGGCAAACGCATGCTTACTGCAGCTGAACCACGAGAATCTGTCCGTTGGAGTGGTAGCCGCCCCCGGTGGCATTTTTCGCGCCCATCACGGAATCAGGTGGCAGGTAATAGTTCATGCTCTTGACCTTCCCTGTTTTCTGAAGCGTAGCGCCGATGTTGTCGCGCTCGCCATCGACCGCGGGATCGATCTTGTGGGTCACGCTGCCGTTGCGCTGGTCTTTCTCAAAGCCGATGTCGTGCGTGCCCGCGCCAGCCCAGACGTCCTGCCCGTTCCACTGAAAGGGTGCCTTCCAGATGCGGAAGTGATGACGGCTGGCGACCACCGCATACGGCTCGGCCTGTTCGTAGCCGTAGTCCTGAACGCGCCCGAAAAGGTAAAGCTCGCTCATCGGCATCGCGAGGTACGCCTTCTTCTGATAGGTCTCAAGCGCAGCTTTGAGGACGGATTCTTTCACATCGCGATCTGCCACGTGCCAGTCGGCGGCAGTGAGCGCGTCTTGTATCTTCGAGAGGTTGCCGACGATCACGAAGTTCACCATGTCGCCTTGATTCTGGAACTGGTCATTGACGCGGCGCGGCAGCGAGTCGATGTCCTTGCGGAGCTGAGAGTCGAGAGGCGACTTCGAGATTTTCAACTCAGGTGCGGCGGTCGCGGAATTTCCCGTGGCGCCCGCGGTGTCGGTCGTGCTGCCCGAGGTGGCCGACGACGACGTTGTAGCGGCTGGCTTATTCCCCATACCGAACTGTCCAGAAAGCCAGGTCTGAGCCGCGGTGCTGAGCGCGCCTTTGATGTCCTTTACATCTTTCTCGCCATTTTCCGAGGTCGCCTGACCGGCGGCAGGAGCCGGGTTGCTGGTTTTCGAAGCTTCGTTGGCCTTCGGCACCAGCGACTCAGCTGGAGTCGCAGCGGCGGCGGTTCCGTTTTCATTTGTGCCTGACGAAATGTGCACCTTGACCGCAAAGCTTCCCTGGCAGACAGGACTCGTGTCGTTGTTGGCTCCGAGGTAGAGATGTCCCACCTGCGCGACGCGCAGTTGCTGGCTTGCGCCCACTAGCGTCGGCGCACCATTGTCCTGCAGCCGCGCGATCAGTGCTCCCGGCAGAGCGGAAGCGACGGGAAGGTTCTGCGAAGCTCCGGCGGAGGCGACACCTGCTGGATCACATGAGGATCCATTGTGGGGCGTTGCCGAGATCGAAATGACGTCGCCAGCCTGAAGGTCGACGCCGGTATCGGTCCACGGATGTGTGGCCGACACGGTGAACTTGTAGTCCTGGGCAGAAAGCGGCACAGCGAGTACTACCAAGATCATCAGTGAAATGAGCAGACGAATACGTGTGGCGCAGATGAAGCTGGCAACATTTCTCATGATCGAAACCCCGAAATGCCGAACCGCCGGGATCGCGGTCGATGACAATATTATGCAATATTTCGACGGAACCCGACGGCGCTTGCGATCATTCAGCCGCCCCCAGATGAGTGCGCCTCAGATCCGGCAGTCGCGCACTGGGTTCCGCGCTCGCAAGCCACCAAAAGTCTCACGTCGAGCAAAATCCTAGCCACACTTTCCGGTGCCGTGGCAGCCGCGACTCTTCGATGAGCAATTGCCCGGCTCGGCAACATCTCCATCCGGACCGATGCAGGTTTGCGTGTGCATGCACCAGAACAGCCCGTCATTGGAAGCCTGAACATTCGGGTCGTGTTCCGACAAAATGAACTGGCCTTTCCAACGCAACGAGGTGCAAAGATTCGGATGATTGATATCAAAGCGATCCGGCTTGCCAATCATGCGGCACCTCCGGCTTTCAGGATGGCACGTTTGACCGCGACCTGAGCCAGGTGAACTTTGTGCGCATTGCGGCTTAGCGGACGTGCGTTGCTCACCGAGGCTGCGGCCGCTTTCTGCGCGCTTTCTTCGCTGACACTTTGTCCTTTCAATGCGGACTCGGCCTCAGGCGACGGCCATGGAACGGGAGCCACGTGCCCGAGAACCACGCGCGCCGACTGCACCGTCGATCCGTCGGTTTTCAGCGCGACCGCGGCGACGGCAAGCGGCCAGTCGAAGGCGGCTTTCTGCCGAACTTCGTAGTGCGCGACCTTCCAGCCCTCGGCGGGAGGAACAAGAATCTCCGTCACGATTTCGTTCGGGCGCAAATCGTGTTCGCGCTCGTCTTCTGTTTTCGGGATGACGTAGAACTTGGCCAACGGCAACTCGCGTTTGCCTTTTGGTCCCTCCAGGCGAACCGTCGCGTTGTAGGCGATCAGCACGGGAACGATGGTCGACGGGCTGACGAACTTCGCGGGACCGTCGTTGCCAAGAATGGCGTGGTACTGATTCTCGCCATCGGTGACGAGATCCTTCCCCGATTCGTCTTTGGGCAGCAAACCCAAACCGTTGCGGAAGTACCAGCAGCGCGGACGCTGGCAGAGATTTCCCCCGAGCGTTGCCGTGTTGCGGATCTGCGGACTCGCGGCGTCGTCAATCGCCTCGGCGAGCGCGGGATGACTCTTGCGGACCTCGGTATCTTCGGAGAGTTCGGCTAGGGTGGTGAGGGCGCCGATGCGCAGGCCCTGCCCCGATGGCTTCGCGCCGCGGAGATCGGAAATCTCCTTGATGTTGACCAGGCGGCGAGGCGCGACCACGTCTTCTTTCATCAACGCGAGCAGATCGGTTCCACCCGCGATGATTTCCGTCTGTCCCCAGGTTGCGCCCAGCAGGCTGACAGCTTGTTTTGTGTTGGCGGCGCTTACGTATTCGAATGCTCGCATTATGCACCTGCCTTCTGCGAACTCTCATGGAGAGCGGCCAGAACCTTGTCGGGGGTGATCGGCACAAACGGTACGCGGACACCGATGGCATTCGCGACCGCATTCGAGATCGCTGCGCAGGGCGACACCGCGGGCGGCTCGCCAAGGCCGATCACACCGCGCTCGTCGTAACCTTTGCCGGTCATCATGTGAGCTTTGAGTTCGGGAACGTCATTGAGGCCGGCCAGGCGGTAGAACTCCATATCGGCATTCAGCATGAGGCCGGTGGCTGAGTCCATGACCTTTTCTTCGTAGAGAGCGGAACTAATGCCCATGATCATGGCGCCGATCACACTGCTTTCCGCCATCTTGGGATCGATGACGAGCCCGCAGTCCTGCGCCGCAACCATTTTCGTAACTCGGACGATGCCGGTTTCGGTGTCGACTTCCACCTCCGCCATCTGCACTCCGCCCACACCGCTATTGGTGAGATCGGGTTTGTTCTTGCTGGCCGCCTGGTCATTGTGACCGTGGGCGGTGATGGGCGTGGCGCCGATGCGGACACAGGCATCTTTCCAACTAAGGGAGCGGCTATGATCCGAAATCACGCGAACCTGCCCGTCGCGCGCCTCGAGTTCTTCCGGCTTCGCATTGAGGGCCGGGGCGACTTTCGCGAACAACGAATCGCGAGCATCGACCACCGCGCGGCGGGTGGAAGAACTCACGCCGCCCGGGGTCGTGGAACCACCGGATCCTCCCGAAGGCGGATACTGCGTGTCGCCGATGTAGAGCTTAATGTCTTCTACTTTCAGACCGAGCGCGTCGGCAGCGACCACAGCGATGCAGGTTCGGGTTCCGGTGCCGATGTCCTGCGTGCCCATCTTGATATCGACGGAACCATCGGGATGAATCGAGAGATCGCAGTCGCTGGCATGGCCACGCCCGCCCCACGTGTGCATCGACAGGCCGAGTCCTCGGGCGATGTTGCCGGAAACATTCTGCCCGCGCGGCCGCCATTTTTCCTTCCATCCGATCATCTCCGCGGCAATCGGAAATTCGTCGCGATAGACATTCGGTAAGCGCGTGAGTTCGATGTTTTTGAGGAAGAATTCATACGGATCCATGTTGAGCTTGGCGGCGAGATCGTCGAGCGCGCACATGGAGATGACCGCTGCCTGGGGATGATTGGGCGCACGCCAGGCCCGCGCCGGTCCAATGTTGGTGCGGATGGCCGTGTGCTCTTTCTTCTGGTTGGGAATTGAAAAAACGTACGGAATCGGAGGCATGCCTCCGCCACCGGGCCCGCCGGTTCCCCAGGATTGCGATTGCCACGCGACTATGGTGCCGTCTTTCTTTGCTCCAACTTTTACGCGGGCAAATGCCGACGGACGGGCTCCGGCAACTTTCAATTCCGAGTCGCGCTCCTGCATGAAGCGCACTGGCTTGCCTCCGGCCTTCTTCGAAAGTTGCGCGGTAACGATTCCCCAACGATCGGGACCGAACTTGCTGCCAAAGCCACCGCCGACGTGATCCTGGTGCACCCGAACGTTGGCCGCTGGGATCTTCAGCGGTTCGGCCATCTGGCCGGCGATCCCCGAGACGTTTTGCGTCGACATGTGCACGAAGAGATGATCGGCATCCGTCCACTCGGAAGTCGATCCATGGGATTCCATACAGCAATGTGTGATGACGCTGGCGCCGTAGAGGCCCTCAGACACGACTTCCGCATCAGCAAACGCTTTATCGATGTCTCCCACGGTCTGCGTGGCAGCTTTCTGATAGTTCGATTTCGCCGTGCCCGCCGCTTCCGGATGCACTTCCGCCTTCAGAACCGCATCGATGACCGGCTGAGGCACGCCTTCTTCTTTGGCACCCTTTACATCCTCGTCGGTCACCTTGAAGCTGACACCGTACTGCTGAATTTGCGAGACGATCTGGTTTTCGGGAACCTGGTTATCGAGCATGTCTCCGATGTCATCGATGCTGAGAGGGCCCTGGCTCTGGGCTGCGCCTTCGGGCGGCTCGGCGTCGCTAACCAGGTGCGGCAGCTTCTGGTACTTCACTTTGATGACGCGCGCGGCGTCGTCCGCGCTTCCCTCATCCACAGCGGCGACGGCAACCACTTCGTCGCCCGCCCAATGAATGGTCGAGCCGACTTTCTGCACGATCTCGATCGCCTTCACTCCGGGCATTTTCTCGGCGGCACTGATGTCAATGCTTTCAACCTTCGCGTGGGCGTAGGGACAGCGCACCATCTTGCCGAAAAGCATGCCGGGACGCTTCGTGTCGTAGGTGTAGCGGGCCCTGCCTGAGACTTTGTCGGGTGAATCGACGCGCGAGACGCGCTGGCCAATCAGGGTGCGATGTTCGGGATCAGGCCACTGGTAGTCAGGCATGGATTACGCTCCTTTCCGCGCGACCTGCGCGATCGCGGCGCGGATGCCGGCATAGGTTCCGCAACGGCAGACATTGCCGCTTAGTTCGTGACGAAGATCTTCGGGAGTCGGGTCGGGGTGCTTGTCGAGCATTGCCTTGCACGCGACCACAAACCCCGGCGTGCAGAAGCCGCATTGCGAAGCGTCGTTGTCGACGAAGGCTTGCTGAATGGGGTGCAGTTGACCACCTTCCGTTAAGGCCTCGACCGTGACGATCTTCTTGCCTTGCGCTTCGATGGCCAGTACCGAACACGCGTACACAGTTTTGCCATCGAGCAACACCGTGCAGGCACCGCACTCGGCCTTGTCACAGACGCGCTTCGCGCCGGTGATGTCGAGCGAATCGCGTAAGGCGTCGAGCAACGTCACGCGCGGCTCAAGGCTGGCTTTGTAACTCTTGCCGTTGACGTTGAACTCCATGGGCATCTTTCCCGGCCCATAGACTTGAACTTTATCTCCTGCCGCCATGACCACTTGCGGTCCGGCGACGACCGGAACGGCAGCGGCGATCGTCGAGATCTTGAGAAAGTCGCGGCGTGAAACGCCGGAGTGCTCTTCTTCGACTTCTACGACAGTCGAGCTTTGAGATTTCTTATGGATGGAATCGTCGTTGGGCATCCCTATCCTCCGCGTGGCGGACTGGCCGGCGCCACTGCCGGGTTGCGCCTGTCCGCGAGCGGGGTGGACGAGGCCGGGAACTGCGCGTTAGATCGTTATCGGCGAGCGGAAAAACTTAGCGGCGGTCAGAAGTATACAACTTCGACAGGAACGTGTGGGGCGAGCGGCAGAATGAAAGGGTCGGGGAATTTCCCGACCCCAACATAACAATTATGAAAGCAACAGCGCAGGGCTGTTACTTCAGCGTGCGAAGATACTTCACCACGTCGGAGATCTGGTCCTTCGTGAGCTTGCCTTCGTATCCAGGCATCGGTTTCTTGCCTTTTTCAACGACCGCAGTCAAGTCGGCGTCGGACTGCTTCTGCACTTCGTCCGAGCCCAGATCTTTCACCTTCATTGCTTTGCCCATTGCCGTGTCGCCCTTGCCGGCGGCCCCGTGGCAACTCGCACACTTCGATTTGTAGAGGTCGGCGCCGGAATCGGCGGCAAACGTCCACGTGGAAAATACAAATGCAACCGCCAGCACAACCAGCACGGCCCGCAAACGAGTCTTCATACTTTCTTCTCCTGATCAGTCCGAGGGTACACACGAATCCCTCGATAACCCAACACGGCAAGTGCCGTGCCAGACGGACCCTGGTTCGTATGTCCGTGCAGTTTAAGGAATTACCGATTCGGGAATCAAGCGGCGCATTCGTCGTTACGCGTAAAAAAACACGCGTCTCGGGTGAGAACCCGCAACCACGACTCTCGCGGTGATGGCAATTCCGTCGCGCTCTGGCATCAAGTGCTTGAAAAGACGCGAACGCCCGCGTCTTGCGGCACGTTCGAGATTTGGTATCGGGGATGCCTTACCAATATCGAAGTACCGGGGAGTTGTGCTTTGGAACCCACTCTGATGGTGATCGGTCTGAACCACCGGACGGCGCCAGTGGCAGTCCGCGAGCGTTTCTGGATCAGTGAGCCCCGCCGCTACGAGGCGCTCGCACAGTTAACTCAGGGTGAGGGCATCGAAGAGGTCGTGGTACTGGCGACCTGTAACCGCACTGAGTTTTTCCTGTGGGCCAGCGATCCGACGCTCGCGGCGAACTCGGTGCTGCGATTCCTAACGGCCGAATACGGACTCAAGCTCTGCGAGTGGAAGCACTTTTATCGCCTGCTCGATGAAGCCGCCCTCCTCCACATCTTTCGCGTCGCATCGAGCCTGGACTCCATGGTATTGGGCGAGCCGCAGATCGTCTCGCAAATGAAAAATGCCTGGGCGCAGGCACAGAAGACCGGCAGTTCCGGGCGTTTCCTGGACGCGGTCGTGCAAAAAGCGCTCACCGTTTCCAAGCGCGTTCGAAACGAAACGGCCATCGGAAATTCTGCCGTTTCGGTGCCGTACGCGGCGGTCGAACTTGCCAAGCAGATGCTGGGAACTCTTGAAAACAAGAAAGTACTTTTGATGGGAGCGGGAAAGATGAGCGAGCTTTCCGCTCGCTATCTCGTGAACCATGGCGCCAGTTCGGTGTGCGTCATCAATCGGACTTTTGGACACGCGCAGGAGTTGGCAGCCGAACTGGGTGGAAGCGCGGTTCCGTTCGAAGACCGCTGGCTACACCTGGCGGCCGCCGACATCATGATCAGCTCGACTTCCTGCCCCCACTACATCCTCACCCGCGAAGAGGTCGAATCGATCATGGCGGACCGGGACGCCCGTCCGCTGGTACTGGTGGACATCGCCTTGCCGCGCGATATCGATCCGAAGGTGCGCGAAGTGCATGGCGCGTTTCTCTACGACCTCGACGACCTGGAAAGGGTCGTACAACACAACGCGGGCGAGCGGGAAGCCGCCGCGCTTGTAGCTCAAAATATTGTCGAAGAGGAAGCCCTGGGCTTTCGCCGCAAGCTTTTATCCGAGCGGGTCGTGCCCACGATCGTGGCGCTGCGCGCCCGTCTCGACGAGATATGCCGGCAGGAACTGGAGTCCTTCAAGCGTGAGTGCGGGCCGTTTTCCAAGGACCAGGATGCATTGTTCGGGGAGGTTGCAGCACGCATTACTCGTAAGATCGCTGGTTCGCTGGCCCGCGAACTCAAGGAGTCTCCGGAGAAGCAGGAGCAGGAACAGATGACGGCCGCAGTCCAGCGGCTGTTCCACCTGGAATCGCCAGAAAAGGCGACTGCCGACACCACTCACTAGCATTCGGCGCCCTTGATCCGCTCCTAGACGGCGCCTCGAGGGGAGATTCGGTCGGATCTCCCCTTTTTTCTGCTTTCAGCCATCAGCACTCAGCGTTCAGCCCGCGATGGCTGATCCTGTCCCACTCCAGTTTCACGGACTGAACTTGTGCCCGGCTTTCCCTCCGCGTACACTCCGCTGCGAATGGAGGCCATGTCAGAAGACACCAGCATCGGTGGCGCGCGGCATCAGTTTCCTTCCACGCATTGGTCGCTGATCGAAGGCACCCGCAGTGCGCATACGGAGGAACGCCAGCGCGCGCTCGACACTCTCATCCGCGCTTACTGGAAGCCGGTCTACAAGTACATCCGGTTGCATTGGAAGAAGGAGAACGAGCCTGCAAAAGACCTGACCCAGGAGTTCTTCGTTCGTCTCCTCGATAAGGGTCTGCTGGATCGCTTCGACCCGGCCCGCGCGCGGCTGCGTACGTATATCCGAGTTTGTGTTGACGGGCTGGTCATGAATGAGGACAAGGCCGCACACCGGATGAAGCGGGGAGGCGACAGTGTCCTCCTGCCTCTGGACTTCCAATCCGCCGAGGGCGAGTTGATCGGCCTGCCCATCGCCGCAGAGGATGATCCCGAGAAGCTATTCGCGCGCGAGTTCGCACGCAGCGTGTTCGGCATCGCACTGGAAAGGCTGCGGCGCGAATTCGACGAGAAGGATAAGGGTCTGCATTTTGAACTCTTGGAGCTCTACGATATCGAAGAAGGCGGGAAGGAACTGACCTACGAAGAGGTTGCGCGGCGTTTCGCAATCAAGCCAACCGACGTGACGAACTATCTGGCGTATGCGCGGCGCGAATTTCGGCGCATTGTGCTCGAGGAACTGCGGGCCATGACCGCGACCGAAGACGAATTCCGGCGTGAAGCACTGGCGCTGCTTGGAGTACGGCTGTGACGCGGTTCCTGAGTGATTCCGCTCTCGAACGCTTGCGCGAGGCAGCGGACTCGCCGGACCTCACCGGCACCCGCTACCGGCTGGTCGACAAACTCGGTCAGGGCGGCATGGGCGGCGTCTACTGCGTGGAAGATACGGAACTCGAGCGCAGAGTCGCGCTGAAGGTGATCAGCGGGCCGGATCCGGACGGCATAGGTACAGTGCGCCTGCTACAGGAAGCCCGTATCATCGCGAGGCTCGAGCATCCCGGCATCGTACCCGTTCACGATGCGGGCGTGCTTCCCGACGGACGCCCTTACTACACGATGAAGCTTGTCCAGGGAAAACGACTGGATGAGCATGTGGAGTCGGTGGCGAGCTTGTCCGATCGGCTGCGATTGTTCCTGCGCATCTGCGACCCAGTTGCCTTCGCGCACGCGTATGGCGTACTGCATCGCGACCTTAAGCCCGCCAACATCATGATTGGACCGTTTGGCGAGGTCCTGGTGATGGATTGGGGATTGTCGAAGGTCTTCGGGCCTTCTCCGGAGAAGGACGCGCCCATTGATCAGGCTGACGCGGGCCCTTCAACCGAAAATCGATCACTGACAGCGCATGGTAGCGTCGTCGGAACGCCAGGCTATATGTCGCCGGAGCAGACGCGGGGGGACGCTTCATTGGATCAACGGTCGGACATCTACTCACTTGGAGCGATTCTGCAATTCCTGATCTCGACAGGAAATGCGGAGGCTATTGCAAAACCGCTCTCCGCGATTCGGGGCCGGGCGATGGCCGAGGATCCCGAAGCCCGATACCAGACCGTCTCCGAACTCAGCACCGATCTGGCCCACTTTCTGGATGGATTGGCGGTCAGCGCCTACCCTGAGGGCCCCATGGTGCGGGCATGGCGCTGGGTCCTTCGGAATCGCACGTGGATTCTTTTGTTGCTGGCCTACATTCTGACTCGCACCTTGCTGATTTTCTTTCGTCCGCGCTAAAGGATTTGTGCGGCGCGTCAAATAGGACGGCAGAGCGGGCTTTCCCGCTGGAGACGACGCAATGAATAAACCGCTGTTGGGGCTTGTTTTGGGCACGATTCTTGGGGCCTTCGACGGATTGACGGCTTGGTTCACGCCGGCCGTTCGCAACGCATTGTTGGGCATCGTAATCGGTTCGACCATCAAGGGGCTCATCGCCGGCGTGCTGATCGGATTCTTCGCGCGTAAAGTGAACTCGCTTGCCCTAGGTATTCTTTTTGGTCTGGGTGTCGGCCTTCTGCTCGCTTTCGCAGTAGCGGCGATGCAACCCGGTCCCGACCACTACTACTTCGCCATCATGCTTCCCGGAGGAATTGTGGGGACGATTATTGGGTACGCGACGCAGCGATTTGGCGAGCGGCCACAAACCTTGGCCCGCTGAGGCGATCGTGTCCCTCCCGGATGGTTGCGTTTCACAGATCAGCGAACGCTGGAGGGATTGGGCGACGACTGCGGGGATTCTTCTTCGTCGCCGTGCATCAGGCCGAATTTCTTCAGCTTGTAGCGAAGGGCGTCTCGGCTGATGTCGAGAAGCTTTGCTGCCTGGGTCTGGTTGCTGTTCGCCTGGCGCATGGCGAGTTCGACCATCGCTCGCTCAACTTCCTCAAGCGACGTCCCGCCCTCGGGAATGTATAGGCGCGGGAGCAAGCGTCCATTGGGCAGCGCCTGGCCGTTCTCGGGGCCCGCCGTCCGTTCAAACAGGGTACGGCCGCCAGTATCGGCAACGGAGAAGGGCAAGTAGACCGGCCGCAAGACCTGCTCTTCTTCCAGAATCATCGCCCGTTCGATCGTATTCTTGAGTTCACGAACGTTGCCAGGCCAGTTGTGTGTCAGCAGGAGTTTGCGCGTCTCGTCGGAGATTCCGCGAATAGACTTCTTGAACCTGCGGTTGTAGCGGTCGATGAAGAAGTCGACCAGCGGCAGGATGTCTTCCTTGCGCTCGCGCAGCGGAGGAATGAAGATGGCAATGATCGCCAGGCGGTAGTAAAGATCCTGGCGGAATTGCCCGTCGCGTACTGCTTTCTCGAGGTCGCGATTGGACGCGGCAATGACGCGCACGTCCACCTGCATGTCACGCACGCCGCCGACGCGCCGGATCACCTGATCTTCCAGCACCCGCAATAGCTTCGCCTGGAGCAGAGGCGAGAGTTCGCCGATCTCGTCCAGGAACAACGTGCCGCCGTCGGCCATCTCGAACAGGCCTTTTTTCATCTGCTTGGCGTCGGTGAATGCGCCCTTTTCGTGGCCAAAGAGTTCAGCTTCCATCAGTGTTTCAGGGATGGCCGAGCAGTTGATGGCGACAAACGGCTTCTCCGCGCGGACACTCTCGTAATGAATCGCCTTGGCGATCAGGTCCTTGCCGGTTCCGCTTTCCCCTTGAATCAGGATCGTGGTCGCTTCGCTTGCGGCGACCTTTCGCACGAAGTTCATCAACTCGGTCATTTTCCCCGAGATACCGACGACATTGTGATATCCGGCGCGGCGATGCACTTCGCCACGTAGGGATTGGACTTCGGTTCGCAGGCGCGTGGTTTCGAGCGCGTTCTTGATGGTGACGTGGAGTTCCTCGAAATCGAGCGGCTTGCCGACGAAGTCGTACGCGCCGAGCTTCAGGGCAGCTTTCACGTCATCGAGTTGCGGGTCAGCCGTGATCATGATCACGGCGCGAGCGTCACCGTTCTTTTTGAGCTGATCAAGGACTTCGAGTCCGCTAAGGTCGGGCATGCGTACGTCCAGCAAAACGAGATCGGGCGACTCGTGCTGGGCGACCTTCAGGCCCGGCTCGCCGGACTCGGCTTCGACGACGTGGTAGCCCCATTCCTCGCACTTTTGGCGGAGGGACCAACGGACCAGACGCTCGTCGTCGACGATGAGGATTTTCTCTGCCGGCATCCGCCTATAGCTTACTACGTGCGCCGCGAACACCCGAAGCGCAGGTCCACGTGGCAAGTAGTTGAGATTAATCGGAGGTCGACGAAGAGCCTGTGACCGGCTGAAACGGACGGAGACGCCCGTTTGCCGTATGGCCCTTGCTGAAAGGGAGTTAGGAGGCCGCTGCCTTGGCGGCACTCTGTTGAAAAGGCAGGAAAACGCGAAATTCGGTACCAATCCCGATCTCGCTGTCGACTTCGATCCGGCCGTGATGGCCTTCGACGATGCGCCGAGCCAGCGAAAGCCCTAGCCCGGTCCCGTTGCCCTTGGTGGTGTAGAAGGGGCGGAAGATGTTGGGGAGATTTTCCGGGATGATGCCGCGCCCTGTATCGGCGACGGCAATGACCGCTTCCTCGTCCAGACCTGAGAGGGTGACCCGGATTGTGCCTGCTTTTTCGATCGCCTGAACCGCATTCAGCAGCAAATTCAGCAGGACCTGATGCATCTGGTCGCTGTCATGATCCACGTTGGGCAAGCTCGCGTCCTTCTGTAGTTCGATCTTGATGGGCTTGGAGATGACCTGCTGCCGCGCCAGCATCACAGCGTGCTCAACCGTGATGTTCAGATCGCTGGGACGAATTTCTGGGGGATGGGGACGGGCCGTCTGCAGCAGGTCGGTCAGGATTCGATTAATTTGCGCGATTTCCTGGCGAACTTCCTTCAGGACCGCGCGCGCCGGGCTGGTTGTAGGCAGGTCGCGCCCAACGATCTCCATGACCCCGGCGATACCGGCCAGCGGATTGCGGATCTCGTGCGCAAGGCCAGCGGCCATTTCCCCGAGAGTTGCCAGGTGTTCCGCCCGGGACATTTGCGTGCGATGCAGAAGCTCGATTTCCTCGCGGCTCTCGCGGAGCTGCACGACCATGCGGTTGAAGTTTCGACCAAGATCGCCGATCTCGTCGTTGCGCTTGGCGAAGCCGACGCCAACGTTCAGATCGCCCTCGCCCACACGCGCGATTTTTTCCTGCAACTCCACCATCGGGCGTTGGACGAAATACGCCAGAGCCCAGAGGATCACCGCGCAAATCGCGACCGCTCCGCCGCCAGCAACGAACAGCACTTGATGACGTTCGGGGTCGCGCAGGGAAAGGGTCGCCATCAGGAACAAGAGAAGGCCGTTCAGCAGAACGAAAGCAACCGGCAAGACCAGCTTGACCTGCCAGTTCACGCGCATCGAGGAAAGTGTGGCGTTCGCTTCCCGGCGCATTTGGACCACTGGCATCATTGGATCAAACTCCGTGTTCAATTCGAAGTAATTCGCTTACGCATACGCGTGCATGCCGGGCAACAGGTACGTTACACCGAAGAACGTGAACATCACGACGGCAAATCCCAAGATCGCGAAGTACGCGGCGCGGCGGCCTCGCCAGCCCCGCGTAATTCGCATATGAAGGTAGCCGGCGTACACCAGCCAGGTGATCGCGGCCCAGGTTTCCTTTGGATCCCAACTCCAATAAGAGCCCCAGGTGCGGTTGGCCCAATACGCGCCGGCTGCAATCATCAGGGTGAGCAGCGGGAAAGCAATACAGATTGTTTTGTACGTGATTCGGTCCAGATTGTCCGCGGTGGGAAGAAGCCGCTCGAGATCCGCACGCCGCCAGAGCAGCAGCAGGTAAAGCAGCGAGTTAAAGATCCCGCCAACCAGGCCCGACAGTATGAACGGACTCGCCGCCAGGCTGGTGGCGTAGAGTCCTTCCGCATCGAGCGAAGAGTACAGACCGCTGCTCGCGCGAAGCAGGAACACCGCAAGCGCGAGAACCTGCAGCAGGATGCTGACAAAAACCGCGCGATTGGCGACCGTGTAGAACGATTCGTCTTTCTTCACGCGGCCGATGAGATACAGGATGAATGGAGCCGCGACGACCAGCAGAACCAGCAACATCAGCCAGCCGAGGTCCGGAATCACCACGAACAAGCGCACACCCTTTTGCACGAAGACTTCCGCTTTGTCCTGTGCATTCCAGGCGATCAGGCTGAGGCCGCCCCACTTTTCGAAGCGGGTGAGGATGCCTGCGTATACGCCGACGGTGAACAGGCTGGTCGCGGCCAGGAACGTTTCGGTCTTCATCTTGTCCTGGATCAGGAACACCATGGCCAGTGCGAAACTTAAGGCGCAGGCGGCGTAAGCAAGCATCGCCAACGTGACGTGCACGTGCAGCCAGGTGGATTGGAGCGCTGGAACCAGGGGATGCACATCCGTCCGCAACAACTGCATCAGTACGACGCCCACGATCGCAACCGGCATGGTCACGGTGCCGATCACTTTCACCTGGAATTTCTTTTCGGCGACGATCGTCAGCACCGCGAGCGTCCACACGAAGCTGAGCAGCATTTCATAGATGCTGGCGAAGGGCGGATGCCCTGCCTCATACCAGCGATGCGCCACGGCGCCGGTGTTGGCGGCGAGTCCGGCCCAGGTCGCAATCGAGGCAAAGCGAACGTACGAATCGGTGCCGGTCACGCCGAAACCCAGATACAGCGCCCCAGCCCCCGCGTAGAAGATCAGCGCTGCATAAAGCAAGTTGGATTCATTCAGCAGGTTGCCGCTCTTGACGACATTCAGAAACGCCATGAACAGCAGGAATGCGATCCCCAATCCCACCACGACGATCAGCGTGTTGCCGGTCGTTGCTGGTTGCTGTTCGACGCGTGCGCGAGCCATGATTTTCTCCTCCATCAGTTTTTCTCAGGCGAGCGAAGCCACTTGCGCCTGAACGCCGCTGCCGGTTTCATTTCCTTCAGTTCTGACTTGATCTTCTCGGTGAGGTCCTGGAAGCGCTGCTCAAAAGCATCGCGATTGCGATTCACCGTGCCGCCGACCCAGAGAACCAGATTTCCTTTTTCGTCGCGCACGGGCACCGCCCAGAAGCGCGTGTGCGCAATGTAGAAAACGAATGCAAGGCCAACACACATCAGGACGACACCGGCCCAAACGCCCCATTGGCCGGGTTCATGCGAGATCTCGAGGCCTGTGTAATAGCCCATCTTGAGGTCTTCCACCGTGAACTGATAGGGCGATTGCTCGTTTTCGGCGAAACCTTCGAGCGGAGGCAGCCAGAAGTTGACCTGCTTGCCGCTCTTCTTTGAGGTCACGATGAAGTGCGCGGCTGGATTCTCGACTTCGGTGGATCGCATGTACACCTGGTTGTCGCGTACAACGTAATCGGGAATGAATTCCGCGAGTTTGACGTCCGTGTCGGCATCGACAGCCACCGTCTGGTCCAGCGACAGCGAGAGATCTTTCTTCTCCCCCGCAAGTGAGGACGCGTTCACTACCAACTTGTCGAGCTTTCCAGTCGGTCCGTAGCTGGCCTGGTAGACGCGAACTCCGCCGTAAACCAGCGGATCGTTCACCACGATTTCTTTCTTCTGCACGTCGCGTCCGTTCTCAACCACGACGAGTTGCGACCACCATTTTTTCGGCGTGCCGTCTTTGTAGTTTTCCTGGCCGGCGCCGTCGCAGCGGATCGCGAACGACAGGTTCTTTTGTTTCCCGTCGCGCAATCCGACGATGCTCGTTTCCTGGCCCCGCGTGAGCGAGACATAGCCGCGCCAACCCCACAGCGCATCGATGATGCCGCCGAGGAAGATCAGAAGCAGGCTCGCGTGCACGATGTAGACGGCCACCTCAGAGATCCGGTTCCGTTCCGCAAAGATCGAGAGGCGGTCGCTACCGACGACACGCTCCGGCTTGAATCCCATGCCGTGCAGGCTTCGCTCCGCGGCGACAAGACCCGTTTCCTCGTCGGGAATCGGAATCTGTATTTGGGTGGGGAGGGCGCGCCGGAAGGGGCGATCGGGAGACTTATACGGGCGGGCGAAATAACGCCATGCGTTCGGGAAACGATCAATCGAGGCGGCGACGATGCTGAGGCTGACCAGGATGAGCAAAGCCACGAACCACCAGGCGTGAAAGACATCGGTGAGTCCGAGCTTGTCGAGCAAGCTCAACATCTGCGGCGAGTATGCACGCTGCATCTCGTCGGCTTCGGTGACGGGCCGTTGGAGAACGAGGGTGCCGACGGCCGACAAGATCACGACGATGATTAAGAGAACTACTCCGGTCTTGATGGAACTCAGGCTCTGCCAAACCTTGCGACGGATCGTGCTGGAAGCCGCAGCCATATGTCTCCCTTTCTCCGATCTGCAGGGAGCAACTGCAACGCCATCTGGTGCGATGCAAGAACGACGTTTCTTTTCTTGAAGTTGCTCACGCCCCACGCAACAACGACCACCCTGCAATGGGCCAAATCCCTCAGAACAAAAGGGCCAGGCCGAGATTTCACGCAATAAAAATGGTGTGAGGCGGGTCACAGGCCCGCGTGACGCGATTTCATGCCTTCGTGGGCCTTCCTTCGTTACTTGGGTCATTTCACCAACGGCGCTGCGGGAGAAGTCTCAACCAATCCGCCATGGCTTTGGCGGTTGGCTTGGAAGGCCGTACCCCTCTCGAGGCCTAAAACGCGGAACCGCAACAACTTGCAAGAAACCGCCGGGCCCGGCCGGATTGCGGCGAGCCTCGTGCATGATTGCTAGCGGAGGCATCCGGAAAGTGGTGTTGCAAGCTGACAATCGCAACTCGAACGCGACACGGTTACTCCAACTGTTGCTCGCGATATTGGTTTGTGCGTTTCCCCTGTTTGCGGGCACTCATCCTGTTCCGCTCGACAAGAACACCGACTCGGCGAAGTGCTTGGAATGTCATGCGGAAAAAGGCAAAGGCAAGGCCGTCCATTCAGCGATCGCGATGGGCTGCACGAGTTGCCACGAGATCCGCGTCAACAAAGACATCACGCGGGTTAAGCTGATCACGACCACTCCGTCCAGTTTGTGCCTGACCTGCCATGCGGATAAAAACGCTGCGGACCTCAAGGGCACGGTGCATAGCCCGGCGGTGCGCGATTGCGTGAAGTGTCATGATCCGCACGCATCGGACAACAAGAATCAGCTCCTGAAGGCAACTTCCGGTGATCAGAAAGAGAACCTGTGCCTCAGTTGCCACAATATCGGGGTTAACGTTCCTGAGAAGGGCAGCCGTCATCCAGCTCTCGATATGGGCTGCGAGACCTGCCACGTGACACACAAGACCGGCGAGAAGGGCAAGGAAGAATTCGACTTCCACTTAACGAAAGCCGCCCCCGCCTTGTGTCTCGACTGCCACGATGCGAAGGACGCCGGACTTCAGAAGGCTCACAATGATCAGCCTTTTGCGGGCACGAACTGCATCCAGTGCCACGATCCGCACCAGTCAGCGAAACCCAAGTTGCTGCAGAAGTTCACGCATGCGCCGTTCGCCGACAAGACGTGCGAGGTCTGCCACGCTCCGGCCAAGGATGGAAAAGTCGTCCTCACCAACGCAGATACGAAGGCATTGTGCATTACATGCCATGCCGATCAGGCGGAGAAGATCGAAAAAGCGAAGGTGCAGCATCCGGGCGCGCAGGGCGACTGTGTTGCCTGCCATAACCCGCATGCCGGCAGTTCTCCTGGATTCCTGCAACCGGACCCGGTAAGCGCATGCCTCACCTGCCACGCAGACCAGGCGGATCAGTTCAAGAAAGCGCACCTCCACCAGCCCGCGTTCCGCGAAGGATGCGCCGTTTGTCACGAGCCGCATGGCGGGGACAACCAGCATCTGTTGCGGACACAGAAGGCGGACGGCGTTTGCCTCGAGTGCCATGGGCCGGATTCACAACCGAAGAAGCTCGAAGCCGAGCACGTGATCACGATCTTCAACGGCGCGGTGAAGCTGCCCGAAGATTATTTCTCGAAGAACAAGGTACCGGTGCTGCCGCTGAGATACGGACGCGGTCACCCGATTGATGGACATCCAGTAGCAAACGTGATGGATCCCACGAACATCACCAAGGTTCAGGCCGAGATCAGCTGCCTGTCGTGCCATCAGCCGCACGCGTCGGGGCAACCCGACCTTCTGGCTAAGGATCAGGTCAACAATCTGGCATTCTGCTCCAGCTGCCACAAGGATTTGACGAAGCGCTAGTCACGAAGAGGGGTTATGAGTGCAATGTCCAATTCGAGAGCAAGCTCGATTCGGGGAAACATGAGATGGCTTGCAGCATTGATGCTGGCGGGCCTCACGCTCTTCGCACCTCTGTCGGCCGTTGCCGGGAAGAAGAAAAAGGCAGGCGCGCCGAAGACGATTCCAGTCGTCGATTACTCAAACATAGTGTGGCCGAATCCTCCGGCGATCGCGCGTATTCGCTATCAGTCGTTTTATGCGGCGCAAAAGCTGTCGCAGGTTGACACCGCACCGAACGCGAAACAAAAGTGGATGGATCGGCTTGCGGGCACGCAGCCAGCCAGTGACAGCGGGAAGGTTTTCTTCCAGCTGGCCGAGCCGTACGGAATGGCCGTGGATTCTCGCGGCAGTCTCTATGTAGCCGATCAGAAGGTTGGCGCGATTTTCATCTTCAACACGGAAACGCGCGAGGTCGAGCTGATTAAGAACAAGACGCATGCGCATTTCGTGCGCATCATCGGGCTGGTCATGGACGACAATGACCGGCTCTTCGTTTCAGATCCGGGCCTGCATCACATCCTGATTTTCAATTCGGCTCACAAAGCAGAAGATGTCATCACGGACGGGCTAGTGAGTCCGGGAGCGATGGCGATCGACCGCGAAAACCGACAACTCTACGTCTCCGACATCGACTTGGACCAGGTGCTGGTATACGACGCCGATTCGCTGAAGCTGATCCGCAAGATTGGAACGACGGGCCACAACCACGAGCTGATGACGCCGGGCGATTTCGCGAAGCCCACGGGTCTGGCTGTGGACTCGGATGGCAATCTCTATGTTGCCGACACCCTGAACAATCGCATCGAGGTCTTCGATGCGGATGGAAAGTTCATCAGTACATTCGGCAAGGCAGGCGACGGCCCTGGCTATTTCGGGCGTCCCAAGGGCGTGGCAATCGACAGCGACGATCACATTTGGGTCGCCGATGGCATGCAGGATCGCGTGCAGGTGTTCAACAAGGAAGCGCAGCTTCTGATTGCGTTTGGCGGGCACGGGCTGCTCCCCGGACAGTTCCAGGGTCTCGTTGGCATTACGACCGACAAGAACAATCGCGTGTTCACTTCCGAGTTATTCCCCGGCCGCGTGCAGCAATTTCGTTATGTGACCGACTCCGAAGCCGATCAATTGCGCAAAGAGCGCGAGGAGTTACGCATCCAGAAAGCTGCAGCTGCAAAGGACAGCGCGCCGGCGACGGCCTCTGCGACAGACGCAAGTCCAAAGAAATAAGTGTGGAGTTCATAGTCTGACTTTGCCTGTTCGAATGAACGCCTTCTGCGGGAGGCGTTCTCCCTTATGGTGCAGTTCCATTTCGGTCCCGCACTGTTGCGTCTTGCATCACCACAGAATCAAGTGGGGGATTTAACCAATCCAAACTTTGGACTGGTTGTTTTCCCCCAACTTAGCGCCCTTCCCCAATTTGGCACCATTCCCGACCTCACGCGGAAACCCAAGAATCAACAGCGTTTAAGTAAGTATTCGCCAGCGGATGGCGGAGTCAGGTTTTCGGACAGAGAGTTGCACTTATGGGGACCGAGGGGCGGCTGCGAGGAGCGCCCAGGCGCAAGTCACAGTCCATGGGCCTAAGCCTCTGAGGATTTTTGTAACGCGTTGCATACATCATGGAGGTTTTAATTTTTATGAAGAGAACGATCTTAGTTGTAATGTTCGTCCTCGCAGTCGCCGGTTTGATGTTGGCGCAAACCGCATCGTCGCCAGTCGACGTGCTGGGCGCGCATAACAACAACGGCCGCGGTTGCGCGGGTTGTCACCAGCCACACAGCGGCGCGTTCGGCTCTGGCCAAAAGGGCGCGGCTGACTCGGGCAGTTATGCCCTGTGGGGACAGGACGCAAGCCCACTGTACGGCAAGACGATCGCATTCGGTGACGGCGGAACCTATACCGAAGTTCTGCCTACCACCATCGCGACCGGAAGCCAGGAAGTCGGCGGCATCCTGCTCTGCCTCAGCTGCCACGACGGAAACGTCACCGCGAAGAACATGATGGCGAACCAGTCGTATGAGCAGCGCATTGGCTTGCTCACGAACACCGCCTATGGAAGCAATCCGATTCCGACTCTGCTCGGAAACGACGGCACCTCGGCCGGCAACTACACGAACGATCACCCGGTCGGACAGAATGCGAATATCAGTGCCAGTACCGCCAACGGCTTGGTATGGTCGGGAACCGCCTTCTCAGTAACCGCGGGCTCCAACTATGCGAAGTTCGTGGCCAACTATGGCTGGCCGGCCCTGGCTCCTGGAAAGTGGTCGAGCCCGTATGGCGTCACGGCAGGCGGGAAAGCCTACGTGCTCTGCACCACCTGCCACAACCAGCACGTGATGACGGTTTATACCTCGTCAACGGCTAGCCCGATCGCCGGCGACGGCGGCGGCAAGTACTACCAGACCTACTTCTTCGTCAATGGTCCGTACAACCCGAACATCAACAACGTGACCAACCACAACGCGCCCTCGACGACGCAGTTCTGCCGTCAGTGCCACTTTGGTGAGGCGAACGAAGCCAACAATACGTTCAACATCCCGACAGTCTTCCAGTAAGACGCACGGTGATTTAACAGGGGAGAGATTGTCTCTCCCCTTTTTTTTGAAAACAGCAAGCGAGGCAAGATATGAAGCACACACTTCCAATCAGCGTTCTGCTCGCGGTGACCCTCTCAGCGGCGTCGGCCCAGATGGCCTCGCATGCTCCCACGGCCGCACCCAACGCACCGGCCCAAGTGGCGACGCCTCAAGTCAGCGACAAGCCGGTGGCGCGGGTTAATGGGGCGGTGCTGACCGATCGTGACTTGTTGCGCGAAATGTATGCGATCTTCCCGTACGCGCAACAACATAACGGGTTCCCGAAAGCGCAGGAAGCGACAATCCGGCAGGGCGCGCTGGAAATGATCATCTTCGAAGAGCTCCTGTATCAGGAGGCAGAGCGGCGCAAACTAAACGTGCCGTCCGAGACCTTACGCCGCCAGGCGGGCGAGTTCCGGAAGCAGTTCCCCAGTCCCGATCAATACCAGCAGTACCTGCAAGCCGAAATGCACGGCTCCGAGCAGCAGCTGCAGCAACAGATTCGTCGTTCCCTGCTGATCGAGCAGGTACTGAAGAGCGATGTGGAATCGAAGGCGGCCGTGACGGCGGCGGAAGTTCGCGCTTACTACGAGAAAAATCCGACACGATTCCAGCAGGCCGAAACCTTCACGTTCCAGAGCATTTCGATCGTGCCTCCGCTGAAACCCACCGCCGAGCAGGCGAAAGAAGCACAGAAAAAAGCCGAAGATACCTTGCGGCAGGCGAAGGCAACGAAAAGCTATCAGGATTTTGGATTGCTCGCCGAGAAGTTCTCGGAAGATGACTTCCGCGTGAACATGGGCGACCACAAGACCGTTAGCCGTGACAAGCTGCCTCCGCAGGTGCTCAAGGCTCTTGCGGCGATTCAACCAGGGCAGATTACCGCTCTGATCCAGATCGAAAGTGCGTACACGATCATTCGCTTGAACGCGCACACAGTCGGACGGAAGCAGAGACTTGAAGAAGTTCAGAATGATCTGAAGGTCGAATTGCAGAAATCGAAATACGAAAAGCTGCGCTCGGGGCTGGCGAAGCAACTGCGCGCAAAAGCAAAGATCGAGGTGGGATAGAGAGTCGGGTCCACCTCAGGGTGGAGAGAACAATGGCGTACTTTCAGGCGCGGCTCAGCCGCGCCTTTTTTGTCTCGGGCCAGCACGGGTTTTCCCGCGGTGACTATTGAGTTATTCAACCCTCGGGCGCGTGATATGCCGCACTGCCGGGCTGTCAGTTATGAACAGCAGGCCGCGAGATTCAAACAAACGGCGCTTTTTCAGACAGTTGCAGACCATGTGGGATCTCCCCTTTTGGCAATCGTTGTGCCTTGTAAAGCCGTAGGCGCAAGTGGGCCCTGACCTCTGGCTGAAAGGCAGTCTTACCATGAAGTGGAAGAATCGCATGCTCGGCCTCGCGGTTCTGGCGCTGGCACAGCAAGCCTCCGCACAACTGCAGGTCGGAGATAACACAAAGCTGAACGCAGGGGCGCTCCTGACGCTCGGTTACACAGGAGACTACGGCGATGCAATCCCATCGAGCCACGGACTGGATGTGGGAATTGATGGGAAGTTTTCCGGTTATTACTACAATCCTAGTTTCTTATCGTTCGAAGCAACGCCGTACTACAACCAATCGCGTGCCAACTCCGCCTCCCAATCGCTGACGGGAGCGAGTGGCATCATCGGAAGCGCCAATTTCTTTAGCGGAAGTAAGTTCCCCGGATCAGTCACGTACCACTACGACGCCAACAGCACAGGAACGTTCGGACTGGTCGGACAACCGAACTTCACGACGTACGGACGCGGCCAGGGATTCGGGATCAACTGGAGTGCATTGCTGCCCAATCTGCCGACGTTATCCGTCGGCTACTCGCAGGGTGGCGGACACAGCACGGTTTACGGGACGACGAACGAAGCCAACTCCAACACGCGTTTGCTCAGCTTGCGCTCGACCTACGAGATAGAGGGCTTCCGGCTGAACGGTTTTTACAATCACACGACAGTCGACTCCAAGTTCCCAGAATTTCTAGCCGGTCAGCAGGAGGCCTTGCAGGATTCAACTGGGCAAGATGTCGGAGCAAGCGCGCAACACAGTTTGCCGTTTCACGGACTGTTCAACATTACTTACGACCACGCCTCCGCAGACAGCAACTTCTCATCAACTCAGTCCCAGCACAATGCCACAAATTACACCACCAACAACGAAAACATGTCGGCAACGTTCCACCCCAGCCAGAAGCTCAGCTTCAACGTCATGCAGAACTATACCGACAACCTGACGGGAGACCTGACGCAGAACCTCACGACCAATGGAACGATTGTTCCGGGCATAAACCTCGGTTCAGGATCGCACTCTTCTACCGTTGGCGGCGGAACTGGATACCAGTTCACGAATTACATCTCGGCACAAGCCCAAGCCACCTACTACGACCAAACCTACTTCGGCAAAACCTACACAGGCTCGTACTTGAGTGGAACGGTGAACTACAACCGGCGTCTGTTCGATATGTTCACCTTCTCGGCGACGGTGATCGACAGTTCCAACGGGCAGGGAAACAATGCCGTGGGGTTCATGGGAAATGTGAACTTCTTCCGGAATTTCAAGGGATGGCAGATAGCCGGAGCGTTCAGTTACGCGCAGAATGTTCAGACGCTGCTGGTGACGTATACAACGTCTTATTACAACTACAGCGGCAATGTGCGGCGCCGCATTTTTAATGGTGTCAACTGGACTGCAGCTTTCAACGGAACGCACAGCGGCCTTAACAATTACGCAGGCACGACCAACCGCAGTGAGACATACTCCACGTCGCTCAGCATGCGCAAGATGGCGATCAACGGGATTTACACGAACTCGAGCGGGGTTTCCTTGCTGGGCATCGGCGGACTGGTTACGCCGCCACCGACTCCAGGTCTGATGGATTTCATTTTCTTCGGCGGTACAAGCTACGGCGGAGGCGCCGCGCTCACACCGATCCGCAAGCTGACCATTTCTGCGAATTTCAGCCGAGCGATCAGCAACACGATCGGCAGCACGTTCTCGCATAACAACACCGAGATCATCAACTCGCAACTCCAATATCGCCTGCGCAAGATCGGCCTGCAGGCGGGCTACACCCGATTCACTCAGGGAATCAGCGCAGTCGGCACACCAGCAAACACGACGTCGTTTTTCGTCGGGGTTACACGATGGTTCGACATTTTCTAAGCGGCCGCTCGAGATCGCTGCTGTGTGTCGCGCTTGCGGCATTTGTACTGGCGCTCGCTTTGGTATCCCCGGCGGCGGCATCGAAAAAATCCAAGGGCACAATCGCGCAGCCTCCTCCGCCCGATCTTCTCCTGGACGGCGGACGGAAACTGGCTTTCGAGCGCACTGTCAGCCTTGAGCGCGAGGTGAAGCCCAAGCGCAGCTTCTGGACGAAGGTGGTTGACGCCATCGCCGGCGAACCAGACTTCCACTACCTGGTCAGCCCATATAGCGTCGCTACCGATTCGCACGGCCGCATCCTGGTGACAGACACCGGGGCTGCAGGCCTGCACATCTTTGATTTCGCCCAGCAGAAATACAAGTTCGTTTCGCGGCGGGACACCGGGAAAGATCCCATGCTGACGCCGCAATGCGTCACCGTCGATGCGCAGGACAACATCTACGTCACCGACTCGCAGGTGGGAAAGATTTTCGTCTTCGACGCAAACGGTAAGTTTCGGCGGGCGATCGGAAGCCTGAAAGGCGGCGAAGGCTACTTCAAACGGCCGACGGGCATTGCGGTGGATTCGGCCGCACAACGAATTTACGTCACCGACACGCTGCGCAACCAGATCTTCATGATGGACATGCAAGGCAGCGTGCTGCAGAGAATCGGGAAACTGGGCACCGGCGAGGGAGAGTTCAATTACCCGACGGAGTTGCGACTCAATGGCCAGGACCTCATCGTCGTCGACGCCATGAATTTCCGCGTGCAGGTGCTCGATCGCTCGGGCACGTTCCGCTATGCCATCGGCAAGGTTGGCGATGGCGCCGGATCGATATTTCGCCCGAAAGGAATCGGCATCGACTCCGAAGGCCACCTGTACGTGGTCGATGGGCAGTGGGGGATGGTGCAAGTGTTCGATCAGCAGGGACAACTGCTTTATTACTTCGGGCAGCGCGGGACGGGTGCGGGTGAGTTTCAACTGCCGACCGGCCTGGTCATCGACAGCAAAGATCGCATTTACGTCGTGGATTCGTTCAACCGTCGCGTCCAGGTGTTTCAGTACTACGCGCTCGCCCAAGCGGGAGACAGGGGGAAACAATGAAGAAGGTCCTGTCTTTGATTGGCCTGGTGATCTTTTTGCAGGTCGCGACCATCGCACAGGTAAATGGCGACGTGCTCGGGATGCACAACCTGTCGCCTGGCAGCGGCGCGACGGTGACGTCGCAGGGGAGTCTGGGCTGCACGTTCTGTCACGCACCCCACAGCGGGTTGGGCGGTGTAACGCCATTGTGGAACCAGAAGCTTTCGCAACAGACGTATACGCCCTATAACAGCTCAACGTATCACCAGCAGGGAAATACCCAGCCTACGCTGGGAGTCACGAGCAGCCTCTGCCTGAGCTGCCACGATGGGACGGTCGCCGTAGGCCAGTCCGCCGCGTACGGGCCTCTGCCGGTGACCGGGACTCTCAAGAGCGCCGATTCTTTCGGGACGACGCTCACCGGATCGCATCCTTTTAGCCTGGTCACGCCGCTGAAGGATGCTCCCAGCCTGCAGGCATCTCTGGTCGCGCAAGGAAAGACCGCAGATCCGACGGGTGCGGTGAAGTTGGTGAACGGAAGCGTTGAGTGCACGAGCTGTCACGATCCGCACGTGCAGAATATCGACCGCATCGCGCAGAACTTCCTGGTTCGCGACAGCTCAAATGCGCAGATGTGCCTTGCCTGCCACGATCCGAATCGAGTGGTGCAGGGGCAGGTCAATCCGCTGGCGGGTTGGGCGAACAACATCCACGTGACCGCGACGAACGGTGTGTCGCCAGATGCGCACGTCGGTTCGTATTTGACGGTGGGAGTCAACGCGTGCTCGTCCTGCCATATGTCGCACCAGGCAGTCTCGCCGGCGCGCTTGCTGCGGCCAGCTACTCCCACCTCAGCAGCGACCGATGTGAGTACACAAGATTGCATGACGTGCCATAACGGTGGCACGTATGTGACCCCCGCCGCTCCAAACGTGATGGCAGAAATTTCAGGAGCAGCGAAGGTGGGCCATCCACTGCCTTCCGGAAACAACTTTCATGACACCAGCGAAGCCACCGTACTCAACAACAACCGGCACGCAACGTGCGTCGATTGCCATAACGCGCACGCTTCGAACCAGGTGACTTCTTTCGCTGCACCGCCTTTGATCAGGCCATCACAAAATGGGGCGACGGGCGTCAACGCCGCCGATGGCGTAACGGCGTTAGTCCCGGCGATCAATCAATACGAGACGTGCCTGCGGTGTCATGGCACGAGTGTCGGCAAGCAGCGTTTGATTACCTACGGATATGCTCCAACGCGGGTGGTCTCGGCGGCAGATGCGTTGAACATCATTCCTGAGTTTGCGGCGACGGCAACCTCGAGCCATCCCGTCACGCACGACCGGACGAGCCCGCTCCCGCAACCGAGCCTGCTGGTGAACATGCTCAACCAGAACGGCACACCATCAGCGAGGGCTGTCGGAACTCGTATCTTCTGTACCGATTGCCACAATAGCGACGACAATCGCGAGTTTGGCGGGACCGGTGCGAATGGCCCACATGGGTCCGTTTATCCGCACATTCTGGAGCGCAATTATCAATTCAGCCAGGCGGCCACCCCGGGCGGCACCGTGTCGAATCTGTTCCCGAATCCTGATTTGAGTGTGACGGGACCGTATGCACTGTGCGCAAAGTGCCATGATCTGACACAGATTCTCGCCAACACGAGTTTCTCGAAACACAGTTTGCACGTGGGGCAAGAAGGTTTCAGCTGTTCCGTTTGCCACACGTCGCATGGAATGGGTGCGGTCTCGCCGAATATCAGCGGCGAGCGCATGGTGAACTTCGACGCGAACGTGGTTGGCCAGAATGGCAGCACGCCAATCTCGTACAACCGCGCTTCGCAGACTTGCACATTGACCTGTCACGGGGTCGCCCACAGCGCCTCAGGTGTGGGCAACGTGGTGGCGGGAACCGGCCAAACCAAGAAGTAAACGTGCGGCCGCGTGAAAGGGATCTGAATTCTGAAATTTCTCCAGGCGCGACGAGACCCGCATCCGGAACGGGGACCACGCGTTGAGGGAACCGTCGGGGCTGGATGCTCGACGATCGGATGCTGCGGTTAGGCCCACAGCATCAGGTCGAATCCAGCCCTGTATCGCGAGCGAAGAAAGACGCGGGGTTGGATCGTAGGTTCCGAGGATGGCGGAAACGACTGAAACAACGAAGCGGCCGCGCGGGGCAGCCTTTTGGGTTCCACGGATCGCCGCTGCTCTGTTGGGCCCGGTGGTGCTGCTGGCCTTAGTCGAGGGAGCGCTGCGACTGGCGGGAGTCGGCTACTCGACCGAACTTACCGTGCCGTGTACGCTACAGGGCCGTCCGGCGGCTTGTTACAACCTCTTTTTCCCTGCCCCGTTTTTTCCTCCCGGCATGATCAAGACGCCGCAGGCGTACGCCATTCCTGCTGACAAGCCGAAGAGGACTTACAGAATTTTTGTGCTGGGCGAATCGGCCGCCATGGGCGATCCCGATCCGGCATACGCATTCAGCCGTTACCTCGAGGTGATGCTGCGCGAGCGTTACCCCGCGATGAAATTCGAGGTGGTGAACACAGGCAGCGTGGCCATCAACTCCCACGTGCTGCTGCCGATCGCCGAGGGCCTCGCAAAACAGAAGCCGGACCTCTTCATTATTTATTCGGGCAATAACGAAGTCGTGGGCCCCTATGGTCCGGGCACGGCATTGACGTCGTCGAGCATGAGCCTGCCGGTGATCCGCGCCAGCATCTTCGTGCATTCCACCCGGATCGGCCAGCTACTGACCCAGGTTGGCGAGCAGAAGAAAGAATGGCGCGGGATGGAGATGTTCCTCGACAAGCAGGTGCGCGCCAGTTCGCCGCTCATGAAGTACTCGTACGAAAACTTCGAACGCAACTTGCGCGATACGGTGGCTGCGGCTCGCGCGTCGGGTGCCAGGGTAATCGTCAGCACAGTGGCAACGAACTTGAAAGATTGTGCGCCCTTCGCTTCGCTTCATCGTGAAGGGCTGGGTGAAGATGCGTTGCGATCGTGGACGCAATTGGTGCAGCAGGGAGCGGCCCTCGAAGGTGCGCGCTCCTATGACGAGGCGCTCCAGCGGTATCAGGCTGCCTTGCAGATTGATAACGCGTACGCAGAACTGGAATTCCGCATCGCACGAGTGGAATGGAACAAAGGCGACTACGCCGCTGCGAAAGCGCACTTCGCGCGCGCGTGCGACCTCGACACGTTGCGCTTTCGGGCGGACAGCAAGATGAATGACATCAACCGCTCGGTGGCGTCATCTGCGGCAGCAGAACTGGTGGACGCGGACGCGATCTTCTCCGATCAGACCCCAAACGGCGTCACGGGCAGCGAACTCGTCTACGAGCACGTTCACATGACTCCGCTGGGCAACTACACGCTGGCCCGCGCGATGTTCCGGCAGATCGCCAGCAAGCTTCCGCTCGAGAACGGGCAACCGTTGCAGGACGGGGACATTCCGTCCGAGGCAGAGTGCGAGCGCGTGCTGGCTTTCACGAATCACGACCAGATGCGCATCGCGGCGGAAATGCTGCAGCGTTTGCAGCGCCCGCCCTTCACCAATCAACTCAATCATTCTGATCAGATCCTGCGGCTGGCAATCAAGGCACAAGACCCGGATGAGAATCCGTCGGAAACAACCGGAGAGTATCAGTGGGCGATCGCGCAGAAGCCGGATGATCGAATTCTGCACTACAACTACGGTCTCTTCCTGTTTGTTTACAATCCCGCGGCAGGAGCTCAGGAGTTGCGGTTGTCGCGGCCATGGGACGGGTTTCCCGTGTTTACGCCCGACGGCACGCCCCTGGACTGAGTCTTAAAAGTTGCCGTACATGAATTGGGCAGTGCTGGTACCGCGGGTGAGTGTCACAATCAGAACGAAAAACAGTGCCACGGTATAGAGAGGCGGGAGCCAGTACCAGCGCCAACGAGCGGCCAGAGAGGTGAGACCCGCGCTCGCGTTTTCAGCAGAGGCGTCTTCCCCCGTGCCATCGAGCGCATGGGCCGCCACCAAAACAATAGCGTAGCCGAGCGAGAATCCTGCCACCAGCAGATAAAGACTCCCGCTCAGAAAATGAGCGCTGTAGGTTGCGGGCCAGACCAGCGCTGACAGCATAGTGCCAACTTCGGTGACGGAGTTCGCGCGGAAGAAGATCCAGCCTATGCTCACGAGGGCGATAGTCACGAGCCACGAGAGCGGCGTCCACCAAGTAGAACCTGGCTCCCAATCGAATCTGCGCTGTGCCTGTTGTATCTGGCGATGTGCGACCAGCAAGAGTCCGTGATAGGCGCCCCAAAGCAAGAAAAGGATCGTTGCTTTGTGCCACAGGCCAAAGAGGACCATGGAGATGACGAGGGCCAGGTTGCGCCACCAGATTTCACGTCGAAGCGTGGCCAATGGCAGAAACACGTAGTCGCGAATCCAGAAGGAAAGCGACATGTGCCAGCGCGTCCAGAAGATCGATGGCGTGGTCGACTGAAATGGCCGGGCAAAGTTCTCGGGCACGACCAATCCAAGGGCCTGCGCCGCACCGATTGCGATGTGGGAGTAGCCGGCAAAATCGAAAAAGAGTTGGAGGCCATATCCGAAAGCGAGGCACCAGACATCAGGCCCGCTCCAGCGCGCGGCGTGGTCGAAGCCGCTGTTGATGCCGTCGCCAGCGAGAATTCCCTGCCCAAGGAGGCGGGCGAGCAGCATCATGAGAACGCCCATCGCGATGCGCTGGAACCCGCGGCCGATACTCTCCCATGGAATTGGCCCGTCGGAGCGAAATTGGGGAAGCATATCGGGCATACGGCAGATTGGGCCGGAGATCGTGATCGGAAAGAAGGCCATGTAGAGTGCAAATTCGACGAACGAAGGATCGAGTTCTTCCCCGCGGTAGAGATCGAACAGGTAACTCATGGCCTGAAAGGTCCAGAAGGAGATTCCCAGAGGCAGCGCGAGATGAGCAAATCGTTGCAGCGACGAGAACGGCACGGGAACGGCAATCGCGGGAAGATATTTGAACGCGCTCAGCAGAATCAGGTTAAGCAAGATGCCCGTCGTCAGGAGCGCTCCGGATTGTTTTCGCCGAACTGCGCGCCCGAGAAGGAAATTCATCACCGTCGAAGTCAGCAGGACGACAAAGAACCATCGAGTCCATGTGAGATACAGCGCGCAGCTTGCGAGCAGAAGAACCAGTTGTCGAACACTCGGGGAACGAATGCTCGCGACGACAACGAGGCAAAGCAGGAAAGCTATGCCGTAGAGGCTGCCGCGAAGAAACATGCCTCATTGTACGCAGCACAGATTCTGCGCTTAGATCGTAAAGATAAAATATCCGCGCCGTGAACCATTTTAGAAATCTCGTCGACGCGCTCGAAGCCGCTCCCGCGAGGCGTCCGTTTGTTACTTTCTGGGTCGATGAAGACGAGCGCGAAACCGTGACCTTCGGCGAGTTCCGGCAACGAGCGCTTTCAAAGGCGACCGTGCTGCAGGAGAACGGAGTTCGCAAGGGGGATCACGTGGTCGTGATCATGCCGCAAGGCATTGCTGCGATGACGACATTCATAGGCGCGATGATGCTGGGCGCGGTCCCAGCATTTCTCGCGTATCCCAACTTCAAGATCGACCCTTCGAAGTACAGTTCAGGGCTTCGCGGAGTGACGGCGAACCTCGGGGCGAAGGTGGTAGCGATCGACCAGCAGTTTCCCGACGAGATGCTGGCGCACGTATCCCTGAGTCACGAAGCGAATTTATTGCGCGTAGGAGACGGTTCGGATTTGCCGGGTGCAAGTGTTTCCACTGCGGAGATTCCGGCTGACCAGTTCGCGTTCATCCAGCACTCGGCTGGGACCACGGGGCTGCAGAAAGGCGTGGCATTGACGCACGCAGCGGTACTTCGCCAGCTCGGATATCTCGCCGACGCCTTGAAGATCGACGAGAGCGATCGAATCTACAGTTGGCTTCCTCTTTACCACGATATGGGATTGATCGCCTGCTTCATGTTACCCATGGTGGCTCACATGCACGTGGTCATGCAGTCGCCGCTGGATTGGGTGATGTCTCCGGGGAACATGCTGCAAATCATGAGCGACTGCGAATGTACGCTGGCGTGGTTGCCGAACTTCGCGTTTCAGTTTGTGCCGCGGCGGACGCCGAAGGCACGTTGGGAACACCTCGATCTTTCCTCGATGCGGGCGATCATCAACTGCTCGGAACCCGTCCGCACGGCGAGCATGAAGGAATTCCAAGAAGCGTTCGCCGCAATCGGATTGCGATCCGGCGTCCTGCAGTCGTCCTATGCGATGGCGGAAAACGTCTTCGCAGCAACTCAATCAGACATGGCTTCAGAGGCGGGGCCCACACGAATCTGGGCAGATGGACAGACATACCGTGCAGCGCATCGAGTTGTGGTTGTATCAGCGGACACCCCCGGCGCCATTTCGTTCACTTCGTCAGGCCGCCTGCTGCCGAACCACGAAATTCGGATCGTATCGGAATTCGGCGAACGGTTGGGCGAGGGATTCGTGGGAGAGATCTACCTGAAAAGCGACTGCATGTTTCAGGGATACTACAACCGTCCTGATCTTAGCCACGAAGTCATCGTCGATGGCTGGTATCGGACGGGGGATCTTGGGTTTCATCTGGATGGAGAACTGTACGTAGTGGGCCGCAAGAAAGATCTGCTGATCGTCGGCGGCGAGAACATCTACCCACAGGACATCGAGGAAATCGTAGCTGCTCATCCGGCAATCCATGACGGCAGGGCCGTCGCGATGGGTGTGTTTAACCCGAATCTTGGAACAGAGGACATCGTTGTCGTTGCCGAAGTCGAGCAAGATGATTCGCTTACCAGGTCAGCCGAGATCGAGAAAGAACTGCGAAGTTCGGTAGTGGCCGGACTCGGCGTCGCTGTGAGAACGTTTCTGCTCAAACCTCCGAAGTGGATCGTTAAGAGTACGGCCGGAAAACCGGCACGTGCGAACACCCTAGAGAAGTTGCTGAAAGAGCATCCTGAATTCAACAGCCAACCCTAGGAGATCACGACCGCATGACGCCAGAATCGCAACACATGATCGAACATATCGTTCGACTGATTCGAAAGCCGAACGTAACCATCGACGACAACACTCCGCTGGTATCGTCTGGTCTGATCGACTCGATGGAACTCGTCGACCTGCTGTTGAAGTTGGAAGATCTGACGCACATGCGTATCCCGGCGGGCAAAGTTCAGCCCAAGGACATGGACACAGTTGCCAAAATGTTTGCCACCGCGCAGCGGGTCGGCAAGCCCAGGAAGTGAACTCGCGTCGCTTAGAGACTCGCGGTTAGCTTGGAGGTCGCCAATCCCGTGCATTACCATCGCAAACGATGACCACGAACCCTCGCCGCTGGTGGAGCGACCCCATATTTCTGACGATCCTGGCGGCGGGCCTGCTTGCGGTCGTGGTGCAATCGGGTGACCTCGGATCGGTGGATACCGTGCGCCGTTTGCAGACGACGCATTCGTTCTGGACCTCAGAGCCACCAGTGCTGGCCGGAGACTATCCGGATTTCGGATTGCGTGGACGAGACGGCCGAATCTATGCGTGGTACGGCATTGGCCAGTCTCTGCTGATGCTCCCAACGGACATTGTCGGTACTTATCTGGAACGACTGCCGATCTTCCGTGACTACAACGGGAACGATCCGCGAGTTCGGGATATCTTTGTCGCTTACTCCACGAACATTCTGATCAACGTCCTGACGGCGTTGGTGTGTCTGCGATTTCTGACTCTGTTGAATTTTTCGCAAAAGCAGTCGATTGCAGGCGCCCTGGCGCTCTTGTTCTGCACGACCCATCTGCACTACACGCAGAACATGATGGAGAACAACTACATCCTGCTTCTGACGTTGACGGGATTCACTTTTCAATTCGATTGGTTTCGGAAGGGAAACCTCCGGTCGCTAATGATCGGATCGGCCGCACTGAGTCTGAACCTACTCACTCGCCTCACCACGGGATTGGATCTGCTCGCTGTTGGAGCATTTCTGTTATTCGTGATGTGGCTGGAACATGCACCTCTAAAAAATTGGTGGGGGAAGATTGTCGCGTACATCAAGATCGCTGGTCCGATCTATGGTTTCTTTTTCGTCCTCGATCGTTTCTACCAGTACTATCGGTTTGGGTCGTTCTTCAACACCTACGTATCCGTTTTCGCCACGCAAGAGAAGGTGCTGCATCCAGAGCTGTCCGCCAACTATCCCTTTGAAGTTCCGTTCCGCGTGGGCTTCTTCGGAGCGCTGTTTACGCCCGAGAAGTCCATCTTTCTTTTTGACCCGCTGCTTGTGCTCACGATTGTCCTCTCTGTTGTTTTATGGAAGAGATTCTCGCCGGAGATTCGCGCGTACCTGATTACGGCTTTTCTTCTATTGCTTGGCTATCTATGTTTCTACGCGCGATACACCGTCTGGAATGGGGATTCGGCATGGGGGGACCGTTACGTTTCGACCCCCGTCCAGTTTGTAGCCTTCATCTCGGTGCCTCTACTGCTCAGATATCGCACAGAGGCAGGCAGGCTCTTGTGGAGTGTAGGGCTGGCAATGATCGCCATCAGTGGCGCGGTCCAAATTGGGTCGCTTGCGTTCTGGCTTCCTTTAGAGCTGTACCAGATGACGACACTGGGCCATCCAACGTGCGTCGTATGCCTACGGTTCGAAAACATTGCGGCGTTCACTCTCGGCAAGATGGACGCCTGGGGGCTCACAAATTCCGATATGACCACGGACCCCTGGGATTACGTCCACATCACGACGTGGAATTTTCTGCCGTTCGTGTTGCACCGAGTGGGCGTAGTGCACGCGTGGGTGGTGCGGGTTGTCCTGGTCATGTGGTGGGCGTCCGTCGGAAGCCTTGCGTGCACACTTTGGCGCCTGCGGAGGACGCTGGCTTCCCCACAGAGTGAAGTACTCTCATGATTGGTGCAGCAGCTTTACTCCGCGATCGCTTTTGCCTGCGTGCCTGGCTTCATGCCGGCATGCTTCTTCACCTGTGCCATCAGCTCGACCAGCTTGTCTTTGTTCTCGTAATTCGGATTCGTCTTTAGCAATTCCTGCCACGTGGCCAAAGCCGCTTCGACATCCAGCTTGCCTTGCCACTGCACTACGCCAAGATTGAAAAGCGCATTGGCCTTGTTGGGTTCGTCGGCGAGCGCCTTGTTGAATTCGGCGATCGCGGTGTCGGCGTTGCCCACATACCAGTAGGCCGTCGCCATGTCTGTGCGCACCGACGCGTCTTTTGGCTTCAGCTTGAGCGACTTCTCGTAATAGTCGATCGCCACCGGGAATTGTTGTGTGTCGTAGTAAATGTTTCCCAGGTTCGCCAGCAGCCCGGCGTTCCTCGGATCGGTCTGCAACTTCGCGAGCAGCGGTTCAGCCTGCTTGTCGGCCATGCGCCGCATCTCTTCGGGACTCGGCTGTGCGCCGGCAGAATTGGCCTGGGGCGCGGTCGCCGCAGCAGCACTCTGGACCACCCCGGCTGTTCCGGGAGCTTGTGAGCCGCGCACGAACCAGCCGCCGGCAATGCCTACCACGAGACATACAGCCGCCAAGGCATAAGCCTGAAGACTGGTCCACTGTTCCACCGATGAGTTTTTCTTCGTTTCGCTCATAATCTCTGTGCTCCCTCCAGGCTACGAGACGCGGTTGGACATCAATGCGCGGTGCCCTGCTGCGCCTCCGCGATCATCTGCTCGACAATCGGTTTCCGATCGAGGTTGGGATTGGTTCTCAGCAACTCCTGCCACGCGGCCACGGCGCCCGCGGCATCGTTCTTCGCCTTCCAGCGGATCATTCCCAGGTTAAAGAGCGAGTTCGCGTCCCGCGGGGCATATTTCAAAGATTGCTGCAGCTGGGCCAAAGCTCCGTCCACATCGCCGCTGTAGTACAGGCACGAGGCCATTTCGGTCCGGACGGTGACGTCCTTCGGATCGACCTCGAGTGCCTTGCCGAAGTAGTTGGCCGCGTCTTGAAACTGGTGGGCCGATTTGTAAACGTAGGCGGCCTGAGTCAGCGCATTTTTGTCCTTTGCATTCTTCTTGAGCTCCTCAATGAGCGGAGCAGCTTTCTTGTTCGCCAACTGCTTCATCTGTTCCAGAGTTGGCGTGGGGTGAACCTTGGGCATGCCGACAGGGACTTCTGCTTGTTTGGCCTCCGCCGCTACGGGGGCTGAAGACCCGGCCGAATCGCGAACCAGGTACCCGAACAGGACACCCAAGCCAAGACAGGTTGCAGCCAACCCATAGACGAGTTTTGGCGACCAAGCAGCAGACGTGTTCTGGGCTTCCGGGAAGTCGTTTGGCATGGTCGCCACTCCAAAGGCAGTGCCCTTCGGACACTTTCTCTGAAAGCACCTTCTGTGCCAAAAAGGGACTCAATGTGGGGACCGTTAAGTTCCTGTTTTCATGGGGTTAGCTAAGCATCCAATCGGTCAGCCGGGCAAAGAGTGCGAAATCGGGGTTTTTCGCCTATTCGGCGGGGTGATTTAGCGCGGGGTCCAAAGCAAAACGAAATGCATTGCCGGGGCGGGAAACGGCTCTCGTCCGGATACGGCAAGCCTTTAGGGGTTACGACCGTTTTTTTCGACACGAATGGACTCACCTTTTCGTGCCGATCAGGAAAGCGTGATGAAGAAATCCGTGTTCTTGTTCCTGCTACCTTTCTTCGCGGTCATTAGCTTCGCCGGGGATTCCGTTCCTCTCATCCGTAAACGCATCAGCGAAGTCGCCTTCACCGTGGTGGCCATGGACGGGAATAACCGTCCCATGACCAACCTCTCCCCCGGCGACGTCACGGTTCTGGAAAACGGGCAGCCCATTTCTCAATTCAACTTGCGTTCTGGGGGGGATCTGCCCCTGCGACTGGGAATCGTGCTCGACCTCAGCGACTCCACTCGGAAGACATGGCCCGTGTTGCGCGCGGCTTTGGCACGTTCGGTTGCGGAGGTAATTCGGCCACAGGATCGGCTCTTGCTGATGACGTTCAACAGCAAGATCGAAACGCTACGCACGATCGCAGAGCCCGCCTCCCTTGGATCGGCGTTGCAGGAGCCCACCCCCGGCGGACTGACCGCGCTCTACGATTCGATGTTTAGCGCCTGCAGGCACGAGATATTTCTGCAGGACGGCGAGCCCCATCGCTCGGCCCTGATTTTGATCTCCGACGGCGAAGACGACATCAGTTTGCACGGATTGAACGACGTCATCGACGAAGCGGAGTTGAATGCGGTCGCCGTCTACACCATCACCATGCACAGCCCACACTCAACGGCTCCCGGCGATGGTGTGCTCAACACGATTGCATCGGCCACAGGAGGCAGGGACTTTATCGCCAAAGGTGCCGGCCAGTTGGAGTTAGCGCTTTCAATGATCAATCAAGAACTGCGCAGCTCCTACCTGCTCTACTACCGAACGGCAGATGAGGGTGCGACGCGGAATTTCCGGCGCGTGTACATCCTTTCCAGGCAGCACGATGGATCACATTTGCGGTCGCGCGCCGGTTATTACACAAAACCATGAGACGGCCCCAGTCTGCTTTTCGTCAGAGCCGAATCCTGATTTCATCCTGAGCGACAATTTTCGTTCCGGGAAAAAACTCGCCCTTATTTAAGTAACCGCGATTCTCCAGCCAAGTTCCGGCGTGAATTCCGATGAGAAGTAGGGAGAGTCGGCAATGTACCCGGAACGGACCAAAGGCTGCGAGCCAGCCCGGCTGCAACTTCTTCTGATCGGACACAGGGAAGAAGATTACTTCATCATTCAGGACTTGTTGCGAGCCAACGGCGATTTGATCGCAGCCGACCTCGATCAGGCCCAGACCTTCGCCGAAGCCCACACCAAGCTGGCCGAGAAGAGTTACGACCTGGTGCTTTTCGAGTACGAGTCGTCGGAGCGAGAGGCGTTGGAGATCGTGCAGCAACTCCGCCTGCGGGAAAAAACTGTGCCTTTCCTGTTCTTGACGGAGCATGCAGACGAAGCCACACTCGCGGAAGCCATCGAAGGGGGAGCATGCGAGTATGTAAGTCGCACGGAGCTAAGCCATGCGTCCCTGGTTCGGACCATTCGCAACGCAGTAAGCCTGCATCAGATCGACCGGCGGCGGCGGATTGCCGAAGAGAAGCTGCGGAAACTGTATAGCGCGGTTGAGCAATCGGCAGACATGGTGTTAATTACCGACAGTCTGGGCGCGATCGAATACGTAAACCCGGCTTTTGAGAAGCTCACAGGATATTCTCGCGCGGAGGTGCTCGGGCAACCGCCGCGGATTCTGAAATCGGGCGAACAGGGGCCGGAAGTGTACCGTACCCTGTGGGAAACCATTCAGGCGGGCGAAGTGTACCGCGGTGTGCTCGTCAATCGGAAGAAGACGGGCGAATCCTTCATCGCCGAGAAAACGATCACGCCTGTTCGTGACACCGCGGGACGCATTACCCATTTCATTTCCAATGATCGCGACATCAGCGAGCGCCGGCGATTGGAGGCAGCCCTCTTCCAGGCCCAGAAAATGGATGCCATCGGACAGCTGGCGGGAGGCGTCGCTCACGATTTCAACAATCTGCTAATGGTGATTAGCAGTTACGCGGAACTGATGCAGGACTCCATCGGGCCCGAGCATCGGCTGCATCGGAATCTCCAGGAAATTATTGGCGCATCCCGCCGCGCCGCAGATCTCACCCGGCAATTGCTGGCTTTCGGGCGCAAGCAAATGCAGTCGCTGCAGGTGTTGGACCTCAACGCGGCGCTCGATGGCATCGTGAAGCTCCTGCCGCGCCTGATTGGAGAAGACATCGTCCTCACGGTGAGCCCTGCACGTGACCTCGGCAAGGTGAAACTCGATCCCGTGCAACTGGAGCAGGTGGTGATGAACCTAGCGGTCAATGCGCGCGATGCCATGCCCGGTGGCGGAAAATTGACGATCACCACCCGCAACGCCGAACTCGGTGACAACGACATCAATCATCACATGGTCGTACCCAAGGGCGAATACGTGCTGTTGGAGGTTACGGACAACGGCAAGGGCATCGCGAAGCAGCATCTGCCCCACATTTTTGAGCCGTTCTATACGACCAAAGAAAGCGGCAAAGGCACCGGACTGGGCCTGGCAACCGTGTATGGCATCGTGAAGCAGAGCGGTGGATTCATCTGGGTCAACAGCGAAATCGACATCGGGACAACTTTCAAGATCTACTTTCCGCGGATCCGGCATGTCCCTTTGCCGAGTGTCAACACCGATCCTTTGGGCGATCCTGAACTTCACGGATCGGAGACGCTCCTGCTCGTCGAGGACGAGGCCGCCGTTCGGCATCCAGCTTCTGAGTTCCTGAAGAAATGCGGCTACACCGTGATCGAGGCTGGAGACGGCCTGCATGCCATCGAGGCAGCTGGTAAGTTCCCGGGCAGGATTGATCTGATGATTACGGATGTGGTCATGCCCGGCATGGGCGGAGGTCAGCTTGCGGAACTGCTGAAAGATTCGCGCCCAGAGACGAAGGTAATATTCGTGTCCGGCTACGCGGAAACGATTGTGCAGAACCATCAGATCATCGAGACGCGCACGAATTTTCTGCAGAAGCCGTTTACGCTCGCCTGTCTCGGCCGCAAGATTCGTGAAATCCTTTCGAAAGCCGGTGTGGCCGCCGTTGGCGGCGCCTGCTGACGCAGCATCGGTTGATCGGTAGTTTAAAGCGCCCGTATAATCTCGCCTTCGGACTCTTGCATGAATTCGTCTGAGGCTCTTCGGGATCCCCAACCCGGTGCTCCGGCTGCCTCCCAAGCCTCGATTTCCGATTCTCCCCTCAGGCGACTGCACTCGATCTGGCTGATCATTATTCTCTGGTCGATGATTTATTTCGCCGGCATGTTCACTCCGGCATTGCTGGACGATGTGGACTCGGTTCACGCAGAGGCCGCGCGCGAGATGTTGTACCGCCATGATTGGGTAACGCTTTATACCAACGGTATCCGTTACCTGGAAAAAGCGCCCATCATGTACTGGACCATCGCCACCAGTTACAGATTGTTCGGCGTGAGTGACTGGAGCACGCGCTTGCCGCTCATGCTGGGTGTGCTTGGACTGCTGCTTGCGACATACAAGCTGGGACAGTACGCGTATGGCGAAGATGGAGGACTTTATGCCGCCGTCGTGGTCGCCACGTCGATCGGCCCCTACATCTTCACGCGATTCCTGATTCCCGATGTGCTGGTGGGACTCTGGCTCACGATCGGCTATCTCTTTTTTTTGCGATCGCTCGAAGAGAACCCGCCGTCGCGACTGACGTGCTGGGGTTTTGCAGTCACGTGTGCCTTAAACGTGCTGACAAAGGGACTGATCGGACTCGTGTTCCCGGCGGGAGCAATTGGGCTCTATCTCCTGCTGACAGGAAACCTGAAACACCTGTTGCGGCTTCGGTTAGTGTCGAGCACGATCGTGTTTTTTGTCATCGCAGCGCCGTGGCATATCCTCGCCGCCATGCGGAACCCAGACCAAGGGTCTGCGCGAGGATTCTTGTGGTTTTACTTCATCAACGAACACTTGAATCGTTTCCTCAACAAGCGAGTCCCGCCCGGCTATGACACGGTTCCGCTCCTGATCTTCTGGGGATTGCTGTTGGCGTGGTTGCTGCCGTGGAGTGTGTTTCTGCCGCAGGCGCTCGGTGACATTCCGTTGCGCTGGACTCATCTTCAAAGCCGACTCGACCGCAGGCAACGCTCGAATTTGCTGTTCTTTCTTTGGGCGCTGGTCATCGTCGGATTTTTCAGCTTCTCGACGAGACAGGAGTACTACACGATTCCCGGATTGCCCGGATTGGCTTTGCTGGTGGGAGGATGGCTGGCCCGCGAGTCGGAGTCGACCGCGAGCCCTGCGGACCGGCGGGCAGGAAGAATCTCGTCAACCGTACTGTTCGTATGCGGAGTCCTGGGATTCATCGGTGGCATGTATCTATTGTCTGTCTCCCATCTTCCGAGTCCGAACGCAGATCTTGCCGATCTTTTGAAGAAGAATCCCGAGGATTACAACTTTTCTCTCGGGCATGTGCTTGATTTGACGCCGCGCGCGTTGGGAGCATTTCGCGGGCCTCTCATCGGAGTATCGCTCGGGCTGCTGCTGGGAACCGGACTAAATTGGATTCTGCGGCGACGCGGTTGTCCGGCCCTGGGGAATGGTGTTCTCGCCGTCATGATGGTGGGCCTACTGGCCTGCGTTCACTCTTCGTTCAGCACGTTCTCGCCGATCCTGTCGTCGTACAAGCTTGCGGTAGCGGTCAGGCGCTATTATCGCCCGGGTGATGTCATCGTCATCGATGGGGAATATCACGAGGCCTCGACGGTGAACTTCTATACCGGCGTGCAGGTGCACGTTCTCCACGAACCAAGCGGCAATCTCTGGTATGGCTCGAAATTTCCCGACGCGCCTCACATTTTTGAAACGACAAAGTCGCTGGCGACGCTATGGAGTGGGCCCTCGGTGGTGTTTCTGTGGACCGATCAGGATGATCCGAAAGAGTTGAATGGGTTGACGGCGTACCAACTCGCACGGAGCGGTGGAAAATCGATTCTCACGAATCGGAAGTTAGCGCAATAGTTACCTTGCGATACAAGGAGTTTCGCCCCGGCGGCGATTCTGTCGCGCCTCTGGGGCAACCAAAACGCGCAACAGGCACTCCTTGTCGGTATTGCTCCCTTTCTGGCAAAATTATAGAGGCAGGCGGGCTGCGTACGCCGCGGCTCGCCGACTCTACAATGCAACGCGTGCGTCTGAATCGTTCAGCACGGCTCGTCCATCCCCGCCGCTTTCCATTGTTCACGTTTTAAGGAGCGCACGCATTTGATTGGGTACATCATCTTAGGTGTGGCTGTTTTCGGAACCATCACCTCGACCATCGTTTTTGTCCTCGCTGTTCTTGGGGCCATCAAATTTCGACGCAGCGCCCGTCAGCAACATGAAGCCTATAAAGACCGGATGGCCGATCTTCCTCCGGTTTCCGTATTGAAACCCGTGCATGGAATTGATGCGCGGATGCGGGAGAATATCGAGAGCTTTTTTCGCCAGGATTATCCCGCGTACGAAATCATCTTCGCCGCGGACGAAGCGGATGATGCCGCACTGCCATTGATCCGCGAAATCTGCGCGCAATATCCGAAGATCCCCACCAAGATCATGGTGACGGGACGTCCGCCGTGGCCCAACGCGCAGAACTATTGCTTCCACTGCATGACCGACGTGGCGAAGTACGACATCCTCGTCACCAGCGATAGCGACGTAGAAGTCGCGCCCAATTATCTGCGTGAAGTCGTTCCCCCGTTACTCGATCCCAAGGTTGGGGCAGTAACCTGCGTCTTCCGTGGGAAGAGCGCGGGCGGCATCTGGGGTGACGTCGACGCCATCGGACAGACCGTCGAGTTCACGGCCGGAGTGGTCATTGCCAATCTGCTCGAAGGCATGAAGTTCGGGCTCGGACCGACGATCGTGGTGCGCAAAGATTCTTTAGCTGCGATGGGTGGCTTCGCGGCGGCGCGCGAGTATTTATCGAACGACTTCGTGGTTGGCAACTTCATCCAGAGAGCCGGTTACGAGATCGTGTTGTCGAGCCACGTAGTCGATCACATCTCGCCGACGATGAGTTTTCACCGGATGTGGGAGCGTCAACTGCGCTGGGCAATGGGCACGCGTTACTCGCGTCCCAAGGGCCATCTCGGAAGCGGACTTACGTTCGCCGCGCCCTTTGGCATTCTGGGCCTGATTGCTGGTCTCGCGTTCGGGCACGCGTGGTTGGGGATTGGTTTATTCGCCACTGCCATGCTCACCAGGATGGCTGAGTGCTGGATTATTGGCTGGTGGGCTGCTCGAGACCGCGTGGCGCTCCGGTGGATTCCGATCTATCCACTGCGGGAATTACATGGCTTCATCGTCTGGTGCGCCAGTTATCTGAGTAAGCGTAGCTTGTGGCGCGACAACAATTACGAGTTGCTCGAGGGCGGCCGGCTGGTTGCGCGTCGTGCCGATGGTTCGGTCGTTACTCCCTGGTAGTTACGGCTTTGCGAAGCTGATCTGTGCGTTTTGGTAAGGCTGGCTAGACGCGCTGGATCAGCTTTCCGTTTCTTAGCGTAAACGTATCGCCACGCCAATCGATCGTGTTCCCACCGAAGCTGCCAATCCACACCAACACCGCTACGAAATCGCGCAACGGAAGCATTAATAGCCAGCTCAGAACCTGACGGTCGCCTAAAACTCTCAGGCCCACAACCAGGGCGACGGCGAGGCGCAATACAATCACTGCCGCCAACAGACCCCAGACCCAGATTTGCTTGTAGTTGGCAACCACGGCCAGGATCGCCCAGGGCAAGCCAAACGTCAGAGCGAGGCCGAGATAGCCTCCCCGTCGCGAATCGCGGATGCCGCGCGCCCACCGAAGCTGGTGCTGAAGGAATCGCTTCATTGTGTAGGACGGCAAGAAGGTTGCGACAACCACCTCGGAGAGTACGATTCGTCGTCCCGAATCACTGATGCGCTTGCCTAGTTCGTAGTCGTCTGCCAGGTAGTCCACCAGAGATTCAAACCCTCCGATGGCCCGCAATCCGCGGCGCCAGAATACCAGCGTCGACCCGAGGCCGAAGTGGATCCCTCCTTCCATGAATCGGGCTACCAAAACACTCGCCGCAAAGTCGGTTGAGATCCCCAGCGATTCCAGGCAGGAGCCCAGCGTCGGGCTAGCGACACCGCGATAGAGGCAGGTCACCATCCCGACATCGGGGTCATTGAGAGGGCTTACCACGCGACGCAGATAATCCGAATCCACGCGGATGTCACTGTCATTCACCAGGAAGCAGTCGTAGCGAGCGGCCCGCACCATTTGCACGAGGTTGCTCACCTTCACATTCACACCTAACCGCTCCGAGCACACCACCAGTTGAATCTGCCGTTGCGGAAACTCGTGCTGCAGTCGCTTTACGATTTCAACAGCAGGATCATTTGCCTCGCTTACTCCGAAGATAATTTCATACTCGGCGGGATAGTCCTGGTCACAATGACTACGGAAGCTTTCGTAGATCTCCGGATCGATCCCTTTCAGCGGCTTCAGAATGGAAACGGGCGGAAGATTAACGCTGACGGTTGCGTGCTCACGCAAGCGAGCCTGCGCGTCTCGCAGATACGACCACGCACTCCACAAACAGGCCAGGTAGTAGCCGGCGCCCGCAAGAGCGCCCAGCGTGGTAACGATCTGGATTGTGCGGACAATCGTATGAATCATCGGGGGATGGCGACCCGATAGGAGAAACTCTTATTCATAGCGCAGAGATTCGATCGGATCGAGATTGGCCGCTTTCCACGCGGGATAAATCCCAAAGAGCAGTCCCTCGAGCACGGCTGAACCGAGACCGAACGCCGTCCAGAAAACGGACATGCTCGCCGGGAGCGAACTCCAGATTGCTGGGATAGCCCAGGTAATCAGCGCTCCCACGAGAACACCGATGATCCCTCCGACTGCCGTGAGGGTGATGGCCTCAAGAGTAAATTGCAACAGAATGTCGCCCTTGCGCGCGCCGATGGCTTTTCGCACGCCAATCTCGCGCGTTCGCTCCGTGACAGAAACGAGCATGATGTTCATCACGCCCACGCCACCGACGATCAGGCCCACGCTGGAAACGGCAAACATGAAGATAAAGATCATGCTGGACAGCTGGTTCCAGAAATCCGACAGCGCATCTTGCGTGAACACCGCGAAGTTGTCGGGCTGGTCGGGTGCCACTTTGCGGCGGCGTCTCAGGAGTTCCCGAATCTCGTCGATTGCGGCCGGCATGTCATCGTGCGACGTGGCTTTGACGCTGATCCAGTATTGCTTGAGTTCTGGATGCAGCTTCAAAAACGTGCTCAGCGGAAACATTACGATGTTGTCTTCCGGGTTCTTTCCTCCACCGAAGGCGCTCTTGCGTCGTTCCGCCACTCCGACGACCGTGAACAGTTGCCCATCAATGTTGATCTCTTTGTCGAGAGCGCTCCCCGAAGGAAACAGCTCATTCGCAGTGTCGACGCCTAACACGATCACCGGAGCCCGCCGCTCGTCATCGGTTTCGTTAAACCAGCGCCCTCCAGTCAGGCCGAGGTCGTAGACGTTTTTCCAAGTCGATGTATCGCCCTCCAGGATCGTGTTCTTCGCGCGGCGGTCGCCGTACTTGACGACATAGGTGCCGGCCCCGAATTCAGGCCGCGCGTATCGTATCCCGGTCGTGACGCTCTTTACGTGGGGCAACTGCTTGATAGCTTCGTAATCCTCGAGCGTCAGTTCTTTGCGCTTGCGCATTTCTTCAGAGGGCCGACTAAGCTGAAAAGGTTGAAGATGAAAAACAAAGATGAGGTTCGAGCCTAGACTTTGGATGGAGGCTGTGACGCTGTCATTCAGTCCGCGTACTACCGATGAGATCCCAATTACAACGGCGACGCCAATTACAATGCCGAGGACCGTCAGGCCGGACCGCAGCTTGTTGCTGCGGATAGTCTCCAGCGCCATCCTGATGACTTCGCCGTAATCGCCCCGTGTCGCCATTGTGCTCTACTTACGTTTCGAATCGTAACGCGCTAATTGGATCCAGCCGCGCCGCTCTTCTCGCCGGATACACTCCGAAGAACACACCTACGCTCGCGGAAACCACCAGGGCCGCCATGACAGCCCATAGTTTTATGGAAGACGGCATGCCAATGAGAGCCGTCACACCTTTTGCGATCGCGATGCCAAACAACACACCGAAAGCTCCGCCCACGAGCGCCATCGTCCCAGACTCGATCAGAAACTGAAGAAGCACGTCCTGCTCGGTCGCGCCCATCGCCTTGCGAATGCCAATCTCGCGCGTGCGCTCCGTCACCGACACCAACATGATATTCATGATGACGATTCCCCCGACGATGAGAGAGATCGCGGCAATCGCAATCATCGCAATAAAGAAGGTGCTGCTCAGATTTGCCCAGAGACTGAGAAAACTCTCGTTGGTCTCGATGGCAAAGCTGTCGGGTTTCCCTGGCTGATCGTGCCGACGGGCGCGCAGAATCACCCGCGCCTCGTCCATGGCTGCGTCGAGTTGGCTGCCAGTGCCGTTCGCTTTGCCGGAAATGATGATGCTGTTATGCGATCCAAATTGCTTCAAGTAGGCGGTGATCGGAATCAGGACATAGTTATCGCGGCTCTGCCCCAGCGTCTTGCCCTGTTTTTCGCCGATGCCAATCACGCGGTAGATCTCGCCTTCGACTCGAATCTCCTTGCCAAGCGGATCGACACCCGGGAAGAGATTGTCCACGAGATCCGTGCCGATGACTGCAACCGCAGAGTGATTGTTTTCGTCAGTCTCATTGAGCGGGCGTCCTGTAGCGAGTTCAATATTAAGGATCGATGGCATCGACGGCGTGAGCCCGCGAACAAAGACGTCGTTGATGGATTGTTCACCATAGCGAACATGCCCGGTGATATTCGTGACGACTGCACCGAGCGCCGTGCAGCGACTGCACCCCTCCAGAATCGCCTGGTAGTCATCCAGTGTGATGTCTTTTCGCTTCTCGCCTTCCAAAAGCTGGTCAATATTGGTGACGACGGATGTCCGCTTATTAATGATGAACACGTCGGCGCCGAGATTGAAGATTTTCTGTGCCACGTATCCATTGATACCGCTGACAAAAGTCACTACCGCGATCACCGCCGCCACGCCGATCACGACTCCAAGCAGCGTGAGGACCGAACGCAGCTTATTCGCCCAGAGCGCCTGCAGCGCGATGCGGATAGCCTCGAGGAAATTCATTTTGCTTCTTGAGTGACTTCGAACCTGTGATGGCTGTAATGACTTCGCCGGTCATGCACCGGACCATCGCGACTAAGGCATCCTGTCGCAGGAAAACCAACGCTCAGGGCCCGATTCGACGCGATCAGTCTAACAGGCTCGCCGCCACGCGTCCTGTGACGTGACCATCGAGCCGCACAGTCGATTCGCATATAATGGATTTGTAGGCAGCCGGATCGGACGGTCGCTCCCGGCAACGGGAGAGGAAAGTCCGAACTCCGCAGAGCGGTGTGCCGGATAACGTCCGGGAGGCCGGGGTTAAGCCCGGTCGACGGAAAGTGCCACAGAAAACATACCGCCTCGACGTCGTTGTGAGTCCAGTCACCACCAGGCGCTCCCATTTTCCGTACCTCTTCGCGAGAACACGGGCGACGCAAGTGGACTCAGAACGACGTCGAGGTAAGGGTGAAAAGGTGCGGTAAGAGCGCACCGCCGCGGCAGTAATGCAGCGGGCAGGGCAAACCCCACACGGAGCAAGACCAAATAGGGAGGGAGTTTCGGCTTCGGCCGGAACGCGTGCCGGCTCGGCGCGCCCAACCTCCGGGTAGGTCGCTAGAGCTTCGCAGCAATGCGTAGCCCAGAGGAATGACCGTCCTGCCGGACTTCCGGCAGACAGAATTCGGCTTACAGGTCCGGCTGCCTAAACTATCATTATTTTCAATAAGTTGTTGAACCAAAGCCGCCTTGGTGTCCAAAACGGTGTCCATTTTTTCAGCCTAGGGCACTGTGGCGAGGGTCAATCTTCTGCAACGAGTGAAGACTCCAAATTCTGCAACGAGTGAAGACTCCAAGCGGCTGGACGAATGTCCCCTTGGCGCGCACTCCGGCTGGGCGAATTCGTTGGTTCAGTCCCACCCGTGCACGGGCGTCACCTCACCAACGCGGCCATCGGGTCGAAAGATCACGCTGAACGAAACGTGCATCGGAGTCATGTTGACGTACACGCAATTGGAGCGCCAACGGTAGCGATCGTGCAGATTCGTTTGCAGCCGCTCTGCGGCTTGCGTCTCGGTCAGAGCAACCCCGTCCACCTGGTAGCTCCCATCCCGATTCCGGCTGAAGCTCATCGCGGGGACCGTGTCACCGGCGGCACTGACGTCGCTCACAGATTCGGAGGTCCCACCAAAAAGGTCGCAGTCCCGAGACGCATCAACCACTTCCGGCATCGTCATGCCGACGCGGATTGAGTCGTGAACCTTGCGGGCGCGGCGCATGCTGTGCGCGATCGGCGCCGTAACCATCCACGTAAGCAATATCATCACTGTGACAATGCCGAACATAGCGAGCGCCCCGCGTCCGAGAAGACGCCAGAAAGTCGGCTTCGGAGCGGGCGCAGCGATGTCAGATTGGGCCTTCACCTTCCACGATTCTGGCAGTGGGAGTCGGCGGCTCATTGCGGGCCATCCGTAATACAGGGCAATCCAAATCAGCGGCCCCGCGATAGCAGAAAAATCCGCGACTGGAAAGAGCGCGATTCCAAAAGCGATTCCAGAGGCAACCAGGCCTGTGACGATGACCCGCCCCCATGCCGTCGATCGCCTCGGACGCGGCCGTGGCGCTTTTGAGATATTGATATTGAAGTTCAGCTTCCGGCTTAGACATTGCCAGCCGAAGAACAATGCCGCCCACGTCGGGAGGAACAAAACTCCGGCAGTCCCTTGGTCGAAACAGGCAGTCACGGAGGCCAGCAGAATCGCGAGCGCCAGCGTCGCGAGCAGGCGCCGCAAGATCAGAGACACCTTTGCAAAATCCGCCATACCCGTTTTCACCACGATGGGGGCCTGACGGATAAGATTCAAGTTACCGTAGTGTAGGAGTCACCGTCGGCTCATAGAGGAACAGCAGGGTTTGTGAACGTCCGGCTCTCAATGGACGAGGACAAGCGATAACGCTCCAAAACTAAAGCCCGAAATTCTTGTCGGTTGACTGGCAAACCGGAGAATTCGGGCTCTTGTGGTCAGACCATTTCGCTAAAGGACCCGAAGAGCCTGGCAAAGATCTACCGGCGTCGAATCCACTTTCATTCCATTTCTCTTTGCAAGTCCGGCGAGCCTCGCCAGAAAGGAACGCTATGTTTGGTCAAATGAACGCACAGCCTATCCTCGCAATGGGGACAACCAATCCTGGTCCGCAGCACAGCAACCAAAAGGAGGTGACGATCTCCATGAGTGGCCAGAAACTCATAGGGATATCGGGACTACCGCTGGCCAGACGAGCAATGAAGATACTAAAGCAGGGAGGAATCTTCGCTCACTCTCTGCTCAGTGTCGAACATCAGGAACTGGCAAAGCGTTATGTGATTTGCGGCCTCGAATCGGGTGGGTCGGTAGGAGAAAGTTGGCCGGTACGTGACGTTCGCCGATGAGGTCGGCGAACCGCTGGAGTATCTGCATCCAGTCGAGACTATCGCCGTGAAGGGACTGCACACCGTTGTTATATCGAACGCCATGCTGCGTGCGGACATGCTTCGAAAAGACAGAACCTATGAATTGCTGATCACGGGTCACTGGTTGAGTCTCGTAACGGATGACGCGAAGCCCCGGCTGGAGTGCGAGATTGTCTTCCGGGGTATTCACGGGCTGTTGGAACTGGATCTCACTGCGAGGGACAAAGCGCACGCCGGTACAGTCGTGCCGACGTTTTACTCGTTGGCGGGGGAGAAGAACGTCATCCCGATCTGTGGAACTCTCCGCAGCTTGCTGGAGCCACAGATAGGGACGGGCGCACTGCGTGTCCTGCTCACTCCCCATCCCACGCGGTTGCAGCCCGTCCCCGGCGCTTTCCCGGTTCAGAACCCACATTTCAACTTGCAGCCAGAGACCTAAGGATAAACTTCCAGTTGTGTTGACGATGTGCGCACAATACTGTATATTAGTTGTGCGCACAGCCGGAGGTGGACCATGCGGGGAACAGCAACCAAGCCCAGTAGAACTCGCGGCGAAAACATCAATCTTCGCGTGAGCCGGGGACAGAAATCACTCATTGACCGCGCAGCGCAAGCGCTGGGTCGAAACCGGTCGGACTTCATGCTGGAGACAGCTTGCCGGGCAGCAGAGAGTGTTTTGCTTGACCAGCGCTACTTTGCCTTACCGACGGAAGAGTTTCGTCGGTTCACTATGATGCTTGACAAACCTCCGGCCAGCAATCCGCGCCTAGCGCGACTGCTCAGGACCAAGGCGCCGTGGGACAGATGAGCAGCGAAAGTAATCGGCTTAGCGCTCCCGAGAAACTCTCCCCCAACCATGACCTTTCACAATTCCACTGCGGAGAGCCGGCTCTCGATGACTGGTTAAGAAAGCGCGCGCTTCAAAACGAAGAAAGTGGTGCCTCCCGAACCTATGTGGTTTGTGTCGTGCGGCGAGTCGTAGCTTATTACGCCCTTGCGGTCGGGGCCGTTGCCCATGTTGACGCACCGGGTCGCGTTCGGCGGAATATGCCCGATCCTGTACCGGTGATGGTGATCGGCAGGCTTGCGGTTGACCAGACAGCCCACGGCCAGGCGCTCGGCCCGGCATTACTAAAGGATGCCGTACTGCGCACCGTTCAAGCCGCCGAAATTGCCGGAATCCGAGCCATCCTGGTGCACGCCATCTCAGAACGCGCCAAGCGTTTCTACGAGAAGTGGGGCTTTATTACTTCTCCGATCGAACCGATGACCCTCATGATCACCGTGGCCGAAGCTCGAAAAGCGATTCAAGCCAAGTCTGACTAACACTCAGACCTGCCCTGCCCCAGACAGACCGCACTCCCATAACAGTTTCAGCATGACGACTTTCGACGATGATCTGCATCTCGGCACAGCCGCTAAGGCTTGAAGCCGACGTCGATCAGGAAGGAGTGAACGCATATGTGCGCTGCAAATGGACGAGCACAGGCAGATCCTGCCTACGGATCGCCATTGCCGCCGGCGAACGTGGAGGCGGGAGCTGTTCCGTTCTCTCCGGAACGGGTCAAAGAATTGGTCGCCGTGCTGGAAGTGTCCTTGAGGTCGCGCAGATCGAATGGCGGGTGATGAACACCACGAAGAACGGGCAGCCGATCCGGGGTCAAATCGTTCCGTATGCCGACCAGAGGGCATACACCGATCGGTTGAATGCCCTGTTTACGCCGGCCGGATGGACACGCAAGTACACGATTCACACCAGTGCGAATTTCGAACGCAGCAAAGACCAGAAGATTGTGGCGAAGGTGATGGTGACGTGTGAAGGTCACCCTCTTCGTCCGACGAATTAGCGGCGTATCCGGATGGCCAGCAGGCCGGGCTGATTCTCTGGGCGTGTGAAGGCGAGATCGTCTGGCTGGAAGTCTACGATTGCCAGCCTGAGTCGTCCCACCGTGTTCCGGACACCTCGAATTTATGCACGTGGGGGATGAGTTGGGACGTAGGGATTTGGAACGAAGCGAACGACCGCATTAAAGCCGAAGCATCGCTGCACGAATCTTCTCAGCGTCCTCTGCGCTTTAAGATTCCCAAATCTTCGTACACAATCCGGAATCTTCGGACCACTAGCCACTGACCACTCAAACTGTTCTACAATCACCCCGCCCTTTCTCCGGACGCGGAGTTGCCCACCACTCCCAGGGAGGTCGCCATGTCCCGCTGGACCCGCTTCCGCCTTTTCTCCGTCGCTCTCGCCCTCCCACTTCTCTCCTGCAGCCGCCACGATTCGAACGAGACCTACATCTTCGTCGCGAACAAGATTCAACTTCCTTACTGGCAACAGGCCGCCGCCGGATTCACCGCCTCCGCCGCCCAACTCAAAGTCCACATCAAAATCGTCGGGCCAACTTCTTACGATCCCAAAGCTGAACAAGCCGCCCTCGAGCAGGCCATCCGCGAAAAACCCGCCGGCATCCTCGTGCACGTCGCCGAACCCGCGCTCCTCACCTTCGACATCGATCAGGCCATCGCCGCTGGCATCCCCGTCATTACCCTCGACGCCGACGCCCCCGCCAGCAAGCGCCTCTTCTTCATCGGCACCAATAACGTCGAAGCCGGGTTCATGGGCGGCCAGCGCCTCGCCCAACTCCTCAAGGAAAAAGGCAACGTCGTCTTCTTCACGATTTCCGAACAGAACAATCTCTCCGACCGTCTCCGCGGTTATCGCCAGGCGCTCGTGAAGTATCCGCAGATTCACGTCATCCGCATCGTCGACATCGGCGGCAATCCCGACATCGCCTCCAACACCGTCGCCGAAATCCTCGCTCAGCATCCCGGCGAAGTCGACGCCTTCGTTTGCCTCGAAGCTCAGGCCGGACGTAATGTCGCCATCGCCCTCAACGAGCGCCACGTGCAAAACAAAATCGTCCTCGCCATGGATGCCGATCCCGACACGCTCGACTGGATCGACAAGGGCGTCATCTCCGCCACCATCGCGCAGAAACCCTACACCATGACCATGGTTGGCCTTCGGGCCCTCGACGACTTGCACCACTACCCGCCGCCGCGCCTCACCGACACCTGGTCGCAGGACAGCTTCGCGCCCATCCCCGCTTTCATCGACACGGGCAGCGACATCATCGACAAATCGAACCTCGCTGCCTACCGCCAGTCACGTTGATGGTATGGCGCAGGGCACTTATGCCCCGAGGCGCGTTATCTGCTCCTGTGAATGGGAATTAACTTTTGTGAAGTTGGGATAACACGTGGGGCAGCCGGGTGGCCCAGGTTCGCGTCCGTTCTTTGGACGCTAACCTGGGATGTTCATGGCGGCATGCAAGTGCGGCCTGGCCGCCCTCGCCCACGAAGAGCTTGTGTGGCGCTCACACTCCGGCACGCGGCGGCTGCGGTTGTTTGTGCACACGCAACCGAAAGTGCGAGTCTGATGAAACATTTGGAAGTCGCAGAAACATGTGGGGACAGCCGCCCTCGGCTGCCCGGGGGAGCGCCGCTCCGCAACCTGTCACGTGATACCCAAGACCCAAGACCTGATACCGAAGACCTAAGACCTGATGCCTAAGACCTGCCCTACTTCATCTTCTCCTTCAAACTCACGTCGGTCGTAATCTTCTTCCCCGGCTTTGCCTTCGCCTCTTTCCCGATCGGCTGCAGGCATTGCGCGTTCGTGTCATTGTTGAATTCCTTGCCCGCGGGCCACCACAGCGAATATCCCTTGGGGCACTTCACCGACGGGTACGGCTGGAACACCCGAATCGGTGCAATGGAAATCACTCCCTGCAAGACGGCTACCAGAACCAAAGCGTGCATGGCAAACCTCGCCTAAAAATGAAGAATCACCGCTTCACGCGCAATCTCTCCTGCGCTTGGTTCTAGACGCTATCCTGTCACTCTCCCCTGGGAAATACAGCGGACTCTGTAACACGTTCGTGCCAGTCCCGCATTTTCTCTAGCAAAGATTCCGCGATTCGCTCGATCTTCTAGCAAACAAACGCGTTCGGATTTTAGAACGAATCACCCGAGGCGACAGCTTCCGCATCACCGCAGCCTCTCGGCCCGCTTAGAACGCTCAAAACTTTTGACGTTTTGGAAATCGCCGCTAGAGGAGTAACACCTGACACCTTAAGACTGACTACCCCCACGCAATAACTAGCGGAGCTGAAATAACTGAGAACCGGGAACTGAGAACTGAGAACTCCTGCCGGACGGACTGAGCAAGGTTCGAACTTGGGTCCAAGATCCCGCAGGCGCATTGTCCCGTGTTCCGAGGGCGCCCTCGCCCGCGAAAAAAATCATGTGGTGTGAGCACTCATGTGCGCGGATTGTGCCATTGGTCTTGTGTTGTCGTGCGCCTCACTCTTGCGCCCTTGGCGTTCAGCTGGAATTTTTTGGAAGTGCACGTCGGATTCGAATACAACCTCCAGATCCGCCCGAAACGTGAAACTCTAAAACTTGAAACATTCTTCTTTTCGCCCTTTGCGGCTTTTCTTGGCGATCTTTGCGGTTAAAGTCTTTCTCCAAACCTGCTCCATACCTCCTCTTAAAGCGTCTCGGTGCTGATTTTCTAAGCGTAACGAACCCGTTTCGCCCGAAAGCACCAGCTACGAACCCTGACCATCCCCCGAATTTTTCTCCGCTCTCTCAGGGTTTTCCTGAACCTCCGTGCGATTCCGACGATCTGTCCCCAGCATCTAATTCCTCACGTGATTTGGGCTGCGTGAGGGCTTGCGAACTTGACGAATCTTTACTCTTCTTCGCGGACTCTTTACGACTTCCCCCGGCGCTGACCCATCCGATAGTACGAAGGACTCTTTTGTTGACGCGGAGACCCCACACCACCGTGTTCTCGAAGACGCATGTCCGTTGTGTTGTGCTCGCCGTAGCCCTGGCTCCGCTCCTCGCCTGCTCCCGCAAACAGTCGCCTCCTCCCGACGGCGCTCTCGTCTTTCAAACCCAATGTGCCGCTTGCCATCGCGCCGATAGCGGCTCGAAAGCCCCTCTGCCCGATGCGCTCCGCCAGATGTCCAAAGCCTCCATCCTCGCCGCACTCGAAACCGGTCGCATGCGCTGGCAAGGGCGCATGCTTGGCAAAAAGCAGCGCGAGGCCGTTGCCGATTACCTTGCCTCTCCGAGCCTCTCTGCCGCCGTACAAGTGACCGGCTCTTGTCCGCGCGATCTCGATCCGCCTCCCAATCCTCCCGTCTGGACTGGCTGGGGCGTCGATCCACACAACACTCGCTTTCAGCCCGCTCGCGCCGCCGCTCTGACCATCGATCAGGTCAGAAACCTGAAATTGAAATGGGCCTTCGGCTATCCCGGTGCCTCCGCCACCTACGGCCAACCCACTTCGTACGCGGGAAGGCTATTTGTCGGCAGCGAAGACGGCACCGTCTACGCGCTCGACTCCGCCACCGGCTGTACCTGGTGGACCTTCCACGCGCAGGCCACGGTGAAGACCGCCGTTTCCATCGGCAACCACGGCCAGGCCGCATTTTTCGGTGACACCAACGGCAACATCTACGCCGTCACCGTTTCTGACGGTTCGCTTATCTGGAGAGTTCATCCCGAGTCGCATGCTGCGTCGCGCATCACGGGCTCTCCGCTGCTCGTGGGCGCCCGTCTCTACGTCCCCATCTCCTCCGGAGAAGAGGGAGCCGCGGCCGATCCGAAATATGCCTGCTGCACCTTTCGTGGAAGTGTCGCCGCGCTCGACACCGCAACCGGAAAACAGATCTGGAAGTCGTACACCATTCAGCAAGCGCCGCAGCCCACCCGCAAAGGTCCTTCCGGCGTTCAGTTCTGGGGACCGTCCGGCGCCGCCGTCTGGTCCAGCCCCACCGCCGACCTCGCCCGGCACATCATCTACGTCGCCACGGGCAACAATTACTCCGACCCGTCCACGCTCACCTCCGACGCGATTATCGCGTTCGACATGCGGACCGGAAAATTGTTGTGGTCGCGCCAGTTCACACCCAACGACCTATGGAATATCGGCTGCGTTGCCGAACAAAAAGACAATTGCCCCAACGAACGTGGTGACGATTTCGATTTTGGCGCGCCGCCCTTGCTACGCCGCGCCGCCAGTGGCCGAGACGTTCTGCTGGTCGCGCAGAAGTCCGGCATCGTTTACGCTCTCGATCCCGATCGCCGCGGAAACATTCTCTGGCAGAAGCGCCTCGGTCACGGCGGACCTCTCGGCGGCATTCAATGGGGAGGCACCGCCGACGATCGCTTCGCCTACTACCCGCTCTCCGATTGGGATGACAGCAATCCCCACGCCGGCGGCGGACTCTTTGCTCTCCAACTCGAAACCGGCAAGCAAGCCTGGTTCGCCGCGCCGGCAAGTCCAGCTTGCCTCGGCCAGTTCGGATGCAGCGCCGCCCAGATGGCGCCGCCCACCGCGATCCCCGGCGTGGTTTTTTCGGGATCGCTCGACGGCCACCTGCGCGCCTACGATGCAAGTACTGGCGACGTGATCTGGGACTTCGATACCGGCCGCGACTTCAAGACCGTCGACGGCGTCCCCGCTCATGGAGGATCCCTGAACGGCGCCGGTCCGACGGTTGTAAGTGGCATGGTCTACGTCAACGCCGGCTACAACAACGCCATGGGAGGCAACGTCCTCCTCGCCTTCTCTCCGGAAAAATAGAATTCAGATCTCAGGTGTCAGATCCAACCACGAACCACGTGGGACAGCCACCCACTCCAACTAGAACCACGTGGGGACAGCCGCCCTCGGCTGTCCATGCGGAGCGTAGCTCCGCAGGAAAGTAGCGCCGGCGTCCCGCCGGCGGTCGTGAGGGCATCCTGCCCTCACTCGGGTTGGAATGGCCCGATGACCCGCTCTCCCGATCGTCTCCGTGATTTTCTGTCCCCTCTGTCGTGAATGCCTATCTTCACAGCTTTGCTCGCAACCCGGGACTCGATGCTTTTCTTTGCGTCCTTTGCGGTTAAAAGCTTTTCGCTGTGCTCTCCGCAGATCTTCCGGGTGTTCTCCGCACCCGCGAATCTCGAAACCTGAAACCTTCTCTCTGGCCTTTCTTTGCGTCCTTTGCGGCTTTTCTTTGCGCCCTTTGCGGTTAAAAGCTTTTCGCTGTGCTCTCCGCAGATCTTCCGGGCGTTCTCCGCACCCAGCGAATCTCCATACTTTGAGTCTCGAAACCTCGAAACCTTGAAACTTCGAAACCTTCGCCTTTGCGGTAAAATCTTCTCCCTAAGCCCCAACCCCAACCTCAATCACGGCCTGCGCTCCGCACTGAATTGCTTCGGATCAAACAGCGCCGCATCCAGCGAAGGATTCCCTTTGATGTCGCTATAGTCCTCGCTGAAAACGAGCTTTCCCTCCGCCCGCACCTCCACTCGCGCCGCCACCCACGCCCCGGCCAGCGGACGGTAATCGGTGAAGCGGATATCTTCGATGCGCTTCTCATCCGCCCGGTCGGGCTGAAAGAGCCGCACAAACAGCAGCCGTTCCTTATCAATCCAGAATTGCCGCGATTGCAGATCCCCTTTGTCCGCCCCGACCACGTACATCGGCCGACCCTCGAACGTGTCCTCGTGGAACTTGCTCACGTCGTACTTCTCCGACCCGATCACCTGTAGCGTCTTCTCCGGCGCCTGCCGGTACACGTCGAACCCGAGAACCAGCAGCATGTTCACCAACGGCCGCGACTTCACCTCCTTCCCCTTTTCAAAGATCGTCACATTTCCATCGGCAAGAATATAGGCGCGCCCGTCCGCCGCTGGCCCGATATCGATACGCAGCTTCCCCGGCAACATCGCCGCCTCGTACCACGTCTCAACCTTCGTCGTTCCGTCGTCGTTGTAAGTCGTACTTTTCTGCGTAAAGGTGATCGTGCCGTACCAGGACTTCGTGTAGCGGTCATGCATCGCCCGCACCAGCGCCTCGGTATTTTGGATTTGCGCTTGTCCCACTGCCGCCAGCATGAGCAATGCCACCGAACTGCCCACCATCAATCGAACCCTGGCCGTCATTCGCTCTCTCCCGAGTCAAGGATTTTGATTCGAAGCTTGTACTATCAGAAACCGACTCCGTCATTGGACGAGCCAGCCAACAAATCCCCCATCCCGCAACCGGAAAAGACGCCAACTCGCCCTCCAGGCAAATTGCCGTTCCAGGACAAGCCTTTGCTGACCGGTCTTTTCCATCCGGTTCCGCCGGACCAGTCAATTTGAATCAGAGGAAAGTCTACTCGCGGATGGACCGAGCAAGGTTCGAACTTGCATCTGCGAGCCAGGAGATGAGACATGACTCGCCATGTTCCCTTACACCATCGGCCCCAAGCGACCCGTGCCCATCGTTATAACCTGAATGGACGGGTCGGTCCACCACCCTGAAGGACATGGGTACCGGAACTGTTGCCGAATGATGCACCGCCACCGCATTCCGACAGGAACGGGGGCCCCTGCCTGCGACCGATGGACCCGAAACCCGAACCCGACGCCCTGTACCCCGGCACCCAATACCCAACACCGACACCCGAAACCTTGAAACTTTCTCTCTGTCCTTTCTTTGCGTCCTTTGCGGCTTTTCTTTGCGCCCTTTGCGGTTAAAGGCTTTTCTGTGGCTTTTTTTTGCGCACGCCACAAAAATACGGTCACACCAGCACAACCCGGTCAAAGGGGCGAGATTCTTTACCGGCGCCTCGAGCTTCAGACAACCTGAGACCACGCGAAACTTGAAACTTTGAAAGTTGAAACTTTTCCTCGCTCTTCTTTGCGCCCTTTGCGGTTAAAAGCTTTTCTCCGTGCCCTCCGCAGATGCTCTCGGCGTTCTCCGCGGTTTAAGGCTTTCGCGCGTAACCCGGTTTTCTCTGAGAACTGAGAACTGGGAACGGAGAACTTGCTTTACTATGTCTCGCGAGGTCCATCCGTGCACGTCCTGACCGAAGTGGAAGTTCATCGCCTCCTCGACCCGCGCGCTCTCATTGCGGCGATCGAAACATCCTTTCGCGATCGCTATCCTTCCATCCTCATGCCCACCCGCACGCAAATGAAGCTCACCGACGGCATCTTCCTCATCATGCCGTGTCACGATCGTGTCGACCGCGGCCTCGGCATGAAACTCGTCAAGTTCAACGAGCATCCCCGCACGCCCGACGACCGCCTCCAGGCCACCTACATCCTCCTCGACGCCGACTCCGGCCGCGCCAAACTCGTGATCCCCGCCAACTACCTCACCGACATGCGCACCGCCGCCACCTCCGCGGTCGCCACCCGCCTGCTCGCCCGCGAAGATGCCCGCGTCCTCGGCGTCTTCGGCACCGGACGCCAGGCCCGCGCCCACCTCCAGGTCTTGCGTCACGTCCGCAACTTCGAGCGCGCCTTGGTCTGTGGCCGCGATGCCGCCCACTCCCGCCTCTTCGCCGAGCACATGGAGCACGAACTCGGCATGAAGGTCGAAGCCGTCTACTCCCGCACCTGTGCCAACGAGTCCGACGTCCTCTGCACCTGCACTACCTCCAAGACGCCCCTATTCGACGGCAACATGCTTCGCAAGGGTGCGCACATCAACGCGGTCGGCAGCTTTCAGCCCACCACGCGCGAACTCGACGACGTGACCGTCCGCCACGCCCGCATCGTCGTCGACACCTACGACGGCGCCCTCGCCGAAGCCGGCGACCTTCTCATCCCGCTGAAGTCGGGCGTGATCCGGCGCGAGAACATCCTCGCCGATCTGCATGAACTCACGAAGGGCAAGAAATTGGTCCGTACCGGACCCAACGACATCACCTTATTTAAGAGTGTGGGCAGCGCGCTGGAAGATCTGGCCGCCGCCGAGCTGCTCGAAGAAGCCGCCTTGTCGATGGACTCCAAAGCCGCCGTCTCCGAACCCTAACGACGGACAGACGGGTGGCCCATTCAAGCCCGCTTTTGGCTTGAGTGGGGACGGGACGGGTGGCCCATTCAAGCCCGCTTTTGGCTTGAGTGGGGCAGTTCTAACGCTCGCGGGGCAGTTCCACAGCTGGACAAAGTCTTCCCGCTGCTCGTTCGCGTTTTCGTGCGGTCCATTCTGACTCGATCTCTACGCGTCCTTCAGAGCCGGTTGCGTAGTGGCGAAAACTGCTCCACTCCCACTCCTCCGGACGTTCGCACAACCCGCGCTTCACCGGATTGCGGTGAATGTAGCGCAGCTTCTCCACAAACTGCGCGTAATTACGAATATTGAAATCGTAGTACCTCTTTTGCCAGAAATGCTCCGCATCGCCAATCTATCCGATGGGTGGCCCATTCAAGCCCGTCGTTGGCTTGAGTGGGGCAGTTCCGGCGAGCGCGCATTTCGCTCCCTGGGGTGGAAGCAAGCGCCGCGATACTCCTTGCTTCAACGACTTCAGCGCATCGGCCAGCGTATTCCGTTGCGGTTCGCTGAGCAGGAGATGGACATTTTCCGGCATGACGACGTATCCGTAAACCTGAAGTCGGAAACTCCGGCGCACCCGTTCTAAGCTTGATTCGAAGATTCGTCGGCTTGCGTCGGTGCCAAACAGTGGCCGACGATGATAACAGCAGAAAGTAACGAAATGACTCTGGCCGCTGTGGTGAAAACGCGTGAGTCCCCATGGCATGAGGCCAATCTAGTTTCGTTCGCCGCAGTAAGTCTGTGAGTTGTGAACACCCCCACTCAAGCCAAAACCGGGCTTGAATGGGCCACCCGTCCTGTCTGGGGTGTGAACGTCGTTCGCAGCGTGAAAGCAGGTTGAGAGGCGAAGGGCACGCCCCGAAGCGTGCTTCTATCCCCGAGTGATATCACCGAGACCGTGCCGACCTCACGAGTCGAAAACCGTCAGATGCTCGCTAGGGCTTGTCGTTGCCTTTCTTCTTGACCGATCTGCGTGGTCGGCGCTTCATCGCGGTCGAGCCTGCCGTGAGTTTCGACTCCTAACCCCAGAACTCCTCGATCTCTTCTTTCGAAGGCCGATCACTCGTGCCATGCTCGGACTTCTCGATCTCTCTGAGTCTCTCCACCAGACTGGTGAAGTCGGTAGTAAGTCGGGTCGTCCTTCTGCTCCTGCTCTACGAAATCTCGGAAGTCAGAGAAAACGCTGAAAATCCAATAGCTGAAGCTGCACCACACATCATGCGCGTCAAGAAAATCTCGTCGGACGAGCAGCCCGATTGTCTCGAAGAAATCAAGAATGTTTTCGAGTTCGGGCGGGTCATCATCGCCTTGGAGTCTCTTCGCAGCGAGCGACCTCCTGATGTCGGCGAACGGCGGGGTGTCGAATTGCTCTACGAACCTCAGAAGATGCTGGACTCTCTCAGAGTCGCGCGCCTGCCGCAGCTGCTTTATTGCATAGACCAGTGCGCACACGGCGGTGACCGCTAGGACAACGGTAAAGACTGCCGGGTTGCCCCCGAAGATCGCTGCCCATGCGTCCGCGCTCATGCGGAATAGCATACACTTCGAGGTGTGGCGAGTAGCGGAGGGCAGACGGGCATGGACAAGTTCACATTTCGCTCGAATATCATGCCCGCTGCTGAAACGGGATACACGCTTCTGATTCCTCCGTTCGACGTGGTCGTGCGTGAGAATACACTCACGCTCACAGCCACTGCTCCTGCCGCTGACGAAGACAGGCTGGAAGAGCAGGCCGAAGAAGTGGCGCACGATCTGGCTCGAAGTCTGTCGTACGAACACAGCGAGCGATTCGAGGTCACCTTCGTAAGCTATCGCATCCTGCATCCCAATGGCTTGCTGAGCGTCGTCAGTCACCTTCGCAAGATTGCGAAGCCAGCGCTCATTTCAGCGCCTAGCACTGTCGATCAGGCTACGCTACAGCGTCGTTCCGATCGCGCAAGGCGCGCCGGTCGTAATGCCGATCTGCGAGACATGCTCGATCACTGGGCGCGCTACGCGGCCGACCCTGAAGGGCGCCTGCACCCGCTCTACGATGTGCTGCAGGTCGCCGAACGTCTGTACGCCGCGCCGAGGGAGCCACGCAAGAAGCGCCACCAGAAAATCGCTTCGGCGCTGGGCATGAGTTCGGCTGATCTCGACGCGCTCGGCGATCTCACCAACAACCCCACCGTGCTGAACGGCCGTCATCCCGGCGCTGCGCCGGGGCCGCACCGAATCGCGACCGACGCCGAGGTCGCGACCTGCGAGCGCGTCGCGCGCGCGATCATCGAGAACTACGCAGCGAAGATCGTCGTCTGACCGCGCTCTGAAAAGACGTCGCACCTCATTCTCGACGAGTCGGTTCTGGAGATGCTCAGTGGCGACGAGTTCTCGCTGCTCACGAAATACTTCCGACTGGTCGTCCCACCGGTGCTGATCGACGAGATCGTTGCCGATCTGGAGCTGAAGCCGACAGAAAGGCGACTGCCTGATGTGGTGGTCAAGAGACTCGCAGAGAGGATGCGCAAGGCTCTCGGCTACGAGCCTGTCGATTACGTGCAGGCCGTCGCCGGGAACCTGCTAGGCGCGGCCATCCCGATGTTCGGGCAGGTGCCGATTGGCCCCAGACCGAACGCCTACCGAACTGCTCTGGGGAAGGATTCATCTACGACAGGAAGCCCGAGCAGGAGTTCTGGGAGCGTCTCGCTGCTGGGGTTTTCGAAGCTTCGGATGCAGTTCGCGCGAGAGAGTGGCGCGAGAAGATCGCGCAGATCGACCTTCAGAAGTTGCATCGCGCGTTAGTCTCTTCTGGGAGACAAGCGCTCGGCCCGGTCAGCTCCTGCCACGACATCCTGCTGATCGTAGATCGCCACATGGAGAACCCCGGCGCAGACGTGCAGCGCAAGCTCATCAGCGAATGCGCCGTGTTTGTCGGTCTCAACGAAGACGGCCAGAAAGCCGTGCTGCGCCGATGGGAAGGGCTGCATCGTCCGAAGTTTCGCGACTTCGCGCCTTACGCTGCGTACGTTGCCAGGTTGAACTTGACCTTCGCCATCGGAGTGAGCACCGGCGTCGTCACGACGCGCTCGACGAACGCGATTGATCTCGAATACTTGTTCTACGCGCCCTTCACGATGGTGTTCACGTCAGCAGATCGGTTTCACGAGACGATGTGGCCGGCCGCATCGGGGCGAAACACGTTCGTGCACGGCGCCGAGCTGAAGGCCGACCTCCGTGAACGCTATCGGCGACAGATGGAAGGTCAGAAGGTCAGGGGTGTCGGAATCCACCCGCCGCGCATCGACGACTCAGTGATCACGAAGGTCTTCGACATCCACATGGGCGCGGAAGAACCGGTAGACCGGCCGCGAGAGCGCTCGCCGCGAACGGTCGATGAGCTAGAGCCAGAGATTCAGGAGCGCCTGAAGAAGGTCTGGGAAGAGATCGACAAGCGAAAGGGCGGCTGACGCGCGATAGACCTGCTCTTCGTTCAGCCGATACTCGACGCTGGGGCGACCTGCGCCGGGGTGAATTTTCACGCGCCGCGTTAAAATTCCCAGCGTTTCAAGATTAGGAATGATGCCGACGATCACGCGGCGAATGTTTCGCGGCTGCGCCAACTCGGCCCACTCTGCGAGCTTCAGGTCGAGCACGCGCACTCGATGCCAGGGCGGGTGGCCCACACAACGCGAGGGTGCCCCATTCAATCGCGTTCTGTGCGATTGAGTGGGATAGAGATGCGGCCTGCGATTCCCGTCCTCCGCACACCCCAAATATTCGCCTCTTTTTTCGACGCGTCGGGTCAAGATGCAGCCTGCCACGCCCAACGTTTCACCCAGCACATCTACCCTGTGACAAGTGCCCTTGCGGTCCTCAGGTTTGGTAGGCGAAGTTCAATCGCTGCGCGCAGAATATTCTCCTTTTCTTCGCTAACTCGCTTTTTTCATTGCCCAATTTTAGAATCTTGATGTACCATATTTGGTACGTTGAGCAGGATGAAGGACAACGTGCAACAGAAGAAAGTGCCCGCCTTTTTCTATAGGCAAGAGTCGGGCGCAGAACCTGTTCGCGAGTGGCTCAAGGGTTTGGATAAAGAGGAAAAAAAGCTTATTGGAGAAGACATTAAAACCTGCGAGTTGGGGTGGCCTATCGGAATGCCTGTTTCCCGAAATATGGGAGACGGGCTTCACGAAGTTCGAACAAATCTTCCCAACAACAGAATATCCCGGATTCTTTTCTATATAGACAAAAAGAGCAGAATGATGCTGCTGCATGGTTTTATAAAGAAGACCCGAAAAACACCCGAGGATGACCTGAAACTTGCTAGACAGCGCAAGGCGAAGCACGAGGAGCTAAAATGACCAGCCGCGCCGAAAACTTTGATCACACTGGATCGACCTTCGACAGCTTTCTTGAGGAAGAGAACCTCCTTAACGAAGCCCTCGCTGTCGCACAGAAGCGTGTAATTGCATGGCAAATAAAGCAGGGAATGAGTCGGCGGCAGATGACCACTGTGGAATTGGCCCAGCACCTCCACACCAGTCGCAGTCAGGTTCGACGCCTTCTAGATCCGGAATACATCGGCGTGAGCTTCTCCAATATAACCAAGGCACTTCATGCCATTGGGAAACAATTGCGCGTTGAAGTCGTCGATGCGCCAAAGCCAAAAACATCCAATCTGTTGCGGGCACGACGCAAGGCTGTAGGGAAATAAGTTCACATCACGCCGCGAGCAAACTCACCTCCGAGTCCTCTTTGGTAGAACCCGAGGACAGCCCGGACGTTCACCGATTTCCATTTATAGAAAAATTGGGCAACCTTCCGTCTGTCCCGATTTTCCTGCGACCAATAAATCGTGAGTCCTGGAATTCCCTCTTGGAATCTCTTCCGATGGAGGGCAACGAATATGACCACTCTCGACTCCATGTTGGAACGTAATAAGGATTATGCTGCGAGCCAGTCTCCGGCGCGCGAAGCGATGCCTCGTGCCCTGCCGAATGTGAAGGCAATCATCATCGGTTGCGCTGATATGCGTGTGGACCCCGCCCATGTACTCGGCATTAAACCCGGCGAGGCCGTCGTGATGCGTAACATCGGCGGCCGAATCACGCCAGGGCTGTTGGAGCAGTTGGGTATGCTCGGGCGCATCGGCGAGGTTGTCGGAGCCGTTCCTGCAGGCGGCGGGGAGTTTCATCTCATCGTCCTCCAGCACACCAATTGCGGCATCACTTACCTCGCCGGCGAGACCGCCATGCTGACGCGCTATTTCCAGACGCAGGAAACGGAACTTAAGAAAAAAGCGGTCACTGATCCCCGCGCGGCCGTTGCAGCCGACGTTGCTCTGCTCCGCTCGATTCCCGCGTTACCGGGAGACTGGCTCGTCTCCGGCCTCGTCTACGATGTGGAGACAGGGCTTGTTGAGATCGTGGTACCGCCATCGCAGATTCGCCAGACGCGTGCTGCATAAATCGGGCGCAAGAATCTTCATTGTCCGCCGGGTGGCCCAGAGCCTGCCCTGAGCGAAGTCGAAGAGTTCGCGTCCGTTCTCTGGACGCTAACCTGGGAGAAATTCGACCGGTGGCCCACCCAAGCCTGCTTTTGGCTCGAGTGGGAATGTTCCCCCGCTGTGTGACTCAGCTCTTCGATCGTTGGGTTAACACCTGAAGACAACCCCCGGATGAGAGCCTGGCGCCCAGCCTTCGTGGTTTTCGAAGAGTAACAAGCTCCAGCCAAAAAATAGGGCCGCCATCACAGCGGCCCCTTCCCTGACTACAAACTTAATTCCTAACACCTAAGACCCAAGACCCAACGCCTGCTTCTCAGTCTCCCAGCACCGGTTCGCTCACTTCCGGCGCTTGCGGCGCAGGAGCGATTCCACCATTGGTCTTGTTCAACGCAGCCAGCGGAATGAACCCGCCTTCCGACGTCGGTGTCTTTTCCTTCAACACGACCTCGCGATACAGTGCCGCCATGCGCGCGTTGTACGCCGGATCGTTCTTCTGCTTCTGATCCCGCGCGCGAACCTTCTCCTCACGCGCCGTCTTCGCGATGCCCAGCTTGTCAAGGTCATGCTGCACTTCGGTGGTGACGATGTCATCATTCAGCACCAGCGAGTGATTCGTGTCGGCGAGCAACACCTTCTTGCCGCCCGCGAAGATCTCATGCCGCCCGTGCTCCTCGTACCACTTGGTGAGCGTGGCCGTCATGTGCATCTTCTCGATGATGTTCCTCCATCCCACGCCTGTGTTGTACGCGCAGAACGAAATCTCGCCTTCCTGCGTCGCGTAGGGAATGATGCACTGCTCCGTGCGCCGGAAGTCGTAGTTGAACAGATCCTGGAACCACATGCCCGCAATGAACAGGAAGTTCCAGCGGTCCTTGCGCCGCTTCATCACGTCGTCGATGGTTCGATCCGGACCGACCTTGCCGTAGTTCCGTCCCGTGACGTTGTAGTTCTTGTCGAACTTCTGCAGCAAGTCCATCAGCTTGAAGTGCGTCGGCGACTGGAACGGATCGTAGTTCTTCATCAGGCACAGCGCCATGCCGATGCCCGTCCAGAACTTGCTGCGCGCCGCGTCGTTCACCTTCGCGATGTCCTTCGCCAGCTGATCCCCCTTCAGGAACGCCGTGACCGGCACCGCCTCCTTAGTTTCCTTGTCGATCATAACGGCCATGCCAGTCCCGCAATTCGGGTGACAGCCACAGCTAAGTTGGCCCCAGTCGTTGTTGGCGTCGTTGGAGTGCATCAGGTCGGCCCAGTCGCTGAAGGTTCCCATGAAGCTGATGGGGAACCAGTCGCGCGTGGGTTCGCCGAGACCGGTCTGGTTTTTTACGTCGTGGGCGAGGTGGCTCAGCGTGTAGCGCTGGGCCTGACGGCGTTCGTCGGTAACGGCTTCGTCGCGGCCGGTGAAGCTCACCGGCTGGAAGGAGAGAAAGCCGATCTTCTTGGGGTTGTCGAGAGCGAACTGGATGATGCGTCCGACCTGTTCGTTATTAATTCCGTTTACGATCGTGACGACGGGAACGATCTCGCAGCCTGCGGCATGCAGGTTGTCGATAGCTTTCAGCTTCACGTCGAACAGGTTGCCGACGGCGCGATGCGAGTTGGCGGCGTTGCCGATGCCGTCGAACTGCAGGTAGGCGTAGCGCAATCCGGCTTCGACGGCCTGTTGCGCAAACTCGAGGCTCTTCGCGAATTCGATTCCGTTGGTCGCGGCCTGCACCGAGTTGTATCCGACCTTGCGCGCGTAACGGATCGCGTCGAGGAAATACGGCGACAGCGTCGGCTCGCCGCCCGAGAACTGCACCGACATCTGGCGGCGTGGCTTGATGGTGATGGCGTTGTCGAGAACGGTCTTGATGTCTTCCCAGCTCAACTCGTGAACGAAGCCAACCTGATTGGCGTCCATGAAGCAGGGGTCGCACATCATGTTGCAGCGATTGGTGAGGTCGACGGTGAGCACGGAGCCACGGCCATACTTCACGGTCGAGGAGCCGTGGTTGTGCAGTTTCTCGTCGTTGTGGGCCATGATGTCGCGGCCGGGAAAAACTTCTTCGAGATGCTGCGAGAACTCGGGGTCAATCGACATGACGTCTTCGAAGTGACCGTGCTTGGGGCAGTCCTTCACCATGAGGATCTTGCCATCGCGTTCAATGATGGTCGCCTTGATCTCGCCGATTTTTTCATTGAGCAGGATTTCGTGAGGCAGTTCACCGTCGAGAATCTGCTGGCGAATTTCTGGGACACACCTGGGGCAGAGCGAGTCGGTCGAGCGCGGCCAGCCAAGCGGCGGCTTGGACTTTTCGTAGGACTTCAACAGAGGCTTATCGGACCACTTTGGAGTTGGAGACGGATTCGGCTTGATGCGATTCAGGCGTTCGAAAACAGCCCATACTCCCGTCGCGGCGACGGTGACAGCCTTCTCCACATATTTAACCGGTTTGTGCATCATCCTCTCACTTTCCAAATCGGGCTCTAGGCTCTGGGTTCTCAGCTCTGGGAGCCAAGGCTTTGAGCGTAGGCGCTCAGTGTCCAGCCCATCGCTTCTTCAAACTATTAGCCAGTTGGGTCCTGGGTTGAACCTGGGTGAAGCGGCTACACGTTCTCGGACTTTAGGCTAAAGGGAGGGGGGCGATTGCCGCATCCAGAAGGCAATGAAAGGGTGAAAAACGTGGTTTAGCGGTGGAATCCTGCATTGAGCGGAGGGGTGTTTGGAAGGGTAAGCCGTTGAAAAGAATGGGAGTTGGGGAAGGATGTATGGATTTTGGGCGGCGGTTCTGAGATGAGGCGATCCTCCGGAAGAAGCTTTTAACCGCAAAGGACGCAAAGAAAATCCGCAAAGGTCGCAAAGACGAGCCGCAAAGAAAAGTTTCGAGTTTCAGGTTTCAGGTTTCGCGTTTCGAGTTTTGGAGAGACCTGAGCTTTGGTGAAGTTCGGAGGAGCAGCGAGGAATTCCAACCGTAAGGCAAAGTCAGCATTGCGGGGGTGCTCTAGACGGGTGTTTCGGAGAGTGGTTGCGACATCGACGGTGAAGTTCGCCACACAATCGCCGAGAAGGGAATGGGCACCCGATGATTTGGAGGCCACCCGCTGGCGCTCAGTCACGGCGTGGTGTTGGTCGAAGTCCGTGCCCCGTTACTGTCCGTCACCCTTTGCCGTTCCGGCGGGATCGCGCATTTCGGCTGTGCCCACGTGATTCGGGCCAGCCCCACCCTAACGCAAAGAACGCACTAAGATAAGCACCCGGCCCTGTGTTGGGAAAGTAGTTGGACATCGACGGTGAAGTTCCCCGCTCAATCGCAGAGAACGCGATTGAATGGAGCGCCCGCAGCAGCCTATCAGCAGCACATCTCGGATCCAGAATGGCAAACCTAAACAGCGGAAACGCATCACCTCCCCTACCTAGGTCTTCCGCACAAACAAGCTGTTACGCTCAACGCGTGAACGCCGCATAGCACCTCCGCAAGTGATGCTGCTGCAAGTTGCTATTTTCGGCTACAAGAAGCATCGGTGCCCGTCCCCCCCAAATCACCACCTAACGATAGTGAACGCCCTGTTTCCGCGAACCCCTAATCCATTAACCATTTCGTTTGTGGCCTAACCGCCGGGTTTGCGGAAACTGTGGGCGGCCCTTACAAATCGGTTGGCGCGTTCGGATGGATGCGACGTAATGCTGCATCTGATCAGTACTTTAGGTCGGTGAGATTCGAACGTGTCGGTGTCCCCCCCTTTGGCACATTGCGTGCGATCACACTGAGTGCGGTTCGAATTAACAGTAGAGGAGTGGAGAAACGCACGAAAGCATAAATACGCGACCTCGATCATTCTCGAGCCGCTGGAGGAACTATGAAACAGCAAGCCGTCAGTCTCGTTATCCTGCTGAGCCTGCTCCTGGTAGCGGGGTCGGCGATAGCACAAACCGTCCATGTACGTGCGGACATTCCTTTCAACTTTGCGCTTGGGAATAAGACATATCCCGCCGGCGCATACTCCATCGGAACTCTCGGCGATCGCGACGGTAAAGTAGTGCTGCTGCGAGCCGAGGATGGAACTGCATGCATGGCGGTCATCAGCAACGCAGCGGAAAATCGCACGCCTGCCGATAAGACCAAACTAGTCTTCAGTCGCTATGGGAACCAATATTTCCTATCGCAGGTGTGGTTGAGCGGCTCGAACCGAGGTCATCAGCTTCCGAAGAGTAATCGAGAAAAGGAAGTAGCTAAAGCGATGGCCCGCAATTCCGCTCAAGAACGAGTCGAGGTGGTTGCTAGCCTTCAATAATTGCAAACAGGAAATTCCAAGCCAACCAATGGCGCCCTCAAAAGGGGCGCCATTCTTTTCACTTTTGACTCTACACACCGGGGCAAAGTTTCTAGAGCGCACTTTCCGAGCAAGGGCGAATGCAACTGGTGCAACATCATTTTTCAACACCCACGCACGTGGCTGTTGAAAAAGTCGGTGATCGGGATGTCTTTCCGGCTGCGATGATTGCGGCGGCTGAGTTCTTTCTTCTCGCCTCAGCTATGAGGCGGCTTCCATAGTAGGTGTTGTCGGTTGGCAGAGGAACCGCACTAGTCGCTTGATGTTTTGAGCCACCGCCGCCAGGAAGAACTGCTCGCGCACGAACTTCAGTCTGCGCAGGCGCAAGCGACGCAATCCGATCTGATTCTTGAGTTCCGCGAACAGAGCTTCCACTTTCTTTCTTTCCCGCTGTGCCTTGGCAAACTCTGGCGTGTTCGCCAACTCCCGAGCTCGTTGCCGGGCGGGTTCGTCCATGTGGATGGCAAGAAAGCGAAACGCTCCGCTAGTGCATTGGGCTTTGAGCGCGCACGCACCGCAACGTTTGCGGGTCCCGATGTAGGCATAGGTGCGATTCCGCATGCTGCGGCCGCCATAGTTTAGTGGTTGCCCCGCAGGACAGCGATAACTGTTGCTTTCGGGTTGATACGTGAACCGCTCGGGACCGTAGAACGGGCTGTTCTTCCTATGGATACTGTCGCGGGTTCGCATATAGGGAGTGATGCTCCGATCCGCCAACCAGTGCAAGAACTCCCCGTTCCCGTAGGTCGTGTCGGCCGCTACCGATTCTGGGGTTCGTTCTTGCCATGGCGTGAAACGAGTGAGCATGTCCTGTGCGGCTACCGTTTCCTGACTCATCCGTGCTGCCGTCGCTTGCACCCCGACGATCACGCAACTGTGATTGTCGATCAGATAGTTGTCGTAGTACCCCAGTCGGGCGGGAGTCCCACCCTTGGTGGCGTAGGTCGCATCCGGATCGGTGGACGACACCAGCTTCTGCTCATGCACCGGCTCTTCGCTGGGGTTCTGCTGCTCCAGTTCCACCAAGTACTGGCGCACGGTGTGGTTCACTTGCGCCGCTTCCACTAACTGCTCGCGTGGAATGCGGCTTTCTTTGGCCGCGTTCGCCTCCACGAAGCTGCCATCCACCGACAGATGTTTCCCCTGCACCAGTCCCACTTCCACACACTGCAGCACGATCTGCTCAAACAACTCTTCGAACAGCTTCGATTCCTGAAACCGTCCATGCCGGTTTTTCGAGAACGTGGAGTGATGTGGAATCTCCTGATCGAAGCCCAGACCGGTGAACCAGCGCCACGCCAGGTGCATGCGCAGTTCCTCCACCAGCTTCCGCTCACTCGTGATGCCATACAAATAGCCGATCAGCAGGATGCGCAGCAGTAGCTCGGGGTCAATGCAAGGACGGCCGGTATCGCTGTAACTCGCTTTCAGCTTCTCCCGCACAAAGGCAAAACTGATGTGCTTTTCAATGAGCCGCAGCAGATGAGTCTCAGGAACCTGATCTTCCAGGCGGAAGTAATAGAACAGCGCTTCGGAGCGGTCGTGTTGCCCCATCATGATCAGCAGGCCTCCGACGATCAGAATCAAACACAGCAT